>Ga0308169_10004830_pt1 | contig 12442 bp, 15 predicted proteins | sample PhyBR1_2_FD_202139 | JGI IMG/M metagenome (GOLD analysis project Ga0308169, IMG submission 202139) | Phyllosphere microbial communities from UC Gill Tract Community Farm, Albany, California, United States - DLSLSB.R1 | ecosystem: Host-associated > Plants > Phyllosphere > Unclassified | place...
CATGCTCGACATCGACGAAGCCAGCCTGAAGAAAGCCGCTGCCGGACTACCGGAAGACCGTGTTCTCGTGCAGGTAGGCGATACCGCCGACAAGAAGACCGCAAGCGCCGCCGTCGAAGCGGCCGTCAATCGTTTTGGCGGGCTGCATGTCTTGATCAACAACGCCGGCGTCGCAACCGAAGGCGACATCATGCAGACGAGCGAAGAAGATTTCGCACGCGTCATGGCGGCCAATGTGGCCGGTTACTTCCACATGGCCAAGGCAGCGATGCCCGAACTGGTCAAAGTACGCGGTTCGATCGTCATGACCTCTTCCGTTTCCGGGCTTGGGGGCGATTGGAACACCTTCGCCTATAACACCTCGAAGGGCGCTGTCAGCAACATGGTGCGCGCGATGGCGCTGGATGCGGGAAAGGACGGCGTCCGGGTGAATGCGGTCAATCCAAGCTTCACGAAAACGGGAATGACCGAGGACATGTTGAAGGACCCCGAACTGGTCGCCAAGTTCAAGGAACGCATGCCGCTCGGGCTTCCAACGGACAGCCGCCCATGTAAGTTTCCATCTCGCCGGCCGAGCCATTGGAACGCCGCTAGATCGACCTAAACAACCGGGCCTTCCCGCTCACGCGTATAAACACCGGCTGCTCTGCCGTATATCTCGGTTTCCGATTCATGAGTCAGGCCAAGGCGCCTGGCAACGCGCAGCGATGATGCATTGGCTGCAGCGATGAGCGCCCGGACTTTTGGTTCGCGCCGGATCTCGAACGCATGGTGCAAGGCCGCTGCCGCCGCTTCGTTGGCGAATCCCCTGCCCCAAAAGGCACGATAGGTATTCCAGCCAAGCTCCATCACGGTGGATTCCTCGCGAAAGAACGCGCCGACGTTTCCGACGAGCCGGCCCGTTTCCTTTTCCTCGACGGCCCACCATCCGGCGCCATCGATGAGCCAGAGCCCTGCCCCCGTACAGAAAATTCGCCATGCGGTTTGGCGGTCGGCCGGGACCAGATGGGCCGAACTGACAGGGTCGGCCAAATGCGCGGCGAATGCGTCGAAGTCCTGCCGCCGAAATTCACGAAGCATGAGCCGTTCCGTGTGAAGGGTTGGAACGGACGTGATGAACTCGTTTTTCATACGCTGGCCTCCATGGGAAGAAGACGGAAAGCTTCGGCCACAGACACGCGCCGCGCCGCCGCATCGAGAATTCTCAGACACTCGCCGGGCGTCTTTATGGCTTCACGAACTTGAGCGTCATGCGGTCGCTTTCGCCGATCGCCTGGTATTTGGCGCGGTCTTCGTCGCGGTTGTCCAGGGTCGGCGGCAGGGCCCACACGCCGCCCTTGTGATCGGCGTTGTCCTTCGGGTTGGCGTTGATCTCGGATTTCGCGGCCAGCTTGAAGCCGACGCTCTCCGCCATCCTGATCACGTAGGACTCATGCACATAGCCGGTCGAGGTCTTCGCATCCTGCGGCTTCGCTTCCGGCAGGCGGTGTTCCTCGATGCCCAGCACGCCGCCCGGCTTCAGGCTGGCGTAGATGGCCTTGAACACGCCCTTGAGCTCGTCGTCGCCGCCATCGTCGATCCAGTTGTGCAGGTTGCGGAAGGTGAGCACCATGTCGACGCTGCCGGGGGCCGCGAAGTTGTAGGTCGATGGCGGCTCGAACACGCCCTGCACGACCTTGCCGAACACCGCCGGATTGGCGTCCAGCTTCTGCTTGAAGGCCACGGTGGAGCGCTTGGCCGGATCGAAGGCCGCGCCTGCGGCGATCAGCTTGCCCTTGTCGCGCAGGTAGGGCGCCAGGATCTCGGTGTACCAGCCGCCACCCGGCGTCAGCTCGACCACGGTCATGTTCGGCTTGATGCCGAAGAACGTCAGGGTTTCGTAGGGATGGCGCCAGTTGTCGCGCGCCGCATTGCTGCTGCTCCGGTGGCTGCCTGCGATGGCCGCGCGCAGCTGGGCGTCGTCGCCCTTGTCGGCGGCTTGCGCGAGGCCGGCCAGGCCGCATGCCAGCAGGGTGGCGGCCAGGATGAATCGTTTCATTGTGTCGTCTCCAGGATCGATGGCAACGGCGCCATGCCGTGCCGCCTGGCAATCATCGGCCACGCCTGACTTGTCGTCAAGCCAATCATGTCGGGCCGATATCGACGAACGAGGATCGCAGCTGCTTACTGCGGCGCCGCTGTGTTCAGGGCGGTGCGGCAGATCCGCGCCGCCTGCAATCCCAACCACGCGGCATTCGTCCAGAAGAAGACATAAGGCAAGGCGACGAAGGCCAGGCCGGCCGTGCCCATGCAGAACGACAACAGGATCGTGAGCGCGCCGCAGAACGAGGCGAGCACGAAAGCCGTGCCATGCCGTGCGGCCGTTTCCGACGTGCCGGCTGCGAAGCCGATCAGCAGGGCAATGGCGAGGCAGATCGCGATATCGGCGGCCGAGCTGATCCCGGAAAAGCTGTGGTACAGGCGGGCCAGGACGACGACGGTCGCCAGGTATCCACCCAAGAAAACAATAAGTTGGCGCAATTTCATTGGAAAATCTGGCAAGTGATGGCATCGTCGATCAACGCACGACGACGCGCGAATCCCCTAAGTATACATGCGCTTAGGAAATCCTGCCGAATGCGCTTACTCAGCCGTGCAGTCGCTCGACGGGTACAGCCATGCGCACTTGCGAGCGCACCTGGTTGCGCCCCTCGTTCTTGGCAACGTAGACGGCGGCATCCGCGGCGGCAAACAGCTCATCGAGACTTTGGGCCTGTTCCATCGTTGCCACCCCGATCGACACCGTTGCCTGCACCTGCGGCTTGTTCAACAGGGGCACCTTGGCAACGCCCTTGCGGATACGCTCTCCGACTTCGATCGCGGTGGCCAGCGCCGTATCCGGCAGCACGACGACGAATTCCTCGCCGCCGAAACGCGCGCAGAAATCGGCTGAACGCAGGAACTCGCGCAAGCGCTGCGCGAACGCGCGCAAGACATCGTCGCCCACCATGTGGCCGAACTCATCGTTGATGTTTTTGAAGAAATCGATATCGAGCATCAGGATGGAGAAAGGCGTCCCGGAAGAAGACTTCCGCTCGACCTGCTGCTTGAGTACGTCATCGAGCGCGCGGCGGTTCCATTGGCCCGTCAGCGCGTCGGTCGCGGCGTCGATCTCGACCTTCTTGAGCGCCGTGCGCAGTTGTTCCGCAAGCGAGGCGTTCGCATGCTGCAAGCGAATTCCCTCGAGCAAACGTTTTGAAATCGCGCGCGTATAGTAGGCAGTAAGGGCGATGAACACGCTCAGGCCGCTAGCGTAATCGAGCGCAGCCTGGCTGCCGCCGTCCCGCATCAACCCGGATACCGCGATGAGCCAGAGAATGCCGATCTGCCCGTAATAGGCCACGACATAGGTGCCATACACCTGCGCATTGATCGAGGTGACGCCGCACAGCAGCGCCATCAGTGTGGCGTCGAGCACGGGGTCATACCCGATCAGGAACCAGGTCAGCGAACCCCAGGCCAGGCCATCGAGGCCGGCGATCCAATGAAGACGGTTGCGATAGATTGCCAGCTGCGAGCCGGCGCCGATCATGCGGTGCAACGCCAGCAGACTTCCCGACCAGATGACGCCAGCGATGCCAAGCCACAGTGCGATGGCATGGCTGGGGACGCGGCCCCAGCAGAACCATACGGCGAGCATCCATCCGACCGGCGTGGTGGTGAGTGCGCGGCGCAGCGCAATGGCGCATTCCGCGAAGCCCGTCGCGCGCGCAAGGGAGACAACGGGATCGCTGATCGACGGATGGGTGGTCACGACATGTCTATGTGCTGTGATAAGGAATATAACGACAGCAAGCATACCACTTTATCTTGTTGGAAATATCACAGACTGTCACACCCGACTCTACCCGGCTTCCAGATTCGCCCGCACCCGCTCGAGCAAGCCCAGCAAGGTCGCCTGCTCCCCCGCCGACAAGCCCGCCAGCGCCGCCGCCGCCAGTTTTCCATCGTGCCGGTGCAGCGCCACATGCAACTCCCGCCCCTGCCGTGAAAGGCTCAGCCGCGTGCTGCGCCGGTCCGCCTCGTCAGCCTGGGCTTCGAGCAGGCCGCGCTCGCGCAGGCCGCGGATCAGGCGCGCCACCTGGGCCTTGTCGCGGCCGGAGTAGGCCACCAGATCACTCTGGGACGCGCCCGGATTGCGCGCGTAAAAGCCGAGCACCTTCACTTCCATATGGGCCAGCTCGTGCTCTTCGGCGCGCAGGCTGCGCTGCTGGCGCGAGCGGTAGAGGTGCATGATCGCGTGCACGCTCTCCATCACCTCGCTGGCCGGCGAGGCCGATTTTTGGTTGACTTGATCAACTAAATTTTGCATACTAGGGGACATTATCAACTAATTTGGAACCGAGGATGCATCATCCCACCATCCAGCGCGTACGTCACGAACTCAAGCTGCGCGAACTCGAAATCGCGCGCATCGAACGGCTCAGCCCCGGTTTCCTGGCCATCACCTTCAAGGGCGAGGCGCTGGCCGACTTCACGTCCCTGTCCTTCGACGACCACGTCAAGCTGATGCTCGACGACGACGACGGCGCGCAGGTCCGGCGCGACTATACCCCGCGGCGCTTCAGCCGGGAAGCCCGCGAGCTCACGCTGGAGTTCGCGCTGCACGGCGGGGGCAAGGCCTCGGATTGGGCGAGGCAGGCGGCGGCCGGCCAGCGCGCCCTGGTCGGCGGGCCGCGCGGCTCGATGATCATCCCGCTGGACGTCGACTGGCACCTGCTGCTCGGCGACGCCACTGCCCTGCCCGCGATCGCGCGCCGCCTCGAGGAGCTGCCCGAGGGCGCCCGCGCCCAGGTCTTCGTGCTGGCCGATGCCGGCGACGAGCGGCCCCTGCCCTCGCGCGCGCAGGCAAGCGTGCGCTGGGCCGCATCGGAACACGAACTGCTCGATGCCCTGGTCGGCCTGGCGCTACCGGAAGGCGCCGGTTTCGCCTGGGCCGGCGGCGAGGCGGCCCTGATGGCGCGCGTGCGCATGCTGCTGGCCGAGAAGGGCCTCTCGCGCGAGCGCACGCGCGTATCAGCCTACTGGAAGCACGGCGTGTCGGAGCACCACGAAAATCTCGAGTAAGTCCGCTCAGGGTCTGGCCGGCACCACCGTCCCGCCGCCGGGGCAACCGGTCAGGTAGGTGGTGTAGACGCCAAGACTGGAACAGTAGAACAGGAAACCCGGGGGCAGCGCGGACGCCTGGGCTGGCCAGTACGCATACGGATATGCATACGAGTAAGGATAGACCGGCGCCGGATAGTAATACCACGACGGCCCGACCACCCACCACCAACCGCTGCGTCCGCGGTAAGCGCCGTGATACCAGTATCCGCCGCGCCCTCCTCCGTGCCAGCCATAAGCGCCATGCCAGCCCGGCGCGCCATGCCAGCCGCCGTAACCGCCGCCGTGCCAGCCCGATCCGCCATGCGGACCGCCGTAACCCCCATGGCCCCGGTGCTGGGCCTGGCCCGGCAGGCATGGCAGCGCGGCGGACACGGCGATCAGCAGCCGGACCAGCCAAACTCGCGGAAACTGAACAGGCGCTGACATACAGCCATCTTTGAAGAGAAACAACAGACCACTATGTAGGCGCGTCGCCAGCGGGGGGATTGATCTGCCTCAAATGACGACGATAAAGTCAATCGTTGCGCGCCAGCACGCCCTGCCGGTCCAGCACATAGCGCTCGAAGTCGCGCGCCAGGAACAGCCGGCCGCCGTACTGCGCGCGCGCCTCGAGTTCGAGGTCGCGCATGCTCAAGCCGTCGCCCTCCTTGTGCGCAACGTCCTGGTAGCGTGGGCTGAAATGGGTCAGCACCAGGTTCGGCACCGCGGCCGCGCTTGCCGCGCCGGCCGTCATCGCGGCCGAGCTGTGCTGGGGCGCCGTTCCCACTCTCTGCAGCACCGGTTCGGTATAGGTGGCTTCGTGCACCAGCACGTCGGCCGTGCGCGCTTCTTCCACCAGCAGTTCCGGCCTGTCGTTGTCGCCCGCGACGATCACCTTGCGCGGCTTGCGCGGCGCCAGCAGGTAGTCCTCCGGGTGCAGCACGCGCCCATCCTCCAGCACCACGTCCTCGCCGCGCAGCAAGCGCCCCCAGGCCGGTCCGGGTGGCAGGCCGGCGGCGCGCAGCCGTCCGCCGTCCAGGTGGCGCTCGACCGCACGCTCCGTGAAACCATAGGCCCAGGACGGCAGGCGGTGCGACAGCGCGGTGGCGCGCACCGCCAGATCCGGCAGCACATCGGCCGCATCGAGCGTGTGCACGTCGACGAATTCGAGCGGGTACGGCAGGCCGAGCTGGGTGGTGGCCATCACGCCCTCCACGAAAGGCCATAGCGCCGGCGGCCCGACCAGGGTCAGCGGCGCCGTCCGGTTCAGCATGCCGGCGCTGGCCAGGAGGCCCGGCAGGCCGTAGCAGTGGTCGCCGTGCATGTGGGTGATGAAGACGGCGCGCAGCGCGTGCAGCGACAAGTTCGTGCGCAGGACCTGGTGCTGGGTGCCCTCCCCGCAATCGATGAGCGACCAGTGCGGCGAGCCCGAAGCGCGCAAGGCCAGGCCGCTGACGTTGCGGGTCTTGCTGGGCGTGCCGGACGAGGTGCCGAGAAACTGGAATTCCATGCTGCGCCTGCCTGGGTGTCGATCGCCGCATTATCGCCCGGCCCGGACCGTTTCGGCGCCCGAAACCGCGGCTTCGCTCGCGCCAGCCACGGTTTCGTCGCATGCCGTCTTGCTCCTGCGCCGGCGGCTGGGCACAATGCCTGTACTTGACGACCAGCTATCGGACTTCCGGCACCCATGCAGATCCTGACCGCGCCCCTGCCTCTTCCAAGCGCCCGACCCTGGCGCCTGCGCCGCTTCGCGAACGACCTCGGCCTCACGATCGTCTTCTGCAGCTGGGCCGCAGTCCTGATCCAGCTGGCGGTGGGCGACCCGCAACACCTCTACCAGCAGATGGTCTACTCGAATTGCATCGGCCTGATCGCCATGCTGATCCTCGACGGCGTGCGCCTGCTGTTCGTCCCGCATCTCGTGAGTGGCCGCCGCTGGCTCCTACCCTATGCCCTGCTGCTGATCATCACCGCCCCGGTAGCCCATTACTGCGGCATCGTGATCGGGGGCACCATCCTCGGCGAGGGCTGGACGCCCCTGTCGAAGTATCCGAATGCAAATCAGTTCTACATGATCCTGTTCACGCTGTGCGCGATCGCCTTCATGTCGCTGATCTTCGTGAACCGCGAGCGGGTGGAGCGCTTGAAGGTGGATCGCCTCGAGGCCCGCGCCCGCGCCGAAGCGATCGAGCGCCAGGCCCTGCAAGCCCAGCTGCGCCTGCTGCAGGCCCAGATCGAGCCGCACATGCTGTTCAATACGCTGGCCAACCTGCAGGGCCTGATCGCCATCGACCCGGAGCGCGCCAGCACCATGCTCGACCATCTGATCTCGTTCTTGCGCGCGACGCTGTCGGTCAGCCGCGCCGAGACCACCCAGCTCGGCCAGGAATTCGCCGCCATCGAAGCCTACCTCGGCCTGATGGCAGTGCGCATGGGCGAGCGCCTGCGCTACCGCTGCATGCTGCCGGACGCCCTGCGCGCCGCGCGCCTGCCGACCATGCTGCTGCAGCCGCTGGTCGAGAACGCGATCATCCATGGCCTGGAGCCGCACGTCGACGGCGGCGAGATCGTCGTCGAGGCGGCGCTCGACGCCGGCCGGCTGCTCATCAAGGTGAGCGACACCGGCCTCGGCCTCGGCGACCAGGACGCGCACGGCCGCAGCGCCAAGGGCGGCGGCGTCGGCGTGGCCACCACGCGCGAACGCCTGCAGGCGCTGTATGGCGCCGACGCCCGTCTCGACCTCGTCCCCGGCCAGCCGCGCGGCGCCGTGGCCCTCCTTACCCTACCCCTGGAGTCCGCATGACCACCGCCCTGATCGCCGAGGACGAACCGATCCTCGCCGCCACCCTTGCCCGCACCCTGCAAAAACTCTGGCCGGCACTCCAGCTGGCCGGCACGGCGCCGAACGGCATCAAGGCCGTCGAGCAGGCGCTCGAACTGCGACCGGACATCCTGTTCCTCGACATCAAGATGCCCGGCCAGACCGGCCTCGAGGCGGCCGAGGAACTGGCCGAGCGCTGGGATGGCGCCCGGCCCTTCCCGCAGGTCGTGTTCGTGACCGCCTACGACGACTACGCGGTCCAGGCCTTCGAGCACGCGGCCGTCGACTACGTGCTCAAGCCGGTCAACGAGGCGCGTCTCGCGCGCACGGTCGAACGCCTGCGCGCGCGCGTGGACGCGCGCTCAGGTGCAAGTACAGGCGCCGGCGCGGACCTGGATGCCGGCCTGGCGACCCTGGTCGAACAGATGCGCGGCCTGCTGCAACAGGTGCCGGCGGCGGGCAGCGGACAGGCGCCGCACCTGGACGTGATCCGCGCCGCGGTCGGCAACGTGATCCGCATGATCCCGGTGCAGGACGTGCTGTTCTTCCAGGCCCTGGACAAGTACGTCAACGTCGCGACCCTGGACGGCGACGCGCTGATCCGCCTGAGCCTCAAGGAGCTGCATGCCCAGCTCGACGCGGTCCAGTTCTGCCTGATCGGCCGCAGCTGCATCGTCAACATGCGCCACGTCGCCAGCGCCACCCGCGACGACTTCGGCAAGCTGCAGCTGGCCCTGCGCGGCCGCCCGGAAAAGCTCAAGGTCAGCCCGCTGTTCGCCCACCTGTTCCGCCAGATGTGAGGCGTGTCGACCGCCGTCCGGGCCCGGCTGCTGCCGGAGAGCTTCGAACTGGGTTGCAGGTAAAATGCCGTACCCAAACCGAGGAGGACGACGATGCACATCGACTGGCAGCACTTCACGCCCTGGACCGCGCTGGCTGGCGGCTTGCTGATCGGCCTGGCCGCCGCCGGCTTCATCCTGCTCAGCGGCCGCATCGCCGGCATCAGCGGCATCCTGGGCGGCTTGCTGCGCCCGGCGCGCGGCGACGTCGCCTGGCGTGTCGCCTTCCTGGCCGGCCTCGTCGTCGCGCCGCTCGCCTGGTCGCTGATGGCGCCGGCGCCGGCCATGCAGATCGGCGCAGGCAAGGGGACGCTGGTCGCGGCCGGCCTGCTGGTCGGCCTCGGCACGCGTTACGGATCCGGCTGCACCAGCGGCCATGGCGTGTGCGGCATTTCCAGGCTGTCGCCGCGTTCGCTGGCCGCCACGCTGGCCTTCATGCTGGCCGGCTTCGCCACCGTCTTCGTCATGCGCCACCTGTTCGCCTGAAAACGAGGAGACCATGATGCGGCTCCTGACGCCATTCATCGTCGGCCTGGTATTCGGCATCGGCCTTATCCTTTCCGGGATGACCGATCCGGCCAAGGTCCAGGGCTTCCTCGACCTGGCCGGCGACTGGGACCCGTCGCTGGCCTTCGTGATGGGCGGCGCGATCCTGGTCGGCGCGCTGGGTTTTCGCTTCGCGCGCGGACGCGAGCGCGCGCTGCTCGGCGAGGCCATGCGCCTGCCCACCGCACGCACGATCGACCGCCGGCTGGTGCTGGGCGGCCTCACCTTCGGCATCGGCTGGGGGCTGGCCGGCTTCTGCCCCGGCCCGGCGCTGGCTTCGCTGGCGAGCGGCCGCAGCGAGCCGCTGATCTTCGCCGGCGCCATGGTCGCCGGCATGGCCCTCTTCGACCTATTGGAACGCAAGCGCAACTGACACCATCATGCACATCAACCCGATCCAGCTGTTCGACAGCGAATCCTCGACCTTCACCTACATCCTGGCCGCAGCCGGCGGCGCCGCCGTGATCGTCGATCCGGTCGACCGCCACGTCGAGCGCGACCTGGCCCACCTGGAGCGTCTTGGCCTGACCCTCGCCTACGTGCTGGAGACCCACGCCCACGCCGACCACGTGACCTCGGCCGGCCGCCTGCGCGCGCTGACCGGGGCCCAGGCGGCGGTACCGAGCGGCTGCGGCATCGCGCCCGCCGAAATGCAGCTGGTCGACGGCGATACGATCCGGTTTGGCGGCGACGAGACGATCCGCGTGCTGCACACCCCGGGCCACACGGCCGGCAGCATGAGCTATCTGTGGCGCGGCAACCTGTTCAGCGGCGACACCCTGCTGATCGACGGCTGCGGCCGCACCGACTTCCAGGGCGGCAGCGCCGAGGCCTTGTGGGACAGCGTGACGGCCAAGCTGTTCGCGCTGCCGGACGCCACCCGCGTCTGGCCCGGGCACGACTACAAGGGCCAGTCGGTGTCGACCATCGGCTGGGAAAAGCGCCACAACAGCCGGCTCGCCAAGCGCAGCCGCGTGGACTTCGTGCGGCTGATGGGCGCGCTGGACTTGCCCAGGCCGAAGCTGATCGACGTGGCGGTGCCGGCCAATCGCAGGCTGGGCTTGTCACACGAGGCTTGAGCCCACACCCGCGTTCTCAGGGGCGCGCGCCCGCAAGCTGGCCGAGGTAGTAGCCAAGCCGGTTCTCCACGTCGCCCGGCTTGTGAAACCCACGCCCGATCAGGGTCTTGATGCCTTCTTGCGCGGCGGGCCGCCCCAGCGAGGCGATGCACGCATCCCACCCGGCGCCGAGCTCGACGTCCGGCGCCAGGCTGGTGTTGACGAGGCGCTTGGTGTTGGCGATGGCCCACTTGTCGAATCCGGAGATGCGGGTCGCCAGCGCGTCCACGTAAGCATCGAGTTCGGCATCGGGCAGCGCCCGGTTGACGTAGCCATAGGCCTCGGCCTGCTCACCGCTGATGTCTTCCGAACCCAGGAGCACTTCCAGGGCGCGGTTGCGGCCGATGAGCTGGGGCAGGCGCGCCATCGGACCGCCCCCTGCGACCATGCCCACGCCGACCTCCCATTGCGAAATGATGGTCTTTTCCCGGCTGCAGAAACTCATGTCGCAGGCGAGCGTGATTTCGCTGCCGTTGCCCGTCGCCCGCCCCCGGATCAGGGCGATGGAGACGACGGGCGCACGCGGCAGGCGCGCGAGGAAGTCCGGCCACTGCGGCAACCCTGTGGGACCGGGTGGCAAGCCGGTCAGGTCCTCGAGCCTGGCCAGGAAATCCGAGTGATTCAGGAAGTAGCCGTCGACTGCGCTGTCGAAGACCACGACCTTCACCTGTTCGTCGGTTTCGAGCCTGTTGATGATCTCGTGAAACTGCTGGACCATGGGCGGGCCCATGACGTTGATCGGCGGATTGTCGATCGTGACACGCCAATAGGCCGGGGAACGCTGGGACACTCTGAGCTGGACGGGGTTCGTGGTCGCGTTCATTGGGGACTCCTGTCGCCGACAGATGCGTGCGGGCCCGGAGGCCCGGGCCGGATCGGCACTAAGCGTTCAGAACCTTGAGGAGCTCCCTGGCAGTCGGGCCGGACGAGGCCGGATTCTGGCCCGTGATCAGGTGTCCGTCGACAATGGTGAACACCTCCCAGTTCGGCACCTTTTCAAAGTGGCCGCCCAGGCGCTTGAGCTCATCCTCGACGAGGAAGGGCATCACCTTGGTCAGCTGGACGGCTTCTTCCTCGTCATTGGTAAAGGAGGTGACGCGCTTTCCCTTGACGATGGGTTGCCCCTTGTAGGTGACCTTCCGGAACACAATCGGGCCATGACAGACGGCGGCGACCGGCTTGCCGGCGTTGTACATATCCTCGATCAACTTGATCGAGACCGGGTCATTGGTCAGATCCCACATCGGGCCATGGCCACCGGCATAGAAGACCGAATCGTAGTCGCCCGCCTTGACGTCGGCGAGCTTGACGCTGTTGGCCAATACCTTCTGGGTCGCGGCGTCCTGCTTGAACCGCTGCATCGTATCGGTTTGATTGTTCGGATCGTCGCTTTTGGGATCGATCGGCGGTTGTCCCCCCTTGGGCGAGGTGACTGTGACCTCGACACCAGCGTCCTTGAACGCATAGTAGGGTGCGGTGAACTCTTCGAGCCAGAAACCGGTTGGCTTGCCGGTGTCTCCAAGTTTGTCATGCGACGTCAAAACCAGCAGGATTTTCATTACAGGCTCCCTTCGTGATGGAAAAGGCTGAAATAGGCACCGCTGCGGCGTTTTCTTGTTTCGCTTTTCTGGAAGTCGAAGTCGTCGCTCCGATCAGATGACTCAATGGTATATCCCGGTACCACGCCAGTGTAGGCGCTGGGCCGCCCGGTTTCAAGGTGCCGGACGAGGCCATTCGTAATCGTCTCGCAACAAAGCCAAGGCACACTGTCGACTTTCTTTACAGTCGGCCGGATCAAGTTTTTGCCGATCGGCCAAATCATTGTTTTTAAAGAATATGCTTTTCCGGGTACGCAACTTGCTTGCTCGAAAACGCTGTTAACTGAACCGGCGCCACGACCGGCCCATACACACATCGTGCGCGCGAGCGCATGCCACTAGAGAGTGCACAAGGGGAAAGCATGTCGAAGATTTTTTTCAAGCTGGGCGATT
>Ga0308169_10004831_pt1 | contig 12442 bp, 9 predicted proteins | sample PhyBR1_2_FD_202139 | JGI IMG/M metagenome (GOLD analysis project Ga0308169, IMG submission 202139) | Phyllosphere microbial communities from UC Gill Tract Community Farm, Albany, California, United States - DLSLSB.R1 | ecosystem: Host-associated > Plants > Phyllosphere > Unclassified | place...
ATCGCGCTCACCGGCTTTGCGAGCCCGAGCTGGACGGGCGCGCAGGTGCGGTTCCTGAGGAGCGAGGTGCGGGTGCGCAGGGCGCGCTCGGCGGGCGAGGAGGGCCGAGAGGGAGAGGCGGCGTGGGAGGAGCGCACGGTCGAGTCGGTCGAGGAGCTGCACCTGCGCTGGGAGGACCTGCAGAAGGTCGGCGTCTTCAAGCGCGTGCGGGTGTGAGCTGTGCAGGAGCGTGAAGAAGAGGAGGAGGAGGAGGAGGAGGAGGAGGAGGAGGAGGAGCGGTCGGACCTTGTTTCTCTTTTTCGCCCAGCCTTGCCGTCCCTCGTTGTCGCTCTCTGTAGCTCTCCGATTATCGCATGTGGCATTCCTATTCGTGCCGTCGCTCTTCGACGTCGAGCCTCGTCGCTGAGAGCTCGAGACGGCTCGGGCAGGATTACTTGACTCGGTCGTAGTCGGCATTACCAACTGCTCGACTCGCGCTCGCACCCCGTACTTCCCCCTCGCCCTCTCGCTTGCAGTCCAGTCGTGCCATCCTCTCAGCTCTCGCTGCTGGACTGCCTATGACCCAGTTCCTCGAGAGAAGCCGCACGAAAGCGCAAGAGCAGCTTGTTCGAGCGAGCGCTTTGACCTCTCCGAGCCGCGGCGACCGTCTCGAACCAGCTCTTCCACCTCTCGCGCCCGGTCTATCTACGTTCTCTGCTGCGTCGCTGGCTTTGAGCACTCTTTGGTACGTGCTTCGAGAGTGCGAGCCCAGCTCGGCGCGCTTGTGCCGCCTCCAAGGGCGCGCTCGACCTTGCGCGGCGGCCCTTGAGCTGGAGCGCCGCCTCGCTTTCCTCTTGACCGGTCTTGCCTCTCGCTCTCAGCTCGAGGGGCCGCACTAGCTGCTCTCCTCGTCGAGCGTCTCGCCGGACCGAGAGCTCGTCGAAGAAATCTATTCACAATGAGCTCGCCCTGCCCTCGGGACCCTACGCAACGCGGATGACGACCTTGCCGACGAGCGTCGCCTCGCTCAGGAACTGGTAGGCCTCCTTGGCCTCGCGGAAGTCGAAGACGCGGTCGACCATGGGCTGGATCTGGGCCGTCTCGATAAAGTCGCTCAGCTCCTCGAGGTGACGCCGCGAGCCGATGAGGATGCCGCGCAGGAGGGCGCTCTTGAGGAGGACGAGGCGAGAGACGTCGGGCGCACTGCCGCCGGCGAGGTAGCCGATGCTGCGAGAGAGAGAGGAGCAAGGGTGACATGAAGGGTCAGCTCGACGGCCTTCGCAAGCAGGACGAGAGGGAGGAGACGCACTCGTCGATCTCGCCGCCCTGACGCAGCGCATTCAGGCTCTTCTCGAGCGTTCCTGCGCCGCCGATCTGCGAACGAGCATGAAGAGAAAGGGTCAGCTCGCAGTCTCAAGAGAGCGTCGAGCAAGAGGTAGAGGAGGAGGAGGCTCGGGCGCACCTCGACGACCTTGTCGGCGCCGCGCCCGTTCTTGGTGAGCTTGAGCACCTCCTTGTCCCAGTCGGGCGTCGTCTTGTAGTTGACCGTGTGGAGCCGCCCTGCGCCGCCGTGGTTGTGCGAGTCGTGGATGTGCTTGCGCACGCGCTCGAGCTTGTCGTCCGACGACGACGTCATGATGGCCGTCCCGCCCGCCGCGACGACGAGCTGCGCACCCATGACCGACACGCCGCCGGTGCCCTGCAGGACGACGGTCGCGCCCGGCTTGATCGGCTGCGGCCCGCCGAACAGGGCGTTGTAGACGGTCGTCGGCGCGCAGGGGAGGGTCGACGCCTCCTCGAACGTGAGGTTGGACGGCATGGCGACGAGGTCGGTCGCCTTGAAGAGGCGGTACTGCGTCAGGGTGCCGTCGCAGCCGCCGCCAAGCATGCTCGCGAACAGGGCCGGGTCGTCGACTTGACCTGTTTCGGCGGGTCCGGCATCAGCTCTCGGCGCCCGTGCGAGCGAGAGAGGAGAACAGGACGCACCTCGCTCGAGGCCGAGGGTGAACGTCGCCATGATCTTGTCGCCCTCGTTCCACTTGGTCACCTCGTCGCCAACCTTGACGACCTCGCCCGACATGTCCGAGCAAGGGATGATCTGCGTGCAGGGGCTGCAGGGTCAGCTTCGGGTCTTCGCCAGCTAGGCGGCACGCTGAGAGTCACGCACGTTGTCCTGCGCGCCCGGGTAGACGCCTTGAGCGATCTGCGGGCGGGCGAGCGGGCGAGCGGGGGGCGAGTGGAGGAGGTGGAGGAGGAGGTCAGCTCTCCTCGTCGCGGCAGGGCTCGCAGGGAGGAAGGGGCGCACCTGGAGGTCACGGTTGTTGAGGCTGACGGCCTTGACGCGCACGAGGACCTCGCCGAGGCGAGGCGAGGGGAGCGAGAGGCCTTCCTCGAGCTTGAGGACGTCGAACGAGCCGGTGCCGCGCAAGACGTAGCGCGAGTAGGTCGAGGGCAAGCTGGACATGGCTGAAGCGTGCAGCTGGGTGGAGCAGCGGGGTGTGGGAGGAAGCGAGGAGAGCGAAGCGGCAGCTCGAAGCTCGACGTCGTCACTCGCCGAGCTTCGCCTCCCCGCGAGTCCGATCGTTCGCTTCCGACGCTTCTCCGCTCACGAGTGTGGAGGTCCGCGATCCTTGAGCGAAGCGTTACTGTACTAGACTGTACGGCTCACATGCTCCTTGCCGACTCCGACTCGAGGATGTGATGCGGCGACCCAACACGCTTGAGCTGAGGGCACATGAGCCGGCCGCTTGAAATGCTGCGCAGGAGTCTGAGCTCGGGGCGAGTCAAGCGGAATTACTTGACTCGGTTGTAATCGGCATTACCGACTGCTGAACTTGGCGAGCCGCGCGCCCGAGGCGAGCGCCGAGCGGGCACCGCCTCCTCTTGCACCTCGCCTCGCACCGCACACCGCCTGAGAGCTTTACAGCAGCTCTGCCAGCCTCTCCAGCACCTTCACTACTACTCGAGACGCGTCGCACCGGCCTCGACGCCTTGTTCCGCCCGCTGGACTCGCCTCATCGCGCCGTCGTCCAACCTCGTCTCGTCCTGGCCTACACGGCATCTTGGGACCCTGAGGCGTGGTCCATAAGGCCAAAATGAGTGTCTTGGACAGCGAGGAGTCGCTCTCGGCCCAGCTGGTGCGTCGCTCGCTTTCGTCTCGCTCGTCTCCTCCACCCCGCTCGTCGGGCTCGCGCTGACCTCCATTCCTCGCTCTCTTGCAGCCCGTCGCAGGGTCGAGCCGCTCCCGTACACTCGATGTATCCGCCCTCGCCAACCCTCCCGAGACGCTCGCTATCTACTCGAACGACGTCCACGCGTTCTTCGCCGCCGCCCTCGACCGCACCGGCGCATCCATCGAGGAGCTGCAGCCGCACCTCAACAATCTCGTCGACACCATCTCGGTCGAGCTCCTTGCCGCGCGGGACAAGGCCGAGTACCTCGGCTACTACCTCCTCGCGCTCGACGAGGTCGTGAGCGTGCGGCTCGCCGGCTCGGCGCTCGCCGAATGGTCGAGACGGACGCGCAAGGCCGGCGGCGACGTCGTCGACGACGAGGTCGAGGACGAGGCGGGCGTTTCGACGTCGGCGGGCAAGGGCAAGGGCAAGGCGGTCGAGGAGCCTGCGGGCGAGCGCTGGAAGGACAAGCAGAGGGAGATGAGGGAGAACTTCGCCAAGTCGGTCGCCGACGCGGACAAGATCTGCCTCCTCTACACGCCCTACGGCTCGTTCGCCAAGTTCCCCCGCGGCAACGCCATGTCGGTCAACGCCCTGTGCGCTCAACGCGACTGGACCACCGTCCTGCGCTGGCTCTGCCACATCGGCCCTCGCGGCAAGCAGCTCGAGCCGACACCGCCCCACGACAAGGTCGAGGAGCTCGTCAGCATCCTCACCAAGCGCGCTGAGCAGGAGATGATGCGCAACATGCGCGGCGGGCGGTACGGCCCGCACCACCTCAAGAAGGCCAAGAAGTGGATGACCGCCAAGTGGTCAGACGAGCTCCGCTGGGTGCGTCTCGTCCCCCTCTTCCCCCTCCTATATCGACTCACCTTCTCCTGCGGCCGCTGACTCTTTGCCTCGCTCGCGCAGGGTCCCGATCCGCTTCCTCCGTGCGTGTTTTCCTTCTTCTTTCCCCCCCTCTACGCGTCCGTCACGTTCGGCGGCGCTTGTTCGCTGACGAGCCGCTCCTTCGTGCAGGCCTCCTGCCGACGCCGACGGCCTCGGCGCACCTCCCCCCTCCGCCGCCTCGGCACAGGGTCCCGCTCCTTCGACCTCCACCGCCGCCGCTCCCTCGCCCTCGCCCTCGCCCGCAACCTCGCCTCGCCTCGCTGCCGACTCGTCCGACGACGAGCCGCAGCACGCCGCCGCACCCGCACCGCGCGCCAAGCCGAGCGGCGTCCAGGCCAAGGCGCAAGCGCTCACCAAGAAGTCGTGCGGGCGGGCGCCGCTTCAGCCCCGTCCCGCCGCCGCCGCCGTCTCGCCGACGAGCAGCGGCGACGAGCGCGACAGCTCATCGAGCGAGGACGCGCAGGAGGAGCAGCGCGGCGACGAGGACGATGCCGCGCTCAAGTCCGGGCACGGCCGCACCGCCTCGCGCGGCGCAGGTCGCGCTCCTCGCCGCGTCGCCGCCGCCGCCGCCTCGCCGACGAGCAGCGACGACGAGCGCGACGGCTGGTCGAGCGAGGCCGAGCAGGTCGAGCAGCACGGCGACGAGGCCGGCGCCGCGCTCAAGTCCGGGCACGGCCGCACCGCCTCGCGCGGCGCAGGTCGCGCTCCTCGCCGCGTCGCCGCCGCCGCCGCCTCGCCGACGAGCAGCGACGACGAGCGCGACGGCTCGTCGAGCGGGTCAGCGGCCGAGGACGAGCGCGCCGGCGAGGACGGCAAGCTCGCCGCGGCCAAGGCCGCTCCCGGCCGCGCCGTCGTCGCCGCCGGCTCGCACACGACAATGAGCGCGCGCGCGCCCGGGCGCGCCGCCGAGCCCGGCTCGCCTCGCCTCGGCTCGCTCCTCCTCGGCGGCTTCCCCTCGCGCGGCGCGCCGCGAGCGTCGAGGGAGGTCGTTCTGCGAGCAAGCCGGGCCGGCAACGGCGTCGACACGTCGGGCACGCGCAGAGGCGATGGCAACAAGATCGGCGACCCGTCGAGCGCCGGCAAGGTCGGCGAACCGTCGCGCGCGTGGAACGTGCCCGACGGCAACGACGACGACTGGTCCGCCTTCCTGAAGGACCAGGGCTTTCTCAAAATGCCCCGCGTCCCCGGCTGGGCCAACTCGAAGCCCGAGGCGCCGTACTTGATCAATCCGCCGCCGCGCAACTACGTTCGCATCCCTCGCTGGACCGACCCGCGCTCGCTCGACATCGGCCGCTTCCAGGCCGACCTCGCCGAGCTCCCGCCCAAGGTGCTTGCCGACATCCAGCACGTCGTCGAGCGGATCGCCCCGCTCTCCAGCGACAGCGCCCGCGCCCGCCTTCGGTTGCCGAGCCTCTCTGAGCAGATCTCGCTCACCGAGGGAGCAACGCGCTCGGACCTCCTGCGCCTCCTCATGACGACGCAGGCGCAGGCGGTCTTCCTCCTCGACACGCTCCTCGGGACCCAGCAGTACTACCTCGAGGAGCGGCTCCTCGCCGCGCAGCGCGACGCCGACCACCGCGAGCTGCGGTGGGCCCAGGGCCTTCGGACGCCCATCCACAACGGCTACGGCGTCATCATGGCCTGGGAGGACCGTGATGGCGTCGTCTACGACGTCGAGGAGGGCGGCGCGCCGTCGCGCAGCCCGTACTTCAACGGCGGCGCGCCCTCGTCCGAGAGCGACGACAAGGCCGACGAGTTGCGACTGTTGCGCAGGACCGCGCCCTGGTTCGTCAGCGATGACGAGGACGACGAGGACGACGACCCGTCGATCGAGTCGGGCGCCAACCAGTCGCTCAACCAGGACGACGAGGCGTCAGTCGAGCAGGATGTCGACGACGAGGTGTCGATCAAGTCGATCGTCAGCGACTCGCTCGCGCGCGACGCCTCGTCCGGGACCGGCGGCGACGACGACGACGACGACGAGGACCCGTTCGACCTCGTCGCGGACTCGCAGGACGTCGCCAAGAACTCTGTCGAGCTCGACGACGCCGCCTCGTCCGGCAGCGAGCACGACGACAAGCAAGCCGTCGAGGTCGCGTCCTCGGTCGCGAGCGACGAGGAGGGCGAGGAGAGCGAGGTGAGCGAGGTTGGGACTTCGACGGGCTCGGCGGCGGAGGAGGTGGACGAGGAGGTGCGCGAGGACGCGCGGAGCCGCCGCCGCGCTCGCTCGAGGATCCTTGCGGCGCCGCTCGTTGCGGCGAGGGACATAGCCACCAGCGAGGCCGAGGACGACGACAACGATGGAGCAGATGAGTCGTCGCTCCTGCGCGAGAGGGACGGATGGAGGTGGAGCGATGAGGACGAGGCCTGATGCGCTCGAGCTGCCGCTCGTCGACTTGTGCGTGCTCTCTCTCTCTCCTCAGCTGTGCTTGCTTACCTTGCGCCGACAAGGCTGATCCGTCCACTCTCGCTCGCGCAGGTCCGACTCCTTCTTTCGCCCGACCACTCGCCTCGCCCATTCCCCTCTCCCTCTCCGTCCTCCTCGCCCTCTCGCCCTCTCATCTCGCGCATCAGCCCTCCCTCGAACCACATCGCGCGCAAGGTCTCGCGCGACTCGACCCTCCGACGCACCAGCGCCTTCTCTTCGCCGCACGCGCACATGCACCTCGCCCTCCTCACCTTTCCCTCCTTCCTCTTGGTTCCTTCCCCTCCTCGCTTGGTTAGTCCCCTGCAGTGCCTTTTCTATGTCGTTGTCTTTCCTCGCTCCCCCTGTCTCGCACGGCCGCTCGGTCCTCCTCCATCTTGGTAGACCTCGCTCGCCGCGGCGCTCGCACCTCTCCTCATCGTTACTTTGTCTTCTCTATATCCTGCACTGCATTCGCCCCCGTCACTTCTTTCTCTCGGCCCTCACGTGAGAGCCAAGCACCATCATCGTCAAGAGGAAGAGAGGCTCGCCGGACCGCTCGAAGCTCGTCGCCCCGCGCGAACCGAGAGGAGCGGGCGCGTGCTCTCGCTCCGCCTCTCGCTCCTCGTCAGCCCATGCCCGTGCACATCAAGCGAGCACGAGCTGCTGCTCTCTCTGCGTATACCGACGAAGACGAGCCGTTCGCTCGCGCACGCTATCGACCAACCGAGAGGACGACCACAACCTGTGCTGCACGGCCGAGCTACAAACGAGAAAGACAGAGAGAGAGAGAGAGAGAGCTCACCGCACGCTACGCAGGCCAAAATGAGCGGCCGGGCGGCGAGACGGCGTCCGGGCGAGCGGGCGGACCTTCTTCGGGTCGACGTGCTCGTCCGGCTCGCGCTTGGCGACGGCGTGAGGGGCCCTTGACGTAGTCGACGTCGAGCCAGGCGGGATGTCGAAGCTCGTACTGCTCGTCTCGGCGGCGCTCGGTTCAGCGCAGCTCGCCCTCATGGGCTGCGACCTCGCTCGCTCTGCGCTTGCGCACGCAGCCGAGCGCTTGTTGTGCCGCCTCGTCGGCCCAGACGTCGGCACGACCAGCCTCGGCTCGTCGCCGAGGTGCTCGAGAGCCGAGGACGCCGTAGGGCGCGGAGGAAGAGGTGCGCGCGGGCGGGAGGAGGGCGCCGAGCTCGAGTCGTGCTCGCCGATGGCGCGGCGGTGCCGCTCGGCCTTGACGGGCTCGCCGACGCCATCGATGTCGCCGATCGAGACACCGACGGCGGCGTTGAGGTCGCGCTGGTCGAGGAACGAGAGAGGCCGCTCGTTGCCCGGCGGGACGGGGAGCGGGCGTCGGCTGCCCTGCTCGTCCGAGCTGATGCCGCCGTCGTCTGCGAACGAGTGCCAAGCTGCAAGAAGAAAAAGAGTCAGCTTTACCCTGCATTGATCGAGGAGCGAGGAGGAGAGAAGAGAGAGATAGAGAGAGAGACGCACCTTGGCCCGAGAGCATGTTGCGGAACCCTTCCGACGTGACGAGCGACGAGCGGTTCGACGGCGTCGCGAGCGAGCACGCCGAGCTGATCGAGCCGACAGCGAGGTGCGTCGGACGCAGGCCGAAGCTCGAGAGCTCGGCGGCGTCCGAGTCCGACTCGCGGCCGATCGGGCGCACGGTCGCGCAGTGGACCGTGCCCGTCAGGGCGTCCTCGACGTCCTCTTCGCTCATGACCTGCGAACCGCGCAGGATGACCGACCCTGCAGGCGAGCGGCGAGGCTGCGCCCTCGGCGACGGCGCGTAGAGCGAGCCGAAGCTCGTTGTCGTCGGCGAGAAGAGCGGCGTCGGCGGCGGACCGGTTCGACGCGCCTGCTGGCACGCCTTGAGCGACGTCGCCTCGGCTCGTGCGTCATCGTCGCCGTCGTCAGACAAGGACGAGTCGTCGGCGAGCGTGCCCGCGTCCTCGTCGAGGACCTCGGTCGGCGCCTGCTCCCACTCGAACGAGATGTCGAGGAGCGTCCCGCTCGACGCCGTCCTGGACATGAGGCGGCCCGTCGACTCGCGCGGCATGGCGGGCGACGGGCTGCGCGAGCCGAGCGCCTCGACCGCCTGCTCGACCTCCCTCGCCGCCGCTTCGACCTCGTCCCACGTCTTGGCGCTGCTCCCCTGCGAGCTGCTGCCCCGACGCTCGTCGACCGTCTCGTCGACAGCGACCCAGACCTCCTGCGACCGCCTCGACACGCCCGGCGGCCGTTGCTCGACGAACATGGGCAGCGACATGCGGCGCCGGGCCCGAGCGCTGCGCGAGCCGAGCGAGCCGCCGTTTGCGAAGGCCGCGAGCGACCTCGCCGAGCGGACGCCGAGCGACCTCGAGGCGTGCGCTGCAGCGACGGGTGCGACGTCGACGGTCGATGGGCGATGAGGCATCGGGGCGTCCTTGGGGCCGACCTTGACGTTGCCGCCGAGCTTGATCGAGGGGATGAGGTGGGGGAGGACGTGCGCCGAGAGGTAGTCGATCGTGTGCTGTGCGTCCTCGGGCGCAGGCGGCGCAGGTGCCGAGGTCGGGACGATCGACGAGGTCGGCGTGAGGCTGAGCTCGCGCGTCGAGAAGTGGAAGTCGGTCGGCGTGACGGCGGGCGACGGCGAGCGCGACCTTGAGCGGCTCCTGCCGCGCCCGACGACGTCGAGCGTCGCGCGCCCGAACCCGAACGGCACTCGAGGCTTGTCGGGAAGCCGAGGCTCGTCGGTCGATGGCTTGCGCGTGCGCAGGAGCGACAGGGCGATGAGCTCGTCGGTCGCAGTCGCGACGTGGACGGGCGCCGACGCCCTGCGCGCGTGCTCGAACCCGCCGACCGTCTTGCGGCTCGCGACGCTGCCCGAGCGGGTGCGAGCTGCGGCGCCAAACTCGCCGAACGAGCCGAGCGTCGCCTTGGAAAGCTTGAGCGAGCGCAGACGGGCGTGCCCGGCCGACGCCGACTTGACGAAGCCCGACGCGATCGACGTCGGCTCGACGCTCTCGCTCGGGAGCACCTGCAGCTTGGGGTGCGTCGCGAGCATCGACACGGCGCGGCCGATTGTGCCGCGCGGCGTCGGCGCGCAGTCCTCGCCGGCGGGCGAGATGCCCGGGGGGACCGTGCGCCACGACTTGAGCGTCGAGGCGCGGCTCTGCGAGCGCTCGTGCATGTCGGCGCTCGGCCGTGTCGACTCGACGGTGACGCCCTCAAAGGGAGCCGCTGTCGACGAGGTGAGGACGACCGGCGGCGGGCGGCGGAACCAGAACCCCTCGCTCGCCCAGCACTGCCAGGCGAGCACGACGGCGCCAAGGCAGACGCCGAGGATGAGGAGGATGGAGGTGGCGAGAGATGCGGCGGCGCTCGGGCGGACGAGGCGGCGGAAGACGAAGGGCGAGACGAGGGCCTGCGAGTTGAGAAGGCCAGTCAGCTCAGATTCGCGCGGGGTGGGCGAAAGCAGCAGGAAGAGGACGCACATAGCTGAGAAGGCTGCAGAGAAGGTGCCCGCCGATGCGCACGAGCGCGCCTCGAGCCTCTCTCGAGCTGAGCTCGACCTTGGGCGCGTGGCCCGAGCCCGGCGGCGTCTGCCCGCCCCAGGCCTCCTTCATGAGCGCAGTGCGGCCGTGCGCGCCGCCGCCGCCGCCGACGAGTGCGCTCGGCGCGAGGTACGACGACGCGCGCGACGTCATCGAGCTGAGCGAGACGCGCGACCGGACCGACTCGCTGCGCCTCGAGCCGGTCTCGCCGCCGACGCTGGCGCCGCCGCTGCCGGCGATGACCTCGCGCTCGTCCTCGAATGTCGGAAGACGAGGACCAAGTTGCGGCGTGCGGCGGCCCGACAGGTACGAGGCCGGCGTCGCCGTCGCCGAACGGTCGAAGAGGAGGAGGTGAGCCGACCCGGGCGTCGGCGAGCGAAAGTCGCGGGCGTGGTCAAAGGCGAGATCCTCGGTCGACGTGCGAGACGGTGCCATGGACGGCCGGGCCTCGAGAGCGTCGAGCGTCGAGGTCGAGCGGCCGATCGAGCGGACGAACGAGTTCGACAGGCCCGAGAAGTTGTGGCGGAAGGCGGGCAGGGTCGGGTCGTACGGCATGTCGCCCTGCAAGACGGGCGCGTGGATCTGCTGCTGTTGGGCGAAGGGCGAAAAGGCCTGCTCGCGCTGCGTGATGCGGCGGACGCGCAGGATGGCGACGAGGAGGCGGCCGAAGCAGACGGTGACTGCGAGCGACGGACGAGGCGTCAGCATGTGCATCTCGGGGACTGTCGAGGGAAGGAGAGAGGACGCACCGATCAGAGTGACGGCCGAAAGCCAGCTCGCGAGCCCGATCCAGACGCTGCGGCTCCCTGCTTGAGGGAGAGCCGCGAGTCCCGCTCCGACGCCGTACAGGCCGAGGGCGGGCAGCCAGACGATCCAGTCAGCCCGGCCGAGGTCGATCGAGCGCCCAAAGACGACGTTGGTGTAGCTGAGGAGGGCGACGACGAGGAGGAGCGTCGGGCGGGCGGTCGTCGCGAGGTAGAGCCGGCTTGCCGCGCCCCTGGACGCGCCGAGGCCGGTGTTGTGGCCGACGGCGAGGGCGACCTCGATGACGAGAACGATGGCGGCGACTGCGAGGCAAGGGAGAGAGCATCAGCGCTGGCACGAGGGGAGGAGGAGGCGCGAGAAGGAGCTCACGGATGTCCGAGGCGGCGAGGTAGGCGGCGAAGCGTTGTGCCGACTTGAGGCGGGCACGCTGCTGCGGCAACGCAGTCGATGCAGCTGGTGGTCGAGGATTGAGCGGGTGGCCGGGGAGGAGAGGGAGGAGGGTGCGGAGGGTCGTGTAGGTCGAGCAGAGGAAGCTGCGAGGGGAAGCGATGTCAGCTGGTGCGGCAGGGGAGGAGGGGCAGAGAGAGCTGGACGTACGCTAGACAGGCACCACCGAGTGCCACGCAGAGCATCGCCGTGCTCATCGAGGCTGAGGTGGACGAGGTTGAGCGACGAGGTGACCGAGTCGGCGAGGAGGAGGCCTTGGGAGAGGCGGGCGACGGTGTGCGGCGGCTGGACCGGGAGCTGGGTAGCGCAGCGAGCGTCCTGCACTTCTGTCGAGTGTCGTGCGTGACCAGGCGGCGAGAGCGAGAGCGAGACGAGGGCAAACAGAGAGCGAGCACCGAGCGGGTGCGGGGCGAACGAGGCGCGAGCTCGCCGTCTCTCCTCGAGCGAACGACGCACGATCTCGACTTGAACGCAGGCTTGTCTGGACTCGCGCTGCTCCTGTAGGAAGAAGCGAGAGGCGAGGTAGAGCCGTGCAGAGCGAAGCAGGTATCGAGGATCCGCTTGCGACGTCTCGCTCGCCCTCGCCGACCGCTCCGAGAGCACGAAGGCGTGCACTCGCCCTTCTACCATGCGTCGAGATGTCCTGCTCATCCAGCTGAGCCGTGCGACAGCTCGATGATCCGCCTCGAGGAGGAGGAGGAGGAGGTCGCGCGAGAGGGCTCGGCGAAGCGGGCTGCACGCGCGTCCGTCCGGCTCTCCTGTCCGTCAGACAGGATCTACGCGCGGATAAGCCGAGGCGGCGCTCGCCCAGAGAGTGCGAGCGAGCTGTGCGCCCCTGCGCCAGAGCGCAGCGCGTCACCGCCCTCTGAGGGCGGTGTCGGCCTCCTCAGCAGCTGCCGGGGTGCGGTGCGCAGGCGCAGCGCCTCGCCGGTACTGCGAGCGAGCGTGCGTATGCCTCGAGCGTGGCCATTGAGGCTGTCGGCGAGAGGCCGATCGGGGAGCCGGGCGAGGAGGACGAGAGGGCGGGCTCGACGCGGCTCACTCTCCCTCCGCACTCTCTCTCACGCTCGAGCCAGACTCGCCAGAGCACCGCATCAGCACCGGCACTCGATCCGCACGACTCTCGACACCACCGCGCCCCCCCCCCCCCCCCCCCCACCACCCCCAAACCCCAAAACAAAAAAACAAAAACACCCCCCCCCCCCCCCCCACCAACAAAAACCCCCCCCCCCCCCCCCCCCCCCCCC
>Ga0308169_10004835_pt1 | contig 12429 bp, 7 predicted proteins | sample PhyBR1_2_FD_202139 | JGI IMG/M metagenome (GOLD analysis project Ga0308169, IMG submission 202139) | Phyllosphere microbial communities from UC Gill Tract Community Farm, Albany, California, United States - DLSLSB.R1 | ecosystem: Host-associated > Plants > Phyllosphere > Unclassified | place...
GAGCGGGCCGAAGCGCGCGCCGGTCGACGACGACGCCGAGCCCTTCTTGAGCGGCGACGACGACCCAGAGGGCGAGCTCGGCGCGCGAGGCGGTGCTGCAGACGAGCGTGTCCTGCTCGGCGACTGTGACGACGGGTGCGACGGGTCCTCGGTCGAGCTGGACTGCTGCGGCAAGTGGAGGGACGAGCTCGACGCGCCCGGCCCGCCGACGCCCGGGTGCAGCATGCTGCTGAACCAGCCGCCGATGCGGTTGGCGACGTTGCTGTTCGGGCTGAGCGGCACCGCCGCTGCAGGCTCGGACGACGGCGGCGGCGCCGGGCCTCCTCCGCTCGACGACGAGGGGAGCGCCGAGCTCGTCGGCGTGACGCCGCTCGACGACGACGACAGGTCGAGCAGCGACGTCGAGCCGGCCGAGCTCGGCTGCGCGTAGACGGTCGCGGGCGACGGATGCCCGTCCCGCAGGGTCGCCGCCGCGTGCGCCTCGGCGTCGGCGGCCTGCTGCTGCTCCTTGGCCTTGGAGAACAGCCGGAGGCCGCTGCGCGTCTTGCGCAGGCCGCGCGCGAGCCGACCCTCGCCCGGCAGCGACCCGCTCGCCGTCGAGACGCTGCTCGCGCGTGAGCTCGACCCGCCGCCTGCGCCGCCCGACGCCGCGCGCTGCATCGCCTCGCTGATGCGGCGGCCCTCCTCGTCGCCCTCGTCGAGCTCGGCCCTCGCCCACTCGTCGTCTGGCGCCGCGGCGTCGCCGAGACGAGGGGGAGCCTCGAGGCTGCTGCTGCCGGCGCTGCCCGGGCGCGACGGCGGGCGCTTGCCCGCCTTGGTGCGCGACGGCTTGAGCGACAAGTTAGCGAAGCCTCGGCGCGCGCTCGTCGCACCTGCCGACGACGTCGTCGCTGCCGAGGCGGCCGACGAGACGGACGTGCCGGACCCGCGGCGGAGCGGGACGGCCGAGAGGGGTGCGCCGGTGCTCAGCTCGGGCGACGACATGGGCGACGTCGACGAAGGCGTCGAGGCTTGTCGAGGGGACGAAGAGAAGTGCATCGAGGGCGACGACGAGATCGAGATGGTCGGCGCCGGCGCGGTGAGCTGCTCGGCGGGCGGGAGCGCCGAGGTCGACGAGGGGGACTGGCCGACCGAGCGGTTGAGGAGATTGAGGGACCCGATCGAGCGGGAGCGCGTTTTGCGCGTCTTGGTCGGCGAGTCGGGCAGGGCGGCGGCGTCCTTGGCGACGGCGTACGAGGTCGGCGAGGTCGACGTTGTTGAGCCCGACAGCCACCGCGCGAGCTTGTTCGGCTGCGGCTGCGACGGCGACAAGAGGGGCCCGTTCGGCGAAGGGTGCTCGTCCCGGGCGCGAGGGCTCGGCACGCCGCCGGGCGAGTCGTACGAGCCGACGAGGCGGATCTCGTCGAGCGAGGCGCCGTCGTCTGGCGCACGCTGCATCGGCTTGGGCGAGGTCGAGACGGCTGCCGAGTCGCCGCGCCGAGATGGTGTTGCGGCGAGGCTGTCGAAGCGCGAGCTGGAACGAGTGCGCGGTGCCGGCGAGACGGCGGAGGAGGACGAGGACGGGTCGGGATGTGGGGAGGAGGAGGGCGAGGGAGGTGCGGCGGGCGACCCAGTGCGCGACGACATGGCGGCAGGCGCACGGTCGCAGTCGGTCGTAGTCGGGCGACGGCTGCGCTCGCTCGTTGACGGAGTGGCTGCGAGCGGGGCGACGAGGTGTCAGCGACGGCGAGAGGAGGGGCGTGGGCCAGGGCGATGGTCGCTCGAGTAGCTGCGCGCGTGTCACGCAGCATGCGGGCTCCAGCGAGAGCCCTCGCACGCACAGCGGCCCTTGCAGCTGTCCTCGTCCGGAGCGAGTTGGCTGACGCCGGGTCGGTGTTGCCTCGCGCGGCTCTGAGCGAGCGGAGAGGGCAGGAGGGGAGTGACGCACCTCGTGGCAGGTCTTGTAGCAGCCTTGCGCGAGTGCTGTGCGGTCTCGAAGCGGCCTCGGGGGCTGGCGGGCGAGGGAGGTCGAGGTCCGAGGTGGAGCGCGTCCGGCGAGGCGATGAGGGCGGCGGCGACCCGCTCTGGCGCAAGGGTGTGTTGCAAGGGCGAGCAATGGGTGACTGGCGAGTGCTCGAGCTGGACCTGGTCGGAGCAGGTCCGCGAGTGCGAGTCGTCGTCGTTGTCCTCTCCAGCCGCGAGCTCCTCCTCCTCTCGCTCTTGCTTCTGACAGCCGCTCGTTCGCACTTCTGCGCACAGTCAGACTGCTCTGCGCGGCACATGCTGCCTCGTGCGCTGTCATCAAGCGCACACCTCGCGCACCCTGACCCGGCACCGTCTCGAACTCATCCGCCGCCCGACTCGCCGGCTCGCAGACACGGCTCTACTGCCCTACGGGCGGACCATGGGTTGCGACCAAGTCAAGGTCGAGCTCCTGCTTCGACCGTCCTGGTCTGTCCGGCGGCCGGACCAGCTCGCCGCGCCCTCGTTGCTGTCCGGGCCCGACTTGCCGACGCCCACGGCGCGCCTGCTGCTTCCCAGAACCAGCTTGGATGCGTGGCGCGGCTTTCGGATGTCGAACACGCTACCACATCGGTCGAGATCCAGTCGCCGTCCTCGTCCACGCCGCACGGCGCGGGCAGCTTGTCTTGCGCTCGACCTTGAGCAGCGACGAGCGACGGTTCGATTGCGTGAGCACGACTTGCTGTCGACCTGCCGCACCGAGAACGACGTCGCATAGCGGACGCTCAGCTGGGCCTCGCTGCTCGCTCGCAGGGTCGGTGACGAGCTGAGCGTAGCTGCGACCACCAGCGTCGGCTCGGTTCTAACCGCTCGTGCACTCGTTCCTCGACATCCGACGCCTCCCGCTCGGCTTTGAATGGTCACTACTGACGTGCGACAGGCGGCTCACACGATGCCGACCTTCTCGGGCTCGAGCTGGTCGAGGGAGCGTCCAGGAAGAGCGCGCTCGACTGGAAAAGCGGTCCGGGCGTGGCTGAGCAGCCGAGCGGCAGCCACTGAGGCAACATGTTGGAACAAGACAGCCTTGTGCATGCGCTGAGCGGCAGACAAAGCGCATGCGCGCGCGAGGGCGAGCGTAACGCAGACAGGAGGTGCGGCGACGGGTTGAGCGGGAGAAAGAGGCTCGAGCATGGCTCGTGGACGCTCTGCGGCGACAGCACGAGCGACTGCAGATGCAGCAGGGTACAGACCGAGCTCCCAAGCTGCACCTGGACGAAGGGAGCGGAGTGGCCTGAGCGAGAGCGGCGCCGGACTTGGCCGCAGCGACGACGACGAGAGGACCGGCTCGCTCGACCACCACACCCGCTCCCTCCTCGGCGCAACCATGTGAGCTCGCCCGACTGCGTGCACTCGGCTGCGAGCACCTACTGACCCTGCCTTGCTCACCGCACAGGGGATCCGGCTTGTCTAAGGCGCTCGGTGCGTCCTCGCTCCTCCTCCGCCTCGTCGCTCAAAGTCCCCGATCGCACCCTCACAGCACTCGAGCTGACCTGCTGCTTCCTCCATTTTCCTCTCCACCGCAAACAACGCCACCTCGCACGCGCTGGCCGCCCGCCGTGCCGCCCTCGCCTCGCCGCACCCTCTCGATCAACGACCCCCCGCCCCTCCCTTTCATCTCGGCTCGGCCACATGGCTCGTCCTACCGCCCAGGCAAGCTCTTCGGCAACAAGGAGATGCGCATCCTCATGCTCGGACTCGACGCCGCGGGCAAGACGAGTGCGTCCACCCTCCCTCTCGTCCATCCCCCCTCCTGGCTCCTCGCGGCGACGACGAGGGGGTCGTGCAGGCCCTCTCGCCGCTCTGCGCGCACGCCCGGTCGTACGAGACAACCTGACGCGGTGCCGTCGTCCCGCAGCCATCCTCTACAAGCTCAAGCTCAACCAGTCGGTGACGACCATCCCGACGGTCGGCTTCAACGTCGAGACGGTCACGTACAAGAACGTCAAGTGCGTCGTCTCCTCCTTCAGCGCTTGCGAGCTGAAACCCGTCTCGCGAGGCTGGACTCGCTGCCAGTTGATGCTCTGGACGCGCTGACACCGCTCCCTCCCCCTTCGCAGGTTCAACGTCTGGGTGCGCTCCCTCTCCCTAACCGTGCGCCCATCTGCAGCGTCGATCGTCAAGCTGACTCTCCGACACCGCACACACAGGATGTCGGCGGGCAGGACAAGATTCGGCCCCTGTGGCGGCACTACTACACGGGCACTCAGGGCCTCGTGTTCGTCGTCGACTCGCAGGACCGCGACCGCATCGACGAGGCGCGCGTCGAGCTCCACAAGATTCTCAACGACCGCGAGATGAAGGACTGCCTCTTGCTCGTCTTTGCCAACAAGCAAGACCTGCCCGACGGTGCGTCGACTCGCTCTCGAACCTCCTCTTCCCCTCTCGCCGAGTCGATGACTGACGCGCGCTTGCATGCTCGCAGCCATGACGCCGACCGAGGTGACCGAGAAGCTCGGCCTGTTGAGGATGAAGGACCGCAGCTGGTACTGCCACCCGTCCAACGCGCTCGACGGCGAGGGTCTCTTCGAGGGTGCGTCGGCGCTCTCTCTTCTCTTTCAGGCTGCCTCGCCCTCACTCGAGTCGAGACGAGGTGCTCGTCATCGAGTTCGAGCAGCAGCCATGCTCACGCTTCCTCTCCCTGCAGGCCTCAACTGGCTGTCGCAGAACATCAAGGCGCAGAAGTGAGCGCTCGTTCGCCCCGAGCCCGCCTAGATCGCCGGTCGGCACGTCAGCATCCTCGTCAAGACACCCTCACCTCTCTCAGCATACCTATGTCGCCTCGTCATCCTCACCCTCGCCCTCTCTATCGCTCGCGCGGCTCTCGCGTCGCCCCTCATGCCCCACCTCCTCGCACGATACCCTTACGCTCCTCGGCCCTCGGCACCGCCCTACCTCTTTCCTTCCTGCAGTTCTAGCCTTCCTCTCGTTGTACTTTGCCGTCGAGCCGTCCGTCGGCGCTCCCACCTCTTGTCAGCTCGCCACCTCTTTCCCCTTCCCCCCTCCTCTCTCTCTCTCTAGCGTTCTCTCTCCTGGTAATACAGACGGCGCCGTTCGGCATGTTCTCACCTGCCGGTTGATAAAGAGAGGCTGCTTCGAGAGGGAGACTGAAAGGAAAGAACGCCAGGCGGAGAGGTCCAAGCGCTCGGTCCTTCGGAAGCACATGCTCAAGCGGCAGAACGTCTCTCTCGGCGACCGAAAAGCAGAAGACGATGATCAAGACATGTCACAGTATCTGCTACACCTCGTCACTCTCCCTGCGCGCCCGCACGATCCAGTCGCCGACCTCGTCTCTCGAGAACCCGCGCTTCTTGCGCGACCCGAGCCGCACCGCCTCGTCGCGCGCCGCCGCCGCCGCCGCCTGCTGCGGCTGCGGCGCCACCAGTCCCTCGAAGTGCACCTTGCGCGGCGAGACGGGCGGGAACCGGTACGCCGCGAGGCCGTGCGCCGTCGGCGACGGCGCGGGCGGGTACGACGCGAGGCGCGCCGGCTTGCGCTCGGGCGGCGACGAGCGCGTGCGGGGCGACACCGCCGCGATCGTCGGCGCCGAGTAGGTGCGCAGGGCGAGCTTGGGGCGCAGGATCGAGACGGGCCGGCGCGCCTCCTTGGGCGGGACGGGCGGCGGACGGTCATCGTCGACGCGCGCTCGGGGCTCGAAGTCCAGCTCGGCGGCCGGGGACGACAATGGGCTCATCGCTGCCGCGGCGACGAGCTCGTCGACAAGGTCCTCGAGAACGAACGTGCCGACCGACGACGAGGTGCGCGACGGCACGGGCGAGTCGACCATGGCGGCGGTTTTGCCCGGCGCGCCGCCGGCGGGCTTGAACGTCGACGCGTCGAGTGCCGCGCTGAAGTCGACGACGAGTGCCGCGTTGCGGCTCGCAGTCGTCGTGAGGTCGAGCGACGACTGGGCAGTCGTCGGCGCTGAAGAGCGAGCCGACGAGCGCGCCGTCATGGGCGTCAAGGTGCCGCCGTGCTCAGTCGACGACGCCTCCGAGCTGAAGAGCGAGTCGCGCGTACTCGTGAGAGGACGAGCGACGGCGTCGGGCTCGAAGCGTAGCGTCTGCGGCGGCGCCGGGAAGGCGTCGAGCGTCGACGAGGGGAGGTCCGACTCGGCCACGCTTGGCGCCATGCTGTAGCGCGAGAACGGCCTGCGGTCCTCGCTAGGAGGCATCGTGCGTCGTTCGCGGAGCTCTTCGCCGCCGTCGAGGCAGCTGCTTTGCGTGAGCGCGCTCTGCGCCGGCGGTGAGACGCCGTCGGAGAGGCCCTCGTCGAGCGCGACCGACCGAGGAAACGAGTTTGAGCTCGAGCTCGATAGCAGCGACGGCCTGCTGAGCGCACTTGCAGGCGACAGGCATCGTGTTGCGCTCGGCGAGAGGCAGACGGGAACGTCGGCGCCGATCGGGCTCTGGGACGACGACGACGGCGAGTCCTCGGCGACGGCGTCCAGCGTCGCGCGAGGCGAGAGAGGCGATGTGTCGAGGCGGGTGCGCGGTGTCGAGGATGCCGTGGAGGGCGAAGGGGTCCTCTGCCAGCTCGGAGCGGCGGTCGGAACGGAAAGGCGGTCGAGGCGGCCGAGGCGGGTCTGCTGGCCGGCGGGGAGGGGGAGGGAGGGCGGCAGGACTGCCGAGGCAGGACGAGGCGGACGTGCTGGAGGAGCGGTAGTTGAAGAGGAGAGGGCGGGTGCCGAGTCGCCGTGCGGGAAGAAGCCGTCGCTGCCGGGAAAGGCGAGCTGCGGCGACGCCGCGATGAAGCCGGACAGGTCCTCGTTGCTCGAACGAGGTCGAGGCGGCGCCTGTGCATCGGTGCGCACACGCTCATGGACCCTCGACGAATCGAGACGTGCAGAGCGAGTGCTCCTCGTCACGGGCGAGAGCCGAGGCGACGCACGTACCGCCTCTTGCGCGCGCCGCTGCTCGAGCTCGGCGTACCGGTTCGAGCTCATGGGCGCGGCGGCGACGATGCGGATGGGCCCGCGCACCTTGGCGGGTTTGAGCCGCCGAGCGGGCGTGCTCTTGGGCTGCCCGAACAGCACGGCGCTCGCGACGGCGACGTCGGCCTCGTCGAGCTTGTCGGGATGCGCGAGGAGGACCGAGAGGCGGTCGCGCTGAAGGCGGTTGAGCGAGTTGCGGAACGAGTGGAACGGCATCGAGGGCGCGGCGAGAGAGGCGCGCTCGTCGCCGTTCGAGCTCGCGCTCGACTCGGACCACCTCGACGACCTCGGCTGAGCGAGATGCGGCGACTCGAGAGACGTCCAGGGCGTGGCTGACGACGAGGTCGACATGCTGGGCGCGGCGGACCTTGTGGACCCGCTCGAGCCCGGCCGCGCGGTGCGGGAGGAGCTCGGCGGGCCGGCCGGCACGCCGCCGTAGTCGCCGACGACGAGGCGCGGCGCCGAGCGGACGCTGCGAGTGTCTGCGAGCGTCTGCTCTGCCTCGCGCTGCTGCTCGATGGCGTCGGCGAGGTACTGCTGCACCTCCTGACGCTGCCGCGCCTTGTCGTCGTCGTCGCCCGCTCGCCGTGCCGCCGACGTGCGGTGCGAGCGCGCGCGCCGACTGAAGCGGGAGGTCGAGCTGGTCCAGGCCGACGCCGACAGGTTGAGGTTGGTGTCGAGGAACGAGGGGAGGGACGACGCGGTCTTGCCCTTGACCCGGCTCGAGGTGTCGGTCGTGGCGGACGGCCGAGAGTTGACGTGACCCATGCTGTCGGCGGAGATGCACAGGTCAGCTTCGTCATCCTGTACGGCGGGAGCGGCAGTGGGGGATGGACGTACTCGGTGCTGGTCGTCGACGGCGGTGCGCCGGTGTCGAGCGGCGAGAGGTGGACGAGGGGCGAGGAGCGAGAGCTGCAGGACGACGCGGACGACCGCTGTCAGTTCATCACATCCAGTGAGCGGGTCGAGAACGAAAGGCAGACGCACCGGAAGTTGCCAGGGGGTGTCTCGCCGGGAGCTGGACGAGGCGGAGCTGAAACTGGTCGGCGGCCGGGGGCGGTCGGCGTCGGCGTCGGCTCGACCGGGCTGATAGCGGGTTCGAGGCGTGCGGTCGAGGAGCTGGACGTGTCGCCTGCGAGTGCTTGCGCTCAGGCTAGGGCCGTGGCGGGAGGGAGGAGGAGCTCGTCGTGGGCGGCGACGACGACGAGGGTCGGCGAGGTCGGTGCTGGCCCTCGAGCGCCATCGGGTCCTGACGCGCGGGACGGAGCCGTGCCGGATACGAGTGCTGTCGGCGGCTCGGCCATGGGCGGGCGGCGGCTCATCACACCCGAGTCGAGCAGAGAGGGCCGTCGGGGACGAGGGCGGGACCAGGGCGACGAGGCGCACGCCTGCTCGGCGGGGAAGGCTACCGCGAGCGATCGCTCCGTCTGAGACTGCACAGACTGCCGCTTGCAGGCCGCTGTCGGCGTCGCTGTCGTGGAGCGGTGGCCGGTCGAGCGCCGCATGAGGAAGGCGCTCTCGCTCGACGAGCACCTCCTGGCCGTCGACCGCTCCAAGCTCTTGCGCTCGCGTGCGGGTCCTTGCGCTCGTGGCTCGCGTGCGCATCTGTGTCTCGGAAGCAGAGCAGACCCGGACTGCACACGACGAGGCCAATCGGCCGGAGAGCGAGCCAAAAACTGAAGATGCGCGTGCGGCTCGACAAGGGGAGCTCGTCGCCGCTTTCCTCGCCGAGTCGTGCTTCCCTTGCGCTCAGCAGCACAGCATGAGCACGCTCTCGGGTCCCTGCCCGCTGCCGCGAGGGAGCGCAGCCCGGTCGGGCAAGGAGAAGAGCTGCACGACGAGCCCAGCTCTCGCACGTCCCTCTCGGTCTTCGAGGGCCTGCGAGCGCGACAAGGCTTGCCCGAGGCAGGTAACAATGCATTGCACGCCTCCTCGTCCCTCCTCAGATGGCGAGCCAGCCCGTGTCCTTCGAGAAGTAGGGGCAGTCGCGCGGGTTGACGGGCGCGATGCCGGCGCCGACGGCTCCCTTCATCTCGCCCCACTTGGCCTCGGACACGCCGATGGCGGCACCGGCGCCGCCGAGCATGCCGACGCCCTGGATCCCGCCGTCGAGCTCGATGCGGATCTTGGGCGCGCCGGCCGACGTCGCGACGCTCGGGCGCACCGCCGTCGGGTTGGTCGGGTTGGCAGCGACGGCGGGAGGGCGCCGGTACGCGACGGCGCGTTGGCGAGGCGGCTCGGCGCAGAACTCCTCGACGGGGCACTTGCCGCAGGGCATGTCGGTCCAGCCTATCGTCGGCGCGTACGAGCGGATGAGGCGGTACACGTACTGCGTACCCGTCTGCGGCCCGCCCGCCGCCTCGTCGTCGTCGTTCTCATCGCCGACGCCGTTGCCGAGTGCCGCACCGCCCTTGCGCCCGGACCCGCCGCGCCCGCCGTCCTCGCTCTCGCTCGTGCTCGCGTCCGGGTCCGACGACGAGCGCTTGACGCGCCGGCCGCCCCTCGTCTTCCTGCGCTTGGACGACTTCTTGCCGCCGCCGTCGTCGTCGTCGTCGCTCGCAGCGCCGCCCTTTTTGCGGCGGCGGCTCGGCGCGTCGTCGTCCGAGTCGAAGTCCTCCGACTCGGACTCGCTCGACGCCTCGGCGTCCGACGCGAGCTTGGCGCGCTTGCGCCGAGCCTTGCCGTTGGCGCTGCGCTTGGCCTTCTTCGAGCTGCTGCGGCGCGCGCCGTCGTCCGACTCGCTCGACGACTCGCCCGACGAGCCCTTGCGGCGCTTGGTCGACTTGGACGAGGCGCGCGCCTTGCCCTTGCCCTTGCCGTCGGCCTTGCGCGACGACGACGTCTCGTTCGACGTGCTGGTGCCGAAGGTGGTCGCGTCGCGGTTGACGAGGATCTTCTCGACCTGGCCGTCGTAGACCATGAGGTCGAGCAGCGCCTCGACGTGCTCCTGCTTGAGCTGGACCGAGATGACGTCGAGCTCGCTGATGTTGCGCAGGACGTCGAAGACGGTGGGGAGGTACGGCGTGGCGGTGGCGGCGTAGATGGGGCGGAACTTGACGGGATCCGAGGAGGAGGGGTCGGCGATGGTGATGGAGCGCGGGATGGACTGAAGATTGACGAGCCGCAGGAGGGGCAGGTCGACGAAGGAGCAATGAAGAAAGGAAGAGAGGAGAGGAGAGCCGCAGGGGGTCAGTCATCGAGCCGCGCGAAGGGGAAAGGAGGAGAGCGAGCGAGACGACGCACCTTGTCGGTCAGGTACTTGTGGACGACGCGCTTGAGCATGTCGACAAGCTCGGTGTCGAGCTCATTGTCGGTGAACCAGGGACCGCCCGTCAGCTCGACCGAGGGCTGGATGCCGGCGAGCATGTAGATCTTGCGGGTCGGGTTCTGCGCGGCGAGGATGGGTGTCAGCGCAGCTGGATCTCGAGACCTTTGCGAGCCCCTCGCCGAACGCCTCGTCGCACAGATAAGATGCGAGAGCGAGACGCACCTTGACCGACTTGACCGTCTTGACCTGCTTGCGGCTCTCGAGCGCCTTCAAGGCTTTGGTGACGGTGCCGCTCGGCAGGCCCGTCTTGGTCGTGAGCGTGCGGCTCCAGATACCTGCGAGGTCGTTGTCCGTCAGAGGAGCATGGTCGCGCGGGGGAACGACGAGGACAGGGACGCACCGAGGTCGGCGGCCTCCTTGATCTGGTCGAGGACGAGCTTCTCGTCGGCGTCCATCGAGCCCATGCTGCAAGGGCGCTCGTCAGCGGGGGAAGCGCACACGCACGAGAAAGTTGGACGCACGCCTTGGCTTCTTCCTTGCCGAGGAAGCGGAAGAGGATGGCGCCCGAGTCGGTCTTGAGCATCTGGAGGAGGTTCTGTGGGGGGCGAGGTCAGCTGCTGCGCGCGCAGCTCGAGGTGGACGGCGAGGGTGGACGGACCTTGCGGAGGAGGCTGTTGATGGCGTCCATGACGCTCGCGTTGATGCTCAGGCCGCACGAGGCGAGGAGGTCATGCTGGCTGATCTCCTGCGAGGGTGACGAGGAGCGAGACGGAGGTGCGGGTCAGCGGTCGCGCGGCTGGAGTGACGGAGGAGGCTCAGGGAGCGGTGGACGCACCCCCTTTGGCGCCGCGAGGCCGTGGTTGAGGAGCTTGAGCTCGAGCGGGGTGAGCTTCTTTGCCGAGGCGATGGCGGCACCTGCGCCCGAGGTTGAAGCGCGAGGCGGCATGATGTAGGCGTGGCTGCGACTCTCGCCAGAGAACGAGTCTCCTGGGGCCGAGGCGGGCGAGTGAGCCGGATGGTCGAGGTGCGAGGAGCTAGTCGGCGGCGAGAGCGCGACGACGACGGCGACGACGCCCGCTCTCGCTCTGCCCGGCTCCTTTGCTCCGTCCAAAGCTCATGGACGGCGACTGCGAGCCTTCAGTGCACGCGCACACGCTCGTGCTCGACCTGTTCCCGTTCGACCCGGCCTTCTCTCAACCTCTGTTCGCCTCGGTCCTCGTCCTCTCCAAGGGCGCCGTCCTCGTCAGCGTGGGAGGGCAGCCGCTGCCGTTCTGCTTTGCCAAGGACTCGAGCGTCGCCATCCCTGTGCGTCCTTCCTCCCTCTCCTGCTCGCCGGCTCGCGCTCACCCTTCTCCCCCCACCAGCGCCCGAACGCTCCTCCGTCGGCAACCAGCCTCGGCCATGCTTCCACCTCTACCTCTCTCGCAGCACGGCTAGGTGCGCCATGCTCCCGTCGTCGGGCAAGCGAGCGAGCCCCAAGCTGACCCCGCCTCGCCTCGCCTCGCGCTCGCAGCCAAGCGGTACACCTCGCAGGTCTTCCTCACCCTCGACCTCGCCTCGCTCGCCGACGGCGCAGGAGGCCCTTCGGCCGCCGACCGTGCCGCCGTGCCGATGGAGAAGGCGCTCGTCGCCGAACTCGACAAGGTCCTCGAGCGGAGGAAGGCCTGATCCGGCGCGCGCACGTGCCTCGGTGCGTCCCCTTCCTCTTGGGCTGCGCGAGCCAGGATCCCTATCGCATCGTACTCGTCCGCGGAACCTGATCGTACCTGGTGCGCACAGTCTTTGCAGCCAGCGGCAGGCCCGCACCGCATGGACGTGGCGTCCGCTCGTCGCGCTCGCTCTCGAACCTCCCCCTCCTTGTTGTAGCTCTCCCCCTTGCTGCGCACTGCATTTCTTCTCTCGGTCTGGACGCACGCGAGGCGACGAGAGGAATAGAAAGCCCGAGGGTATGATTGCACGGCGAGAGAAAGCACGACGTCCCCTCCCTCTCCCACCTCCGACCGTCGTCCACAAGTCTAACTGCGCCCGCCCGACGAGACGGTCCTGTCGAGCTCGAGCCGCCTTTGGCCGTCCCGCAGCTCGTCGACACGTCCAGGAACCCGCTCGACCCGCCTGCACGACCACCACGCACGGCCCGCGCGCGCTCAGACGCCCTGCACCGTGCCGTACTCGCTCTCGACGCCCGGCTCGAGGAGGGCAGCGTGTCCGAGGATGAGGACGCTGCTGCTGC
>Ga0308169_10004836_pt1 | contig 12428 bp, 9 predicted proteins | sample PhyBR1_2_FD_202139 | JGI IMG/M metagenome (GOLD analysis project Ga0308169, IMG submission 202139) | Phyllosphere microbial communities from UC Gill Tract Community Farm, Albany, California, United States - DLSLSB.R1 | ecosystem: Host-associated > Plants > Phyllosphere > Unclassified | place...
CATGGCGATCGCCGGCGCGAGCTGATGGCTGCGGCGTAGAGCCGACCGTTGGTCGGCTGCTCTCCGTTCGGGCATGGCGATAGCCGACCAACGGTCGGCTCTACCTCGGGGGGGCGTGGCGACCCCCGGCGCGAGCGGATGCCTGCAGCGTAGAGCCGACCGTTGGTCGGCTGCTCTTCGTTCGGACAGGGCGATAGCCGACCAACGGTCGGCTCTACCCGGGGGCATGGCGATGGCCGACCATCGGTCGGCTCTACCGTCAGCTGCGTTGTTTGGTCGGGTTGAGCTGGTTGCCGAAGAAGATGGCGTTCAACAGCAGGCGCTCGGTGCCATGCCAGTACTTGCGGTGGGCCGGGTCGTCGGCGAACAGCACGACGTTGCCCTGCCCCTGCGGCGATACCAGCAGCCAGGCCGCACCTGCGACGCGGTTGCGGTTGGTCTCGGACAGGTAGCCGTTGACACGCGGGGTCTCATCCACGCGGACCACGGTGGAGAACGGGTTGCGGCTGGGCTTGAAGCGGATGCCGTTTTCCTTGTTGATCGCCAGCTGCGTGCGCGGCAGGCCGAAGCCGAGCGGGTGGCTGGTGTCCACGTCGGCACTGAGGATGTTGCCGCTCACCCGTTCGATGGCGGCGATGTCGCGCTGGTCGCCGAAGGCACGCCGCGCTGCGTCAGGTTCCTTCTCGTCCTCGCCCAGAACTTCGTCGGCCAGCTTCTGTTCGATCGCCCAGCGCGCGGCGGTGCCGTAGGTCACCAGTGAACCCCCTGCGTTGATCCAGCGCTTCAACGCAGCCACCGCAGCAGCGTCCACGTCGGTGTAGGTGCCGCCGGCCAGCACGATCGTGGTGTAGCGATCCAGTTCCACCTTGCCGAGCTGGGCCGGATCAAGCTTGCTGGCCGGCAGCTGCACCTGCTGGTCGAGCACGAACCAGGCCGAGCCGATCTCGGTGGCACTGACGCCCTCGCCCATCACCAGCGCCACGGCCGGTTTGCGCAGCGCCTTGACGCTGTCGCTGCCGAGGTCGATGCCACTGCGGCTCTGGCCACTGGCCAGCGCCTGCACGCGCACACCGGCAGCACGTGCGGCCTCGTCGACCGCCGCCAGCAGCGCCGCGCCGGCCAGCGGTTGCCCGGCCACAGGAATCACTACACTGCCGCGTGCGAACGCCTGCTCGCCATCGGCGGTGGCGGCGGTGAACGGCTGGAACGCGGCGCGGGTCAGCAGGCCACGTGCCTGCAGCGCGTACAGCGCGCGGCTGGCGTTGTAGTCGCGCCAGTCCAGCACATAGGCGTAGCCGGCCTGCCCGCCCACCACACCGCCCTGGACCGGCGCCACCGCGGTCACGCGCTGGCCACCGCCGATACGGCTGCGGCTGCCGGCAAACGCCACGCCGTAGGCCGGTGCGATCGCATAGGAGGTGCTGCCGTAGAACACGTCACCCTTGATCGGCGGCGTGTCGGCAAAGATCGAATGGACCAGCCGGAACTGCGGCTGCGCGGTGGGCACCACGTAGGCGCTGCCCGGCTCGAAGCGCTGCCCCTCCACGGTCACGGCGGTGCTCAAGGCCTCCACCGTGATCTGGTGCTGCAACAGTAGGTCCAACAGCCTGGCGGTCAGCCCCGGATCGTGCGCGTCGCCGAAGACAAACGCCTTCACCGGCTGCTGGCCGGCCTGCTTCAGCGCCGACTGGAAGAAGTCCTTCTGCAATTTGAGCAGGCCATCGCGTTCGGTCACCGCGCCGCGGAGGGTGCCCAGCCCGGTGGCCACCTGGTTGCGGATGGTAAAGGGGAAGGTCAGCAGGCCATTGACCGATTCCTGCACGCGACCGCGCGAACTGGCCTGTTCCACAGTGACGCCGACCGCACCATGGAAATCCGGATAGGTGGAGCCGTACACCGGCGAGAAATTGTCGAAGTTCTCGCCGGTGTAATACAGCGACCCCAGCGCATCCAGCGCCTGCGCGTGATACTTGGCCAGCGTCTTGTTGAAGGCGTACGACGAGGCCGGCAACAGCGGGCTGTGCATGCTCGCCGGCGACGGTTCGAAGTAGTAGGTGCTGTCCTTGCCCATCTCGTGGAAATCGATCTGGACGTTGGGATACCAGCGGTGGAAGTAGGCGATCTTCGGCCGCGTGTCCTGCTGGGTCAGGGCCAGCCAGTCGCGGTTGAGGTCGGTGAAGTAATGGTTGGTACGGCCCTGCGGGAACGGTTCGACATGTTCCTTGTCAGCCGGATCGGCCGAGGCCGGCGAAGACGCATAGGCGTTGTGCCAGCTGGCCGCGCGGTCGCGCCCGTCCGGGTTCTGCGCCGGGTCGAACAACACCACCGCCTGCTGCAGCCACTGTGCGGTGTCGGCGCTGCGGCTGGCCACCAGGTAATAGGCGGTGAGCAGCGCGGCTTCGCCGCTGGAGGTTTCATTGCCGTGCACGCTGTAGCCCAGCCACACCACCACCGGGCTGTTGCCGGCCGCGCTCAGCGGCTGGGCCGGATCGGCCAGGGTGACGTGCTGGCGGCGCAGCGTTTCCAGCTGCTGCTGGTTCTGCGCCGAGGTCACCGTGGCGATCACCAGCGGGCGGCCCTCGTAACTGCTGCCGATCTGCTCGACCTTGATCTTGTCCGAGTGTTTGGCCAGTTCGTTGAAGTAGGCCACCAGCTGGTCGTGCCGCGTGTAGCGGCTGCCGATCTCGTAGCCGAGGAACTGCTGCGGGGTGGGAATGGACGGGTCGAACTCGCCGCCCTGCGGGAAGAAATACGCGCTCTGCGCGAACGCTGGCGCGGCCAGCAACCACAACGCGCCCAGCAGCCAGGTGATGGGACGTGACACGACACGATGCAAAGACACAGCAGTTCCCCATGAAGCGGGCCGGCCTCTCCGCCGGCCCCGTTGAATGCGCACGCTCCGGTGCAGCCAGGTGCCGGGCCGGCGCGCGAAGGCGACCGGCCCGCAGGTTCAGAAGCGGTAGTCGAAGCCCACCGTGAAGTAGCGCCCGCGCAGGTCGTATTGGCTGAAGTCGTACGGCGCGCGGATGCCCGGGAAGGACGCGTCGTACGGCGGCTCTTCGTCGGCCAGATTCTGGATCTTGGCGTACAGGGTCAGCTTCTCCACGCCGGTGTAGGCCAGGTACAGATCGAACTGGCTGTAGGCATCCACGCGGTCCTGCACGGCGGTGGCCGCTGCGCTGGCCTTCTGGTCGTAGCCGCTGGTGTAGTACCAGGTCAGCGCGGTGCGGAAGTCACCGTAGCTCCAATCGAACGTGGTGGTGGCCTTGTTCTTGGGCAGGGTGGCACCGAGGTTGCTGCCGGCGTAGTCCACCAGCGGGCCACCGACCACCGTGGGGCGGCTGTAATTGCGCACGTGGGTGAAGGCGCTGCTGAGCGCGAAGTCACCGGCGCGCGCGGTCGGGAAGCGCTGGCGCAGTTCCACGTCGAAGCCGGAGGTCTTCAGCTCGCTCAGGTTCTGGTAGCGGTTGTAGACCGCCAGCAACTTGCCGCGGTCATCGCGGCTGACCGCACCCGGCACGTTGTCGGTGACCAGGGTCTGGGTGTTGTTGGTGCCCACCAGGTTCTCCAGCTCGATGCGGTAGTAGTCCACGCTCAGGCTGGTGTTGGTCCACGGCGAGAGCACGATGCCGGCGTTGAAGCTCTTGGTGCGCTCGGGCTTGAGGTCGTTGTTGCCGACGGTGAAGAAGGTCGGGTTCTGGCGCGAGCCCGGCACGTCCGGGTCGCGCGGATCGATCACGCTGCCGTAGGCGATGCTGGTGCTGTTGGAGTTCTCCGACAGCGACGGCGCGCGGAAGCCCTTGGAGGCGGCGGCACGCACCAGCAGGATGTCCCACGGCTGCCAGCGCAGGCTGAGCTTGGGCGAGAACGCATCGCCGAAGTCGCTGTAGTGGTCGGCGCGTGCGGCCGCCTGCAGCTCCAGGCGCTCGGCCAGCGGCACGTTCACTTCGGCATAGGCAGCCGTGACCTTGCGCTCGCCGTGCACTTCGGCGATGGCCGGGCGGATCTGCAGGCCGGCATCGATCTGCCACGGGTTGTTGGAGTCGAGCTTCTCGCGGCGCCATTCGGCACCGGCGGCGAAGCCGATCTCACCGGCCCAGGTGTGGCCCAGCGCGCCGGAAATCTTCGCGTCCACGCCCTGCAGCACCGACTCGGCCGGGCGCAGCGTGCTGATGTTGATCGCGTTGAGCACCTCCGGCGCGGTGGCCGACGGATTGAGCAGGTTGTAGCTGCCGCTGGCCAGCGCATCGGCCAGCGCGTAACGGTTGGCGAAGCCGCCGGACACGGTCTCGCGCTCGCTGCTGCGTGCGCCGAACGCGCCCACTTCCCAGTCCCAGTTCTGCAGGCTGCCGCGCAGCCCGACCAGGCCGCGGTAGGCCTGCGAACGGTTGGTCTTGATGGTCGGGCCGAGGTTGAAGAAGGTGTACTCGATCGGCACCGCGCGGCCGTACGGGTTGTACGGGCTGCTCGCCGGCAGGTTGGACGACACCGGCTCGGCCAGGCCGGTATCGGCGTTGAGCGCGAAGCGGCCGCTTTCCAGGGTGAAGAACGGGCTGCTGCCGAACCAGGAGACACCCTTGATGTCGCTGTAGAGCACCTCGCCGAAGGCTTCGACGTTGTCGTTCACCCGGAAGGTGCCGTTGACGTAGGCCTGGTAGCGTCTGGTCGACGGGATCAGCGTGGTGTACGGCGCCTGGTTGAAACCGCAGGTGTTGCCGGCCAGGCCGTCGATCGGCGCACTGGCGACCAGCGTGGTGCCGTCCGGGCAGTTGCCGTTGGCATCCAGCATCGGCACCGAGGTGCCGTTGACCAGATAGCGCGCGCCCTTGGCCGACCAGCCGTTCCAGCGGCCGCCGGGCTTGTCGGTGTAGATGCCGGACTTGGTGAGGTCGCGCTGGTCCTGGTCCAGGCGTTCGCGGTTGTAGCCTTCCAGGCTGACCAGGATGTTGTAGCCGTCCGTGTCCAGGTCGCCGATGCCGCCGATGAACTTCAGGTTCTGCTCGTCCAGCCCGCCCTGGTTGGCGGTGCCCAGGCTGCCGCCGAGTTCGGCGCCCTGGAAGTTCTGCCGGGTGATGATGTTGATCACACCCGCCACCGCATCCGAGCCGTACACCGCCGAGGCGCCGTCCTTGAGCACTTCGATGCGTTCCACGGCCACCAGCGGCAGCGCGTTGAGGTTGACGAAGGTGTCCGACAGGCCACCGGCCGGGAAGCCATAGTTGGCCAGGCGGCGGCCGTTGAGCAGCACCAGCGTGTTCTTCTGTGACAGGCCGCGCAGGCCGATGCCGGCCGAGCCGGACGCCCAGCCGTTGTTGGTGGTCTCGTTGTTGGCGTTGCCGGTGTTGGCCGAGATCGAGCGCAGCAGGTCGGCGACGGTGGCCTTGCCGGTCTCCTCCAGCTGCTGGCGGTCGATCACCTGGACCGGATTGGCCGACTCGGTGTCGGTGCGCTTGATGTTGGAGCCGGTGACGCGCACGGCGGCAAGGGTCTTGCTGTCGCCGGCAGCGACGGCACCGGTGGCGGTATCGGCAAACGCAGGCAAAGGCGTGGCCAGTGCAGCAGACAACGCTGCTACAAGAAGAGTGTGCTTGGGCATGAACTTCAGTGGGGTGGTGGACGACAAGTTCCGCAGTAGTCCATGCCTGGCGATGAACCGGCCAATAACATCTCTTCATACGGATATAAGAGAAACTAACATCTCTTCATCCGGATGGATAGATTTCGGTGCATCTGCATCCATGTCCCGCCCCACGCCGGCCAGGGCCGACCGCTACAATGGCGGCATGGAAATCTTCAAAGTCTTTACCCTCGAAGCGGCCCACCACCTGCCCAACGTGCCGCCGGGCCACAAGTGCGCGCGCCTGCACGGGCACTCGTTCCGGGTGGAATTGAAAGTGGAAGGCGAACCGGGCGAGCAGACCGGCTGGATCATGGACTTCGGCGACGTCAAGGCGGCCTTCCAGCCGATCTACGACCGCCTGGACCACCACTACCTCAACGACATCCCGGGCCTGGAGAATCCGACCAGCGAGCGCCTGGCGATCTGGATCTGGAACGAACTCAAGCCGGCCCTGCCGCAGCTGAGCGAAGTGACCGTCCACGAAACCTGCACCTCCGGCTGCCGCTACCGCGGCTGACCCGGCGGCGCGCGGGTGCACAGCGCGGTAGCGCCGACCGTTGGTCGGCTGCCCTCCAGCCATCGCGGCCCCCAACCCACGCAACCCATTGATCGGCAAGCGGTTCAGCTGAAACCGGACCACAAGTGGCAACAACATGTTGCAATGCAATATTTTCGGCGTATGCTGCATTGCATCAACGTTCTCGAGCCGCTCCCATGGCGTCCGCGTTCACCGATTCCTTCAGCGACTACACCCGCCAGCTGGCCGCCACGGCCACGCGTGCCAATCGGCTCGCACTGGAAAATGCCGAAAGCATGTTCGGCGTGCAGTTGAAGACGCTGGAGAAGAACATCACCGCCACCAGCGGGTTCTTCGGTGAAATCGCGCAGTCACAGGAACCGGGCACCCTGCTGCCCAAGTGCGCGCAGCTGGCCCGCGACAACCTCGCCCGTTGGACCCATGTCCACCAGGAAGTGGTCGGGCTGGGGCTGAAGGCTTCGGAGGCCTTCAGCGAGCTGGTCCGGGGTCCGTTCGCGGACGCCACTACCAAGGCGGGCGCTGCCAGGCGCTGAGCCACACCCGCATCGAATTTGCGTGGGTCCCTCCCCCCACGCAATCCCAGACCCGGCAGAACCCTCCCTCTGTCGGGTCTTTTTTTGCGCAGCGTCCTGATGTCCGGTCGCCAAAATGGCCCCGTAATGCCGGGCTCTGCCCGGCAACGGACGGACGAATCGACCCGACCACGTAGTGCCGGGCTCTGCCCGGCAAGCACACCACCGCAACGAGGGCAGCGGGGCAGAGCCCCGCTCTACGCGTGGGCCGCATTGCCGGCCGCGAAGGGCAGCGTGAACACGAACAACGCGCCCTCGCGGCTGTCCATCAGGCGGATCTGCCGATGGTGCAGCTGCAGGATGCGGTGCACGATCAGCAAGCCCAACCCGCCGCTGTCCGGGCGTGCACTGCCCAGTGCCGGCGGCGTGCTGAACAACGACGCGCGGCGCTCGGGCGCGATGCCCGGGCCGGTGTCGGCGATGGCCACCTGCACCTCGCCGTCCTGCGCGCGCAGCACCACCTCGATGCGGCCGCCCTCGGGCGTGTGCCGGATCGCGTTGTCCAGCAGGTTGGTCAGTACCCGCTCGATCAGCCCCAGGTCGGCCACGACCGCAGGCAACCCCGGCGGAATATCGGCGGTGAGCGTCTGCCGGCGTGCCTGCGCGGCCAGCTCGAACTTCTGGAACACGTCCTGGACCAGGTCGGGCAGCGAGAACGCCTGCAGGTCCAGGCTGACCCCGCCGTGCTCCAGCCGCGCCAGTTCGAACAGCGCCTGTGCCAGCGCGCCCACCTTGCGGCTCTGCGCCAGCGCGATGCCGAGGTAGCGCTGGCGTTCGTCGGCACCCAGCGTGGCGTCCTTCAAGGCCAGCGTTTCCAGGTAGCCATGCAGCGACGACAACGGCGTGCGCAGGTCATGGGAGATGTTGGCCACCAGCTCGCGGCGCTGCAGGTCCTGCTCGCGCAGCTGCTGCCACTGTTCGCCCAGGCGCTGGCCCATGTGCCCGAAGCTGTGCTGCAGGATGGCCAGCTCGTCGCGCTCGCCGGCGCGCAGCGGGGTGGGTGGCAGCGGCGTGCCGGCGCCGGCTGCGTCCACGTCGAAGGCCTGGATGCGCCGGGTCAGCTGGCGCAGGGGACGGGTCACCCAGCGGAACGCGACCACGCCGGCCAGCAGCCCGACCACTGCCACAATGGCCAGCGACCACAGCGTGGTGCGCAGGGTCGCATTGGCGGCAATGTTGGCCGCCAGCGCCTCGCGCTGCTCGCCCACCAGCACCACGTAGATATAGCCGGCCTGGCGGCCCTGCACCCACAACGGTGCCGCATTGAACACCTTGCGCCCGGTCGCGCTGCGCGGGTCGTCGCCGAGGATCGGCAGCGGCTCGTCGTGCAGCAGCGCGCGCACCGGGGCCAGGTCCACACGGTCGCGCTTGAGGTGGCCGTCGGGCGCGTCGTGGCCCAGGATGCGGCCTTCATCGTCGAGCAGGTAGACCTCGACGCTGGGGTTGACCGCCATCAGCTTGCCGAACAGCGCGCGCACTTCGCCGCCGCGCATGCCGCGCGCGTCCATCAGTTCGCCGCTGCGGGCGATGTGCTCGGCCAGCCCGCGCGACAGCCGCTGCACGGTTTCCTGTTCGTGCATGGCGGTGCTGCGCATCTGGATCCACAGCAGCGCGCCGCAGCAGGCCAGCAGCAACGCGCAGAACACCACCGACAGGCGTTGGGACAGGGTCAGGCGGATCATGCCGCGTCCCCATCGGTGTCGACCAGCTTGTAGCCCCGTCCCCACACCGTCTGGATGCGCTGCGGCGTGGCCGGGTCGCGCTCGATCTTGTTGCGCAGCCGGTTGATGTGGGTGTTCACCGTGTGCTCGTAGCCGTCGTGCTGGTAGCCCCAGACCTGGTTGAGCAGGTCCATGCGCGAATACACCTGGCCCGGGTGCCGGGCGAAGAAATACAGCAGGTCGAACTCGCGCGGGGTCAGTTCCAGTGGCCGGCCTTCCACCTGCGCGGTGCGGGCGACCGGGTCGATGCGCAGCCCGGCGACCTCGGTTTCACCGGCGTCGATGCGCGCGTTCTGCGCCATGGCTTCCACCCGCCGCAGCAGCGCCTTCACCCGCGCCACCAGTTCCAGCATCGAGAAGGGCTTGGCCAGGTAGTCGTCGGCGCCCAGTTCCAGGCCCAGGATGCGATGCACTTCGCTGGCCCGCGCACTGGTGATGATGATCGGCGTGTAGCGCGCCATGGCGCGGGCACGCTTGCAGATCTCCAGCCCGTCCACGCCGGGCAGCATCAGGTCCAGCACCAGCGCGCTCCACGGCTGCGCCTCGAGCAGGGCCAGGCCCTCGTCGCCGGTGGCGGCGTGGGTGACCTCATAGCCTTCGTCGCGCAGGTGCATGCGCAGCAGGTTGGCGATGTGGACGTCGTCTTCGACGATCAGGACACGCTTGGCGCTGCTCATCGGTGCGGGCGGGCCGGTAGGGGAACAGGCTGCATTGTCGGCCGTTCGGGCCCCGGATGTGTCACGGAAAATTTAACCGCGCGTGAGGATTCGTTGACCGGCCCGGGCGCAGCATGGCCGCATCGTTTCCCTCCCAGGAGATCGGCCATGCGTTACACCCGTCGCAATCTGCTCGGCATGGGCGCCATGACGGCCGCCGCCGGCCTGTTCGGCCTGACCGCGTGCAGCGGCCCAGCACCGGCCGCACCGGCGGCCCCCACGCGGCGTTTCGAGGTGATGCGCACCGACGCGCAGTGGCGTGAACAGCTCAGCCCGGCCGCCTATGCCGTCCTGCGCCGCCAAAGCACCGAACGGCCCTACAGCAGCCCGCTCAACAAGGAGCACCGGCGCGGCACATTCAGCTGCGCCGGCTGCGCGCTGCCACTGTTCTCCTCGTCCACCAAGTTCGACAGCGGCACCGGCTGGCCCAGTTTCTGGGCGCCCCTGCACGGCGCCGTGGAAGAAGACCGCGACACCACCTTGGGCATGATCCGCATCGAGGCGCACTGCCGGCGCTGCGGTGGCCACCTCGGCCATGTGTTCGATGACGGTCCACGCCCCACCGGCCTGCGCTACTGCATGAACGGTGTGGCGATGCGCTTTACCGCGGCCTGAGCGCCGCTCCCCCTGCATCCTGGAAGGATCTGACCATGTTCCTGCTTGTCCTGGCCTACCTTGGCGGCGTATTGACCATCCTCAGCCCGTGCATCCTGCCGGTGCTGCCGTTCGTGTTCGCCCGCTCGGACCGCCCCTTCCTGCGCAGCGGCCTGCCGCTGCTGGTGGGCATGACCCTGATGTTCGCGGTGGTCGCCAGCCTGGCCGCGGTGGGCAGCCAGTGGGTGGCCCAGGCCAACCAGATCGGGCGCTGGATCGCGCTGGTGGTGATGGCGGTGTTCGCGCTGGCGCTGTTGTGGCCGTCGCTGGCCAACCGCCTGCTGTCGCCGTTCCAGCGGCTGGGCGCGCGGCTCAGTGCCTCGGCCGATGCGGCCAGTGACGCCGGGCGCGGCGGGGTGGGCACTTCGCTGCTGATCGGCATTGCCACCGGCCTGCTCTGGGCACCGTGCGCCGGGCCGATCCTGGGGCTGATCCTCACCGGTGCGGCGCTTAATGGCGCCAGCGTCGGCACCAGCGGGCTGCTGCTGGCCTATGCGCTCGGCGCCGCCACGTCGCTGGCCCTGGCGATCTGGATCGGCGGGCGCGTGTTTGCCGCGCTCAAGCAGCGCCTGGGCGTGGGCGAGTGGATCCGCCGCGCGCTCGGCGTGGCCGCGCTGCTGGCGGTGGTGGCGATCGGCATGGGCTGGGACACCGGCGTGCTGACCCGCCTGTCCACGGTGAGCACGGCCAAGCTGGAGCAGGGCCTGCTGGACGTGTTGCCGGGGCAGGAACCGGCCGCAGGCGCTTCAATGATGATGGCCGCCAGCGCGCCGGCCGGTGCCCCCTTGCCGGTGGAAGGCACCCTGCCCTCGCTGGCCGGCGCCACCGGCTGGCTCAACAGCCCGCCGCTGAGCGCCGAGTCGTTGCGCGGCAAGGTGGTGCTGGTCGATTTCTGGACCTACTCGTGCATCAACTGCCTGCGCGCCATGCCGTACGTGCGCGAGTGGGCCGAGCGCTACCGCGACCACGGCCTGGTGGTGATCGGCGTGCACGCGCCGGAGTTCGCCTTCGAGCGCAGCCTGGGCAATGTGCAGCGTGCGGTGAAGGACCTGAAGGTCACCTACCCGGTGGCCATCGACAACGACTTCGCCATCTGGCGCGGCTTCAACAACCGCTACTGGCCCGCGCACTACTTCATCGATGCGGAAGGCCGCATCCGTGCCCACCACTTCGGTGAAGGCAATTACGCGCAGTCCGAGCAGATCATCCGCCAGCTGCTGCGCGAGGCCGGCAACACCCTGCCCGACGAACCGGCGCAGGCGATGGCCATGGCGGCCGCGGCGCCGCGCGATGGCATCGAGCAGCAGGCCGACATGCGCAACCTGAAATCGCCGGAAACCTACCTGGGCCATGCGCGCGCGCAGAGCTTCGCCTCGCCCGGCGGGCAGCAGCCCGACCGAGCCACCGACTACACCGTGCCGGCCACGCTGCGCTTGAACCAGTGGGCGCTGGGCGGGCGCTGGACGGTGGGCAACGAAGACGCACACCTGGACGCGGCCGGTGGCCGGATCGCCTTCCGCTTCCACGCCCGCGACCTGCACCTGGTGCTGGCGCCGGCCGTGGATGGCACGCCGGTGCGCTACCGCGTGCGCATCGACGGCCAGCCGCCGGGCGCAGCGGCCGGCGGTGATGTATCGGCCGATGGCAGCGGCCAGGTCGGCGAACACCGGCTGTACCAGTTGATCCGCCAGCGCGGCGATGTTCGTGAACGCACCTTCGAGATCGAGTTCCTCGATCCGGGCGTGCATGCCTATGCCTTTACGTTCGGTTGAGCCCTGGAGGCCTTCGATGAAGATCGCAATGGACAAACTGATGGCCGGCAGCATCGCGGCGGTGATCGCGGCGATGACCATCACCGCGGTGATCAGCCTGGATCGCCCGGCGCAGGCCGCCACGGCACAGGCGCTGGTGACGCTGCCTGCGCCCAGTGCCGCGGCCGACCTCAAACAGCCCGGCGTCCAGCGCGCCCAGGTGGTGTTTGCCGGCGGCTGCTTCTGGGGCGTGCAGGGCGTGTTCCAGCACATCAACGGCGTGGACAACGCGGTGTCCGGCTACATCGGCGGCAGCGCGGGCGATGCCAGCTACACGCGGGTGGGCAGCGGTCGCACCGGCCACGCTGAAGCGGTGCAGGTCACCTACGATCCGTCGAAGGTGAGCTACGGGCAGCTGATGCAGGTGTTCTTTTCCGTGGCCCACGACCCCACCCAGCTCAACCGCCAGGGGCCGGATCGCGGCACGCAGTATCGCTCGGCGGTATTTGCCGACGATGCCGGGCAGCGCGATGCGACCCAGGCCTACATCGCCCAGCTCCAGCGGGCCAAGGCGTTTGCCGGGCCGGTGGTGACCACGGTCGAGGGCGGCAAGCGCTTTTATCCGGCCGAGGGCTACCACCAGAACTACCTCACCCTGCATCCGGAGTCGCTGTATATCCGCATCAACGACCTGCCGAAGGTGGAGGCGCTCAAGCGCCAGTACCCGGCGCTGTACCGCGAGAAGCCGCGGTTGGTGTCCACGCTGTCGGCGCGCTGAAAAATGCCCCCGGGTAGAGCCGACCGTTGGTCGGCTGCCGTTGGGGTAGAGCCGACCGTTGGTCGGCTGCCATTGGGT
>Ga0308169_10004840_pt1 | contig 12420 bp, 14 predicted proteins | sample PhyBR1_2_FD_202139 | JGI IMG/M metagenome (GOLD analysis project Ga0308169, IMG submission 202139) | Phyllosphere microbial communities from UC Gill Tract Community Farm, Albany, California, United States - DLSLSB.R1 | ecosystem: Host-associated > Plants > Phyllosphere > Unclassified | place...
CGGCCCTTCGGCGCAGTCAAGCGCTCGTAAGCAAGGCCTCCAGCTCGAGTCCGCTGCCGTCCTCCTCGTGTGCAGCAAGGGCAGCAAGCACGGATGCTTCACCGAATGTCCGCTTCCCTGGCCCTTGTGCGCGTCGAGCTGGCGACCAGTCGCCGAAACCGGCGGGGATGCCGGCGGAGCCGCACGAGCCTCGGCCGAGGCGGGCGCTCCCTTGCAGCTACGCACAGAGCTCTCTGCGAGGCCTCTCAGCTGCAGCACAGAGACGCTTCGAGAGAGAACGTCTGAGCGAGACGATAATATTCCAGAGGCTCGAGCGCGCGATCTACACCTCGTCGACGATGCGCTTGAGCAACAGCGCGTCGCCGTTCTCCCACCTGCCCGTCACCTTGCCCTGCCACCTGCCCTTGCCGCCGCCCTTGACGCGCTCCTTGCCGAACCGCTCGACGACGCGCTTGCCCGCCTCGACGACGAGCTGCTCGCTCCCGACGATCAGCACGGCGCCGCCCGCCGCAGCGGCGCTGGGCGAGCCGGCCGTCGCGCCGCACGCGAGGACGAACAGCGACGGCACCGAGGGTGCGGCGCCGTCGATGCGCGGCTTGAGCTCGGCGGCGACCGACGCGAGGAACTCGAGCGAGTTGGTCGCGTCGTCCTCGCGCAGCGTCGCCGCCCTCGCCCCCTCTCCACCCCGCGCCTGCGCCCGCTCCCACAAGTCCCTCGCGACGAACCCAGCGAGTTCGGCCGTGAGCCTCTTCTCGCGGCGCTTCCCCTCGGCGACGCCCGCGACGAGCGCGTCGACGCGCTCGGGCAGGTCCGGCAGCGCGCAGCCGGCGGCGAGCGCCGCCTCGCGCGCGGGACCTTGCTGCGTCGCGAGGTAGGCGAGCGTGCGCGTCGCGCCCGAGGCAAAGTAGACGCGCGCGTTGGTGCCGCGGATGGGCGTGGTGAAGGGGGCGAGGTACAGGGTGCGGAGGTAGGCGAGCGAGGGGTAGTGCGTGCCGCAACAGGCTGCGGGCGTGAGAGCAGAGGGGCAAGGAGTCAGCTCGAGCCGGACAAGAGGAGGAGCCAGAGAGAGATAGAGAGAAGGAGGAGCAGGGACGCACGGTTCTCGTCGATGCCCTCGATTGTGACGGTGCGCTGTACGGGCGGCCTCTGCTCGCCGCTCTCGTCGCTCTTGTAGTTCTCGGGCACCTTGTCGCCGAGCGCGACGCCCGACTCCTCGGACGCGAGCTCGCACCGGACGCGCACGGGGCGCGCCTCGCCGATCAGGTCGTTGCACCGCTGCTGGACGGCAGCGAGCTCGGTCGGGCTCGGCGCGCGCGGGAGCTCGACGTAGTTGAGGTCGGGGAAGCGTTGGAGGGACCACGAGAGGGTGTCGAGGTCGTGCTCGCGCTCGAAGATGGCCGAGAGGAGCTGCGGGCGGACGAGCAGGCGTCAGAGGCCGGGCGTGACGTGAGGAGCTCGGGAGAGGGGGTGAGACGCACATGCTGACCCGTGTGCTGGTCCTGACTGCGCGCGGTGGACCGACGAGGGTCAGGACGAGCCGCAGGGGCGGTACGAGCGAGAGGGGGCGCACTGGTCGATCCTGCGAGCCATGTCGACCTCGACGCGGACCTTGGTGCCGACCTCGAGCGGCTGGTCGACGTAGTGAACGGCGTCGAGGTTGCGGCGGACGACCTGGCGGACCGTGACGCGCGGCTGAGCGTCGCCGTCCTGGCCGTCGACGAGGGCGACGAGGGCGCCCGTATCCGAGGGCTGGCCGCCGCCTTCGGGGAAGAGGACCGTGTCGAGGAGCTCGACCTCCCACTCGTCCTTGGTCTGCGGGTCGGCCGCAGGGGCGCCGGCGGCCTGCTTGCCCTTTGCGCCCTTGGCCGGTGCGGCGGCGGCCTTGTTGGCCTTTGCGCCCTTGGCCGGTGCGGCGGCTTGAGGAGCGGGCTGGACCTTGTCGCAGCGGACGACCTCGGTGACGAGGGTTTGGGCGAGTGGGTCGAGCTGGCACTTGAGCATGCCGACGTAGCGCTTGGTCGGGAGCTGGAAGGTGAGGTGGGCGTAGTCGGGAGGGGTGGTGGAGCTGCCGGCCGAGGGGGAGGAGGAGAAGGCGGGCGGGCGCGGCGGTGGTGGCCATGGCGACGAGGGTGTGCCTGTGTAGCTGCAGTCGGGTCTGGCTGACGCAGGAGCGGGCCCTAGTGAGCATCCAGGACGAGAGCCTCGCTCGCCCCTTCGCCGCCTCCTCTCCTCGCCGCCATCCCGGCTCTCGCCCTCGACACCACCTCGCTCGACGAGGCTCACGACCACTCGCACCGGGCTCAGTCCGCCCCTCCAAGAGCAGCGCGACCCTCCTCGCCCCTCTCGACCGGCCTTGCTGCGCCTCGTCGACCCTCGACCGCCTTCCCTTCCGCCTCTCGCACCACCACACGCCTCGAGCTGCCTCTCCGGCACTACCACTCGACTCAGCGACACCCACAACCCCGCCAGCCGCCACGCTCGCTCGCCCAGCGACTCCCCTCGACCTCCCCTCCTCTTCATCTCCCTCTCGCCCCTCCCTCCTCCAGCACCGCCTCGACACCTCCCGCGTCCCACCATGGCCGACATCTTCGGCCTCCGCGGCGACCGCTACGCCTTCCTCAAGCTCGCCCCGCCGCCCTCGTACGTCGCCGGTGCCGGCCGTGGCGCCCAGGGCTTTACCACCCGCAGCGACATCGGGCCCGCGCGAGAGGCCCTCCCCGAGGGCGAGGAGGCGCCCAAGGAGGAGGAGCACAACCCGGACCAGTTCCAGGACCCGGACAACGAGACGGGCTTGTTTGCCGGTGCGTCGTCGGCTCGAGCCTCTCTCGCCTCTTCTCCGCGCCGGCTGCGTCGCACACGGCTCGCCGAGATGCTGGATCCAGAGCTCGTCACTGACGACTAGCTCACACGCCCGCAGGCACGGTGTACGAGGCCGACGACGAGGAGGCCGACCGCATCTACGAGGCCGTCGACGCCGCCATCGACGAGCGGCGGCGCGCCAAGCGCGAGGCCCGCGAGCGCGACGTCGCCGACAAGCTTCTCAAGGAGCGCCCAACGATCCAGAGCCAGTTTGCCGACCTCAAGCGCGGCCTCGCCGACATGAGCGAGAACGACTGGCACAACTTGCGTGCGTCCGACTGCTCCCTCGCTCCTCGTCCGCTTCTCTTGCCTCAGGCGCAAGTAGCTGACTCAAGCTGAGTGTTGAGGATGCAGCCGAGGTGAGCAACCTGATCGGCAACCGCGTCAAGAAGCCCCGGCTCGAGGGCCGCAGCTACGTCGTGCCCGACAGCGTCCTCGTCGGCGCGCGCGACATGAACGCCGTCGAGCACACGCTCGCCGACGACCAGATGGTGCGTCGCCCTTCCTCCCCTCTCTTCTCTTCTCTCTACTCCACCCCTTGCGTTCGCCGCTGACGCTCTCTCGCCCGCGCCCGCGCCAACAGAAGGACGGCCTCTCGACGCCCGCCGACGCCCTCACCGACTTTGCCGAGATCGGCCAGGCGCGCGAGAAGATGCTCTCGATCAAGCTCGAGCAGGCCGGCGGCGACTCGGCGCGAGGCTCGACCAACGTCGACCCCAAGGGCTACTTGACCGGGCTCGACAGCCAGATGCTCAAGACGAGCAGCGAGATCGGGTGCGTCGGCGCTCGTCCTCTCGTCTTCCTCTCTCCGTCTGCGACACAGCACGGCGCGCGAGGTCGCCGTTGAGGACCCCGAGCTGACGCACGGCCCTCCTCGTTCTCCCGCAGTGACATCAAGCGCGCGCGCGCGCTCCTCCAGTCGCTCACCAAGACGAACCCCAAGCACGCGCCGGGCTGGGTCGCCGCCGCGTGGCTCGAGAACGTCGCCGGCAAGCAGGTCGCCGCGCGCAAGATCATCGCTGAGGGCTGCGACCAGTGCCCCAAGAACGAGGACGTGTGGCTCTGTGCGAGCGAGCTCAACGTGCGTCGCCCGCTCGCTCTCTCCCTCTGCGCCTTCGTCGAGCTCGTGCACCTGTGCGTGAGGCTGACGGTGGGTCGCTTTGTCGTGCTCGCGCGCAGACGCCCGAGAACGCCAAGGTCATCCTCGCCAACGCGGTCCAGGAGCTCCCGCAGTCGGTGCGGATCTGGATGCGCGCCGTCGAGCTCGAGACGGACGTCAAGGCCAAGAAGCGGGTCCTGCGCAAAGGTGCGTCCGTCCTCCTCCTGCCCGTCCTCGTCGTTGACGCACGAGCCTCTCGACCTGGACTGACTCGCCGCCCTCCTCCTCCCCTTCTCGCCCTCTCCTCGCAGCCCTCGAGTACATCCCGGCGTCGGTCAAGCTGTGGAAGGAGACGGTCAAGCTCGAGGACAACCCCGAGGACGCACGGATCCTCCTCGCGCGCGCCGTCGAGGTCATTCCGCACTCGCAAGAGCTGTGGCTCGCGCTCGCGCGCCTCGAGACGCCCGACCGCGCGCGCCAGGTCCTCAACAAGGCGCGCAAGACGATCCCGACGTCGCACGAGATCTGGATCGCCGCCGGGCGCCTCCAGGAGCAGGAGGGCAACGTCGGCCAGGTCGACGCCATCATTGCCAACGGCGTGTCGGCGCTCAAGAAGAACGGCGCCGAGCTCTCGCGCGAGCAGTGGCTCGCCGAGGCCGAGCGCGCAGAGAGCCAGGGCAGCACGGTGACGGCGCAGGCCATCGTCAAGGCGTGCATCCACCTCGACGTCGACGAGGAGGACCGGCAGGCCGTCTGGCTCGACGACGCCGAGACGATGACGAGCAAGGGCTACATCGCGTCGGCGAGGGCCATCTACGCCTACGCGCTCAACGTGTACCCGCAGAAGCAGACGCTCTGGCGCAAGGCGGCCGACCTCGAGAAGCAGCACGGCGACCGGTGCGTCCTCGACCTCCTCTCTCCTCTCTCACCCGCCGAGCTCGCACTGACTCGTCGACACCCGCCCGCAGCGAGACGCTCCTCGCCCTCCTCAACCGCGCCGTCGAGTCGGTCCCGCAGGCCGAGGTCCTGTGGCTCATGGCGGCCAAGGAGTCGTGGCTCGCCGGCGACGTCGACGCCGCGCGCGCCATCCTCGCCCGCGCGTTCGAGGCCAACCCGGACAGCGAGGGCATCTGGCTCGCCGCCGTCAAGCTCGAGGCCGAGAACGGCGAGATCGCCGCGGCCAAGGAGCTCATGCAGCGCGCGAGAGACGTGTCGGGGACCGAGCGCGTGCGTCCCTCTCTCTCTCCCTCCTCTTCCTCTCTTCCTCTCTCACTGCCTCGAACGACTGCGCCCGAGCGTACTGCTGACTCGTTGTCTGTGTTGCTGCGCAGATCTGGGTCAAGTCGGCCGTCTTCGAGCGCACGCACAGCGGCAACGCCGCCGCGCTCGACATGGTCAAGGCGGGCCTCAAGGTCTTCCCGGCGTCGGCCAAGCTCCACATGATGCACGCCCAGCTCCTCCAGGCGCAGAGCCCGCCCAACGTCGCCGGCGCGCGCGAGGCGCTCGCGCTCGGCGTGCGCAGGTGCCCGACGGCCGTCCCGCTGTGGATCATGGCATCGCGCCTCGAGGAGAAGGCGGGCGTGCGCATCAAGGCGCGCGCTCTCCTCGAGAAGGCGAGGAATCTCAACCCGAAGAGCGAGGAGGTGTGGCTCGAGAGCGTCAAGGTCGAGGAGCGAGACGGGTCCGGCGCCGCCAAGCCTATGCTCTCTCGAGGTGCGTCCCCTTCCCTCTTCGTCCCCTCCTAAACGCTCGACGACGTTCCTCAACAGCTCTCTGACCCCTCTCTCACCTCGCTCGCAGCGCTCCAGACGCTCCCCTCATCCGGCCTCCTTCACTCGCATTCGGTCTGGTCCGAGCCTCGCCCGACGCGCAAGACGCGCTCGGTCGACGCCCTCAAGAAGACGAACAACTCGCCGACCGTCATCGTCACCGTCGCGCGCCTGTTCTGGGCCGAGCGCAAGATCGAGAAGGCCCGAGACTGGTTCGCGAGGGCCGTCGCCGCCGACAAGGACTTCGGCGACGCGTGGGCATGGTGGTGGAAGTTCGAGAAACAGCACGGGACCGACGTGCGTCTCTCGTTCCTCTTCTCCCCTCTCGTCGTGCGCTCTCGACGCCGGCTCGAGCTGACGAGACCCTGTCGTCGTCCCGCAGGAGCACCGCGAGGCGTTGCTGCAGAAGTGCGTCGCCGCCGACCCGCATCACGGCCAGGTGTGGCCGACCATCGCCAAGGACCCGGCCAACATCGGCAAGGACCTCGTCGCCATCCTCGAGCTCGCGTCGCAGGCCGTCGAGGAGGGCACGTCGGGAGCGGCGGCGGCGCCATGAGCGAGCGCGAGCGAGGAGGAGGTCCGAGTGCTCGTCGCGCAGAAACTTGTTGCAACTACTCGTCGTTCATCACTCTCTTGCGCTCTCGAGCTCGCTCTCTCTTTCCGTCGTCGCCGGCACCGAGAGCGAGATGAGAAGGCGAACGAGCTTTGCTGCGTGTGTCTGCGAGCGAGCGCGACGACAAGGAGAGAAGGCAGGGGCGAGGCGCGTGTATCAGGAGAGAGCAGGACTGCGAGCTAGAATGACAGCGAGCCCCTGTCCGCAAGCCGGCGCGAGCGCGAGAGCGGGGATTACAAAGCACCATTAGCACGGATTTGTGATGCCGCGTCGGTTCGAACCCGACTCGGGTCGCGGAGCAGCGGCAAAACGGATGAAAGGGATCGAGATTAGGCGAAATTTCCTATTCCGATTAGCTTTCGTCGACCGGCGCGCAGACGACGATGGCGCCTCCCACAGACGTCCGCTCGGCTTGCCCCGCTCAGGGCGCACTCGATGAGCTCCAGAGCAGCTCCTAAAGGAGCAACGAGCTAGCAGGAAGAGGCTTTCGCTCACCCTCTCTCGTCCGACTTGAGAAGGCTCACGTGCACATTCTCGAACGCGACGACGAGCAGCGTAGGCGCGTTCGTGATGGCCGAACAGGAGCACAGTACTTTGCAGACTCGAAAAAGGACGACGAAAGAGGGTGTGGCACAGAGAGAGAGCGGGAGGCGAAAGTCGAAGGAACTGCTTCGTGAGGAAGGCGAGCGAGATATCTTATGCGTGCGACGACGACGACGACGAGGGAGGAGGGATGGAGAGCCACGCCGAGTACAGAGGGCGGTAGACGGCGAGGTTGAACGTCGCGACGCGGGCGATGCGCATGCCGAGGAGCTTGACCTCGGTCGAGAGGGCGACGAGCCCGTTGCGCTGCAGGGCGAGGTCGACCGGCGACAGCTGCGCACCTGCCTCCACGATGGACGACGACGACGAGCACCGGTGACGCTGGCGCCGATGGGTGCCGCCGGACGAGGACGTCGAGTCGCAGGCGTCGTCGCCCTCGACGTGCGAGCGCTTGACGCCGCGCACAGGCGCCGCCGACGCCATCATGCTCGCCGTCGGGCGAGCACCGCCGCCGCTCGACGCCCGAGCCGAGCCCGCAAAGTCGGCGAGCGCGCCCGAGGTCCGTGCGCCGCCGGTCGCCATCGGGCCCGGCTCGACCTGCGGCGCCCACCAGCCCGTGAACGACATGGGGCCGTGCGCCGCCTCTTTAGCGAGCTCCTCGTCGACGACGGCGTGCAGCGTCTCGCGCAGGCGCCGCTGCAGGAGCTGGAAGAGCTTGCTCGACGCGCGCACGTTCGAGTCGAAGTAGCTCGCGACGAGCGCGAGCGTCTCGGCGTCCGGGACCGTCGACGACGCGCCGCTCGTCGTCGCGCTCGAGCTCGACGCGCGTTGGCGGAGCTCGGTCGCGCGGCGAGCGACTTGGAGCAGGACGTCCTGCATGCCGGCGCGCCACCTCGGGCTCTCGAGCTTGGCCGTGCCGAGCCCGGGCGGGCCCTGCGGGATGCCCTGGATCGACGCGGCGGGGCCGGCGAGCGCTGACGGCGACCGTGCGCTCGAGGCCATGAGGCACCACAGCTCCTGGCGGAGCGAGTCGAGGTCGGCGGGCGTCGGGCGCGCCGGGTACGCGAGCTGGCCGCACAGCATCGTCAGGAGGTGGACGACGCTGAGGTCGACGGCGTCCGAGTGGAAGGCCTGGGTGCGGTACGAGTCGAGCTGGAGCGTCTCGGGTAGCGCTGTCGCGGAGGAGGCCGATGCGGCGCCGTCGGCGGGGAAGACGAGGTCGAGCAAGCCCTGCGTGAGGGCCTGCTCGACGAGCTCGCCGTTAGCGAGCGCGCGCGGGGCGTCCTTCTTGTCGAGGCCGGCCGCCGACGAATGAAGCCAGGTGCGGATGCGGTCGAACGCGCCCGGGCCGCGACGGCGAGCCGCAAAGTCCTGGTAGACGCGGCGCTCGAAGTCGACGGCGGTCTGGACGAGGTAGGGGCGCAGCGAGCGCAGCTGGTGGTTGGCGATGTCCTGCGCGTCGAGCAAAGAGTCAGCTCAAGCTCGACAAGTGTCAGGGAGTCGTGGAGAGCAGAGAGGGACGCACCAGCTTCATGAGCTCGAGGATCTCGAAGCACATCTCGAGGCCCTTTGCGAGGCCCTCGCCCTCGCACGCGACGACCATGGCGTCGACCATCTCATCGCGCATCGGCGCGCAGTGCTGCTTGACGGTCGCGCCGAGGAAGCGCGCGAGGCTCGGGACGTCGGCGCAGCCGCGCTCGAGCTGCTGCATGAGGAGGGCCGGGTCGAGGACGTCGAGGAGCTGGTCACGCGCGGCGAGCACCGGGTTTGGAGGTGGCGGCGAAGGCGAGGAGGGGTTGGGCGAGGAGGGCGGCGAGTTTGCGAAGGTCGGCGACGAGGTCGAGAGGTCGGGCGAGGCGGGCGCGCTCGTGGTCGAGGTCGGGAGGAGCGAGACGAAGATGTTGCGGAGCTCGGCGATGAGAAGTGCGATGCGAGAGGGAAGGCGAGTTGCGAGGGGAAGGCCGTGGGAGGTCGTGTCGGAGGGAAGGCAGATGCAGGGTCGGACGACGCCGCCGCAGAAGGTCGTGCAGCGGCAGCCCGTGTCGATCTCGCGCGCGACGGCCGTCCAGTACTGCGCCGCCGAGAGACGCTTGCGCTCGCCCCTGTTGCGGGAAAGGAGGAGCAAAGTCAGTTCCCGCTCGAGCCTCGAGGAGAAAGAGAGAGCGAGAGAGATGTGGACGCACCTCTCGCCGTCGTAGTTGGGCCGGAACATCAAGTTCGGGTCGAAGACGACGTCGTGTCGCAGTTGCGGGTTGCGCAGGATCTCGTGGAGGTCGAGCTCGCGAAGGGTCGTCTTGGTGACGGGCGGCGCGAGGCCGATCGCCGACAGCGAGCCGCGCGTGACGTCGCCGCCCTCGGCCCTGACGTGCGCGGCATGGAGGCCGAGCAGGTCGTCCTGCGACAGGACGGCGTACGAGCCGAACACGAGCGCGTCGCCGACGCTCGGGCCGGGCGACCGTCGCTGCCGGCGGCTCTCCTCGACGAGGCCCGAGGTCGAGCCGCAGCGCCGTGACGGCGAGGTAGGCGTCGATCTGTGCGCGCGTGCGACCGGCGCAGACGGCGAAGAAGGGGCGGGGCGGGGCGAGGAAGGGAGCACGGCGTGGTGGCCGAGGTTGGGGAGCGAGTTGGCGCGGCGCCGCCGAGGACGGGGCGCATCCCTGAGCGACGGCGACTCGTACGACGGCGTCGACGTCGGGAAGGCGCCCTGCGCGAGGCGGGCAGAGGCGGGAGCGAGGCGTGGAGAGGGCGCGGGCGGCTGGGTCGAAGAGGGTTCGGGGGCGACGGCGGCCACGGCGAACGGCGTGGCGAAGACGCCCAGGTACGGCGAAGGCGGGAGCGATGCCGACGCGAGGTAGGCGACGCTGCCGGCCGACCGCGACGAGCGCAACGAGCTCGAGTGCGAGAGCCGAGGGCGCCGCCTCCTGCTCGGCGGCGCCGTCTGGTACGCCGGCTCGGGCGCGTCGTGCGCGCGCTCGGCGCCGTGCTCGATCCTCCTGCGCTTCTCGAGCGGTCGGTCGGCGTCCTCGCCGGAGCGCAGCGACGCCCGTCGACCGCCTCGCGCCTCGCTCCCGCTCGCCGTGTGCCACCCGCTCGCCGCGCCCTGGTCACGCACGCTGCTCGCGAGCGCGCCGTCGATGCGCACAGCGTGCGGGACGCTCATCCTGCGCCCCGCCACTGCCTCGCCGGGCGCTGCGAGACCTCGGTCCTCCCCCGCACCGCCGCACTCGACCTCGGCGGCCTCGGCGGCGGTAAAGGCGCGCTTGCGCTGCTGCGGGCGCTGCTGCTGCTGGCGTGGCTCGGCACTGGCGGCCGACGTGCTGGCGACAGGGGCTGGTTGCGGTGTGGTCGAGGCGGAAGAGGGGCTCGAGGACGGGGAAGGGCCGGCGGGGGAGGTGGGTGCAGGTGCGGGGAGGGACGACAGCTGCGGCGGGCACGGCGACTCCATGGTGGCGGGGAGCGCAGGCGGAAGTCGGGTGTGCGCTACTGTAGCTGCGGCGAGGTCGAGCTGAAGGCGAGGCTGAAGGAGAGGGGAGGAGGAGGAGGAGGAGGGCGGACGAGGGGCCGCGAGACCGAGAGCCGTTGTTGTGGCGCGGACGGCAGTGAACGAGACAGAGGAGACACGGGCTCCTCCTGACGAGAGGAGGTCCGGGCGACGGCGAACGGGCACCTGCGCGGGGTGGGTGCGGCGCGCGCGAGCCAGGTCGATGTCAGCTGCGGAATCTCGCCCGACGGGCGCGCAAGGGGTGCAGACAATGAGAGCGAGCCTCGGACTCACTACTGCACTGCGCACAAGGGCACCGGCGGACGCGGTTGCACCGGTGAGACGGGAGGTGTGAGGCGCGAGTCTCGCCCTGGCTGGCGAACCGGCGGCGGGTTGACCTTCTGGGCGGGCCGGCGAATTGCGAGGGCGCGCCGCGTCGCTCGAGCCTGCGGTTCTTCCGAGTACGCGCGCGTCTCGGCGCGGAGAGTGGAGCGAAGGGAGGAGGAGGAGGAGGGGCTCGTGCGCGCAAGAGCAGGCGGGCGTCGGCACAGCAAGTGAGGGGGGAGAGGGAGAGCGACGACAGCGCTGGGAGCGTCTCGCGCACGCAGAGGAACGACGAGCACGGAAGGCGGCCGAGAGGGGACAGCCCCAGTGCCAGGTGCCGCCTGCGGGCTCGCGGCGAGCTGGGCGAGGCAAGGGAGGGCGCTCGGCTTCCGCTTTGCACCAGGCTGCACGAAGCGAGTCCCTTCCGTCCCTGAACGAGCCGCTGGCGAGCAGCCTCGCTGCGTCGGCTCTCGGAAGCTGGAGTGGAAGGTGCGACGCAGGTCGTCGCCGAGTTGGGAAGGCCGACTCGACGACGCGTGCGGCGCTCGCCTTCCCGCCTCTCGCGCCTTTCCCCTGGTCCGGAGGTCGGCGGCGCATCCGCAGGGCCCTCTTCTCACTGCGCGCACCGCTGCGCTGTTGCCGCTGCGACGAGGCGCGCTCGTCGCCTCCTCCTCCCTCTCGAGCGCGCGCCGGGCCCTGAGTCAGCCGCCGCAGATGCGAGTCCGGCTTCGAGACGATGGCGCCCCCGACCCGTGCAGTGAGCAGCTCGCGTGCTCTCGCTTCAGTCGTGCCTTTCGTGCGACGTGTCTGCGACGACGGCGCGACGCCGAGGTCCGAGCGCTTTGGCCGCCGGCAAGCCTTCTTTCTCTCCCCGCGTTCTCTGCGTCGCCCTTCCCTCTCTCTCTTCGTGGGAAAGCACCGGCCGAGAGCTCAAGCTGCACGCTATGCTTTTCGCACCAGGCAAGCCTTCTTGTCGCGGCAGCAGAGCCCTGCAGGCTAGCTACAGTACGCACCTCTCACGCTCGCGATCGACGCCGGCGGGGCGTACGTGCGCGCGCTTTTTTGACTTCTGCGCTCACCGGCAACGAGAGCTGTGGTAGATCCCGCTCGGCCCTCTCGACGCCGGACTGAGGACGGTGCCTTTCCTTCTCCTCTCGCCCGCTCATGCTCCCCAGAAAGAGTTGGAGAGTGCTGCTCAATGGCATGAGCCCGTCGAGGCAACTGCAGCCAGCGAGAGCAGGGATCGCCGTCCGAGTTCCTTCCCCGCCGAGTCGCCGAAAGCGCCGGTGCGCCCGACCCTTAACGCTCGAAGCAGCCAGTCGAGCGCACGCACGCACGACGAGCGGATCCCGATCCGTTGGACGCTGGACCCCCGGGCCCCGGCGACGGAAGGTGCACCGTGCACGGCCCTGTCTCCCTCCTCGCGCGGACCTGGCCACGCGCACGAGCAGAGGCAGCGCCGCGCTCGAGTCGCCGCCCGACTCGGTCGACGTGCGAGCCGACCTGCTCGAGCCGGCGAGGGAGGGCGCCAAAGCCAGGGGTCGGTGCGCAAAGGGAGGCGTCAGGGGGTTGCCCGCCGACGCTGGAGAAGACGTCTCTCGACGGTCCCGAGCGTGCCCAGGAGTCCATGCCCACAGCGAGCGTGCACCTCCTGTCCGACCCAGCGAAGCAGAAGAAGGCGCCGGTCCGAAATGAAAGAGTTGAGCGTGACGAGGGGGTGAGACCCGAGGGG
>Ga0308169_10004842_pt1 | contig 12418 bp, 8 predicted proteins | sample PhyBR1_2_FD_202139 | JGI IMG/M metagenome (GOLD analysis project Ga0308169, IMG submission 202139) | Phyllosphere microbial communities from UC Gill Tract Community Farm, Albany, California, United States - DLSLSB.R1 | ecosystem: Host-associated > Plants > Phyllosphere > Unclassified | place...
GCGGTCACCGCGCAGCGTCAGGCCAAGATGGCCGACCTCCACGTGCAGATCGAGGAGGGTCTGTCGGTCAGCGGCGTACTCCTGACGAAGACCGTCGGCGCCGCGCCCGCGCTCTCGCAGCGCTTCGCCGAGACCAGCCGCGACCTGATCGACCTCGAGGTCCGCTCCACCCTGGCCGGGCGCTGGCGGATGGCCTGGATGCAGATCGTCTTCGCCGCGGTGCCCGCCGCCCTCTACCTCGCAGCCGGCTTCCCCGCGACCAGCAGCGGGATGACGATCGGCACGCTGGTCGCCTTCGTCTCGCTGCAGGGTTCGCTCTTCCGTCCGCTGATGGGGCTGCTCAACGTCGGCGTCGACATCACCTCGAGCTTGGCGCTCTTCAGCCGGATCTTCGCCTATCTCGACCTCCCGGTCGAGCTGGACGACCCGGCCGACCCCATCCCCCTCGGGGACGTACGCGGCGAGGTCGTCTTCGACGGCGTCTCCTTCGCCTACGAGTCCACGGGCGACGCCGACACTCTGGTCCTGTCCGACGTCTCGATCGCGATCCCGGCCGGCGGGAGTCTCGCCCTGGTCGGTGCCACGGGCAGCGGGAAATCGACGATGGCCGGGCTCGCCGCGCGTCTGCACGACCCCACGGCGGGCAGGGTGCTCCTCGACGGCGTCGATCTGCGCGACCTCGCCCTGGCCGACATCGCGCGCGCGGTCGGGATGGTCACCCAGGAGACCTACCTGCTGCACGCGACCGTACGGGAGAACCTGCGTCATGCCAGGCCGGACGCCACCGACGAGCAGATCGAGGCCGCCACCCGCGCCGCCCGCATCCATGACCTCATCACGGCCCTTCCGAACGGCTACGACACCGTCGTCGGCTCGCGCGGCCACCGCTTCTCCGGCGGCGAGAAGCAGCGTCTTGCCATCGCCCGCACGCTCCTGCGCGATCCGCGAGTGCTGGTCCTCGATGAGGCGACCAGTGCGCTGGACAACACCACGGAGCGCGAGGTGCAGGCCGCTCTCGACGAGTTGGCACAGGGTCGTACGACCATCACCATCGCGCACCGCCTCAGCACCGTGCGCGATGCGGACGCGATCGCGGTCCTCGACCACGGCCGGATCGTCGAGCTCGGCACCCACGAGGACCTGCTGCTCGCCGGTGGGCGCTACGCCGACCTGGTCCGCGGCGGCCTCGCCCGCGCCGCCTGATCCGGACGAGTCGATCTTCGCGCAGCGAGATGTCGGCGCGGCACGCGTCAGCAGGCGAAACGGCGACGGTAGGCCTGCGGACTGAGACCGCGCACCTTGAGGAAGTGGTGACGCAGCGTCGCCGCATTGCCGAAGCCCACCTCGCGCGCGATCCACTCCACCGAGCGGTCCGACTGCTCCAAGAGCTCCTCGGCCCGCAGCACCCGCTGCCCGGTGATCCAGGCGTGCGGCGTCGCCCCGGTCTCGTCGCGGAAGCGCCGGGCGAACGTGCGCGGCGACATCAGCGAGCGCCGGGCCAGCGCCTCCACGCTCAGCTCCTCGCCGAGGTTGCCCGCGATCCACTCCAGGAGCGGGCCGAGGGTCTCGGCGTCGCACTCCGGCACTGCACGGGCGATGAACTGCGCCTGGCCGCCGTCGCGCTGCGGCGGCACCACCATCCGGCGCGCGATCATCGATGCGACCGCCGCTCCATACTCCTGGCGCCAGATGTGCAGCGCGGCGTCGAGGGCGGCGGCCGTGCCCGCACTGGTGACGATCTGCCCCGTGTCGACGTAGAGGACCTCCGGGATGACCTTGGCCTCGGGGTACATCCGCTGCAGGGCGTCGGTGTGCTTCCAGTGGGTGGTGCACTCGATGCCGTCCAGCAGGCCGATCTCGCCGAGGGTGAACGCCCCGGAGCACAGGGTCATCATCCGCGCGCCACGGGAGTGGGCGGCCAGCAGCGCCTCGCGTACGGGACCGGGGACCGGACTGGTCTCGAATCCGTATCCCATCGCCGGGATCACCACGAGGTCGGCCTCGGCGACCCGGTCGAGGCCGTGCTCGACATTCACCGTGAAGCCCATCGAAGAGCGCAGCTGCGGCTTCGGTCCACAGACCGCGAAGTCGAGGTGCGGCACGCCGTCGTCCCGGCGATCCAGCCCGAACGCCTCGCAGGCGGCGCCGAACTCGAAGGGATTGAGCCCGTCGTAGATCACCGCGGCGACGTTCGTCAGCATGCCCCCACCCTAGATGGCAGGAATTCGACGCACAATAGCAACACTGCCACTGTTGGCAGGAATCAGCTGGTAGCAGGATTTCTGCCATGACGATCATCGCGCTGCTGCTCCTGCTGACGGCCCTCCTGGCGCTGCGTGCCTGGGCCACCAACGACCGGTTCTCCACCAAGATCCGGCCCACCTGGTTCGACTGATCCCGACCTTGCATACGCACGAAGGCCCGGCCCCCTCACGGGGACCGGGCCTTCGGTCTAGCTCGTGCGTCTGATCAGGAGATCAGCTCGCGCCGCCGGTGAGCTTCTCACGCAGCGCCTGGAGCGCCTCGTCGGAAGCCAGCGAGCCAGCGGTGTCCTCGGCCGGAGCCTCGGACGAGTACGAGGTGGCCTCGCTCGCCTCGGCCTCGGCCTGCTTGGCCTCGGCCTGCTGCTTGACGTGCGCCTCCCAGCGGGCGTGCGCCTTGGCGTACTGGTCCTCCCAGGCCGCGCGCTGCTCGTCGAAGCCCTCGAGCCACTCACCCGTCTCGGGGTCGAAGCCCTCGGGGTAGATGTAGTTGCCCTGCTCGTCGTAGGTGGCAGCCATGCCGTACAGCGTCGGGTCGAACTCCTCGACGTCCGCGGCGGTGGCGGTCTCGTTGGCCTGCTTGAGGGACAGCGAGATCCGGCGACGCTCGAGGTCGATGTCGATGATCTTGACCATGACGTCGTCGTTGACCTGGACGACCTGCTCCGGGATCTCGACGTGACGCTCGGCGAGCTCCGAGATGTGGACGAGGCCCTCGATGCCCTCCTCGACACGGACGAAGGAACCGAACGGGACGAGCTTCGTGACCTTACCCGGGACGATCTGGCCGATCTGGTGGGTACGGGCGAAGTGCTGCCACGGGTCCTCCTGCGTCGCCTTCAGCGACAGGGAGACACGCTCACGGTCCATGTCCACGTCGAGGACCTCGACGGTGACCTCGTCACCGACGGTGACGACCTCGGACGGGTGGTCGATGTGCTTCCACGACAGCTCGGAGACGTGGACGAGACCGTCGACGCCGCCGAGGTCCACGAACGCACCGAAGTTGACGATCGAGGAGACGACACCCTTGCGGATCTGGCCCTTCTGGAGCTGGGTCAGGAAGCCGTGGCGAACCTCGGACTGGGTCTGCTCGAGCCAGGCACGGCGCGACAGGACCACGTTGTTGCGGTTCTTGTCGAGCTCGATGATCTTGGCCTCGAGGGTCTGACCGACGTAGGGCTGCAGGTCGCGAACGCGACGCATCTCCACGAGGGAGGCCGGCAGGAAGCCGCGCAGACCGATGTCGAGGATGAGGCCGCCCTTGACGACCTCGATGACGGTGCCCTCGACGACGCCGTCCTCCTCCTTGACCTGCTCGATCGTGCCCCACGCGCGCTCGTACTGGGCGCGCTTCTTGGACAGGATCAGACGACCCTCCTTGTCCTCCTTCTGGAGAACAAGAGCCTCGACCTTGTCGCCGACCGAGACAACCTCGGAGGGGTCCACGTCGTGCTTGATCGACAGCTCGCGCGAGGGGATGACGCCCTCGGTCTTGTAGCCGATGTCGAGCAGGACCTCGTCGCGGTCCACCTTGACGATGGTGCCGTCGACGATGTCGCCGTCGTTGAAGTACTTGATGGTCGCGTCGATAGCGGCGAGGAAGTCAGCCTCAGAGCCGATGTCGTTGATCGCAACCTGCGGAGCGTCGTAATCCGGAAGGGAGATGGTCGTCATGAAGTAGTAGGAACCTTGAGTCGTAGACAATGGGTGGGTGCGAGTGCCACACACGAACAGGGCGCACGCAATAGTCGAGCGTACGCGTCCGGCACCGCCGGAGTCCAACCGTCGCGACAGCACGCCCCCGACGAGCCGTGTCTGGACCAGTTGGTCAAATGTCGGGCCGTACCGGTAACCGCCACCGCGGCGGGTCGTTGGACCGTCGAGCACGTCCACTCCCCCGGCCTCTCGCCGGAGCTCCCCCGCCTGGAATCTCTCGGAACCCGGACCGCACCATGGCGGGGCGGGGGCGGGCGCAGGCCGTCCGGCCTGCGCCCGCTTCGCCCTCAACCGACTACGATCACGCCCGTGGAGCAACTCCCCGACTGGCCCGCACCCGCGCCCGTACGAGCGGAGCGTCGCTCGGTCACCGAGGCGGAGTCCCGCCGGGCGAACGGCCCGGACTGGGACCGCTACGCCGACGAGTACCAGGCGACGCACGGTGCCTTCCTCGGCGACATCGGTTTCGTCTGGGGCCCGGAGGGTCACACCGAGTCCGACCTGAAGGTCCTGGGCGACGTCGCCGGCCAGGTCGTGCTCGAGCTCGGCTCGGGGGCGTGCCAGTGCGCGCGCTGGGTCCGCTCGCAGGGAGCCCGCGCGTTCGGGCTCGACCTGTCGCACCGCCAGCTCCAGCACTCCCGCCGCATCGACGAGGCCAGCGGCCTGTCGGTCCCGGCGGTCCAGGCCACCGCGACCCAGCTGCCCTTCGGCGACGACTCGTTCGACGTCGTCTTCTGCTCGTTCGGCGCCCTGCAGTTCGTCGCCGACATCGCCGTGTGTGTGGCCGAGGTGGCCCGCGTCCTGCGGACGGGCGGGCGCTTCGCCTTCTCGATCACCCATCCGACGCGCTGGATGTTCCCCGATGACCCGGGCGAGGAGGGCCTGATCGCGTCGCAGTCCTACTGGGACCGCACGCCGTACGTCGAGGTCGATGACGCGAGCGGCGAGACGTCGTACGTGGAGCACCATCGCACTCTCGGCGACTGGGTCGCCCTGCTGGCCGGCGCCGGGTTCCGGATCACCGCACTGGTCGAGCCCCAATGGCCCGAGGAGCATGACCGCGTCTGGGGCGGGTGGTCGCGCACCCGCGGGGTGCTCACCCCCGGCACCGCGATCTTCGCCGCCACCCTCGACTGAGCGTCCCGCCGACGACGCGGAAAGGGCCGGCTGCCTACGCAGCCGGCCCTCCCAGGTCGAACGATCAGCGCACGAAGCGGCGACGCAGGACCAGGCCACCACCGCTGGCGATGAGCAGCCCGCCGGCGAGCAGGACCCGGTCGAGGTTGCGCGAGCTCTGGCCGTCGTCACCGGTCACGATGTACTGGTAGGCGGTCATCGCGGTGGCACCCTGAGGGGCGCCAATCGCCATCGAGTCCTCGCGGGCGCGCTTGCCCTCGGCGACCAGCTCGGCGTACATCTCGCCGTAGCTCTGGGCGGTCTCCTGACCCGCCTCGGCGATCTTCTGGCTGCCCTTCTCGGAGAGCTGCTTGGCACCGTCCACGATCTGCGGGGCGCCGTCGCGGGCCTGGCCGAGACCGTCGTCGATCTTGCCGGCGCCGTCAGCGGCGGCACCGAGACCGTCCGCGAGCTTGTGGGCACCGTCGTCGGCCAGGCCGAGGCCGTCGCTCAGCTGCTGCGAGCCGGCGGCCAGCTGATTGACACCCGAACGCAGCTGAGGAACCGCGTCGTTGAGCTGCTTGCCACCGTCCGCGAGAGCGGCCGCGCCGCAACGGAGGGTCTTCTCGGGGTCGCATCCCTTGGTCGGGACGCCGATGCCGGCGGAGAGCTGCTCACGGATGCCCGCGGTGATCTCGTTGATCGTCGCCAGAAGTCCGTCCTGCGGGTCGACGAGCTTGCGTGCGAGCGAGCCGGCGGTGGCCACGGCGAAGAAGTCGGTCTTCGCCGCCTTGGCCGGGTCGGTGGAGAAGGCGTTCTGGACCGCGGTCTTCTGCGCCTCGGTGAGCCCGTCGAGCGGGATCCCACTCAGGATGCTGAGATCCGTAGCGGCCCTGTCGATGAGCGGAGTGCCGTTGACGTCCTTCTTCAGGACGACGTCCAGGGCCGCAGTCAGCTGCTTGTACTTGGCGTCGGACTGCACCTGGCTCCGCACCTTGTCCGGCAAGCCCTGTACACCCGAGTAGAGCTGGGCGAGACCGGCAGCCAGCTTCTTCTGGCCGGCGTAGATCTGGTGCACGCCACCGGCGAGCTGCGGCGTCTTCGACTTGAGCTGCTGCAGACCATCGTTGAGCTGCTTGCCTCCGTCGTCGAGCTGCGTGGTGCCATCGGCGAGCTTGTGCGCGCCCGGCACTGCGGTGTCCTTGAGGCCGGAGCTGAGCTGGCCGGCGCCGTCGTGCAGCTTGATCAGGCCGGCGACGAGGTCGGAGGCACCGCCGCGCAGCCTCACCAGGCCGTCGTCCATCTGGAGCGCGCCGCCGGTGAGCTCCACGCCGGTGTCGGCGCCGCCCTTGTAGCTGGAGGCCGCGCTGGAGAAGGTCGGGCTCTGCAGCGGGTCGACCGGCAGGACCTGCAACTCGGCGCGCGGCACGACGCCGTCGGTGATGTCGGCGGAGTAGCCGAAGGTCGAGGTCGCCGGACCGACGGGAGGCAGCAGGGTCATGGTGAACTGCATCTGGGTGCCACCGTGGCCGTCGCCGCCCATGCTCGCCTCCTTCGAGACGACGTTGTCGAAGTTGCTCGGAGCGGTCGTGCTGAGGCTGCCGACGAGCGGGATGGGGACGTCGACGGTCTTGGTGACCTTGCCGCCCTTGCCGTCGTCGAAGGTCAGCTCGGTCGGGACGGCGGTGACGTTCTCGACCGTGTAGGTCACCTCGAGGTGGCCGGACCTGCCCACGACGTCGCCGGGCTTCACGACCTTGCCGTCGAGCTTGTAGACGATCTTCAGCGTGACGGGCAGCTTGCCCTTGTAGTTGCTCACCGAGCGCAGCTGCTTCTTGCCGTCGACGGTGGTGTCGACGATCTGGTTGCCGTCCTTGACCGAGACTCCGGCGAATCCGTTGAGGTTGCGCAGTCCGTCGGTGGCGATCGGGTTGGCCAGCTTCACCGAGCCGTGGCCGGCGAGGGTGAGCTGCTCGTAGACGTGCTGCATGCCGAGCTTGCCATCAGGGTCGACGTAGACCTGGACGCTCTCCGTGTTGGTCACCTTGACCCCGGAGCCGCTCGACGTCGCCGCGCTGGCGGCACCCGTGCCGAGGACGGCCGTGGTCAGGACGGCGGCGACGGCCAGCGGGCGCAGGTAGGTCGGACGCTTCTTCATCGGGTCACCTCGGCGTTGCTGATGTTGATGGTGTCGCTGGTACGCGCGGCCGGGACGGTCGGCGAGGCCGGTGCGGGCGGCGTCGCACCCGCAACGGCAGCACGGCTCATGCCGGCGAACACGGCGACGGCGAAGCCGACCGCTACCGCGACGAGCAGCGCGGTCAGCGCGTCGAGGGACGTCTGGGCGACCTCGGCCTCGTTGGCGACGAAGTTGGTCTCGTACGCGGCGGCGAGAAGCGCGACCCCGATGAGCATGGCGACCAGCGGCAGGCGGGTGCGGCTGATGGCGACCGCCGCCAGGCAGATGGCCAGGGTGATCAGTGCGGCGACGGCGCGACCGCTCTCGCTGTCGGGCATGAGCGCAGCACGCAGGATGAAGCCGATCCACGAGGCGACGAATCCCACCGCGAAGCCACCCAGGCGAGCGAGCGCCGAGCGCTCCGGGATCAGGGCGAGAACGCCACCGGCGAGCACGCCGGCGAGCGCGTACGGCTCGATCTCCAGGCTCATGGCGGAGCTGACTCCGATGACGGCGACCACGGCGACAGCGAGCAGAGCTCCGACCACCAGAGACGACAATGTTGCGCGCATCGCGCGGACTCCCTCCGAAGCATGTTCCCTGCGCCCTACGCACGGAACGGCCCACACCCTCCCATGGCGTGGACCTGGGGAAAGTGTAGGTTGGATCACATTCTTTGCACACATATCGGCACTTCTGCCGCACTTCTTCGGCGGTATGCAAGAACTATTTTGACGTCCACGGTTCCAGGTTGCGGCCAGGTGAGCGGTCCGCACTTCGGCCCGCCGCGCCTTCTCACTAGGCTCTGCCCGTGACTGCGACCGCGCCGGCTCCACCGCGCTCCAAGGTGCTGGGCCTGCTGCGCGGCACCGCGGGGATGGCCGTCGCCACCCTGGTGATGAACGTGGCGACGTATGGCTTCCAGATGATCGCCGCGCGCCTGCTCGGGTCGGAGCGGTACGGCGGCATCGCCAGCCTGATGAACCTGCTGCTCATCATCAGCGTCTTCCAGCTCGGCCTGCAGGCCACCGCCGCACGCCGGGTGGCCTCGACGCCGGGCAACGTGCACCAGATCGAGCAGGTCATCAAGTCGGTCAGCTACCGCGCGGCCGCGATCCTCGGGGTGAGCATGCTCGTGCTCGCCAAGCCGGTCGAAGAGCTGCTGCGCCTCGACAGCATCTATCCCGCGCTGCTGCTGGCCGTCACCGCCGTCCCGCTCACCATCCTGGGCGGCCAATGCGGCATCCTCCAGGGCGAGCGTCGCTGGTCGGAGCTCTCGCTGGTCTATCTCGCGACGGGCATCCCACGCGTGATCGTCGGGGTGGGCGCGATGCTGGTCCGCCCGACGGAGGGTGCCGCGATGGCGGCCGTCGCCCTGACCGCCTTCGCGCCCGCCGTCGTCGGTGCCTACGTCCTGCGACACCGGCACAGCGACACCCCCCACCGCGCGGTACGGGCAACCGTGCGCGAGATGCTCGGCGGCTCCCTGGCGCTGCTCGGCTTCTTCGTGCTCTCCAACATCGACCTGCTGATCGCGCGCAACATCATGCCCGGCAAGGGCGCTGAGGCGGCTGCGGCGGGCCTCTACGCCGGTGGCCTGATCGTGACCAAGGCGTTGCTGTTCCTGCCGCAGGCCGTCGTCGTCATCGCGTTCCCGTCGATGTCAGCGGTCGGGACCCGGCTGCGGGCGCTGCTCACGAGCCTCGGCGCGATCGCCGGGCTGGGCGTCCTCGGCATCGGCGGGACAGCGGTCCTGTCGGGTCTGGCCCTGGTCTTCGTCGGCGGCGACGACTACAGCGCGATCCAACACCGGCTCTGGCTCTTCGCCGTGATCGGGACGTTTCTCTCCCTGCTCCAGCTGCTCGTCTACTCGGCGCTGGCCCGTCAGCACCGCGCGGCCAGTCTGCTCGTCTGGACCGCGGTCGTAGTGCTGCTCGCCCTCGGGGCGCATATTCACACGATCCCGCGCCCCGACCGTCTTGACGCCCTCATCCGCACGGTCATCGCCGTCGACGGGGTCCTCACCGTCGCGCTTCTCGCCCTCAGCCTCTGGCACCTGCGCCACGACCAGAGGACACCTCCGGCCGAGGCGATCACCGGCTGACCGGCACGGCGCGGACCGACGGACGGTGCCGTCGCAGGGGCGCTGCGTCAGCAACGCGCCGGGCGAAGTCCGCTGCGGGGCGACGCCTGCCCCAAGGCGTATGCCGGCCGGCGGGCCGGGCCGCCCGACCCAGCTAGTGAGCGGCCTCGTGCCAGCTGTGACCCGTACCGACCGACACATCGAGCGGAACCAGAAGATCCGCCGCTGCGCCCATCTGCTCGCGCACGAGCTTCTCCAACGCGTCCCGCTCCCCCGCTGCCACCTCGAGGACGAGCTCGTCGTGAACCTGGAGGAGTATCCGCGACCGCAGGTCCGCTGCTTCGATCGCGTCCTGTGTGCGGAGCATGGCGACCTTGATCAGGTCGGCGGCCGAGCCTTGGATGGGCGCGTTGAGCGCCATCCGCTCGGCCATCTCGCGACGTTGCCGGTTGTCGCTGGTGAGGTCGGGCAGGTAGCGGCGGCGCCCGAGGATGGTCTCGGTGAAGCCGGTCCGGCGGGCTTCGTCGACCACGCTGGCGAGGTAGTCACGGATGCCACCGAAGGTGAGGAAGTACTCCTCCATCAGTCCGCTGGCCTCCCCCGGCGAGATGCCGAGCTGCTGTGACAGCCCGAAAGCGGAGAGCCCGTAGGCGAGGCCGTAGTTCATCGCCTTGATCTTCGCGCGCTGCTCCGGGGAGACCGCAACGTCCTCAGCCACGCCGAAGACCCGGCGAGCGGTGATCGAGTGGAAGTCCTGACCGGACTTGAACGCCTCGATCAGGCCCTCGTCGCCGGACAGGTGCGCCATGATCCGCATCTCGATCTGGCTGTAGTCGGCGGTCATCAGGCAGTCCCAATCGACACCGCCCGAGCCGGCCGGTCCGACAATGAAGCCCTCCCGGATGCGCCGGCCCTCCTCGGTGCGGATCGGGATGTTCTGAAGGTTGGGCTCGGTCGACGAGAGCCGGCCGGTGGCGGCGATCGTCTGGTTGAAGGTGGTGTGGATGCGACCGTCCGGTTGGACGGTCTTGAGCAGGCCCTCGATGGTGACCCGCAGCCGCGTCACGTCGCGGTGGCGCAGCAGGTGCAGCAGGAACGGGTGCTCGGTCTTGGCGTACAGCCCCTGGAGCGCGTCCGCGTCCGTGGTGTAGCCGGTCTTGGTGCGCTTGGTCTTCGGCATGTCGAGCTCGTCGAAGAGGACGACCTGGAGCTGCTTGGGCGAGCCGAGGTTGATCTCCTTGCCGATCACGGCGTACGCCTCGTCGGCGGCCTGGCGCACCTCGGCGGCGAAGTGGGCCTCGAGCGCCTCGAGGTGCTCGGAGTCGATCGCGATCCCGGTCTGCTCCATCCGGGCGAGCAGGCCCAGCAGCGGCAGCTCGAGATCATTGAGGAGCGCGGTGCCGCCCGAGGACTCCACCTCGGCGTCGAGCGCTTCGGCGAGATCGAGGACGGCTCGGGCGTAGACCATCGCGGTGTCCGCGACCTCGTCGGCGCCGCCGCCGAGGTCATCGAAGAGTGCGCCCTGGCCGCCACCGTCCTGTTCGCTCTTGAGCTCACGCTTGAGGTAGCGGACCGTCAGGTCGGCCAGGTCGTACGAGCGCTGGTCGGGACGCACGAGGTAGGCCGCCAGCGCGGTGTCGCGGGCCAGGCCGGCGAGCGGCCAGCCGTGGGCGGCGAGCGCGAGCTGGGGCCCCTTGGCATCGTGCAGCACCTTCGGTCGGGCGGGATCGGCGAGCCACGCCGCCAGCGCGGTCTCGTCGGCGACCTCGAGATCCTCGACCTCGAGATAGCCCGCGGCGCCGGCACCGTCGACGAGCGCGATGCCGTCGACGCGCCCGGTGCCGGAACCCCACGCCCCGCGCACGTGGACGCCGACGCGGCCGGTGTCGAGCCCCGCCAGGAAGGCGCTCACCTCCCCGGCCGCGAGGCGGCGCCCGTCGAGGTCGAAGCCGCCCTCCTCCAGCTGCTCCTCGCTGGTCAGCGTCTCGAACAGCCGCTCCCGGAGCACCCGGAACTCCAGGCTGTCGAACAGGGTGTGCACCTCTTGCCGATCCCAGGGCTGGACGGCGAGGTCGGTGGGCGCAGCGCCGAGCTCGAGGTCCGTGATGAGGTGGTTGAGCCGGCGGTTGCGGATCACGTCGCCGAGGTGCGCGCGGAGGTTGTCGCCCGCCTTGCCGGTGATCTTGTCGACGTGGGTGATGACGTTGTCGAGGCCGTCGTACGCGGTGATCCACTTCGCGGCCGTCTTCGGGCCGACACCGGGCACGCCGGGCAGGTTGTCGGAGTCCTCGCCGACCAGGGCGGCCAGCTCGGGGTAGCGCTCGGGCGGCACGCCGTACTTGGTCTCGACGGCCTCCGGCGTCATCCGGGCGAGATCGGAGACCCCGCGCATCGGGTAGAGGACGGTGACCTCGTCGCGCACCAGCTGCAGCGAGTCGCGGTCGCCGGTGAGGATGAGGACATCCATGCCGGCGTCGCGCGCCTGCGTGGAGAGCGTGGCGATGATGTCGTCCGCCTCGAAGCCGTCCTTCTTCAGGAACGGGATGTGCAGCGCGGTCAGGACGTCCTCGATCAGGGGCAGCTGGCCGCGGAACTCATCGGGCGTCTTGGCGCGCTTGGCCTTGTACTCGCTGTACTCCTCCATCCGGAAGGTCTGGCGCGAGACGTCGAAGGCGACGGCGAGGTGGGTCGGCTGCTCGTCGCGCAGCACGTTGATCAGCATGGAGGTGAAGCCGTAGACGGCGTTGGTGTGCTGGCCGGTCGTGGTGGAGAAGTTCTCCACCGGCAGCGCGAAGAACGCCCGGTAGGCCAGGGAGTGACCGTCGAGCAGGAGCAGGCGGGGACGCTTCGCTTCAACCACGGTCAGACCCTATCGGGAGGAACCGACAGGCCGGCCCGGCCGCCATCGTGACAGCACGTCTGTCACGATGAGGGCATGACCGACAGCACCCCCTTGAGCAGCGATGCGATCGACACCTACCTCAGCGCGTTCCCGCACGGCATGGGCGGGCTCAACGACAAGATGGGCGTCGTCCTGACCGAGGTCTCGATCGATCGCGT
>Ga0308169_10004843_pt1 | contig 12418 bp, 10 predicted proteins | sample PhyBR1_2_FD_202139 | JGI IMG/M metagenome (GOLD analysis project Ga0308169, IMG submission 202139) | Phyllosphere microbial communities from UC Gill Tract Community Farm, Albany, California, United States - DLSLSB.R1 | ecosystem: Host-associated > Plants > Phyllosphere > Unclassified | place...
AATCCATTGATGGATCTCATAAGCTGACCAGCCGATACGATTTTGAGTAATTTTAACTTTCTTTGGAAAAGTTGGATCATAGTAGGGTGAGTCCTCATCCATCATCTCGTAGATAGTAGAACGCCCCACACCGACAAATTCTACGACCTGCTTAATGCTGATGAGTTGATTCATTTGAAATGTTTGACCGATAAACGCATTCATGAGGCTAGCTCCTAATCATTGATGCGAGCGGCTATTCGCTCAAATAATAGAGCTGGTCTGTAAAATTTAACGTTAGCTATCCTCTCTCTCCTCTAGCTTAATTCACAGCTCTTACACTTTGCTGCAATCCCTGTTGAATATCCTGTACAAATCCCTCAGGCGAAGTTTGTTGCTCCACCACTCGGTTCTGTTCTTGTTCAGGATAGTATTCCTCCAGCACATCCAAGCCTTCCTCTATATCTGTTTCAAATCGCACATTCGCAAAACCCTTCCTTGCCGTAAAGTCCAAAGCCTCCTGATAAAACCCTGCCTGCTTGCTCTGTTCATCAATTTGCTTGGCTTGAGTAATGGCATCATTGAGACTAATCCGATCCCTTAAAGTTAGATCAACGTAATACACCGGCTGACGATAGCTTTGTGTGGTGCTTTTGCCTCTTAAAGTCAGTTGCAAAGGAAGACAAGACAATAAGCCTCCCGAAGCTGCATGGTAATAACTCAGCCGTGCAGCTAAAGTTCGGATGCTGTTGAAGCCAGTTGTTCGAAATATAAATGTTCCAAGTTCATCAGAGTCATCTAAATTCACATGCAGGCGACCATAGGGCTTGCAGTTCCCTCCTTGAGCCAATGGGCATAAATTAGGAGATGGACAGGGATGTTGCTCTACCCCTTGATTGGTTAAACGCTGGCAGGTTTCACCATTGCCAACACATACTGACCGACCAGTTTGTCGATCAAACAAGGTATATGCAGCTCGTAAGTTCAGATCAGGATCATTGAAAATCATTCTGACGGGAATTGAACGAAGCTTTTGATTAGGTGTATTGGCTCGAAGCTGTTCATCCAGTGGATGTTTCACCCATCCTTCTTTGCTTTGGATCTGGGAAGTAATGGTGAACTGATCATCTTTTTCAGGTAGGCGTTTGCCATTCTTTTCTACTACCCGACCAATACTGATACGCCCTAGAGCTGGTGGTGTAATCGCTAAACCTTTAATCATTTTATTTTCCTCAATTTGATTTTGTACAGATCATCCAGCTTTATGTAGATCACCTGATTCAAGAAATATGTATATAGCTCGCTACAAAAGCCGCGACCGTATTACCCTCTATTCCTAGCGAATGGAGGGCAGGGAGCGGTTTTTGTGCATCGCTATTTGAATGAGCTGAAACAGACTTAGTCGGTATAGATGTTGAATCGACGACTACCCTGCTTTTGAAGTGGATAAAGCTCGATAAGTTCAGGCTGATGCTGAAGCAATGCTTTAGTATTTAGGCTGATGGAGTCCTTGGCTTTCTTCCAGACCACCGAGCCATGAGCAAAGGTGGCACGTTCTGCATCTTTCATCAGCATTTGGATGTGATGCTTCAGCTTTTCAAAGCGTTCCTGCTTGTATTGAATCTCTTCTTTCATTTTGATGAGCTGATCGAACATCAAGTTAGCATTTTCATTTTGTGAGAGATCTTCAACGGTCAGTGGTACATGCGCTGGATAGAGTTGCTGAATCGCTTTGGCTGCAGATTCACTGGCATCCACAGGTGGCGGAGTATCCGTTTCCACACATTCCCAGAAATAACGCTCTGCCTTAATGATGTGTTGAATCACCGACTCAGAACGGGTCACTTTAAATATCTTGGTTTCATGCCCACAGATCAGGACACAAACATGTGCTGCCTGTTTACCTGTAACTGCCAGTTGATGTTGCACCTGACACAATACGTATAACGGCACACCATCTCGCCAGAGTTTGGCACCATGCTCTCCGGCTGTTTTACACTCCAGGATCTGGACTTCATCACTCCCCACCACGGTATAATCCAAGTTGGCTAACATAAAGGACTTATCCGGATCGGGATGCTGAAGAACGGCATTGACCCGACGGACTTTATTGTTTGTGTGCAGACTATAGTACTCAGCCACCAGCGGCTCTAACTGTTTGCCCCAATACAACGGTGCAACGCCTGAGCTGTCATCATCTATATTTTGCTGAGTTCGACCGGTCTTGATCATCCACAGCTCCAGCATAGACATATAGGGATTTAGGCCACAGGCGGTTGCGGCATCACTACTGCCAATACCTTGTTTACGCACTTCAAGCCACTCCTGGTAATCCATATTCTTGGTATTGGCTAAACGTTTGGCGGTCACTGTTCGTTTAGCTGCTGTATTTGATTCATTGCTCTCATTCGGAATTGGAAAATGAGGTAGTTGATAGGTATTTATCGGTGCAATCTGATTCATGCTCTGATCCTTATAAATAGTGAGTTCTGTAAAAATTTTTGGCATAAAAAAAGCCACATCTGGAGATGTGGCAAAAGGGGGTCTTCACTGGAGAAGGATCATCCACATGACCCTTGACCGTTACTGTAATGGTATTGGGTTAAATCAAACTTAAACCACCAAGCGAAAGGCCTGTTCTAGCCCACGCTGCTTTAACGCAGCACCTGCACCAAACCAAGCAGAATCGAGACGATGATCGGTACTCATGGCACGACGTTCATGATCGGCAAACTCTGTAATACTGCACAGTAGACCATAAGCAGTATCTTTGGCTGAGCTAAGCTCTGCACCACGCCCCTGTCCATTGAACATGTCCATGAGTTTAGTTATGGCGCGTCCATTCGGTTCAGACTTTTCTTTGGCTGGATTTGGAGTAGCGATATTGCGATAAAACTGAATGATGTTCTCCTCCTGATCTGCAATGCTTAGGTTAGTGTTGTTAAACACGGCATCAAAATAGGCAGCTGCTTCACCTTGGGTCACTTTACGCTGAGTCAGCTGTTTCATTTCATACATATGCTCATCCCAAGTACGTACTGAGATGCCCAATTGCTGTTTAACCTTATCAGCGTCAAACTTGGTACTGTGTGGCACTTTCACCACACCTGCACTGCTGCTCTGTCCACGTAAGGCAATCGCAAGTGTGTTATTACACACCACCCGGATATTGGTGAACTGTGCAGTGGTCGCTAAGGTTCCATCGCAAGCAGTTGCCAACAAGATATAACCATTGCTGACATCCTTGCCCTTGAGTGCTGTAGATTGTCCAGTACGTGCCAATGCCCAGAATTTCTTACCGCCTTTCAGAACCCCCGCTGTTTCCAGTTCAAAACCAGATTGCTCAGTCAAATCCCGATAGAACTCCAGAATTTCCATCGGCTGAACTTCCTGATAGCGCTGACTGACCACAGACAAGGGTGCATGGGTATCGGAACGATACAATACGCGTTGTTCTTCATAGGGCATGATGATGCTTTGGCCACGTTCATTCTTTGCCATGTAGCTGACATTAGAGGATTCAATCCGCCAATCCATGCCTGCTTGCTGGGCCCAGATTTCAATCGGCTGATTTTGAGTGAGTTGATTACCTAAGCCATGCCAAGGGGTATCACCGACATAAGCCATTTGTTCAAGTTGATGTACCATGTGATTGTTTCCTTATAAACAAAAAGGCTGCTGAACCCCATCCCTTGATTGGAATGAAGTCCAGCAGCCTGATTCAGATTTGTCTTGTGAATGTGCTTATTGAGTACTGTGTAATAGGCTCAATGAACACATTCAATGTATTGATTCATCTTTATGTTATATAAATGAAATTTATTTCAATCTACTCAAAAGCTTCGATGACTCAACTGTATAGTGCGTGGAAGTATATGCAGAATAAATATAGCTTTCAGCTTATTGCGGTGACATTACAATTTCACGTCCATCCTCCAATACCGCAACCACCTCTCTGACATTACGTGGATCACAATTTAAGAAGAAGCGCATAGTTTTACCGTACAGAATAGGATTGGCAACATCACGGTAATCTGCTCTACAGTTACCCCGATTCACCACCACTCGATCCAGTGTAATTGTATCGGACAATGAAATTAAATGGAGATAAGCAGTTTCAACCTCATGTTTCCCACCAAACACCTGATTCGTAATTTCAATACGATATTGCATCGATGCATCACCTTGGTCGTATGATGCTTGTTCTTCATTCTCCGCTTCTTGCCTATTCAGTGTTTCCCACTCATCCCAGCCTTTAGCAATGAATTTCCGTATTTCCTCAACAGGTGTCAATTCCAAATTACTGAGATAATAGCCTGCTAGACTGGCTGTCTCTTTACTTGGTGATTCTTTTAACGCTTCCAAATCCTCTATTTCTTTCTCAGTAATTTTTTCTATCAGAGCTTTTGATTCTACTTCTTCAGTTTTAACTTTGGCATTTTGTGCTACTGGGCTTTTATCACAGCCTACCGCTAAAATAGCAACAGTTGCCAGCATCATGATTTTTTTCATCTTCCCCCCTATACCTAGACATTCATATCAAGGTGCCAGTCTATCCATACACTGTTGGTAATATTTATCTCGGAATACTTGTTTCGTTTTTTCATAAGTTGCCGTTCCACCACGTCCGTATTCAAAGGCATCATGAATAATTGGTCTGAGCTGCTCACGTAGTTCGGGGTTGTTGCCAGCAAGCGTATAAGTCGCTTCGGCAAAACCACCATAGGTCAATCGAGCCTGCATTACAGCTTTAGCCACATCGGCTTCTTCCTGGCAAGCCTTTTCTTGTTTGGACGTACACCCAGCAAGCAGAGCAACTACAATGATCAAAAGTAATATATTGTTTCGCATGTCCTTACCCTCTACATTTGCCTACTGTATAACCTCTGGCAAAGTCCAAACGACGTCTGTCTTCATCATTGGTGATCGGTATAGTAAAGAATGGCTTGCCGTATTGTTCACGAATGCTGTCATAACGGCAGCTACAATTTTCCTTACTTTCAACTGCGGTTTTAATGGCAGTATTTGGATACATGCATTGTTCTATGTAGGCTTTACGGTCTTTGGCATCCATAGATGAACAGGCGGATAAAATAGGTAAAAGCAGTACAGCAAGCATGCTGAATGTTTGAATTTTCATAAAGCTCCCCTCTAAGTATTGTTCTGTATTGAAATTAAAATTTAAGACACAGTGACGCATGCTTCCCTTTGTAGGAAGATGTGTGAATATGAATCAAATGAGACGAATAAATCCCATCAACTGCTTAGTAAAAGTCAGCTGTTTGAAATAGAATTCAGTACAGTAAGGGGATGTTTTGAATGACCATGACGGACTCCTATATGCATTGGAAGTTCTGCCAAATCACTGCTATTTGATTATGGTGGCAGAACGAAAGGGGGTTAGCAGACTGGGCATATAGAACCAGCACGCGCGAACGCGTCCCCCTCCCGTTCTACCGCAAAGGGGGACGAGAAGGTTTCGCACAAGACTTATACTCAGGAAGAATATAAATACCTGATACGCTATACGCTCGGTCTGCTAAAACCGACTGGCAATGTAGGCCAGCACGCTAAGAATAAGGGTGAGGAGCAGTTAAGTCAATTCAGATGGTTAGGAATAGGGCCTGTTTTATATTTCTATATATTTTTTGGTTACTTACAAAACAACTTGACTCAATTTCTAAATTTTAGTTCTACTTACAAAACTGGTGGAACATTATTTAAATATAGTGAACGTGAAGAATTAGGAAGAAAAGCAATTAGCCATAAATAAGGTGAATTTAGGATTACAGCATTGATTTATATAATAAATTCATCAAATTTCTTATAAGATGTACTATTTTAATTTTAGAAAGTCATATTTGAACTTTAGCTTTTGTCAAAAAACAGACAATCAGAGCCTTTAATTCATAAGATTTTAGTTAGTTAAAAATTAGCTAAAAGTACACTTAAGCAAGAAGCCTAATATGCAAGATATTTAATACAATTAAATAATTGATAAGTTTTAATGTTGATATTCATCTTTTTTAAATATAAAACTAATAACTCATATTTTTATTTAAAACTAAGAAATGTATATTTTTATTGATGAATCTGGTGTATTTCTACCCACTGAAAATAATTCATGTAGCACAGTTGGTGCACTTTGCGTGCCTGATGAAGCGATAGATCAAGTAGAAAGAGCTTTAACGGATCTTAAAGAATCTCTAGGTATACAAAATGAAGATGAAATCAAAAGACCAAGACCTGACTGTACCTCAAAACCTTTTGAATCGTTTATTGCCAAACTAGTATCTTTAAATTGTACATTTGAAGCATTAGTTACTAATATATCTCTGAATGAGTCTGAAACAATAGTTCAAGCAAAAAACAATGTTATCGAAAGTATGAAAAGATACATTGAAGTTGAAAAAATTAAAGGGGATCAGCTTGAAATCGTGATGAATGTTATTAAACTCACAGATAGTCTCAGTCTTCAATTATTTCAGCAAGTTTACATGCAATGCTATTTAATTGTAGGTTTAGTAGAAAAAGTTTTGAATTTTTATGCAAAACATTCCCCAAAGTCTTTATCATCATTTAAATGGAGAATAGACCAAAAAGGAATCAAACCCGGGGAAAACTCCTTTGAAGAAGTATTTCAATCTTTATATTTAAGTATTGCTGTTAGTGCATCTTTACGAAATCCAATGAGGCTAGTATTCGAAGAAAGTAATAATTTTAGTTATTTTTTTCACTCTTTTAATACTAAGCATAATTTTAAAAAATTAGAAAATGAAGCAAAACTACGCGAAATTGATATTTCTGTATGGAAAAATTTTATGAGACCAATTAGCTTACAACCTCTATTAGCTAAAGATTTTTCATTTACAGATTCAAAAACATCTAAAGGACTACAAATAGTAGATCTATTGGTGAGCAGTACTAACCGTTGCCTCAAAAGAAATTTTGATGATAATGAAAAAATGGCAAAATTATTGGGGGGATTAATGATAAATTCGCCTGATTATGGGAAATATGCTATCAGAACAATTATTTTTGATGGAAATATTGATCACTCGGAAAATATTAAAGGGAAAATTGAACTGTATGAACTTATGGAGACATCATCAAAGAAAATTTTCACTGAAAAATTCAAAGAAAATCTTTTTATAAATAAACAAAAACTCGAAAAAAATAGTGTATAAAATGTACTATCTCAAACCCGATCTGACAGTTACCCAATTTTTAATGTATCTGTCAGTTTAAATTTGAGTTAAATTCTTCTCAACTTAAATACTTATTCCAACGTAAAGAGTAGTTAAAAGCTGATTTTTTAAGTTTCAACTATAAGAATTAGTATTGGAGTACTTTAAAGTTATAGGATCAATTACAGGCAACGGCATACTTCTAAAAGTCCTAATCGGTCTACCAAATAAGGTTATTACCTCTTTACCCTCTATTTTCCATTTCACTCCAAATGATACTCTATTCAAACTTTTATAAACTTTTACCATTTGTGGGGCTCCACCGATGCAATTAAATTTAGTTCTTGCATTAGGATCTAGAAGCATATCTCTAATTACTTCTAATGGTTCCATATCTAATGAACCACTTTCAAGTTTATTCCTCTCTTTAAGAAGGTTAATTAATTTCTCTTTTGCTTCATCAAGATAATCTCCACTAAAAGAAACTAGAATTTTACTTTTAACTCCTTTCCAAAATTTAATTGGCTGATATGTAAATTTTTTAATATCTTTTTGATATATAAATTTCCATAGTTTAAACTCTTGCTTATGCCAGCAATAACCACCAAATAAAAACTCTACAGATGGAATCTCATAATCACTTTTATACAACAACATTTCATTTAATGTTTTCAATATCACTGCTTTGAAAGTAGATAGATGTTGATACCGATTTTTAATCTTCGGATTTAGCTCAATTTCATTTTTTAACTGGATCATCATAGGATATGAAAAGCTTGTATCTCCAGAAAAGCACATTGCACAGTCACTTCTAGAAAAAGTGTAAATCTTAGGATTACAATCCCACGATCCAAAAGCTCTCAATCTACTATCAGTTACGAAAACCAATTCTTCAGAATTTCCATTTTTTTTAATCCATGCAGCACATATTGTCATTAAATTAGCTTCACAAAATAATATTGTTGTAGAATTCTAAAATATATAAACAATACATAGCAATATAAATTATTGAATCTAAATGTAATTTAAATTATACTTAACGTAGATTCTCTTATACCAATCTCACTTATTAATACCTAATTAAAGTGTTTTTATTCTTAACTATAGGAATTGAGCTAGTAGTAGCTCAATTCCTTAGAATAAGAAAATAGCTTTTTAGCTAATAATGTATAAGTCAAAAATTTTAACTTGCGTTACTTCTTGATCCCTCTACGCTTGGTATTTTCAAACTGCCCTTTCCCAAAAGTTTGCATGTTCCTAAAACACTTTACTCTGAGACGCTGTTCATCCTTAGCGGGATCTGTAAGATATTCAATGACTTTAACTAACTTTTCCCAATCACTTTCACTGTTTCTCGATACCATCCCAATACCAATATCACAACCTGCCATTCGTAACTCGTGAATATACTTCTTGTTATGAGGGTTAAAATAGCTACCATGCCCTTGGGTTATTTCTTGCCATTTCTCCCCTACACGTTGCGCATAATAAGAGCCATTTTGTACTTTGGTTCCATCATACATAAGCAATAGATGTACGTGATAACCCCGTTCCTTCCCTTGTTCAATCGCCCATGAATATCCATGAAGATTACTAAAGAGGGTATCTTGGTTAGATATTCGATTACGCATAGTTTCAAAATGACGATAGAATTGCTCTATGGTGAGTTGGTGTTTTGAATCATTTAAATACCCTAAGTCAACACGAACGATAAGAAGCTTTGAATAGTGATTAAATAGCTGCTCAGCATATTCCAACAGACTGTCAGTATTATGCTGCTCTTGTAATCTAAACTGATGTAGGTCTCGTTCAATTTCCCCTTTCAACAACTTGAGCATCTTTTCGTAAAATGCTAGTTGTTCATCATCGAATTCTAAAACAAAATTATAACTATCAATTTGTTTTACAACTGGATCAAAACGAATTTGGTCAATATACAACTTCAATGTTATGAAGGCTGTAATATAATCACTGTAACAGTAATCTATACTATAAATGGTATCAAATAGTTCAAGTAACTCTTTGAACTCTTGTTTTTGAGATCGGTTAAATCCAGCCACGTAAATGTTAATAACAAAGTTTTCAACTGCAAATAGAATTTCGGTTTCAGAATAAGACGTGGTGTTAAGTGTAGTGATCGACATGGTTACTCCTAAAAAAGTATTTTTCACCATCACATCAGTCACTTCTGTTTTTTTTAAGGGGCTTGTAAATCTTTCCTGAGTACTCTCATATCCTCCTGTACAGAATTATCTGTAAAGAATATATGAGAAGTAGCATCATGAAAGAAAGGTTGTAGTAATTAATTGAATTCTTTTTGTAGTCAGTATCTTATGAATAAATAGAATAGGATGTCTTAATAATATAAGTTACCAACTAAGCGCCCATTCTTACTCTTCCCAGATTCCCTGAAAGATTGGGGATTTCTTTTCAGAAAAACTCGCCCAATTGAGGGAGCTTTATTGTTTATAGCTAAGCTAAAGTTAGTCTTTTACCCATTAAAATAGTTTCCCCCCAAAAAACGCATTTCAATATTTTTTTCCGAAGCCAACCTGTGTCAATTGTCTTGTCTTTGGCAAAGTACTTTCAACAGGAAGAAATATAGCCTGACTAATAAAATATGGAATTAGTACATCTACAGCAGCTTGAATTTTTGTTTTATCTTTCATTCCAATATATAAATATTCGGAATTAAATAATGTTTCACTCTTCATCAATTGCTTAATTTTTGCATCTGTTTCAGCATAATGAGTAAATATTTCCCCATCCTTTGATTGATGTTCATTTAATGTATAGGAGCTCGCTCTGATCCAATCATCTTGGATACGATGTATGACCTCCTCCATTGAATTAAATTTCTCATTAGGTTCAATAAAAAAAAGTACATCTAGATATTTTTTCGAAAATTTTTCATTAGTGAATTTAATATACTTGATATCTCCCGATAATCGATAGTCACCTTCAAGCCTCTTCATGAGGTCAGAAAAAGTCTTAGAAAGTAACCGTACATCATGATGCATTTTAAAAGTTGTCAACTCAAATCGAAGAATCCAGCGATCTTTTATAAAAATCTTTTGAAAAGTTTTTTCATTTACGTAGTTAATATTTTCAAAGTTTTTAGAGTATTTATCTTTATACGCAATCAATTTTTTTCTAAAATCTAACATGAATTTATTTAATTCCAAGGCTTGTCGATTTGGGAACAAGTTCATTTTCCAAAACGTAAAAGTGTCTTTAACAACTTCAAAAACGGTTAAAAAATTAAAAAATTCGTTTAGGTCTGTAAAATTATTTTTTTGTAGAATGTTGCAACTATGGTAAGTGTTCAATAAGTCAAAGTACCGTTGACCAATCAATGTGAGACTTTCTTTACTGACAGAAGCATCCACATCCATATTTTTAACCCATACGGCCTTTGCACTTTTTCCTTCAATTATCCCCTCAATAAAAATAACAAATTTAACTATAAATATTCTCAACTCCTCACCCAGCCCGTACTCTCTAAAATATAGATTGGCTAATTTTTCAACTCTCTTCTCATGCTGATTATACTTCCAAATATTCTCATTATCGGAAGCATAATTCATGAGATCCTGAACAGTACAATGAGGTGTCGATAATGGTCTTGCTGGTGCAGCGCCACTTACATCAGGCCATCGTGATACTTCTTTCTTTTTAAAACCTGTTCGCTTCTTAACAAGTTCCGTTTCCTGTTTGGGATTAAATGATTCACTTGATGCTTGTTTTATTGTTTCGTTCGCCAAGATATCAGATGCACGCATATAAGATATGAATGGTCTTATCTCCCCTACAACTTTCCTTCTTGCCCTAGTATCATTAGGCAGTTTATATACTTTACTCATCAATAAATACATATAACTATTTGTTTTATTATAGACTTAAATAAAAATAAAACCATAATTACCACATATAAAAAATTTAACAAAAACATATTATTATTAAAATAAATACAATATTAAGAAAAAATTAAGACAAAAAAATCCTATCATCAACACTGAAGATAGGAGTCTAATGTTACTGTTAAATATAAATTAATTCATCATCTAGCTAAACTTCCAAAAGAAGAAAAAAGCATACGAAGTAATCTACTCATTATTAAATATGATAGTGCTGTACTCATAGAATCAACCCTATGAGCAACTAGCCAACCATCTTGTAACTTGCTCTCCATACCACTCCATCATCCTTACTCGTTCATCCCAATACTGCGCACGGTTATACGCTGAACGAATACGATTTTGAGGTACATGAGCAAGTTGTCTCTCAATAGCATCCACACTAAATAAGTTAGATTCATTTAGCACAGTACTAAATAAAGCACGAAAACCATGTGTCGTCATCCGACCTGCATAACCTGAACGCTTAATCACAGCCAAAATCGATTCACTACGCATCGATTCCTTGTTATTCAAACGATGTGGAAATAACAATTCTTGATTATGTATCAAACGCAATGCCTGAAGCTCAGCAATCATCATGTCCGTCAACGGTACACGATGCGGAAGACGATTCTTCATCCGCTCTTCAGGGATATCCCATTTACGGCCTTCTAAGTCAAACTCATCCCATCGTGCTTGCAATAACTCACTGACACGTACGCCTGTCATCATAATCAACATAATCGCATGCTGAGTTTGAGCATCACTTGGGTATGCTCTTACCTTTCTTAAAAATTCAGGCATTTCAGAGGCAGTAAGCGAAGCTAGATTTTTGACTCTTTTGTTCTTGAGAGCATAAACCAGATCACCTGCCGGATTATCATAACGATAGCCATGCGCAATTGCATACTTCATGACCATACCGCAACGAGATAAAGTACGTTTTGCAATTTCAAGCGAGCCTCTTGCCTCAATCTTCTTAATGATTTGTAGAATCTCAGGAGCCTGAATCTGGTTGATACGCTTATTAGCAAGAGCAAGGTAAAGCTCATCCAATGAAGCTCGAACGTTGCTGATGTGTTTGGATGACCAGGTTTCTTTTTGATTATTGAACCAATCCTCCGCGACCTCCTTAAAGCAAGGCTGCTCCTCTTCGACCTCAACTGTATTCTTGAGCTTATATCTCAGATCAAGCGCTATCTCTCTTGCACGCTTTAAACTCAGCTCGGGATATAGACCTAATGCTTTGGACTTCCTTTGTCCATTTTCCGTATACCGGATAGACCAATATTTTTTCCCATTCGGATCTATTCGTAAAGACAGACCATTAATATCAGAAAGGCGGTACTGTCT
>Ga0308169_10004844_pt1 | contig 12415 bp, 9 predicted proteins | sample PhyBR1_2_FD_202139 | JGI IMG/M metagenome (GOLD analysis project Ga0308169, IMG submission 202139) | Phyllosphere microbial communities from UC Gill Tract Community Farm, Albany, California, United States - DLSLSB.R1 | ecosystem: Host-associated > Plants > Phyllosphere > Unclassified | place...
GGCACTTTCCTTGTTTAATTACGGTGGGTTCATTGGCTCCTCTCTCACTAACAAGCTGCAGGACGACCTCGAGACGTTGGGGCCTGACACTGGGCTAATGCAAGTGATAAGTAAGCGTGCTTGACCCTCGGGGTCCGAGCGGACGCATCTGCTTGACCCTCGGATTACCGAGCGGACGAGAGCAGGTGCTTGACCCTCTGGACCCGAGCGGACGAGAGCCGCTTGCCCATTTGACTTTTTGCTACTGCAGTCGGTATGTTTTTTTTTTTGCTAATCGCGCATAAGCAGCTCGCTCGGCCATGCCTCGCCTTGCTCTTCCACCTCCACCTCGGGCTCGGGCTCGGCGCCCTTTGCGCCAGATCCTCTCGTGCGCTCGATGCACTCACGCGCACGTTACCGTGTGCTCCACAGCGAGAAGGGAGCGAGGGATCGAGTCCGGCAGGAGGAAGTGGCTCGAGGAGGAGGTCGACCCGCTGCGCTTCTCCAGTGCTCTTACCTCTACCTCTAGTGCCTCCCCTACAGCTCAGAGTACTGCTCGACGGGTCTGCTTAGAACCGGAAGTGAACGAGTAGCAAACGGGCGCGTTCACCTTAGAGCCTTCGCTTTGAGAAGGCCCGCTCGGACCCTCTCCAGGGCCGCCTTCTTCCACTCTCTCGTCTCGGCTCGTCGCTTGGACGCTGTCGAGAAGTGCTCAGATTGTGCTCTTCGGGTCCAGGAGGTGCAGTACTGCGAGCTCACGAGCGGACCTCCTCCTCCCGAACCGACTCTTCAGCTCAAAGTCGTGTGGTGAAGCTCTCCCGCTCGTCGCCGAGAGGGGCTCGGCGTCGAGTGCGCGTTTCGAGACGACGTTCGAGCACACTCTGGGTCCAGCAGGTGCAGTACTGCGAGCTCAAGGTCGAGCCTCTTCTCTTTCCCCTACGTGCGGTCGGGGGACTGAGCGCTCTCCGAGGCAGCCAAGATCGAGGCTCACTTGCGCTCTCTCGGAGCAAAGACGACGACGACGACGAGAAAGTGAATTCCGAAGCAAGTCAAGCGCGAGCCCGAGCTCCCCTACACTGCCTCCGACCCGGCCACCTCTGCCATCAGCTCCCGCACGATCTCGCCCGCCGGCGCGATCCGCTTGACGTCGCCCACGCCCGTACCTGCATAGTTGGAGCAGGTTCAGTCCCGAGTAGCGAGAGTGAGAACGCAAGGACGGCGTGAGGAAAGGAGAACGCACCAGCCCAGGTAACGACCCGCTCGACGTCGCCCTCCTTGACCGCCTTCGAGTACCGCTCGCGCCCCTCCTCGCTACCCGCCACCTCCCTCGCCTCGTCGCTCGTCCTATTCCGGATGCCGCGCCCGTCCACCCCCTCAGGCCAGCCGAGCGTCCCCCTCGCCTCGTCCCAGCTCATGCCGCGCACTGACTCGCTCATCGACGAGCGCACGAGGAGCTCCTTCTGCGCGTGAGGCAGGAGCGCCTCATCGGCGACGCAGAGCGCCGTGCCGGGTACGACGCCGGCGAGGATGCCCGGCGCGAGGGCGGCGGCAATCGACGAGGGGGACGCGAGGCCGCCGGCGCCGAGGACGAAGGGCGGCGAGGACGGGTTCGGGACGTGAGAGGCGAGGCTCGAAGTGAGGGCGGAGAGGGGGGCGCCGAAGTCGTGAGCGGGCCCGTGACCGCCCGACTCGGTCCCTGTAGCGCGAGAACGAGAAAGAAGAGGAGGGGGAGGGTAAGCGTGCGCGCGCGAGACCCCGCCGAGGACGCTCGTGAACAGGGCGAGCAAGCGAAAGAGAGGACGCACCCTGGAGCACGATGGCATCGACGCCGTCCCAGTGCAGCGCCTCCTTGGCCGTGTCGACCTTCTGCACCATGACGACCAGCCGGATCTTGTGCCTCCTCTCCCGCTCGGCCTCGATCCTCCTCGCGCGCGCGATCCAGCCCTCCCAGTCACCACCGTTCGGGAAGGCGAGCCACAAAGATGAAGCGCGCGCCGTGTGGAGAACGTAGCGCAGCCAGCGGTCGGGCTCGGTCGCGGCGGCGTCGGGCGAGAGGAAGGGCGGTTCGAGGCGCCACAAGAGGAGGCCGACGCCGAGGCTGTACCTGCAAGAGTGTACAGCAAGGTCAGCTAGTGCGCGCAGGCTCGAGCGCGCCGGGGGAACGAGACGCACGGCAAGTCGTCGTCGGCAGCGAGCCCGATCCTCGCGCGCGCCTTGTCGACCTCGGCCTTGAGGCTGTCGAGCGGCGTATGGCCCTGTGTGAGGGTGTGAGTCAGCTCTGGTCAGGCGCACGGTGCACAGCGGGGGCTGGCCGCACCCCACCGATGAAGCCAAGTCCACCGGCCTGATGGACGGCAGCGGCGAGCTCTCCTCCCGCCACGCCGGCCATGGGCGGGCACAGGAGTGGGAGCGAGCAGCGGAAGTGAGCACACAGCGCACGTGCGGCAGCAGAGAGCGGCATCGTGGCGTGGTCGTGGTGCAGGAGGAGCGGCGCAAGGCCGAGCAGGCCGCGGCCAACTCGGAGCCGGAGGTGGGGCCAACCACCTCGCCGTCTCTCTCGCTCGCTCTCTGCTGCTACAGGGGACACGTCCAAGGGCACCAAGCCAGTACATTACACAGACAATGTCACGGCCGGGGCAAGAACAAGCAGACCTCCCGCCGTCGAACCGATTTCCCCCGCTCAAACCTGCGGCGGCCTTGCCACGCGAGACGTGAACGTCCTCCCACCGAGCGCAGCCGTCCCTCGCCCTGCGAGCAGCACGAAGGGAAGACCAGCGAGGAGACCAAGGAGATAGGCAGGGGGGAGAGCGAGGGACGCACTCGACTTGAGGTCAGCGAGCTCCTTCTCGAGCGCCTCCTTGTCCTTCTTGAGCCCGTCCATCTCGCTCAGCGTCGAGTCGAGGTGCTTGGCCGCCTCGCCTAGTTCGACGAGCGCAGCAGCGCGCGCCTGCTCGCTCGCGTTCGAGTCGCGGTCGAGCTTGACGATGACCTGCTCGAGCTCGCGCACCTGCTCGGACCGCAGCATCAGTGCGTCGAGCTGCTACTGCACGAGCGGGCGAAAAGAGAGGACGCACCTTGTCGGAAGAGACCTTGGCGACGTCGAGCTGCGTCTTGAGCGAGGCGACCTCGGCGTCCTTGGTCTTGACCTTGTTGACAAACAGGCCCTCGACGCCCGCGCGCGCGAGCTTTTCCTGCTCGAGCGCCTTGCTCGCCTCGTCGAGCTTGGCCTGGACGACCTCGACGCTGCGCTTCTCGAGCTCGAGCGCCCGGCGCGCTGCGGCGTGCTCGACGGTGACCGTGTCGCGCGCAAGCTTGACCTCGTCGAGCTCCTTGGCCGTACGCTCCAGCGCGACCTGCGCGTCCTCGAGCTCCTGGCTTGCACGCGCACCCTGCTGCGTGCGGAGCTGCGCGAGCTCGACCTGGAACGCCTTGATCTTGGGGACGGCCTGCGCGACGAGCTCGGCGTGCTTGACCTTGGCCTGGTCGGCGCGCGTCGTCTCGGCGAGGAGGGCCAAGCGCAGCTCGTTGATGCCGGTCTGGGTGGCGTGCACAAGGTCGAGGGCGAGGGCGAGGAGGTTGTCGCACTGGTTGCGCGAGTCGTCGAGCTGGGTCTGGAGGATGCGGCTCAGGTCCTCCTGGTCGACGAGGAGCGTGACGGCGTTCTCGAGCTGCAGGGCGATCATGGCTGTGTCAGGGGCAGAGTCAGTGCGTGCCGATAAGAGGAATGAACATAAGAGGGGGTGCGCACGCACCTTGGTCTTGCTCGTTGCGGCCCAAGTCGGCTTCGAGCTGAGCGAGCTTCTTCTCGCGGCGGCCGAGGAGGGCGACGAGCGGTGCGTGCTCGTCCCTGATCTGGCGGACCGCCTCGTCGCGCTCGTCGATGCCGACTGCGGCGCGGGCCAGCCGGGTGCCGAGCTCGCCTGCGGGGTCGGTACGACGAAGTCAGCGCGGTGCGACGCGGTCCGAGCGAGACCAGGTCCGAGCGAGAGGGAGCGGACGCACTCTTGGCGGTGTTGAGCTCGTCGCACTTCTTGAGCGCCTCCTCGAGGTGCGCCTCGGCGACCTTGACGTCCTTCTTGGCGGCCTCCTCGGACGAGCGCGACTGCGCGACCTCCTCGCGCGCTCTGCCGAGCTCCTCCTCGACGCCGGCGAGCTTCTCCTTCAGCGCGTGCGTCGCGACGGCCTGCGCCGTCTCCTGCTTCTCGAGGTACTTGGCCGCCGCGTCGCGCGCCTTGTCGGCCGTCGAGAGCCGGTTCTCGAGGCTGCGCACCTGCTCGGCGAGCTTTTTCGAGCGCGCCGCCTCGTCCTTGAGCGCCTGCTCGGTGCGCGCGTTGCGCTGCGCGTGGTACGACGACGCGCGCGCCTGCTCCGCGCGCATCGAATCGCGCTCGGCGCGGAAGCCGTCGCGCGCCGCCTCGGCCGCGCGCAGCTCGGCCATGCGGTCGCGGAGCGCTTTGCTCAGGCCGTCCGAGGCATGACCCTCGCGCGCGTTGCGGTTGTGGAGCTCGGCGACCTCGGCCTCGAGCTCCTTGATGCGCTTGCGGTCGGCCTGGTGGAGGTCGCCGAACTTGTCGAGCTTGCGCTCGAGCACGCCGCGCGCGCCGAGGGCGTCCTCGAGGAGCGAGCGCACCGTCTGGAACGCCGGGTCGCGAGGGAGGGACGGCGACGACTCGTACGTGCGCTGCGTCGCGGCGGTGACCGGGACGAGGTAGCCCGAGGGCGAGGTCGTCGGGACGAACGGCCTCGCAGCCGGGTTGAACGAGGGGACGGCGCCGTCCTGCAGCGGGAAGCTCGGGCCGGAGAACGAGCCGGTGCCGGGTCTCGACGCGACGGCGTTGAAGCTCGAGCTCGGGAAGAAGACGGGCCACGGCGAGTTGGCGGTGGGGAGGGACAGGCGCGAGGACGAAGAGGTGGGGACAAGAGCTTTGGGATGGCTCGTCGAGGTCGTCGAGGTGAAGGCGTGCTGGAGGAAGGATTTGCACTGTCAGGAGCTGAGCGTGAGGACGGCACCATCGAGGGGGGAGCAGGGAGGAAGAGACGACGTACCTCGGCTCGCTGGATCTCCGGGATGCTCTCGTCGTCCTCGTCCTCCTTACCGACCACCTGCGGCGAGCTCTCCTTCCGCCGCACCTTCTTGGCCGGCGGAGGACCGTCGGGCGAGCTCGGGGCCGACGCCTCGTCGACCTTGCTCGCCGCCGACGCCGTCTCGGACGCCGTCTCGTCCGCGACGACGAGCTCCTCGGCGCCGCGGCCCGTGCCCTCGCCCTCGCCCTCGCCCTGCACCTCAAACTTGTCCTGCCCCTCGACGTCGACCAGCGACTCGCCGGGCTGCGCCTGCGCACCGGCGCGCTCCTCGCCCTCGGCCGCCTGGACCTGCTCCTCGAGCTTGACCGCCGTCTCGGCCTCGCCGGGCCGTGTCGACGCCGGCGTGTTGAGCGGCGTGCGGGTGCCGTCGGCCTCGCTCACCGGCGTCGCCGGCGCCACCGAGAGGCCGGGCGTGCTGCCCCTGCGCGAGGCCGACGTGGTCGGGTCGCGCGTCGTGCGGTACGACCCGGACGACTCGGTCCCTGACGACTCGCCCTCCGAGTCGGACGAGCCGTACATGTCGAGTTGGGCGAGCGCGGTGCGCGCACCCGCCGTCGAGCCGACCGAGGGCGCCGTCGAGGGCGAATGCGAGGAGGGCGGCGGCGAGGGGAGGGTCGGCTCGGCGAGAGACGGCGTAGAGGTTTCGGCGGGGGCGGTCGAAGGAGAGGAGGCGAGCGAGGTAGTTGAGACGGTAGGCGGAAGGGAGAGGGGCTCGCCGATAGGAGAGGCGGTGGCCGAGGCGGTAGGTGCGCGAGCGGCGTGGGTCGCCGCGCCGTCAGGACCGGCGGGAGGTGCCGAGAGCGGCTTTGGCTCGACGACGGCGACCTCGGGCGACGGAGAGCGCTCTGCGGCGGCGACGAGGCCGGACGGCTGCGGCGCGGGCGACGCCTTGAGCGCCGCGCCGGATGGGGCCTCCTTGGCCGGCGGCTTCTTGATCTCGACGGCGCGGCTGACGCGGCGGTGGGTGCCCGTCACGCTCTTGATGCGGGTCTTCTCCTCCTGGCTGAGGCGCTGCAGGCCGGGCGCGTCCTCGGGTGCGCTCGCCGCGCTCGAGCCGTCCCACGGCATGACGACGTCGTGCTGGAGGCCTGACGGCGGCGCGAAGAAGCTCGGGCCGGGTGGAGCGGCGGGCGTGGGCGTGTGCGACTGGGTGCCGTAGGTGCTGCCGTTGCTGTAGAAGCCGCGCTGGCTGTCGAAGGCGAACGGCCCGGGGAGCGAGAGAGGGTTGAGGGGCTGGAAGAGGAGGGTGCGGGTAGTGGGAGGGGCAGTCGAGGGTGCGTAGGGGTTTGTGCCGTGCCCCGGAACGGCGGCGAAGCTGAAGGCGGGAGGTTGGTGTCCTGCGGCGGCCGTGCTGGCGCCGTTCGACGCGCCGCTCCCGAAAGCGAACGGCGTCGCCTGCGGGAAGTGACCGAAGGAGGGAAAGATCGAGGGAGGAGCTGCACGAGGGGGAGAGTGTCAGCTCGAGAGGCAGCGCGAGCGTCGAGAGCTTGCGAGAGGAGGGACGCACCGCCTAGCCTCTCTGCGCCGATCGGACCCGCCGCGCCCGCCGCCATTCTCGCCGCCTGCGCGCCCGACTGCTGCCTGCGCACCGCCTCGAGGGCCTCGGGGGTCCACCAGTCGCTCGCTGCCGCGCTGGCGCCGTCGTCGCGGCCGCCCGAGTTCTGCACGCTCCTCGCTGCCGAGCTCGCCGAGGCCGGGGCGCGGTCGTGTGCGGCTCTGAGGGCGTCCTGCTGCATGGCCGAGAGGGTGCTGAGGCGGCGGTGGAGGGCTGAAGCTGGGTCAAGGGCGAGGTCGAGTGGAGGGAAGGAGCGAGGGAGGAGCGACGACCGGCTGCCGCTGATGACCACGGGCGAGGCGAGGTCCGAGTCGAGTGCGCGCTTGAGGCGCACGGGCATGCACCCTCCCGCCTGATCAAGCTTGCTCCGGAGCGGATGAGCTGGGTGCCGAGGCTGGGCGAGCAAGACGAGGCGAGGAATCGCAGCGACAAGTCCATCCTCCGCGGACCAGGTCGCTCACCTCCTCTCAGCTCGCCGAGCCCAGGATCTCTGCGAGACGCAAGCATCAAGTCAGCAGCTCGCTCTGTGAAGCTGCGCTCCAAGAAAAGAGCGAGCGAAACGAGAGAGAAGCAGCGAGCGAGGCACGTACCTCTCGGTGCAGGTTGACGACCTCGGCGACCCTCGCTCAGTGCTCGCGCTGCGACGCCGTCATAGTTACATGCCGCTCGAGAGTGCGAGGATGAGGGGGACGACAGGCAAGAGAGGGCTCCCTCCCCGCTGCACTACGCCGCCGCGCCGCCGCTCCCGCCCGCCAGCATCTTGGTCCAGTCGTACGCGTCGTACTTGTTGCGGAACGCAGCGATGCGGCCCGCCGTCTCGCGCCGGTCGACGCGCCGAGGCTTGCGCCACTTGCGCGGCTCGAGCGAGAGGAGGTTGCCGATGATCTCCTGCGCAAAGTACCTGCGAGGGAGGAGAGGGGGGCGCGTCAGCCTTCCTCCCCCAGTGCGCGCGGCGCTCCCCGTCGTGCGCCATCTCGCTCGACGAGGGGAACAGCAGGAAGGACAGACGAGCCGACGCACCTCGGGAACTCGCCGCCGCCCTTGTCGCCCATCTCGCCCCTCCTCTCCTCGCCGTCGAGGTCCCGGTCGGGCGCGTCGTCGACACCCTCGATGACGTGCCCGAAGCCGCGCTCGCCCTTGTAGTCGAACTGGACGGCGAAGTAGGGCAGGTTGGGCACGAGCGACCGACGGAACGGGCGCGCCGGCGTGAACGTGATGAGGCGCTTGTGCTGCGACCACTCGGTCTCGGACGTGTTGATCGCCTCCTGCGAGCGGCGAGACAGGCACCAAGTCAGCTCTGTAGCTCTGAGCGAGATGCTGTAGAGACAGGGACCGAGAGGAAAGGAGACGCACGGAGAAGTAGATCGGGAGCTGGTCGAAGAGGTCGAACGGAACCGGGATGCACTCGATGTAGCTGTGCTGCTGGCGCTTGTGCGAGATGATCGTCTCGAAGAAGACGACGCCCTTGTCCTCGGCGGCGTGCATCTGCATGAGCGTCTTCATAAAGTTCTGCGTGCAGGGCGAAGCTGGATCAGCATGAGGCTGGTGGAGGGGAGCGAGGTTCGAGACGGGCGCGAGCGCCGACGCACCTTGATCTCGTCCCACCCTTCCTCCTCGTCGATCTCGAGGCAGCTGAGGTAGTGCTGCCCGGGCACGATGCGGCAGTGGCCCGGGACGAGCTCCTCCGTGTCCATGAGGGCGAGGTACGTGCGCGTGCCCATCGCAACGACGGGCGCTTTGGGCGGGTCGCCTTCGTCCGAGTAGCACATCGTGCACCTGCAGGGAGGGTCGAGAGCGTCAGGGAGGCGCTGCGAGGGCGAGGGGCGCGAGCGAGAGGGAGGACGAGGACGCACGAGTCGAGCGCCTTCTTGGTGCGCGCAAAGTCGTTGACGGCGAACGCGCGCTTCATCGCCTCGCTCTTCATCTTCTTGCGCGCAAGCTTCTCGGCGTTCTCATCGTAGTAGTCGAGGTTGTTGGTGAACCGGGCGTCGGTCGCGATCCGGTTGGCGAACTCGGCGTCCATGGCGCGCGCGTCGCCCGACCCGCCGCCGAAGCGCTCTTGGCGCACGAGGTCGCCGACGGTGAGCGAGTCGTCGTCGGCTTGGTGCCGGATGAGGTCGCCCGTCTTGGGGTCGTGCGACTCGAAGAGCTGCGCGCGTGGACGATGACAAGGATCAGCTTCTCGTTCTCGTGCGAGGAGAGTGCGAGCTGGCGGAAGAGAGAGAGACGTAAAGACGCACCATCTCCTTGCGGACGTGCTTGCCGCGGTTCTTGCGCTCCTCCTCCCACTTGTCGGCCGTGTCGGTGCCGACGCCGACGTCGTACATGCGCCCTCGGCTGTCGAGCGTCGGCAAGACCTGGACGTCCTGCCCCTGCACCTTGCTCCCGCCGAGCGTCTGCTCCATGCCCTCCTTGTCGGCGAGCGCCGGGCCCGCCGCCTGCGAGCGGCGCAGCTCGGCGTCGTACTCGCGCTCGAGCGCCGACGCGTCGTCCGAGTCCATGAGCTTGGCCTTGAGGACCTTGGCCTGGAGCTTGTTGAGCTCCGACTGGCTCAGGATGGGGCGGCTCGAGCCGGACGAGGCCGACGAGGAGGCGGTGGGGCCGGTCGAGGTCGGGTCCGGGTTGATGACGGTCGACTGGGCGAGCTGCGACGGCATGCGGCGAGCGACGGGCGGCGTGAAGACGGTCGGGATGGGCGTCGACGGCCTCGAGCCCGAGCCTGCGACCGACGAGGTCGAGCTCGAGCGCGCGAGCTGGCCCGGCTGGGGCGGCGCCTCGCCGGGACGGCGGAAGCCCTGGCGCGACGACGGGCGCGAGCCGGGCCCGTCTGCGCCGCCCTCGCCCGCTGCGCCCGTCTCGGTGAAGACGAAGCGGCGCCCGCCGCCGTCGGCCGCCATGCCGGTCGGCGTGCGCATGCCCGGGTGGTGCTGCCCGCCGCCGCCGCCGCCGCCGTACCCGCTCTCGCGCCGCGACATCCTGCGCCCCTGGCGCTCGTCGAGGATGCGGCGCTCCTCGCGCGCCTCGTGAAAGGCGTCGAGCGAGCCGTACCGCTCGATGGCGACGTCCTCGATCGGGCGGCCCTCGTCGTCGGCCGCCTCGAAGGTGCGCTTGAGCTTGCTCATGCGCCACGCCGAGCCGGACGAGCCCGGTGCGGGTGAGCCGGTCGCGGGAGGTGCGGTGGACGAGGTGGCGGCGGCGGACGAGGTCGAGGCGGCGTCAGGCGTGCCCTGCCAGTAGGCCTTGTTCAACTCGCGCGACGACTGGCCCATCGTTTGCTGCGAGCGAGCGCGAGAACGTCAGCCGGGGGACAGGAAGGACGGCTGAGAGCAGAGAGAGAGAGGACGCACAGAAGGGTCAGGCTTGTCCTTGGGGTCCTTGCGCCGCTTCTCGGTGCCGAACGAGCCGAAGAAGTCCATCTCGCCGCCGGCGCCCTCGCCCTTGGGGATCTCGCCGAAGAGGCCGCCGCCGCGCTCCGAGCTGCCGCCGACGTCGCCCTCGCCGTAGCCGTCGGTGAGGTTGTCGCCCTCGAGGCGGCGCAGGCCCTGGGCGGTCGGCATCGAGCCGACCGAGAAGGTGCCGACGGTGTCGACAGGGGCGGCGGCGGTCGAGTCGGTCTTCTCGACCCAGTCGTCGTCGTCGTCGTCGTCGTGGTGCTGGGCGGCGTGCTTGTCGGAGCGAGAGCGGCGCGGGTGCTTGTGGTCGACGTCACGGCGGGACGAGTGGGACTTGTGGTCGCGGTCGCGGCTGGTGGAGCGGTCGCGCCTGGTGGACGACGAGTGCTTGTGCCGGGAGGAGCGGGTGTGGTGGTCGTCCTTGTCGTCGTCCTTGTCCCTGTGGGAGCGGTGGCGCTTGGAGGAGCGGTCGTCGTCGTGGGAGCGATGAGGGCGGGTCGAGGAGCGCGAGTGCTTGGAGGACGAGGGGCGGTCGTCGGTGCGCGAGTCTGAGCCCATGGTGGGTGGCTCTGGGATGCTGGTGGCTCTGCAGAGCAGGCGCCGGGTGGGCAGGAAGAGGACGAGGGCCGTCCCCGCCCCGCTTCCCCTCCTCACCCGCAGCCTGCGCCTCGCACTGCTCAGAGCGACTCGCTAGCGCTTCACTGGCACCGCACAGTGCCTCGAACATCCCCGCACCGCCGCCCAACCGCACTGCTGCGCTTCCGCTTCAAGCTCGCTCTCCCTCCCCGGCCGACCTCGACTCGCTCGTCAACGTTCAACAACCCCACCAGCACAGCGCGCTCAGGGGCCCGCTCGAGGCGACCGAGGCTATCTACATGGTGCGTCCACTTCCCTCCCCCCTCCTCGCAATCCCTCGCCGCCTGCTCGCCTCGAGCCGAGGTCGACGAGCCCTCCAAGCCGACCGCAGCGCACAGCTGACTCTCCCTCTGCTTCGTGTGCACATCTTAGGGTGATCCTGGCACCTCTCTTCTCTTCGGCGAGAGCTTGAGCTCGTCGGGCTCGCACACCGGCGTTTCCTCGCGGCGCTCCTCGCTCGCCCCCTACCTGCTTCTGCTCGAGCGAGCGTCGCTCTCAACTTCGGCACTCGTCGGCCTCGCAGCCACGGGCTCGGCCAGCTTTCCAACGCATCGTGCGCGCTGCTTCCGCGGGTCCGTCTAGTTCGCCGACCGGCGTCCGTCCGCCGGCTCGGCCGGAGGAACTTGCTCGCGCGCTCGACGCATCTTGCGCGCCGTCCTCTCTTAGCCGCTCTCCAGCTCTCCCGGCATCTCACCCCGCCTCTCCGCCCCTCTCGTCACCTCGGCAACCATGTCGCCTCGCCCCTCGTCCACCCGCTCTCGCCCACCTCGACCCGACGACCCCTACCAGCCGATGCCGCGCACGCAGCGGCCCGACCGACCCGGCGCAGGATTCGCCGCTGCCGCGCAGCGCTTCGTCCTCGGGCGAGCAGCGTACGCTCGACGTCGGCAGGCGACGCTCGACCACCTGTGCCGCGGCGCCGACGCCGAGCGAGCGCGCGCAGAGGCGGCGAGGGAGCTCGCCCGGCTGCGCGACGAGGAGGCGCAGCGTGTCGCGGGCCTGTCGAGGGAGCAGCGCGAGCTCGAGGAGCGCGTCAAGCGGTGGTGGGCCGGGTTGACGCCCGAGGAGCAGCAGGAGCAGGTGCGGCGGGTCGACGCGGGCGAGCCGACGGGCAGCGTCTGACACGGGCACTGCGAGTCGAGGACTGCCAAGTGCGTCCTATCTCCTCTCATCCTCGGCTGCACATAGGCGAGGGACTGACTCGGCGTCATGTGCGCAGAGCGTCAACCTCGAGCACGACGAGCAGGTCAAAGAACGTCCGGCGCTGGGCACGACGGCTTCCCTGCGCAATTTCGCTGCAACGATAGCCCGAGCTCGTTGAACTATTCTTGATTGTTGGCCCAGAGGCGAGAGCGGTCCCGCTGCGAGAGAGCGGATTTCGTCGTCGACCTTCTCAAGCTGCCTCGACCGCAGACGTTCGCTGCACGCTCTCGACGTGCTCAAGAACCGCCTCCGAATCATCGTGCAGGCCATGCTCGCTCCTCGAGAAGCATTGCAGACCGAGTGAGTGGAAGTGCAGGCACGAGCCGGTCCGAGCGAGAGAGCGAAGGCCGGTCGCTCGTCGACGCCGAGCGCGCAGTGCAGGGAGGAAACGAGTGCAATGCAGGGAATACAGACAGCATGAACAAAGATGTATAGACGGGGGTGTGAGAGGAGAGGAAGAGACTCGGAACGCTCAGAGCTCGTCGTCGTCGTCCTCCTCCTCCTCCTCCTCCTCGAGCGAGTCGTCCCAGATGAGCCGCCTCTTCCACCTGCGCCGCAGCTCCTC
>Ga0308169_10004845_pt1 | contig 12411 bp, 11 predicted proteins | sample PhyBR1_2_FD_202139 | JGI IMG/M metagenome (GOLD analysis project Ga0308169, IMG submission 202139) | Phyllosphere microbial communities from UC Gill Tract Community Farm, Albany, California, United States - DLSLSB.R1 | ecosystem: Host-associated > Plants > Phyllosphere > Unclassified | place...
GGCGAGGGAGCTTGCTCCCGCTGGGTTGCGAAGCGACCCCAAACACGTCGGACGCGGGCTGCCTGATACACCGAGGGGCCGGTTTCAGGGCCGCTGCGCGCCCCAGCGGGAGCAAGCTCCCTCGCCACGGGATTTGAGCTTGCAGCTTCAGGCTGAAGATTTTTCCACCCAGGCCGATACAGGGCTCAAGACAGGAGAACCTCCCCATGCGATTCGTGCTTTTTGTTGCCCTGGCCCTGAGCATCACGGGCTGCACCCGTTGGTCGATGAACCACCACATGAACCTGGCCTACAAAGCCTATGACCGCGGCAATTGCGAGCAGGTCATGCTCGAACTGTCCCAGGTCGACCGCGCCAGCCGTGCCCGCCGCTACATGCAGCCGGAGGTCTCGATGCTGCGTGGCCAATGCCTGGAGCGGCAGAAGCTGTTTGTCGATGCTGCGCAGACCTACCAGTTCATCATCATGCAATACCCTAACAGCGAATACGCCTTCCGCGCCCGCGCCCGTCTCGAAACCTTGCAGAGCCTGGGCCATTATCCGACCCGCAGCGCCTCTGCGGTCCGCCCGACAGCTTCCTGACCTGGTTTTAGGATTGCGGCTGCGTGCCGCTACGCCTGTTCCATGGGCTGGATAAAAGGTTCGTGTCGGCACTGGCTCCCCTCCAACCTTGAGCTATATTGTACAAGTCGTATTAGAGCTTAACCTCTAAATTTAAGAGGCACCTGTGACCGGCGGCAACAAGGCTGAGACGCGTATGAGCGTCTGGCACCGGGATCGGGGAGAGCGGGCTGATGTGTGCTCGTTCCGAAGTGTTCGGTTGCCCTTGTTCGGGCTCGTTCAAAAAGTGATGCAAGACATGTACAAAAAACGGAAAATCGAGCGGCAGCAGTTGCCGTATTTCCTCAAGGTATTCAATGGCGTGAACGGTAGGCCTATCGGTTTCCTGGGCAACGTTTCCGAAGATGGCTTGATGCTGATCAGCCATTTGCCGTTGATGGTGGGTGCAGATTTTGATCTGCAACTTAAAATCCCGGCCGACGAGGGACCGCAGCAGAACATCGTGCTCAGGGCCAATTGCCTGTGGTGCCGCGAAGACGTAACGCCGCAGCATTTCGACGCCGGTTTCAGCCTGCAGTGGGCACCGCCTGAGTACGGGCAGTTGATCAGCGCGTTGCAGCAATATTTCAGTTTTCATCCGTTGCCGGAATCGGCCTGATAGCTGGCCTGACTCTCGTGGGTATACCTCACTTCAACTGTGGGAGCGGGCTTGCTCGCGAAGGCGGAGGTTCAGCTTGCATCGACGCTGAATGTACCGCCGCTTTCGCGAGCAAGCCCGCTCCCACAGGTTCTCCATGCATCCTGTACTTCTATGGGGCGTTCGATCTTCAGCGCTGAACCTTCGCCTCGTTATCCAGCATCCTCTCCAGCAACAACACGCCCATCTCGCCCATCTGATGAATCGCCAGGGCCAGGTTGCGCGGGGCGCCTTCCAGGTCTTCCGATAAATCCAGGATCAGCGTGCTCACCGAGCAGAAGGTTTCGTAGGTGTGGGCGAGCATGCCTTCGGGATCGGCGTCGGGGGCGACGATGAAGTAATCCACTTGCTTGGCGGTTTTCTGCTCGGGCTGGCCGTTGTTGGGCTTGAGGTAATAGTCCAGGGCTCTTTGGGCGGCTTGGTCGAGCTTTTCGGGGTCGAGGGTTTCGTGGGGGGAGAGCGGGTCGGTATGGGGTGGATTGGGGGTTGGTTTGATCATATTCGTTTTTCCATGATTGGCGCTGCCACCCTGTTCGCGACTAAACGAGGGGTGGCGGCTGGACGCAGGTTAGTCGACCGGTGGAAAAACGAAGACCGGCGCGCCCGAGGGCGCCCTGCGCACAGCCACCATCAAGTGCGGGGATAGGGGAACCCGACTGGATGACGCTTGTGCATACCGTTCTTACCACCGGGCGACTAAACCCGATCGCTGGATATCAGCGATGCGAATCAAGTTACGGGGCAGGGCCAAGGCGCACAAGCCGGCGGATTCTGGCGGATCTGTAGTCCGTTACGCAAGGCGTTGTAGTCAGCCGGAGTTTGGCTTGCTCGCCGTAGGACCTATGCGGTCCCCGCCTTTTTCCATGCAAGATATTGCGTCACCAATTGCGCCCCCAATTCACTCGGGCGTGAATCCAGGGCCGGGATGGCGTGGGCGCTCAATTGCTTGTGCAGCTCGGCCCGGGCGTTCAAGTAGTCCACCGTCCCGCAATAGGCCAAGGCTTCAGGCAAGGTTTGCACCGGCGTCTGGCGCAAGCGGTCGAGTGCCTCCTCCCGCAGGCTGGCGATCAACACGCGATGTTGCTGGCCGAGTCGTTTGACGGCCGCCAGCAGTTCCTCGTCGTCCTCATCGCGCAGGTTGGTCACCAGCACCACCAGGGCCCGGCGTTTTTGCCGGGCCAGCAGTTGGGTCACGGCGGCCTGGTAATCGGCGGGGCGTTGGCTGCTGTCCAGGTCGTAGACGGCGTTGAGCAAGACCTTGAGCTGGTCGCTGCCCTTGACTGGCGCAAGGTAGCGGGTTTGCTCGCTGGCGAAGGTGCTCAGGCCCACGGCATCGCCCTGGCGCAGCGCGGTGTAGCTGAGCAACAGGCAAGCATTGAGGGCGTGGTCGAAATGCGACAGCTCGCCGTCCTGGCTGCGCATGCGCCGGCCGCAGTCGAGCATGAAAATGATCTGCTGGTCGCGCTCGTCTTCGTACTCCCGGGCGATCGGGGTGCGGTGGCGAGCGGTGGCCTTCCAGTCGATCTGGCGCAGGCTGTCGCCTTCGCGAAATTCGCGCAGTTGATGGAATTCTTGCCCCTGGCCGCGCCGTTGACGTTGGCGGATGCCGAGCTGGCTGAGCCAGTTATCCACAGCCAATAGCTGGCCGTCGTAGAGCCGGGCGAAATCCGGATAGACGCGGGTGTGGTCGACCACATCCAGCAGGCGTTTGTCCGCCCACAGACCGAATGGGCTCGGCAGGCTGGTTTCGCAGTGGGCGAAGGTGAAATGGCCGCGCTTGAGCGGGCGCAGGCGATAGCCGACCTGGCTGTGTTGGCCGGGTTGCAGTTCCACCGACAAGGGCAGGTTTTCGAAGTCCAGGCCTTGGGGGATATGGTCGAAAATCTCGATGGCCAGGGGTTGCGTGCATTCATGCTGGATGTGCAGGCGCACTTCGCTCCAACGCCCGAGCGCCAGGCTCCCGGGCATTTGCCGTTGCACCCGGGGCGAGGGCAGGCGCTTGAGGCGCACCGCGTCGAGCAGCGCCAGGGCCAGCAAGGCCAGCAGCAGGCCCCAATTGATTGACAGCAGCGCCGATGGCAGCGCCACGCCCAGTGCCCGCACCGCGCCCAGCACGATGCTCACCGCCAGCAAGACCGCGAGCCAGGTCAGCAACAGGCGTGAGGGTTTCATCGATGCATTCCTTCGCAGAGGCCGTCTGCCTCGGCAAGGGCATCTGCGGCTGTGAGATTCCCCGTGGCGAGGGAGCTTGCTCCCGCTGGACGCGCAGCGTCCCCTTGCGGTGTGTCAGGCAAAACCAGGGGGCCGCTTCGCAGCCCAGCGGGAGCAAGCTCCCTCGCCACGGGGGAATGTGTTGCTTGATGCGGCTTAATTGCCACGGCCGGCCCCCTCGGGCTCATGATGTGGGCATTCACAACCGCGGCGCCGGCACTTGGTCGAGCAACTGCCCGAGCACCTGGTCCACCGACAGCCCTTCGATGTCCAGCTCCGGCGCCAGCCTTACCCGATGGCGCAGCACCGCCAGGGCACAGCCCTTGATGTCGTCCGGCACCACGAATTCACCGCCGCGCAACAACGCCCTTGCCCGGGCGCAGCGCACCAGCGCAATCGAGGCGCGAGGCCCGGCGCCGAGGGTCAGCCCCGGCCAGGTGCGGGTGGTGCGGGCCAGGCGCACGGCGTAGTCGAGCACCTGGTCGTCCATCGGCAAATCGCTGGCAATGCGCTGCAGCGCCTGCACGTCCTTGGCCTGCAACACTGTGCGCAACGGTTGCACATCGAGCATGTCGGCGCGGGTCGAGCGGCTGACCTGACGCACCATGTTCAATTCCTGGTCCGCGTCGGGGTAGTCCATGCGCACCTTGAGCATGAAGCGGTCGAGCTCGGCTTCCGGCAGGGGGTAGGTGCCTTCCTGTTCGATGGGGTTCTGGGTGGCGAGCACCATGAACGGCTGGGCGATGGGCAGGGCGCGGCCTTCCAGAGTGACCTGGCGCTCCTGCATGGCTTCGAGCAGCGCGGCCTGGGTCTTGGCCGGGGCGCGGTTGATCTCGTCGGCCAGCAGCAGGTTGGTGAACACCGGCCCTTTGCGCAGCTTGAATTGCTCGGTCTGCAAGTCGTACACCGCATGCCCGGTGACATCGCTGGGCATCAGGTCGGGGGTGAACTGGATGCGCGCGAACTCCCCGGCGAAACAACGGGCCAGGGCCCGCACCAGCAAGGTCTTGCCCAGCCCCGGGACGCCTTCGAGCAGGACGTGGCCGCCGGCGATCAGCGCCGTCAGCACGTCGTCGATCACCGCGCCCTGGCCGACCACCGCCTTATGCAGTTCGGTGCGGATGGCCTGGGCCAGTTGGCTGGCGCGCTGGCGCTGTTGGGCGGCGTGGGTCTGGCCGTCGGCAGGTTCGTTCTGTTCAGTCGTCAATTCTGGCGTTCTCCTAACGGTTCAATCCTATGACTAGCGACATGCTGCGGTTACATGATCCAACTCTTTCATGCTTGGAGTGCCGGGTGGTGACAACTGAGTCCCTGGCACACCTTAGCCCATTTGAAAATGCAGGTTCGCAAAGATCAATCCGGCGAAGCGTGCGGGCAAACCCGCTTCCACCGTGCGGGACCTAGGGGTGCTGCTGACCACGATCCCCGCGTCGATCAAGCGGCTCAGTTCCTCTGTTGCAAGCCGATCCTTCAGGCCGGTAAACACTTTGAACTCCGCACGCGGCATCGCCCCCTGGGTAAGAAGCGCCAGCACGGCCGCTGCGCTGGTGGGCCGGATGCCAGCATCGCGAAGGCCAGGATCCGTTGAAAACACATGGACAATCTGCTCGCGCAGCTTGGCCGGGTTCAGCGAGGTCGTCATGTAGTCGATCTGGTCATGGCAGACATCGAGCATGAACTCGATGAAGTTGAAGTAGTGCCGCTGCGAGAGTTGGCCGCGACCGTCATGGTCACCTTCACGAGGGCGATCAGCCAAGGCCAGGAAGCGGTAATAGTCATCTTGCCTGCCAGCCAGGCCGCGCGACAGTGACCAGAGGAAAGGTTTTAGCCCCAGTTGAACAAGTTGCAGGTGGGTGAGCATCCGAATCACTCGGCCATTGCCATCCAGGAACGGGTGAACGAGCGCCACTCGATGGTGGCCGGCCAGGGCTGCGATCAATTGGCGCCGCGGATCCTTGATTCGGCCGTAGTGCAACTGCAAGTGCTCAAGCATGGGCAATACAGCCGCAGCCGCTGGGGCGATATGCGCGCCGACCTGGATTTGTTCGTTCTCTTCGGCCCGCAATCGGCCGGGTTCCATCAAGCGACCATCGCCCAGGGTCAGTTCTTGCGTCGAAGCGTCTTTGAACAGCCGACGATGCAGGTTAGCGATCAACTTGGGATCGAACATGGCAGAGAAGCTGTTCACAGGACGCATGCGAAGCAGCCGCTCCATCACCTCCTGCTGTGTCATGTGGTGCACCGCAAGCGCTTTGAGCTCTTTTCGTTCCCGTTTTGGTGTCGTGCGAGCAGCCTGGAGGTCAGCGATCTCGGTTCGATGCCCTTCGATCAGGTTCGAGTAGTAGGTATTGGTGATGCGCAACAGGCTCGCCAGTTGCCTGGATGTTTCATCAGCGAGCCGTCCGGCAAGAAACTCTGCCTTGCGCGGCAATTGGTCCGCCGCCTGGATGATCGAGTCGGGCAGATTCTCTGGCAGTACAGGGTCAAGGTACGTTTTCGAGGTGATCATCGGTTTGTTTCCAGCGAACACAAACGGCTATTTTTCAGGTAAATCTGCGGAAATTTTTTCGGAAAGTTAAATGGTCTTTAAAGCCCGTAAATGCTAGGTATGGCGATACCGTACGATAGATGATGTGCAGCGTTTTTGCGGATTTTTTTTGCGGAAAACTCATAAGGCATTCCTGAGAGTTTGCAAATGGGCGACCTGGCGACAGAACTCGGCGCTGGACAGGCGCTGTTTCGGCCGGGGGCTCAAGGCCTGGCTGATGGCCCGGGTGGGTTGCCGGGTCAGGCGGGCGAGCACCTGCCATTGTTCGGCGACGACCAGTTGTTCGAAGCCTGGGTGCAGATGGCGTGCGCGGCGCAGCACGTCTTGTTGCAAGGCGTGCAACAGGTGCTCCTGGCCGTTGTGCCGCCGATGGAAAGCGGCGCAGGCCTGCAAGTGTTCTTCCAGTTGACGCCGCGCCTTGGAGGCCGGCTGTTGCAGCGGGCCATGCCGCACCGCCGAGCGCCATAGCCACAGGCCTGCCAAGGCCAGCAGCGCGACCAGCGCCTGGGGAAAATAGCGCAGCAGCAAGGTCAGCAGGTTGTCGTGATCGGTGTTGAACAGCAGCGTGACGTCGGTATCGGCGCTCAGGTACCAGAGCAGCCAGGCATTGTCGTACTGGTCGATGTGCTCGTTCTTCCACAGCTCGGCGTCGGTGATCACGGTGATCGAGCCCAGGCCCAGGGTCAGTTGCATCATGTGGGTCGACAATGCGCTGTTCGCCCAGGCCTGGGCCAGGTTCTGCGGGTCTTCGAGATGGAAGACCGTGTCGAAACCGACATACGCCGGTGCCTCTTCGTCTTCCAGGTACAACTTGGTCAGTTCCGGATAACGGTCCTTGATGAGTTCGGGTGCCTGCGCCTTGAGATCCTTGCTCAAGAGTTGATGCAGGTGCACCCGGTCGAGCAGCAAATCGCCGCTGCTGCCGGTGTTGTCGTCCCACAAGGCCTCGGCCACGAAGAGCAGTCGCCCACCGGCCCGGGTCCAGTTCATCAACTGGTCGACTTCCCGTGGCGTCATTTGGGTGCGTTCACCCAACAGCAGCAGGCTGCGCTGGCGAGGCTCGAGGTTGGGCAGCACGCTCAGGTTGTTGGCATGCTCGACGTTGATGCCTTGCTGGCGCAGGAAATGCTCGGCGGCCAGGTATGGATTGGCCTGGGCTTCGGGGGACGGGCCGTGCTCGACGATCTCCTGGTACGGCACCGCCTTGGCGTAGAGATAGATAGCCAGGGCGCACACCAGCGCGGCCAGCAATGCTCCGGTCAGCATCCCTGCGCGCCGGCTCATCGAGACGCTCCCGGGCCGAACAGGCCGCGCCAGCCGTCGCACAATTCGTGTTGGAGGTGGGGCGGTGGTGCGCGGTGTCCATAGGCAATGTTCTGCCAATGCAGGGTCAGGCTTTTGCCGAACGCCAGCAGGTCCTCATGTTGAAGCTGCTCGACACGTTGCAAGACCTGGCCTTCGGTGTCGGCCGGTTTCAACGCGATGTTGTAGTCATGGTGCAAGCGACTGAGCAGCGCCCGGTACAGCAGGCCCAGCGCCTCGCGAGGTTGGCTGGCCCACAGTTGCTCGACGCTGGCCGCCACGTCAGCCGGCAGGCTCTCTTCGCGAATATCCAGGCCGAACATCCGGGCGGGCGCCGCTCGTTCCACGTTTGGCCGTTGTGTCGGCCGGCGATTCGCCAATTGCTTGAGCCGGTCGCGATAACGCCAGACCAGCCAGGCGATGACGCCGGCCAGGCAGGCCCAGAGCATCACTTGGATCAGCGCGGCGGCCAAGTCGAAGCGTTGGCTGCCGAGCCATTTGAGCAAGCCCCTGAGCCAGCCCGGTTTCGCGTCGGTCTCGGGCGCTTCGGCGGTTTCTTTGGGGGGTTCCTCGCCGAAGCGATAGCGGGTGACCGTCTGCGGATTCTTGAAGGGCGGGGCGTCGAGGATCGCCTTGATACTGTCCCGGGAGGCTTCGCTGGTAAGCGGCTGGTTGAGCAGCCGCGGGCTGTCGGGTGCAATGGGATCTTCGCCGGCCCACGCCGCTGGCGATGGCGGCAGCAGTATCAGCGCCAGCAGCAACAATACGGGTGCTACAGCGCTCAGGCGCTGGCGCAGGCGCCGAAACACCAACTCGATGTCCCAGGCTTCGAGAATGGTGCGTCGGTTCAGATAGAGGCTGAAGCCGCAGGCGACGTAGATCGGCTCCCAGACGATCAGCAACAGCGGGTAAAGGAAATTCATCAGGTGTTCGAACCACAGCCAGTCGTGCTCGGCTGCGGCAACGAGCATCTGCCAGTCCCATTCCAATTCAACCTGTTGCGGCACGAACAGATAGAACAGCACCATCAGGCCAAACCACAGGGCGGTTTCCAGGTGCGCGCCGATGATGGTCAACCATTGCGCGGCACCGCCGTTGCGTTGCAGCAACACGCGCAAACGCTGCTCCCGCGCTTCACCAGCGAGCCCTTCGAGTTGCACCACGGACATCAGGAAGCTGCGGCTCAGGCTCAGCCGGCGCCAAGTCAAGCTGGCCAGTAACTGGGGCTTGAGCAGTGCCGGCCACTGGCGCAAGGCCTGCCATAGCGTGGGCGTCTCGCCAAACAGGGCCTTGGACAAAATGTACAGCGGCAGGCGGTCGAAGGCCGGTTTCAGCCACCAGAACAGCATCACGACCAGGGACGGTGAATCCCACAGCAACACGGCCAACAATGCGTAGACCGGCAGCGTGACAATCGCCCAACTGGTCATCAGCAGGCGCCGATGTTGCTGGCTCATCAGCACGCCGAGGTCCATGGCTTCCCAGCTCGTGCGCGGGCGGATGACGACGGTGGCATCACTCAGGCGCATGGCGGGCCCGTCCGGCAAGCGACAGATAGCTGATGACCAGCAGCCACAACAGGGCGCCGACTGTGTATTTGGTCGCCGGCGTCACGGCACTGGAGGACCAGTACGCTTCGATGAACGCGGCGGTGAGCAAAAACAGCATCACGCCGGCGATCATCAGCACGCTCTTGCCGGCGGCGAACCGCAAGGCTTCACCCCGGCTGAGGCGTCCCGGAGCGATCAGGGCCCAGCCCAGTTGCAGGCCGGCGGCACCGGCCAGGGCGATGGCGGTGAGTTCGAAGGCGCCATGGCCGATCACGAACGACCAGAATGTCCCACCGGAACCGATCTGGGTCAGGTGCCCGGCTATCGCGCCGATAGTCAGCCCGTTGAAGAGCAGGAAGAACACGGTTCCAAGCCCGAACATCAGGCCGCTGGCGAAGGTCTGAAAGGCAATGCCGATGTTGTGCATGATGTAGTAGCCGAACATCACCCAGTCTTCGCTGGAAGCCCGCTCGACCGAACGTCCCAGGTGCCCGGAAGTGGGGTCGTACATGCCGCGTATCTGGTTGACTTCATCGGCGCTCACGACGCTGTAGATCAGCTCTGGAAACAGATAGACCAGCAGCCCGATACCGAGCAGGCTGCCCAGGAAGATCAGGCTGGCGGCCAATACGAACGGCCACTGTTCGCGGACCAACCGGGGAAAACCGGCCAGGATGAACGTCGAGACGCTGGCCGATGGCCGGCTGCGGTCCCGGTAGAGTTGCTGATGACCGCGCAGCGCCAATTGTTGCAGGGTATCCACCAGCAAACTGCTGTAGCCCCGGGCCTGGGCCAACGCCAAGTGATGGCACAGCCGCCGATAGGCGCCGGGAAAGTCGCTGCTCTGGGCCACGTTGCGGCTGCGCTCCAGTTGATCGAGCAGGCCCGACAACTGCTCCCATTCCCCTTGATAACGGCTTTCGAATTGGCTTTGTTTCATGCGGACCCCAGCAGGCCGCGGGCGATGCCATCGAGTTCGGCCGCAGCGTTTGGCGTCGGCACGTTCAGCGGCGCGGCCAGGATGGCTGCCAGTTCGTTGACCCGCGCGGGGGAAAGGTCTGCCCGCCGTTCGGCAAAGCCCAGTACGGCGCGTTGCTCGTTCAGGCTCAGGGCGAAAGGCGCCCTGAGCGGTTGGGCCATGGGCAATGCCGGACGTTTGATCGGCTGTTCCAGATACACCACCAGCGTGCCCGCCGCGATGTCGCCCAGGCGCTTGAAGGCTGGATGTTGCAGGCAACTGATCGCACCGAAGGTGTAGCCGAAGGGCAGCATGTCGACAAAGCGCAACAGGTTGCGGATCAGGGAAGCCGACCAGCCGATGGGGCGGCCATCGTCCTGCACCACCCGCAGCTTCATGAACTGTTTGCCGGGGGATCGCCCCTGGTTCAGCACTTCGAACAGCACCATGTACCACCAGCTGACGACAAACAGCAGGATGGAGCCAAGGCCGACCCCCAGTTCACCGAAAAACGCCAGCACGAGAAAGAGCACGCCCAGCACCAGGCCGCGGATAGCCAGGTCGATGGCGAAGGCGATTGCGCGGGACATCAACCCCGCCGGACGCAAGGGCAGGTCGATACCTTCGGGTGTTTCGACCTGATAGCGCGTGTCCAGGGGCGCAGGCAGCGTCGCGTTCCTTTGCAGTGCTGGTGTCTCGAGCATGGGCTACCTGAATGATGGGCCGGTTCGAATGTTCAAGTTTGGCGTCGATGCTAGCAGCCTTTGTGCGGGCAAACGATACGGGAATCTGCCGGCACCAAGGATTAACTGTGGGGCGAGCTTGCTCGCGAAGACGGCTGCACAGCCAACACTGCTGCAAACTGCCCACCGCCATCGCGAGCAAGCCCGCTCCCATACGGAAGTCAAAAGTTACAGGATTGCTGGTCTCAGGCGGGTTCCAGCGCCTAGACTTCGCCAGTCTTCAGCTCAGGAACAGCCCGTGACTTCCATCTTCTGGTACGACTACGAAACCACCGGCATCAACCCGCGTTGCGACCGGCCCCTGCAAGTGGCGGGTATTCGTACCGATTTCGAACTCAATGAAATCGACGAACCGGTGAACCTGTATTGCCGGCCCAGCGATGACATCCTGCCCCATCCGGCAGCCTGCGCGATCACTGGGATTACCCCGGCGTGCCTGGCCGAAAAAGGCCTGAGCGAAGCTGACTTCATGACCCGTGTCCATGGCCACCTGGCCGCCCCCGGCACTTGCGGCGCTGGTTACAACACCCTGCGCTTCGACGACGAGATGACCCGCTACAGCCTGTATCGAAATTTTTTCGACCCCTACGCCCGGGAATGGCAGGGCGGTAACAGCCGCTGGGACCTGATCGACCTGGTGCGCGCCGCCTATGCGCTGCGTCCGCAAGGGATTGTCTGGCCGCAGGAGGAGGGCCGCGTCACGCTCAAGCTCGAGCGCTTGACCGCCGCCAATGGCATCGATCATGGACAGGCCCATGATGCCTTGTCGGACGTGCGCGCAACCATCGCCCTGGCTCGACTGATCCGCCAAAAACAGCCACGGCTCTACGACTGGCTGTTCCAGTTGCGCAGCAAGCAAAAGGTGATGGATCAGGTGCGCCTGCTGCAACCGATGGTGCATATTTCCGGACGCTTCTCGGCCGAGCGAAACTACATCGGCGTCGTCCTGCCGCTGGCCTGGCATCCGAAAAACCGCAATGCCCTGATTGTCTGCGATCTGCACCTCGATCCCCAGGGCCTGCTGGACCACGATGCCGATCACCTGCGTCAGCGTTTATATACTCGCCGTGACGCGTTGCTCGAAGGCGAATTGCCGGTGCCGCTCAAACTCATTCATATCAACAAATGCCCGGTGATTGCGCCGTTGACGGTGCTGCGCGCCGAAGATCAGGAGCGGCTGCAACTGGATATGGAGGGGTACCGGGAGCGGGCGTTGCGGCTAACTGACGCACAGAAAGTTTGGCAAGACAAACTTGAAGCTATTTATGGTCATGAAGATTTCACCGCCAGTGAGGATCCCGAACAGCAGTTATACGCAGGCTTCATGGGGGATCGTGATCGGCGTTTATGTGAACAAGTACGCCTGGCGGACCCAGCGCAATTGGCTCGGGAGCGTTGGCCGTTCGACGATGAACGTTTGCCGGAACTATTGTTCCGTTATCGCGCACGCAACTTTGCAGATACGTTGAGTCCTGAAGAGCAGGCGCGCTGGAGAGTTTTCTGCCAACAACGTCTGACCGCTCCGCAATGGGGGGCACCTAATACCCTGCAAAGTTTTGACGAGGCGATGGCCGAGTGGACGGTGCTTGCTACGCCTGCGCAGCGAGAAGTCCTGCTGCAATGGCAGGATTACAGCCAGCAATTGCGCAAACGTTTTAGCCTCGAGACACAATGAAGACAAAATCACAGGCATAAAAAACGCCAGCAAATGCTGGCGTTTTTTGTTCGCAAAGAACAGCGCGAACCGGTGAGGCTTAGCCCAGCAGGGTTGCCCAGCCTTCAACCACATCACCGCCCCACTTGGCTTTCCACTCTTTCAGAGTCTTGTGGTTGCCACCTTTG
>Ga0308169_10004846_pt1 | contig 12409 bp, 15 predicted proteins | sample PhyBR1_2_FD_202139 | JGI IMG/M metagenome (GOLD analysis project Ga0308169, IMG submission 202139) | Phyllosphere microbial communities from UC Gill Tract Community Farm, Albany, California, United States - DLSLSB.R1 | ecosystem: Host-associated > Plants > Phyllosphere > Unclassified | place...
CAGCCGGGAAACCCTGCTTAGCACGCAGCGCAATTCCCAACGCGACCAACAGCAATAGCAGAATCGCCCACGGAAAAGATTGGGAGCCGACATGTTCCAGCAACATTCCGCCGGTCAAACCGCCGAGGGCGATAGCGCTGTTCCAGGTGACGACATTCATGGAGAGCGCGACATCGGCATATTCACCGGCGGCATCTGCCAGAGCCGTTTGCAGCAGCGTCGCGGCACCGCCGAAGGTGAGTCCCCAAGCGGCTATGCCCGCATAGATCACGGCGGGTGTTGGCGTACTCAGACCAAAAATCACCGACACCGCAGCAAAGATGGAGAGTGACAGCAGCACCGCTTTGCGCAGATGCGTATCAATGATCTTGCCGGTAATGAATATTCCCCCCAATGCCGCCATACCAAAGATCAGCAGCACCACATCCACGCGATGCGCCAGACCGGCTGAAGCAATGAACGGTGCAATGTAGGTGTAGAGAATGTTATGCGCCAGCATCCAGGTCAGCACCACACCCAGCACGGCACCTACGCCGGGGAGGCGTAACACTGCGCCGAGCGGCATTTTTTGCGTAGCAGATTGGCCGGGATAGTTCGGCACGGCCAGCAAAATCCAGCCGATAAGAATGAGAGAGAGACCCGACATGGCGGCAAATGTCAGACGCCATCCCAGCAACGAACCCATCCATGTGCCTGCCGGAACACCGAGTGAAAGAGCGATGGGCGTGCCCACCATGGCGAGCGCCAATGCGCGTCCCTGCAGCGATGGAACCACCATTCTTCGCGCATAGCCCGCAATCAGACTCCACGCCAAACCGGCTGACGCACCAGCAAAAAATCGCGCTATTAAGATGATGACAACGTCAGAAGAGACGGCGGTAAGAGTGTTAAATAGCAGAAACCCACACACGGTGCTCAGCAGCACAACCCGGCGCGACCAGCTTCGGGTCAGCAATGTGAGCGGAATCGCGGCCAGTAGCGAACCGGCTGCATAGGCGGTAACCCATTGACCGGCCAGCGAGGGGGAAATATTAAGCCCCTGACTGATTTGTGGTAGCAATCCCGCGGGTATGGTTTCAGTCAGGATGCAGATAAAACCTGCCATTGCGAGCGCCAAAAGCGCCAGGAGTGGCAGCCGTTGGGCTTCTTCGTGCTTAAACGTTGAATTCATTATTTAGCCTGCTCTTGATTTGCAACAGCGCCGCGAAGCGCCATGGATATATGTATCGATCGGTATTTATATTGCGGAGGCGAGCTGTGCGTTGTCAATGAATTCTGTATCGATTAGTATAAATGGCGGAGGATGTGATGATGAGAACAGGCAGACCAAGACAATTTGACCGGGATGAAGCGGTGATCAAAGCGATGCACCTTTTCTGGGAAAACGGCTATGAATCAACCTCGCTGGCGCAGCTCAAAGCCTCAATAGGCAAAGGCATCACCGCGCCAAGCTTCTACGCCGCGTTTGGATCGAAAGAGGCACTCTTTGCTGAAGCCGTGAACTGTTATTTGCAAACCCATGCTCAGGTCACGGAAGCTTTGTGGGATACCCGCGTGCCCGCTCGCCAGGCGCTGGAAACCGCGCTGCTCAACTCCGCCAGAATGCAGTACGATCCTGCGCATCCGCGTGGATGCATGGTTGCGCTAAGCGTGATGTCTTCCTGTTCTGAGGAAAATCGCCACGTGCTTAAACCGCTTGAAGCATCGCGCATGCGCACCCGTGAAGGGATAAAGCATTGCGTTGAAAGAGGGATCGGCAGCGGTGAGTTGCGGGATGAGGAGGAGACGCTTTCGCTGGCGGTCAGCTTCAACAGTTTTATGCTGGGGATATCAACGCTAGCGCGCGATGACGTTCCTCTCCACGAAGTTGAGCGCGGAATCGCACAGATGATGAGATTGTGGGATGCCTCGCGGGCACTCCCACAATCTTAAGTGCGTTACGGTTTGCGCTGCAGCGTAATGCGGGTCAACTCTGAGGGGCGGCCCAAACGCACCGCCATGCCAGGCCACAGCGCGGTGCCGTTGTTGACGTAGAGTTGCATGCCGTCGACCTGATACAAACCCGACACGAAACCCGCGTTGGGTTTGGCAAACAGGCGATCGAAGCCAACAATCAGGCCGCCGTGCGTGTGGCCGGACAGCTGCAAATCGATGTTTTTCAGTGCGTTTTGCCGGGCGTTGCGCGGCTGGTGGTCGAGCAAGATCACCGGAGCGTCTTCCGGCGCACCGGCCAGCGCCAGTTCCAAATTGGGGCCAACTGCGCCACGTCGTGCTGCTGACGTATCCGGCATGCCGGCGATCACCAGCTCGGCGTTATCGCGCTTAATCACCGTATGGCGATTGAGTAACGGCTCCAGACCTAGCGACGCCAGATGTGCGGTCCAGCGCTCCTGCTCAAAGAAATATTCGTGATTGCCGGTGATGGCGAAAACGCCATCGCGGGCGTGTAATCCGCGCAGCGGTTCGACGTCCGCACGACGGTTCTGCAGCGTACCGTCAATCACATCGCCGGTGACCAGAATCAGGTCGACGTCCAGCGTCATGGCTTTTTGCACCAGCGCGCGCGTCCATTTCTCATTAAAAAGTTTGGTGATGTGCATGTCCGTTAACTGCAACAGTTGATAGCCTTCGAATTCACGCGGAAGGTTGTCGATCTCAATGGTCACATCTTTGATCGGCGGAACGCGGATAGCCTGATAAACGCCAACCGTGGCCAGAATCAAGGCAAACGCCGCCGCCACATAACGCACCGCGGGTACGATTTCGAACGGATGGCGGAACAACAGTGAAACCAGCGCCACTACATCAATCACAAACTGCGTCAGCGCGAGGAATAAAACGGCGCTGAAACCCCAGTTGAACAGGATGACGATGGCGCGCGGCATTTCCGGCGAGAACATGCTGCCAGAGGTAAAACGGCTCACCAGCAGATATTGCGAAGCCAGCAACACCAGCAGAGAAAGGATGATTTTTAACAGCAAGGGCATGGCTAACGGGAACAAAAATCGGGCGATCACATACCAGCTGGGTATGCTGAAAATCAGATGGAACATCATTCACTTCCCTGGTCTAAGAGCGCTGATTTAGCGCAAAAATTTATCCGCAAAGAACATTACTGACCGCCCTGTTGATAAAACCGCATCATCGAGTGATGCCTTCAGCCAGCGTGGCCATCAGCAATGCCCGACGAGATTCGAGTTCACTAATTTGGCGTTCAATATCCGCCAGTCGCTTATATTGCACAGCCTGAGTTTCCGGGCAAAATGCTGCCCCTTCGATCATGCGCATACAATCCGGAAAAGAGCAGATTTCGGCAATGCTGAAACCGGTATTGATGAGCCGTTGAATCTGGCGCACCTGGGTTATCGCCTGTGGCGGGAAAAAACGGTATCCATTGCAGGCACGTGTTGAAGTTAGCAGATGATGGCGATCGTAATGACGAATGGCGCGCACGCTCACGCCTGTCTCTCTTGCCAGCTCTCCAATTGATAACTGCATAAGTGACTCCCCATAAAGCGGCTTGACTCTGACATCAGTGTCAGGGTTCAGGATAGCCGGGAATCATTCATTTAAGGAGATTTTTATGCTGTTACTTTTTAAACGCACACTGTTTAGCGTCGTTCTCATGCTCTTTTCTGCCACGCTGTTCGCCGCTGAGAAGCAGTACACCATTACCGCGCCAGATGGCGTGAAGCTGGCAGTACAGGAATCAGGTAATCCTGATGGTTTACCTATTGTGTTTATTCATGGTTTGCTTGGCAGCCACTTAAACTGGGAAAAACAGATCAGTGATGCGCAGTTACAACAACGCTATCGGCTGATTACATTCGATATGCGTGGGCACGGTTTATCCGACAAGCCTGAACAAGAATCAGCTTACCGCGATGGGAAACGCTGGGCCGACGATCTCCGCGCAGTAATTAATCAAAGCCATGCCAATAAGCCGTTATTAGTCGGATGGTCATTGGGCGGGGCGGTGATCACCAACTATCTGGCGGCCTATGGTGACGGTAATATCAGTGGCGCTATCTACGTCGACGGCGTGGTAGAGCTCAATCCCACGTTGATTCCGGCGCATGAAGTATATGGCGCAATGACGGCAAGTGATTTGAAAACACATCTGGATGGCGAGCGGGCATTTCTGCAGCTGTGTTTTTACCAGCAACCGGACCGCACCACCTTTGAACGCCTGCTGGCCAACGCCGCGCTGGCTGCGTGGCCCATGCAAAGAGCGGTGCCCACCATGACCATTGCATTAGAAAAAGGAGTAAAAAATGTGCGTGTGCCGCTGCTGTTCATCTACGGTGAGCATGATGCATTGGTGAATCCTGCTGCATCTCTCGCCAGAGTAAAGCGTATCAATTCGCGCATTCAGACACAGATGTTTGCCGATTCTGGCCATGCGCCATTTATCGAAGAACCTGCGCGTTTTAATCGAACACTGGCAACTTTTGCTTCAGCTTTATAAAGTCTCAGGGCCGCCATCTTCGGCGGCCCTTATCCCGCGTTCACCACGGAGGATGCATGCAACGCCAGCAGCTGTTCGACTACATCAATCAGCACTATCAGGTAGAACCCGATTATCCGTGGAAAAAGCACAGTGAGTATGCAGTGCTGCGTCATCCGCGGCACCGCAAATGGTTTGCGCTGGTGTTCCCGCTGGAGAGTCACAAACTCGGTTTACCGGATGGGACGGTAATTGATGTGATGAACATCAAAGCGCGACCTGAACTGATTGGGTCGCTGCGCCAGTTGCCCGGCGTTTATCCGGCTTACCACATGAACAAAGAGCATTGGCTGAGCATCACGCTGGAGAACGGCTTGCCGGATAGCGAGATTCTGGCGTTGCTGGATGACAGCTTCAGTCTGACGTTTTAGCGCGCGAGCGGCGCGCAGGCATCATGCGCACTAACGTATTGTCTTTGAACAGATAATGGTGCGCCAGCGCGGCCACGGCATGAATGCCGATCAGCCAGTAACCGTAAGGCGCGAGGGTTTCATGCCAGTCCGCAATCATGTCGGCGAAATCCGGATCCGGATCGCCACTCACCGGCATCGGAATGCCAAAAATCCACCAGGTGCGGCCCATATAGAAGCGCGACAAAATGCCCAGCGTGGGTAAGACAATGAAAAACACGTAGATCGCCAGATGCATCAGATGCGCCAGGCCGGTTTGCCAGTGCGGCGGCTTGGGCAAAATCGCCGGGCTGCGATGGCGAAAACGCAGCAGGATGCGTGACAGCATAATCACCAGCACACAACTTCCTGCGCTGAAGTGACCAATAATCATGGCAAAGCCTTGCCACGAACCGCGCGTCGCCAGTCCACGAAATTCCATGGTGCAATACGCAGTGACGACCAACAGGAAGGTCAACCAGTGAAGAAAAATCTGCGATGGGGCGTATTTATTGCTCATTTTTAATCCGTAAAAAGGCCTGGCGGGACGGTTACTTTAATGGAAAATGCGCTGAATGAATTCATTATTTGACACATCAGCAACAGCGTTTTTACCTTTCCGCTTCTGTTGCCACCAACAATTGACTCAGCAAGGTTTTCAGCTGCGCTTGCTGCGCTGCATCCAGCGTTTCCAGCAGGCTATTTTGCGTTTGCGTGTGTACCAGCAGGGCTTGCTCGATCTTCGCTAATCCTTCTTCAGTCAGCGCCACCAGCATGCTGCGCTTATCGTCGGGATCGGCAACGCGCACAATCGACCCCACTTCTTCCAGCCGATTGAGGCGATTGGTCATCGCGCCCGATGTCACCAGCAATGATTTATACAGCTGGGTCGGCGATAAGCGATAGGGCGCACCCGCGCGCCGCAGCGTCGCCAGCACATCAAATTCGCCATCGCGAAATCCAAACGGTGCCAGCGCTTCAGCGCGCGTTTTCGCCAGATGTTTCATGATACGCAGCATGCGACCAAATACCGCCATCGACGATGCATCCAGCTCCGGCATCGCGCTGGCCCACTGTTCAACTACAAAATCGACGTGATCGGTCAAATTGATTTCTCCAGATGCTGTTGTTGCCTGTTTGCACAATCCGTAGCGGCGCGATTCATCGCGCAATAAATTGCGCCGCTACGGATTGTGCGGTGATTAATATTCGCCATCTCATCCTCATTTGTTGCTTTGTGCGCATGGGCTGTTGCTGCTGCGAAAATTATCTTAACGTTAAGATAATTTTAATGAGCATGGAGATGCAAAGTGAATCGTACTTTACCTGCGGTTGGGATGTTTGCCTTACTGGTTTTTGTTATCGCACTGAATTTGCGGCCGATGATGGCGGCGATGGGACCGCTGTTTCCACTCCTGCAGCGCGACGCGCAGCTCAGCGCCACGCAGCTTAGCCTGCTGACCACGTTGCCGGTCATCATGATGGGATTGGCGGCGCTGGCCGGGCCGCTGCTGTTGCGCCGGCTCGGCGAAGTACGCGGTATCGCTGCCGGATTGCTGTTGCTGGCGCTGGCGAGCGTCGCGCGTGGGTTCGAGCAATCTGCCATAGCGTTGATTACCAGCGCGCTGGTGGCGGGGTGCGGTATCGGATTGATTCAGGCCTTAATGCCAGCGCAGATCAAACGTCACTTTGGTGCGAAAGCAGGCACGCTGATGGCGCTGTTCACCACCGGGATTATGGCGGGCGCAGCGATTGCTGCCGCCAGCGCCGCACCATTGGCGAAATCGCAAGGTTTAGCGTTAACGCTGGCAATTCCTGTTGTCCCCGCAGTCATCGCGCTGTTGCTGTGGTTGACGTTTTCACGCGGCGTAACGCCAATGCAAAGCAGCCAGGCTCCACGCACTGCTCGCTCACCGCGAGCCTGGCTGTTGATGATCTTCTTTGGCATTGGCACCGGCGCGTACACCTTGGTGCTGGCGTGGCTGCCGCCATTTTACATGCAGCACGGCTGGCAACCTGAACAAAGTGGCTATGTGCTGGGCGCGCTCACGCTGACGGAAGTTGCCGCGGGTTTTGTGCTGTCGGCGTTGATCCATCGCTTCCGCGATCGTCGCCGTCCGTTGCTGGTGGTGTTAACTTTGATTCTGCTGGGCTTGATCAGTCTGCTGTGGCTTGGCGGGGCGCAGGCGTGGCTGCCTACATTGCTGCTCGGATTAGGCATCGGCGCGCTGTTCCCGCTCTCGCTGATCGTCACGCTCGATCACGCGCGCACGCCGGAAGAAGCGGGCGCATTGCTCTCCTTCGTGCAGGGCGGCGGTTATTTGCTGGCGGCGTTGATGCCGCTGATCGCTGGCATCGTGCGTGACCGCGCCGCCTCGCTGGATAGTGCGTGGATAATCATGAGCGTGGGCATTGTGTTGCTGATGGTGATGGCGCTGCGGTTTAAAACGCAGCGATAAACGCACGGCACAGAATGTGATAAAACGTGGGGCAATTTTTAACGCAGGGTCGTCATTTATGACGGCCTGGCAAACCAGGGAGCAACCATGTCGCCACAAGTGGGAATCGGCGTTTTAGTTTTCCGCGATGGAAAACTGTTATTAGGGCAACGCAAAGGCAGCCACGGCGCGGGCGACTGGTCTGCGCCGGGCGGGCATCTGGAGTTTGGCGAATCGCCGGAAGCCTGCGCGCGTCGCGAAGTGCTGGAAGAAACCGGCTTACAGCTTGGTAAACTGCAAAACGGCGCGTTCGTTAGCGATGTGTTTCCCGAGGTCAATAAGCACTACATTACGCTACTAATGGTGGCGCAGGACGCAATCGGTGAACCACAACTGATGGAGCCTGAAAAGTGCCACGGCTGGCAATGGTTCGCACCAGACAATCTGCCGCAACCGCTGTTTGCGCCGCTGCGCACATGGATGGCACGCGACGGATTGGCGGCGTTACAGGCGTTGGCAAAATCGACTTAGAGCACCAGTTTCATCACCGTAACATCTTCATCAGCAATCACGCGCTGCTCTACATCCTGCCAGCCGAAGCGGCGATAGAGCGCTTGTTGAGCCGGCGTATACAGCCACAACGCGGTGATCTCACGCTGACGCGCTTCGGTAATTAAGCGCGTTACCAAGTTACTCGCCAACCCTTTTCCACGATGTGCTGCGGCAGTAATGACTTCGCCGAGCCAAAACTCGCGCTCGGCGATATCGTGCAGTTCGTAATGGATAATGCTGGCGGTCGCCATTAATTCGCCGTCGCTTGTGGTGGCCACCAGCGTCAGCGTTTTGGCCTCGGCGGCATTGCGCGCCTGTAAACGCTGCTCAATCACTGCCGCATCGCGCTAGTTGGGGAAATCCGACCATTCGCGATGCAGCATTTGCGTCACCGCATCCAAAAACTGAGGCTGTTGCGCCAGCAGGCTGATGTGCATTCCGATTCCTCAAAGGTGACAGGCGAGAGTGACAACATAGCGATTAGTGATTGATATTGCCAAGTAAACTGCGTTCGATAATAGCGCCGGGCATCATCTGCTGAATACCTTGCTCCAGCATATCGCCCGCATGTTGCAATGCTTCGAGTGGCATCGCCGGTAATCGCTCCAGCACAAACCACATCTGCGTTTGCTCAATACTGAGACGCGTGCGCACACCTTGTCGCCAGTTCCAGCGACGACAAGTTACGCCTGCGTCATCCCGCCACACCACTTCGCCAGGTTCGGGAGATTCATGGCTCAATACGCCTTCTTTATAGACATCGAAGGGTTCGCTGCCATCGGCGCGCGTCAGCCGCGGGTTCCCCACGTAAGCGGCCACATTCTCACCACCAACCGGAATGGCGAAACGAATGCTCACCGCATTGTAGAGATCCACGATTGGATCGATGGCTGCCATTGATCCGTCGCGCTGCACGCGCTTGCGCAAGGCATCTGCCGAACAGGGCGTACGTTTCGGTTTGGCACCAAAATGTTTGAACATTTCCGCCCATTGCGTCAGATGTGCTTCTGCCCACGGAAAATCATCCTGCAGCACATCGCGACAAGATTGCGCTAAAGCTTCTTCACCAACTTGCGGACGCAACACTGGCGCAGCCTGAACTAAAATGCTGAGCGCGGTAAAGTCTGGCGCTAAAGCAGAAACGGAAGGATCGATTGACGGGCGAAAGGCGAACATAACATAATCCTGTAATGACTAATTTATTCCATAATAGTGACCGATGAAGACGAAAGTCAATAAATTGACCGAAACAGGTTCTGATATCGACTATGTCAGTGCCGCCGTTTCAGCCAGTGTCAAAAGTTTCCGCCAACAGCAAAAACTGTCGCTGGATGAGCTCTCGCGCCGTGCCGGCGTCAGTAAAGGCATGTTAGTTGAGATTGAAAAAGGCAGCGCGAACCCCAGCATCGCCATTTTGTGCAAAGTGGCGGCAGCGTTAGGAATATCGGTGGCCGATATTGTGAATGTCACCGCCGATCCGCTGGCGCATCTGGTTGCTGAAGAGGACATTCCAATACTTTGGCAAGGTGACAAGGGCGGAACGGCGCGTTTGCTGGCGGGCACGCAAGGCCCGGATATGATCGAGCTATGGCGTTGGGAGATGTTCCCCGGCGAACAGTTCGCCTCGCCGGGCCATCCGCAGCGCACTTACGAACTGCTGCATGTCGAGCAAGGTGAACTTACGTTGACGGTTGATGAACAGCAGTTGCAGGTGCCGCTCGGCAATTCAGCGGTGGCGAAAACCGCCGCACCGCACAGTTATGCGAACCTCGGCGAAGTGCCGCTGGTTTTCACCATGGCAGTCGCCGAAATTCACAGTTAACCCACTTCGTTCGCCAGCACCACCGCATCTTCGCCAGCTGGAATGCGCATCGGAGCATGCGGATCGGTCGCCGCACGCCACACCGCTTCCGCCACATCCAGCGCCTTGGTGTGCTGCATCGTGCTGAAAACGCCATCTAATAGCGGCTGATACGGCTCAAGCTGCGTGTTCTCCATGCGCGGCGAATCGCGCCTGACCACGCTTGTGCAGTTGGTGATGGATGAGTGCCGCGCACAGCGTCCGGCGCGTCATGTGGTACTGGAACGCTTGCTAGAGCTGCTGTTAATCGAAGCGCTGCGATCAATGCCGATCTGCAATGCGTGTCCGGGCGTGATGAGCGGTTAGCTGACGAACGGCTGGCGGCGGCAATCCGCGCCATTCATGCCAATCCTGCGCACAGCTGGACGATGGCCGAACTGGCGAAAGCCGCCGCGCTGTCACGTTCCTCTTTCTTTGTGCGTTTTCGTGAAGCGGTTGGCGTGGCGCCGATGGTCTACCTGCTGACGTGGCGCATGGCGCTGGCGAAAAATCTGCTGCGCGGCAAAAGCATGGCGGTGGCTGAAGTAGCAGAGCGCGTCGGCTATCGTTCCGCCAGCGCCTTCAGCGTGGCATTCAGTCGCTACGTCGGCCAGCCGCCAGCGTGGTACGCCGCCGAAGAGGATGTTTAGCGATAAAGCTTCAAATTGCCGGTTAAACGGGTAATTTTTTTCTTTGGACCGATCAAACCGAGCGCCACCAACTCAATCTGATCGCTGTGCGCGTCAGCAATACGCTCGCCATACTCTTCGTACGTTTTGCAGGATTGCGCCAGCGGCGCGTAGATGACGCCGGGATAATCAACGCCATCCTGGCTTTGCTGATTCGGCCCCACCAAATTTCCTGGTAATTTGCCAAAACTAATGCCGATAATGCTGGCAGCTTTCATTGCCAATCCGGCGGGCAGTTGCTGACAATCAAGATGGTGCAGCGATGGGTGTTTGCGTCGAAATCCATGTTGAGTATTTCACCTTGAGTGGGAATGCAAAAGTAAGCGATCGCTGGAGTATAAATTCCGCACATTTTGTAGCGGCGCGATTTATCGCGCAGTTGGAGATGCAGAGTATGTTTGTACTGCAGGAATTAAAGGGATTAGCGGCCTGGCATTTGGCTGAATAAAAGATTCGAATAAATCACAATGAATTCATGAGAGTTTTATTAAATCCCATATAGTTTACTTGATGTTTCAATATCATCATCTTTACGACTATTAGATCCGGGTAATTATAAAATCACCCTGGCTTAATTCCTAAATCCTTTCTCCCACCTCACAAATCCTTAACTCAAACTGGACGCTTGCCAGCTAAAGCGTAGATACTCATTTCACCCGATTTCAAACATTAAAAAGCTGAAACAAAATAATTCAATTAGTTAAACAAACCTAAAGCGTAGCGGTAATAATCCGTGCGCGTATTGTCTTTTCTCTGTTGAGGAAAACATTGTGTTTAAATTAAATCCGGTGTTACTAAGCCTTGTGGCTGCGCAAGGCGTGATGTTCCCTGTGTTGCCGACAACGGCAGCGATATTAAAGCCTTATACGCCTGAAATTAATGACAATAAGGTTGGTGCTTACTGTTTATGTAATGGCAGCACGCAAACGCTGAGCGGATTGCCGCAGTTCGCGCCGGGTGAAAACGGTACGGGCAGCGTAACGATTGGTGAGTTGCGCAATATTGGGCGAATTATCAATGACAACGTGATTGGCGCGGCGCGGCTGCAAATCGGTGCGCAGAATTACGCTATTGGCATCCCCAATTACGAAGAAAATACCTACACCACCTATCAGGTATTTAATACTGCAGAACTGGTTGATTTACCTGCTGTAGGTCTGGATACCGTCGTGCCAGATTATTTTGATGTAAACGACAAACAATATATCAACGCGCGTGTCGCTTCCGTCAGTAATGGCACGCTGAATATCGATATTGGCAAGCATAACGCGGCGGCGACGTCCTCCAGTAATAGCTGGTCGATGGCGGCTAAGCAAAGCCAGTTATTTACCGCCAGCAAAAAAGGCAATTTGAACTGGAATTCCAATAACCGTATCGCCTTCACCGCCGGCACCACGCCGTACGGTGGCGATCGCTTGGCTTACGATGTCGGCAACGTGGTGGAATACGCGGGTGTATTCACCGTCAATACACTGGATGGCGGCACTAAAACGTTCAACGTCACTAATCTCAATGAACTGCGCAATTACAACGACTGGCTGATCGATCAGCTCTCCAACGCCAACCTCAGCACCGAAAGTTACAACACAGAATTCAATAAGGCCTACGCGCTGCGCGAAGGACGCGTGGTGTATCGCATGAGCACCAACAACTTCGATGATGAAGTGGCGCTACCGATATTCGATCAGGTGGTGCTTAGCGCCGATGGTCCGAAGGCAACAGTGAAAATCAATCGCGGCAAAACGCTGGAAGTGGTGAACAGCAACAGCGCGGTGATGCGTGCCAGCAACGGGGCGAAGGCGATAGTCGATGGCAAACTCGCCAGCACCGGTTCTGGCCTCGAGTTGCTTAGCGGCGCGCGCGGCTTCAACAACGGCGTTATTAACGCCGGTTTTCTTAATAACGCCAATGGCAAAGGCGTCGATAGCAGCACGGTTGGCGCGGGCGGCAGCGCGGTCGACGTCAGTTATGAAAGTCGCTTTATCAATCGTGGC
>Ga0308169_10004847_pt1 | contig 12409 bp, 11 predicted proteins | sample PhyBR1_2_FD_202139 | JGI IMG/M metagenome (GOLD analysis project Ga0308169, IMG submission 202139) | Phyllosphere microbial communities from UC Gill Tract Community Farm, Albany, California, United States - DLSLSB.R1 | ecosystem: Host-associated > Plants > Phyllosphere > Unclassified | place...
CTTCAAGTTTCTATTCTCGAATGCGTCCTTCTGACTTGCCGAACGGATCATCGAGCGCAGACCTCCCTTAGTCGAGTGACTGTCGACGAAAGGACTCGCTCGACAGCGGTCAAAGAGTTGTCGAGCTGACTTTCTCTATACTCGCTCGACACCCTCTCCCTCTACAAAGCCCTGCTTCGATTCGTTCTATTTGAGCGCTCTCTTCAGCTGTACAGTCTCAAGCGCGACTCGCAGCGAGGAAGTTTTCTCGTCGAGGGAGCTCCCTCTCTTTTTTCTGTTTCTGTTGCCGACTCTTTCTGCTCTTCGCTTTCTCAAGTCCTTCTCTAGTCGCTTCATATGCTCAATCGAGAGGACGCAGGTCTGCGAATGGCTGACAGCGTTGTGTCAATTCGAGCTCATTTTCCTCTTCTCTCGCCATACTGCTCAGCTTCAAACTATCTCCGTTCGTTTTTTAGAGATCGATGTCGGCGCAAGCTACTCAATATGTCTTTATTGTCTGTATCGCACATTCCCTCTCGGTCGACAGCTGGTCCCGCCTCACCAAAAAGCTCAGGTTTCTGTTCGTCGATCATTTGTCGTCCGCTATCGCTTTCTTTCCTCTGGTAAAGTGTCGATTCTCATCTAGACTACGTTTCGCCCGAGTATATCTGCAGAGCTCAGGTCGATGGCAAGGACATTCTCGCGAGTTTTCGTTTGTCCGGTTTCTGCTTTCTTCGTCGATGTAAGCTCACATCGAGCTAACGAACCTTTCTTCTTTCGGCGAGTCTGAGCGAAGGAGACAAACGTCAAACGTCAAACGTCGAGCTTCACTTGAGCCTGTCAGCAAGACAGAAGAAGCTTTGCTGGAAACTTTCTCTCTCCTCCAATGCGACTCGCAACACTCTGTCACCAATTCGAAGCAGTGTTCAGTCAAGCTCTTTTCGTTGCACATTCAACTCCAATCCGTTCAAGCGAGTTCGTTTCAAATCGGTGCGTACTTCCTCGAGCATTCGTGTCCATCGTTTCGATCGCAGAACCTCGCTGCACACTGCAAATTCCCTCCTGTTTTGATCCCTGCTCTTTCGAGAGCGCGTAAGATTTTGTTTGCATCGACGAGCTTGAATTCCTCCTCCCAACGAGGACGACGAGTGAGATCTTCTTCAGGGTCGATTGGACAGTGGCATAGGTTGAGGTGCAGGCAGTGAAGTCGATCAAGACGCTCAGGGCCGGAGACGAGAGCGAGAAGATCTTTGCCGACCAGGTGGAGATGATAACCGACGATCAAATGTTTCAGCTTTCGAAGCTTGCGAACTGACGACCAGAAGGAACGAGAGACGAGAGGACCGTTGAGTTTCAGGTATTCGAGATTGGTCAGTCGGAGTAGAGCATTGTCGATAGTGGGGAGAAGAGGAGGAGGAATGAAGAAGTGCCCTCCGCAATCTTCGGAACCGTAGACGATGTCGCGGGTAGTGAGACTGTCGGGAAGGAGTAAGAGATCATCTCGTAAGGTGGGAAAGAATTCGAGAGTTGAGATACGAAGGGTAGTGAGGGCGTGATTGAAAGCTCGACAGACTGATCCGAACTCGCCGAGCGTATCCATCCTCGCGAATCTGAAAGTTTCGAGTGACCAGCTCCTCGGAACTAGTTCGACGGTCGAAGGCTCGATCGAGCTCGGACAGGGCATTCCTTCGTCATTCCCAGAGAATTCGAGAGATTCGAGTGCAGGTAAACGAGCGAGGAGAGCGCAAATATCGCGATCTTCGGGAGTGTCGTAGTCCTCCCACGCTGCATGATGAATTGCGACGGTGACGTTGACAAACTTGAGTGCCTTGAAATGTCCACGAGCAACAAAATCGAGCTTGAAGATGCGGTGGAGCAGAATCTTGTTGCAGATGAGGAGATCTCGAAGATTCGGAAGGAGTTCGAAGAGGTGTCGAAGTAGTTCACCGCAATAGACGTAGCGAGCAGGATCGAATGGATCTGTATCGGGAAAGCTTGTGTCAATAGTGCAATCGAGTGCGAAAGAGAGGTCAAGTCCCACCTTGACACGAGGAGAGAATCTTGTCTAGAGGGTTCCCAACGACACCGTTTCGTCGAGCTTTCTTCTTCGCACTCTTCGACGGCCAAACTTCCATACCTATGTCATCGGGACAAGGTGCTCCGTGTCCCCCATTTTCGGCTTTCGCGCTCATCATGAACATTCGAGGGAAATCTCGCAAGGCGGGACGATGGCGTAAAACTGCATAGAGGTTGACGATATTCTCTGGGTACATGGTATCGAGGGTGCGGTAGAATGCTTGTACAGCAAAGGGGAGAAGTCGACGAGAGAGACGAAGAGTTGCAGAGTTTCGATCGGAATCGAATTCGTCGAAAATTCGACCGAGTACTTTGTCTGGAAGCTGTTCGACTGGTGAAGATCCTGGAGTGCGTGTTCCGGTAGACTGGGAAGGAACGAAGGAAGGAAGTGGAGGTTTCGAAGGTTGAGACGAGGGAGAAGGAGGAGGACGACGTTGAGGACGAGGAGAAGCCTTGTGTTTCATCTTGCGAGTGCGAGGCATTCTAGTAGGTGCTTGTGTACTGTAGCTGAGTTGAGAGGAAGAAAGTGAGGATAAAGGAGGAGAAAGAGAGATGAGACTTTCACTCGATTCAAGTCCGAAAATCGCCTCGGAGTGAAGTCCAGTAGTGAGCGAATCTTGAGTCTCTCCGTGGCTGACAGTGGTAGAAGCGAGAGAGGGCAAGATGTCTTTTTGGAAGTGGTGAATTGCGAGTGTGAGGGAGCGTGTAGAATAAGCGAGAGAATCTATGTAAATCGGTAAATAGGTAGGGGGGTGAGGGAGGATGTAGTCGTAGGACGGTAGTGTCTAGCTTCTAGAGATGATAAAGGGTAACTCCACCGGGGGGGATCAACAACCAAAAGAGAAAAAAAGGGATTACAACAATCGATTGAGAAAAAAGAAGTTTTCGAAGGGGTATTTCGATCGACCGCTTAAGCGGTGGACTCCTTGAGCCAGGTGATGAGATCGTTGCGGTCCTTCTCCTTCTTGAGACCAGCGAAAGCTGTACGCAACCAAGGTTCAGAAGTCAGCGGCTGATGATCGACCTATTCTAAGAACGATAATGTGCTTACCCATCTTGGTTCCGGGAATGTACTTCTTGGGGTTCTCGAGGTAGTCGAAGAGAGTGGTCTCGTCCCAGTGGATCGCAGCCTTCTTGTTGGCTTCGGTGTAGGAGAAAGACTCGACGTGACCGGAGGTACGTCCGAACTGTTCAAGTGCAATGAATCGTATTAGTCGACGGCACGGGCGTGAGTGTACGGAGAGGACTGGGAACGTACAAGTCCGTGAAGGTTAGGTCCGACTGTAGTGTAGTGGAAAGCAAAACAAGGTCAGTTTCGTCGATTCGAGAGAGAAATAATGGGCTGCCCTGTCGATCAGCTCTTCCCTCTCCTAGTACTTTCTCAGACTACCGACTATGGCACTACGGTCCTGAACAAGCTAAACATTCCCCGTCTTGATCCTCGCGATCTAAAAATCGCTCGCACCGCCTCTCCCTTGCTCTTACTCGCGCCACTGCTTCTACTGATCTCGTTCTTGATTCAGCGGAATGTAGACCTACCCTTGTTGGCTGTGATGCAAAGAAAGCGAAAGAGTCAGTTTGAGATTCAGATGAAGTGTCATTGGCTCTTCGGTCAAAAAGATCGGATCGAGAGAGAGGCAAAAGGAATAGTCAACTCACCTCCTCCAGATTCAACGGTGTGGCATTGAGCACATCTACAATGAACAAGGCAAGCCGTGAGGTCAGCGATTATTCCCAAAAGAGAATCGATTTTTTTTCGGTTTGGATGAAATCGGGTTGGCTCGTTGAACGATCCTCGCGACTTTGACCAAGTGATCGATGGAGGAGAGCAGTGGAGATGAGAGCTTACCGGGTCTTGAAGAGTCCTGCACCCTTGGAAGCGTCACCTATTGAGCGAGAGAGGGAGAATGGGTTAGCGAGGGAAAGTTGGTTGTTTTGCTGAAAGGGGTGGCGATCTCACCAGACTTGAAAGGCACTGTTGAGTAGATGGTAGATGATCAGTATAGCTCTAGCTGTATGTGAGTGGTGTGACATACTGTTTAGTTTAGAAAAGTAGAGACGGGAGGAAGTTGCGTGAAGAAAAGAAAGGAGTGACAGAAAAAAAAAAATCAAGTCCTCCTCGCCTCTCGGTTCCTTCAAAATCGCACTCCCGAAGCGACCCGGTTCAGTAACAGTGTTCACTTAGGGAACTCTCTCTGGTACCGCGACGTCTGTACTACCACTCAGATCGACTCGAACGAACACCGAAGCAGAAAAGTGAGGCGAGTCGTGTGCGAATTCCCTCTTCGATTTCGCTCAAATTGGCACGAAATCGCATCGGCCTCCGCTATCGCACGGCGCTAACCAGGCTCGCACAGTATAGGCGACATTATAGTCGTCAGATTGACCAACAAGCGAACTCTCAACCGCTGAGGACGACTTCAAACATTTCGTCCTCGACCAATGAGCTGCTTTCGAAAACGTAAACTTGGGAAAATTGCATCCTATCGTTTCAATCCTCCCAATACCGCAGAGACAGCGTCAATGCTTACGTTATTGAGTATCTCCGAAGGAAGATCGGGCGTTGATTCTTCGACTGGAGAATCTTCGAAAGTTTGAGCCGATTCTGGAAGGGGAGCTGAATGAGGAGGACGTCCACTGCGATTCGCTCGAAGCAATCAGGTGTCAGATAGAAATGTCTCCAGAGAGCTGAGATATCGTAGACATACGGAGTTCCCGCTTTCTGTCGAATCCTTTCCCTCCTCTGCTTGACCCCGTCGACCCAACGCTTCAGCAAGAACCCGACTCTCTCCTCCTCCTTCTTTCCCCCCAGTACGTCTCTCTCGAACTCGGCTTTCCCAATCACGTGAATCGATACTCCAGCGGGTTCACCAATCGGACCAGGTTTCGGAGAGAACGAAATTCGGAAAACTGGATGAGGTGTTTCCGTATCGGGGTGGGAGACAAGATGGGACGACAGGGTTTGATGAATGAAGCTGAGGAGGGAGCGGGCGGAAGCGAGGCAGGCGATCGGATCCCAGGCGTGAGGTTTACCTCGGACTCTGTTGGAAGTCAAATCGAAAAGAGATGAGCTAGATTCTTCTGATGAATAGGGGTGGTAGAGGTCACTCACAGACGAGGTATTTCGAGAGTCTTGAAGGTTTGAAGCGCGGCTAATTGACCTTGTCGAGTACGGAATCCAACGGTGACTTGAGGAACTCCGAGGAGAACTGAGAGAAGAAGTATGCGATCAGTCATAGTGCCCCTGGTGAAGTGATTAGAGAGGATACCTACACGACTGGACGTAATGTTTGAGCAGCTTCTGACTGTGGAAGAGATAGAATCAGCATCGTTTTCTGGGATTCGAAATTCTCGACTTACCGTTCAAAGTTGACCTCATCCCTCTGAGACTGGATCACAATGTTTGTCTTGAGTTCGATAAAGTCCTTCGTTCCGATCCTAATGAGATCTGCCTCTGGTCGAAGACAATCGACTTCCCCTCCAACAATCGTTCGGAATCCACCCAAATTCGTCTTCACTACGCTACACCATTGAACGTTCGTGTTCGGGATCGAGAAATCTCCCTCTACTTGATTTGAAGATCCTGATGTGTTCGCTGGAGGAGTTGTGGAGTAGGATTCGAAGGAGTACCCGTAGTAACCTTGCAAGGCGTAAGAAGATTCTGAAGCTGATTTCGCGGCGAGTTTCGAGGGAGGATTCGATTCTTCGAGGTAGAGACAACCCTGTCGATTTCGATGATATGCGTCAGTACTAGCCTTAGTATGGGTACCGAGAACGAGGAGCTCACATCGATCAACATGGCGTTCATTTCCCAGCCGTCCGCTCTCATCCCTCGACTGACGTTCTCCATCTCGTACACCGCCAACATCAACTTTGTCATCATTCCTCTCCAAGTAATGACTGCAATCTTCCCCAACATCTCGTCTGCAGCTCCAGTCGGATCATTTTCCGCATAAGCTGCGAGACTATTCTCGAACAAGCTCGATCAGCTTACGACAGGTGAGTAGTAAGAGTGTGAATCGAGCCTTACGTATCAAGCAGTGAATCTAATCCTTCATCAATGCTGCCATCTCTCCAAACTGCTTGCTCGAACCCTCGATTGAGATCACTTCCCATCCTCGGTTCCTTATAGATCGCTAGAGATTCATCTCTCCTATCGTTGTCGAGCAATAATTCGCGGGTAGGAGAGTAGGAGAATGAGGTTAGGTGCGTGGGAAGCTGGAAAGTTGAACGAGAAGGATCTCCATTGAGATAAGCTGAGGGGTGCTGTAGGGGTATAGTGGCTATCGGTGTGGATGTTGTCATTGTTCGAGGGGAATCTGAGGTCGATTCGGTTGAGGGAAGGGGAGCGGGAGGAGGATTCGAGTTTTGAGGAGGAGGAGGGGAAACTCGAGGTCGTTTTCGAGGTCGCGGCTCTGGAGCGATGTAGTCCAAGTTAGCTGACATTCGACGAGCACGATTGGAAATGAGAGTCGGAGAAGCGTGGGAAAGGAGAAAGACGAAAAACGAATTTCTTCGCAACTGGATTTCTCTCCGTCAGCGTTCTTCGCACAGGGTGTTCTCGAGTCGCGACGACAGCGCAAGCAAACACCAATGAACGAGAGCAGTTGGAGCAAAGTTCGAGTGATGCAGAGAAGCAAGCTCGCACAGGACACCTCGCAAAACATTGCTCTCATGCAATCGTCGCAAAACTCACCCGGCGTGGAACGAAAGCGCAGAAATGTGAGGAGACCAACATCTTGCACAATCAACAAAGTAATCTACAACAAGTAACAGACTCAGTCCAGGTCGCATCCACCACACAACGCTGCACAACTCTCTTCGCTCATTAAAGAGGAAGAGAATCGGACAACCCATCTCATGAATGAGAGGGAGGTGCAGACGTGCTCAAGGTCATCGACACTAACCCTCCGAAGAGAGTACAGTGAGTTCTCGCTTGTATTTGGGGATACGCCTCGTAGGTCATCGTTATCTGCAAAAAGTGTAGCTAATTTGATAAAAAAGCAAGACAACAGAGAGAAACTATAACTAGATCCTGACTGACTGTGAACGGCGAAGAGACGAGGTTAGACAGCGAAGGAAGTAAGTATGTAGAGAGAGAGTATTTACGTTGGTCTTAGGGAAGAAAGAGTGGTGCCGGTGCTCGCCAGAAAGTCATTTCCTCTGCTGAGGAATATTGGGGGCTTTTGAAGCTGCCTGTGGTCTCGAGAGCGCGTCAAATCCAGGTAGAAATTTCCGAAACCCCAGCTTTTTTCGCTTCTGACCGACGACGACGAGCGATGAGCTCGCCAGACTCCACAACCTGACTCAATAACATCCATTGATCCTCGACAATCCGCCAGGAGTTGCCCAGGACGAGCATAATCCGACGAAATCGAATTTTCAAGTGCCTCTTCCGAGTGAATGCTGTCGGACCCGGAACGCGAGGAGGGTCAGTTCACTGGGCCAGAGATGCTATAGATAGGCGCTCGAGCAGATTTACTGAGCTTGAGAGGGCGCAAAAGCTATACTGAGCGGAATCCGGGGTCGACCACATCGGAATGGATTGAGTCGGTCTCTTGCTGATGTTAGGCGATTGCAGCGGGAGGGACAAGGCAGACTTATACTGAACAAAGGAGGAGGAGATCAGGTGCCAGGGAAGCTCGGTTGCATCGGAAGAGGAGGACGATTGGGACTCACGGTGAGCTGCTCTTCTCTCGCTCGATAGCCTGTAGACTCCACCTCGTGCAATACAGAAACATTCAAATCGTATTCAATTACGGCTGTCGGTCCTGGAATTCGGTCGTTTCGCTGAGAATTGGCGATGCAAGCTGGAGACCTGAGATATAGTAAGGTTTCATAGGGGAACTAGTGAGCCGCATAGCGACAAGCGGTGAGCAGGAGCATCGCCTTTATGAGTGAAAGCGCTGGGCGAGAGTGAGATTGGTGAGCGAGAAGAAGGGAGGAGGAGAAGGAAAGGGAAAGGGAGAAGGGAAAGGGAGGGGTAAACAAAGAGGTGGGTGCGCAGATGAGACTTATAGCAGAGAGACTCAACTCTTCAGTGACCGTCTGTATCTACGTCTTTTTCGCATAGGTAGATGAGGAGAGCTTTCTGGCCGGAAACATAGCCTCGAGCGAACAATCGCAAGTTTGCGATTCCGTGTCGCCTCATCTGGTGAAGCTGGTTTGAGACGGTTTGAGTCGACCCCGCAAGCGAATAGCGTCGTGCGATACTTATTGAGGTTTGTGGTGAGTGATCGAAGCTTTGTTGGTCCAAAGTCCGCCGACGAAGTTGCTGGAAACTGCTTCGAGCTCGCTTCGATTTTGATTCGCTTCAAAGTCGAGCAAAGTCGCAACCCATCTCAAATCGTCTTGGCGGCGATGACTCGGTGATGAGGGGTCAAACCTAAGTATACAACGAAGGGAAAGTGTTCCTTCGAGTCTGTCCGAGAATTTTGACGGAACGCTCGACAAGTCCAGCTTCTTCATCTCGCCGTTCGCTTACACACCGAATGCGATCTTCGTCCAATTTTGAGCATACTGTCCATCGTCAAGAAACAGAAGAACAGGATTTTGAGTTTGCGAAAGCAGTCACGTGCAAACTTTCCAGCGCGTTTCCTTCCCTCTCTTTCTTTCCTCCCTCGTCTTCCTCCTCAACAACTCACACTCACTTAAAGAGGGATGCCCAAACCTTCTGAACCGGACAAGATCCCTGTAAGCCATGTGTTTATCCTCTCCGAGCCCTTTGAGCTGACTTACAAATTGATCAACAACGAGTAAACAGATTACTTCAACCTCTCAATTACGCATCGAATTCGACTCTCTGCATATAGCATTAGCACTAGAAGAGACTGAACATACATGGGAGAAGATTGACAAGGCAGTCAAGAGGTTTCAAGCGGTTGTGAGAGGAGGAGCTGGAAAGAAGGAACTCGCTGAAGAGTATGTCAGAGGGATGAGGGACAAGACGTTTGTCAATGGTATCATTAGATCTGTAAGCTACTGCTCAACCTCCTGATTCACGGCGAAGCTAACCCGACGTATTCGCAGCTCGCTACTGAACGAACTCGTTTGAGTGGGTCAACATTGGATTTGATGGGATCTTCCACTCGTCTAGGACCTCAATTCGCGCCTCTCCTCCCTCTCTATTTACCTACTCTCCTCCGACTACTCTGCCGAACGAACAAACTCTACATTTCTCGATCAGCAACGACAATTATCAGTATCATCAAGAACACTAAACTCGTCGATGTACTGAGGTTCATCGTTGGAGAATGGCAGAGTGAATCAGGGAAGAGTGCGACATTCAGGGAGAAAGCGGCGGAAGTGACAGCTTACTTATTGAGTCCTGGACCTGGAGGAGAATTACCGATTGAGAAAGAAGTTCTCGATAGAAGGGTGGAAGAGCTAGAGTGGATCATCAAGACGGCAGCGGTAGACAGAGATGCGAAGGTACGAGCCGAGGCGAAGAAGTGTTGGGAAGTTTACAAGCGAGAATGGCCAGAACGAGTCGCAAGGTTCGTTTTCATCCTCTCGACTTCTCATTCTACCCAAGCTCATCTTCCGTTTGATCGACAGCTTCACTTCACCGATGACTCCAACCATTCGAAGATACCTCAATGTCAATGCAGCTGGTCCCGCTGCTACTTCCTCTTCGACCTCGACCTCTCGCCCAGCACCTCCCGTCAAGAAACCCCGCGTTCCTTCAGCTCTTTCGTCCTCGGTCAGCCATACAAGCTCCAATGCTCCTCCAGCTCCCGCTCCTTCAGCTCGATCGACAGCTCCGTTGAGCCGTTCAGTCGGTGCAGCTTCTCGACCACTTCCAACTCCAACTTCGACATCTCAGCGTGTTCCTTCTGTTCCCTCGACCACGAATCATCTATCGAATCCGACGAGTAGGCCTCCGACGACCAGCATGGCTCCGCCACCGCGCACTGCCCGAAGTGATTCGGGTCGAACAGCAAGTAATCCTTCATCTCGCCCAGCTTCTCGCAACGACGATCATCGCAAGGAGCTCAGCTCGTCAACAACTTCACACTCCTCAACAAGAGCACCACCCGTTGCGACCCATCCCTCCTCCACTGCCACGACTTCGCAATCATCGTTCAAACCCACAACTTCGACCTCTCGAACTGGCAGCACGGCTCCACCTTTCAAGCCCGCAACTCGAACGGCTGCTACTGGAGCCACTTCCTCATCAGGTCCACCATTCGAACCTCGAAGAGCTCGACGAGTCCCGCACCCTCCAGCCCCCGAACCTGTCCCTTCTCACGCTCCAATTCCCTCTTCCTCTTCGACTTCAACCCTCTCTCGCTCTACTTCATCGAACACTGTTCGCTCTCAAGCCCTTTCGAGTTCCACTTCTTCTCGTCCGCTTCCCCCCTCGGCCTCGTCTACAAATGCTCCTTTCCGACCTCACAAACCGACCACTTCACACACTTCGACCCGCACTCACGCTCCACCTCCTTCGACGTCTGCTCGAACAAACGGAACTTCATCGTCGAGACCGCTTTCATCCTCGACAGCATCCTCCACAGCTCGAGGAGCGGGCAAACCCGCACCACCGCCTTCGGCTGCGACTCTCGCTGCTCGATCTCGTCGAGAGAAGGAACGTACAGATCAGGACAAGGAGAAGGAGCGGAAAGCAGCTGCAGCGGAAGTTGCGGCTCTCGAAGCTGCTTCGGCGAAGAAGAAGGAACAGGAGAAAGCAGAAAGTGAGGCTGAGGAACAGAGGTTGAGGGAAGTGGCGGACAAAGCGAAGGATGTACCTTTACCTGAGGAGATTGATGAGGAGCAGATCATTCGAGATGAGGTGGATAGTGAGGGAGAGGGAGAGGAAGTAAGTGAAGAGGAGCAGGATCAAGCTTTCGTCGTCGAATCGCAAGAATCGGTCGCTGAAGAAGTCGGGATGGAAAGCGAATATCTGATCGAATCGCAAGAGCAACACAATCAAAGTTCGAGACCGACTCAAGTTACGGAAGTCGACGATGCAGCTGGAAGGGTTGAGGTGGAGAAGGCTGAAGTGGGAGAGTCGGAAAAGGCTCCGGAAGATCTGGGAGAGGAAGAAGAGCTCGTCGAGGACGGAACAGGTCGAGTCGACGAGAAGCCGGAATTCGAGGAAGAACGAATTCCGAGACACAGCCAGGAGGAAAGCGAAGATGGAGTATGTCAACAGGAGCGAGTGGAGATCCCGGAGGCTAGCGAAGATGAGGAATCGGGTTCTATCGAACTTGAAGAGATTCGTCTCGTCGGCGATCTTCCTCCTTCGCCTTACCTCGTCAACAAGGTCGAGACCACTTCGCCTAAGGAGGACTCCGAACCCGCTGAGACTGACCGAAGATCTGCATTAGAGGAGGAGGACGTCGATGAGGACCTTTCGATCGAAACCGCTGCACCATCGTCTCGCCAGGAATCGCAAACTCCAGCTTCTCCCCTTCCCGACGTTTCTGTCGCTCTCGACACTCTCGTGCTAACCTCCGACGCTTCCGAAACTTCTCTACTCGCCGATGCAACGCTTCCTGCATCTCCCATCGTCGCTCCCACTCCCTGCCCTGCCCGCTTCGAATCTTCTACTCCTTCACCCGTAACTCCCGGTGAGGATCTCTTCCCTACGCCGATTCAGCAACCAGTCATCAGCGCCCTTCCTCCACTCTCGCCAGAATCTTGTCAGACCGCCTCGATCGTCCTCGAAACACCTCCGAGACTCGACGATTCTCCTGCTCAACTCCGTCTTCCCGGTCGACCTGTCATCGCTCTCAACTTTCCCGGTCGCGCAGCACCAGCAATCAACATTCCTGCTAGCTCGGCAAAAGGAGGTCGTAGTGTGAAAAAGGATCAGATCTCAACAGAAATTCGTAAAGAGGACGAATCGGTAGAAATTGAGCCAGAAAGTGAAGACGAGCTGGACCACGATTCGCCCTCGCGGAAACCGACAACAACTTCGAATCGCGCCGTCCCTCTTCCGACACCATCCAAAGTCCCTTCTCGTCAACGACAGCCCGTCTTCTTCCCCGAATCAGCTTCTTTCACCGACGACGCCGAGACTTCTTTCGATCAGGATGAAACCGATGAGGACGACGCGGATATCAGTGTTGAGTACGAGGTACCCCTCAACGATGCTAAGATATCGGCGGATTACGATGATAGTGATTTGGGAGAAGGAGAAAACGACGAGGAGGAATTACTCGAAGATCAAGGCACGCCAAAAGCTCACTCGAAGAACGACACCGACCAATCAGTTGGAGAAGTTGTCGATCGACGAGCTCCGGAGCCCGTGTCGTATCAAAGTCAAGACGAGGAGGACGATAGTCGATTCGAGCTCGAACAACCCGAGTTACGCTTTCACGACGAGACCGAGTCGGAGCCGGAAGTGACA
>Ga0308169_10004848_pt1 | contig 12405 bp, 12 predicted proteins | sample PhyBR1_2_FD_202139 | JGI IMG/M metagenome (GOLD analysis project Ga0308169, IMG submission 202139) | Phyllosphere microbial communities from UC Gill Tract Community Farm, Albany, California, United States - DLSLSB.R1 | ecosystem: Host-associated > Plants > Phyllosphere > Unclassified | place...
CAGGCTGGCCAGTTCGAGCATGGGCTGGTCGAGAATTAGCGCGTAAGAACGCGCCGCAGCGCAAAGCTGATCGCATCGACCAGGGCAACCAGCAGCAGCATCGCCAGCACCACGGTCGCGGCGCTTTGCATCTGGAACAGCGACAGGTGGTATTTCAGCATCTGCCCCAGGCCGCCGGCGCCGACCACGCCCAGCACGGCCGCTGCGCGGATATTGTTCTCCCAGCGGTAGAGCGTGTACGAGAGCATTTGCGGCAGCGTCTGCGGCAGGGTGGCATAAAAGAATGCGGCCAGCGCGGGCGCGCCGTTGGTGCGCAGCGCCGCTTCCGGTTGCGGCTCGGCGTTTTCCAGCGCGTCGGCGAACAGGCGGCCGAGGACGCCCGAGGTGTGCGCGGCCAGCGCCAGCGTGCCCGCGAAGGGACCGAGGCCCGCGGCCACCAGCAGCAGCGCCGCCCAGACCAGTTCCGGGATCGAACGCAGGACGTTGAGCACGATGCGCACGGCCGCGCGCGCCGCTGCGCCCCAGCGGCCGGCCGCCGGCAGCGCCAGCACCAGTCCGGCCACGACGGCGAGCAGGGTGCCGAGCGCCGACATCGACAGCGTCTCGAGCGACGCGTTCAGGGTCTTCAGCAAAAACGGCGTCGCCGTTTCCGGCGGCGCGAAGCCGCTTAAAAATTCGCGCGTGGTGTCGACCGCTTCCGGCGTAAAGAAGGCGGCCAGGTCCAGGTGCAGCGTGGCGAAGCTGGCGACGACCAGCGCCAGCAACAGCACCAGCAGGACCGGCGCGCTCCAGGAGCGCGGCGGCGCAGGGGGCAAACCGGCTTGCATCATCCGAGCCTCCGGCGCAGCAGGGTCGAGACCAGGTCGGCCGCGGCCACCAGCAGCACGAACATGAACAGCATGGTCGCCACTTCGCCGCCGGCCATCATCTTGGTCGATTCATCCATCCGCTGCCCCAGGCCGCCGGCGCCGACGAAGCCCATGACCGCCGAGCCGCGTATCGCGCATTCCCAGCGGTAGATCGTGTACGACACCAGTTCGGCCGCGGCATCGGGCAGGGCGCCGTACAGCAGGGCCGGCAGGCGCGCGCTGCCGTTGGCAAGCAGTGCGTCGGTGGCGTGGGCGTCGCTCGATTCGAGGATCTCGGCGTACACCTTGGCCAGCATGCCGGAATAGGTCAGCGCAATCGCCAGCACGCCGGCGGTGGGCCCGAGGCCGACCACGCGCACGAACAGCAGCGCCCAGACCAGTTCCGGCACGCTGCGCAGCAGTACCAGCACCCAGCGCACCACCTGGCGCAGCAGCGCCGCCGGCCAGCGTATGCGGCCCGTGCCGAGGCGCGAGATCGACAGCCGCTCGCTCACCAGCAGGGTGGCGGGAATCGCGCCCAGCAGGGCCAGCGCGAGGCCGCTGGTGGCGATCGCCACCGTGATCCAGGTCTCGCGCAGCACCATTTGCAGGAATTCGAGCGAATGCGCCGGATGCAGGAAGTCGCCGAGGAAGGCGCCGGCCGCCGCCAGGCTTTGCAGGTCGAACAGGATCCAGGGCTTGAATTCGCTGTAGACGAGCGCGGGCCACAATAAGGCCAGGGCAATGGCGCAGGCCAGCAGGCGGCCGCGCCAGGCCGGGTCGGGATGCAGGGAAAGGGCCGTCATCGGTCAGAAACACGCATGGGTCAAAAACAGGCGCCCACGGCGATGCGTTCCGGCGGCTCGTGTTGCGCATGCGGGTGCGCTTCGATGGTCTCGTTTTCGTAGAGCGCGACAATCATCGCGTCGGTGACCTGCTCGCGCGGCAGGTCGAACACGATGCGGCCGTCGCGCAGGCCGACGATGCGCTTGAAACAGGCGCGCGCCATCTCGACCTGGTGCAGGCTGCAGACCAGGGTCGCATTGCGCTGCGCCGCTTCTTCCTGCAGGGTGGCGAGCGTGAGGCGCGCCAGCGCCGGGTCGAGCGCGGAGATCGGCTCGTCGACCAGGAAGGCGTCGGCATTCGACAGCAGCAGGCGCGCCAGGCTGCAGCGCTGGCGCTCGCCGCCCGACAGGCGGTCGACGCGCGCATACAGCTTGTCGCCCAGGCCAAAGCGGCGCAGCGCTTCGAAGGCGGCGCCCGGGTCGGCGGGCTTGAACAGGGAACGCAATGCCTTGAACAGGCTCCAGTGCGGCAGGCGTGCCGCCAGTACAGCGGTGACGACGCGCTGGCGCGGCGGCAGCGGCGGCGTTTGCGGCGCCAGGAACAGGCGTGCGCGCAGGCGATGGCGCGCGGCCTGCGGCAGCGCCCACGGATCGGCGCCGAACACGGCCAGTCCACCTTCGGCAGGCTGGTGCGCGCAGGCCAGGGTCGACAGCAAGGTGGTCTTGCCGGCGCCCGAGGGACCGATGAGCGCGAGCTGCTCGCCCTGGCCGATGGCCAGGTCGAGTTCGTGCAGCGCGGCCGCTTTGCCACCGGTGAGGTGGCGCACGGTCAGTTTGTCGAGCTTGAAACTCATCGGTTTTTCCGCGTGATTACTTCAGCAGGCCGGCATTGCGCGCCGCCGCTTCGATCGCCTTGTAGTTTTCGGCCTTGGTCGGGATGAACTTGGTTGCGCGCTGCAGGTCGAGGATTTCCTTGCCCTGCGGGGTCGACGCGTCCAGCGCCAGGAAGGCGTCGCGGATCTTCTTTTGCAGCGCCGGCGCCATGCTGGCGTTGACCGACCAGTTGTAGTCGAAATAGCCCGGGGTCGTGTAGAACACGCGCACCGTTTTCGGATCGACCTTGCCGGCTTCGACCAGCTTTTCCCAGACCGAGATGTTGAGGGCGCCGGCATCGACCTTGCCGCCGGCCACGGCCGCCACGGTCGCGTCATGCGCGCCCGAGAAGGCGACGCGCTTGAGGTCGGTGTCCGGGTTGATCTTCGCGCCTAGCAGGAAGGAGCGCGGCATCAGGTGGCCCGAGGTCGACGATTCGGACCCGAAGGAGAGGGTCTTGCCGCGCAGGTCTTCGAGCTTGTTGATGCCTGGCTGGACGGTGATGAACACGGACTGGAATTTCTCGTCCTCGGCGCGCTGCACCAGCGGCACGATCTTGCCCTTGCTGCGCACGTTGGCCTGGACAAAGGTAAAGCCGCCGAACCAGACCATGTCGAGCTTGTGGTTGATCAGGCCCTCGACCGAGGCCGCATAGTCGGTGACCGGGGTGAATTCGACTTTCAGGCCGGTTGCCTTGGCCAGGTAGTCGCCCAGCGGCTTGAACTTGCGCTGCAGTTCGGTCGGCGCTTCGTCGGGAATGGCCGAGACGCGCAGCACGCCCGGAGTGTTCTGGGCGGAGGCGGGCGCGGCCAGCAGGAGGGCGACGGTGGATGCGGCGAACAGCGATTTCAGGGCAGACAAAGGCGACATGTGGAAGACTTTCTTATTGTAAATGGCTGGGAAACGAGGCGTGCACGCTTGGCGGCGGGCGAACGCGGAGGAGCCGGGACTTCCGCTATGATAGCAAAAACAGCAACTTCCTCCCTAGCCAGGGCACATCGGGTGCTCCGGCGGCACGAATGATAAACCTTATGCTGACGTCCTGCACAACCGAGAAGCCCGCATTGTCACCTGCTGCTGCCAGCGCCCACGTGCCGGCGGAACTGTTCGCCGGCCTCGGCGCGCGCCAGGCGACGATTTCTCCCAAGTTCCTGTACGACGCGCTCGGCTCGAAACTGTTCGAGGCCATCTGCGAGCTGCCCGAGTATTACCCGACCCGCACCGAGGCCGGCATCTTCGAGCGCCACGGCCGCGAGATCGCCCACGCCTGCGGTGTCAAGAGCACGCTGATCGACCTGGGCGCCGGCAATTGCGCCAAGGCGGCCTCGCTGTTCCCGCTGCTGCGTCCGGTGCAGTATGTCGCGGTCGATATTTCCACCGAATTCGTCAGCGAGGCCCTGGCCCGGCTGCGCCTGCGCTTTCCGCACATCGACATGCGCGCGCTCGGGCTCGATTTTTCCAGCGGCCTCGAGCTGCCTGAGAGTGTGCGCGCCGAGCGCCGCCTGTTCTTCTATCCGGGCTCTTCGCTCGGCAACTTCACGCCGCCCGAGGCACGCGTCTTCCTGACGCGCCTGCGCAAGGCCTGCGGGCCTGACGGCGCCTTGCTGATCGGGATCGACCTGGCCAAGGACAAGGCCATCCTCGACCCCGCCTACGACGACGCGCTCGGCGTGACGGCCGCCTTCAACCTGAACGTGCTGCGCCACGTGAACCGCCTGCTCGGCAGCGACTTCGACATCCGCCACTGGCGCCACGTCGGCTTCTACAACGAGGCGGCGGGCAGGGTGGAGATGCACCTCGAGGCGAAGCGCGCGCAGCAGGTGCGCTGGCCCGGCGGCGGCCGCGACTTCGCCGCGGGCGAGCGCATCCATACCGAAAACAGCTACAAATACCGCCAGGCCGACGCCATCGGCCTTCTCGAACAATCAGGCTTCGAGGCAAGCCGCGTGTGGACCGACCCGCGCTGCCCGTTCGCCGTCATCCACGCGCAGGCCAGCGCCTGAGGCAGCGCCCGGGTTTGACTATGCTGCCGACCATGCTGCGCGATGATTTCCAGGCCGTGCGCCAGCGCTCCCTGCAACTGGCCGCGCCGCTGTCGGGCGAGGACTGCTGCGCGCAGTCGATGCCCGACGCCAGCCCCATCAAATGGCACCTCGCGCACACGACCTGGTTCTTCGAGACCTTCATCCTGGAAGCGCGCGAGGATGGCTTCACGCCCTTCCATCCCGCTTTCCGCGTGCTGTTCAATTCGTATTACAACGGCGTCGGCGCGAAACACCCGCGCGCGCAGCGCGGCCTGCTGACGCGGCCCTCGCTGGATGAAGTGAAAGCCTACCGCGCCGACGTCGATGCGCGCATGCTGGGCCTGCTGGACGCCGCCCCTGGCGATGCCGCGCTGGCGCAACTCGTGACGCTCGGCCTGCAGCACGAGCAGCAGCACCAGGAGCTGATGCTGACCGACGTGAAGCACCTGCTGGCGCAGAACCCGATCGCGCCGCAGTACGACAGCGAGGCGTGGGCGCCCGGGACCACGCCGCCGCCGCTGGAATTTATCGAGTTCGACGGCGGCCTGGTCGAGATCGGCCACGACGGCCGCGGCTTTTGTTTCGATAACGAGCTGCCGCGCCACCGCAGCTATGTCGCGCCCTTCGCGCTCGCCTCGCGCCTGGTGACGAATGGGGAATACGCCCTCTTCATCGAGGCCGGCGGATACCGCGACCCGGCCCTGTGGCTGGCCGAAGGCTGGGACAAGGTGGCCTGCGGCGAATTCACCGCGCCCCTCTACTGGCGCCGCCAGCCCGATGGCGGCTGGAACGAATTCACCCTGCACGGCGAACATCCGCTGGACCCGGCGCGCCCGGTCACCCATTTGTCGCTGTACGAAGCCGACGCCTATGCGCGCTGGTGCGGCGCACGCCTGCCGCTCGAAGCCGAATGGGAATTCGCCGCGCGCCTGGCCGGGATCGAAGGGGGCGGCCTGCATCCCGGCGCCGCCGCCGGCGACGGCCTGGCGCAAATGTTCGGCGCTTGCTGGCAATGGACCAGCAGCAGTTACGCGCCTTACCCCGGCTACGCGCCGGCGGCGGGAGCGATCGGCGAATACAACGGCAAGTTCATGGTCAACCAGTACGTGCTGCGCGGGGCCTCCTGCGCCACCCCGGCCGGCCATGCCCGTGCCAGCTATCGCAATTTCTTCCCGGCTGGCGCGCGCTGGCAATTTTCCGGCATCAGGCTCGCGCGATGAGCGGTGCCGGCCGCCTGCGCCTGCGCCGCCTGCGCGTCCGCCGCAGCCGCGTACGGATCCTGAACCGGCGCGCCAACGCCTACATCCTGTCGCATCCGCTCGCCTTTACGCTTAGCGTCATCAAGGGCTTCCGCGCCAACCAGGGCCTGCTGCTGGCCGGCGCCGTGGCCTATTACGCGCTGCTCTCGATCGTGCCCTTCCTGATGCTGGTGGTGGTGGCGCTCTCGCATTTCATCGACCAGGGCGAACTGCTGCACACGATGCGGCGCTACCTGGAATTGCTGCTGCCGGGGCAGTCGGCCTCGATCGTGGCCGAGGTCGCGAACTTCCTCGACAACCGCGACCTGATTACCTGGGTGCTGGGGGTGACGATGCTGTTCTTCAGCTCTTTCGCGTTTACCGTGCTCGAAAATGCGATGAGCGTGATCTTCGTCCACCGGGTGGCGGTGCGGCGCCGCCATTTCCTTGTCTCGGCCGTGCTGCCTTACTGCTACATGCTGGCGCTGGGGATAGGCGTGCTGCTGGTGACGATCGTGGCCGGCACCCTGCAGGTGATGGGGCAGGAGAGCGTGGAATTGTTCGGCGCCACCTGGTCGCTGGGCGGCGTCTCGGGCGCGCTGCTTTATTTGATGGGCCTGCTCGGCGAAATCCTGGTGCTGACCTCGATCTACCTGGTGATGCCGGTCGGGCGCCTGTCGCTCTCGCATGCGCTGGTCGGCGGGGTGACGGCGGCCTTGCTGTGGGAAATCGCGCGCCATGTGCTGGTCTGGTATTTCTCCACACTCTCCCAGGTGAACGTCGTCTACGGGTCGATGACCACCGCCATCGTCGTCATGTTCAGCCTCGAGATCGGCGCCACGTTGCTGCTGTTCGGCGCCCAGGTGATCGCCGAGTACGAGCGCGTCGGGCGCGGCAGGCCGGAAGCGCATACGCCGCTCAGCACCGCCGCCTGAAGCGCGCCTGCGCGTCGCTTTGTTCTACCTCAATTTCGCAGAAGCAAGCCAATGGCACAGTAGCCTCTTGCGCCGGCATGACGCTGGGCAATTAACGTGAGAACGGGAGGTGTCATGGAAGCTGGCGAGTTTTTCGGTTTGCCATTGCCGGTCATGCTGGCATTCGTCGCGTTGCTGGCCGGGCTGGCCATGCTGGCGCGCCAGTTGCACAAACTTCGCCAGCCCGTCATCGTGCGCCGCGGCGCCCATCCCCAGGCCCCGCACAAGGGGCCGTCCCAGCCGGACTAAACGGCTCTCAGAGCACCACGCTGCGGTTGCGTCCGGCCGACTTGGCCGCGTACAGGGCGCGATCGGCCCGTTCGATGGCCTGGTCGATCGGCTCGCCTTCCTCGTAGCGCGCAAACCCCGCGGAAAAACGCACGCGCACGTCGTGCAGCGCGACGCTGGCCGGCATGTCGGCCAGGCTGGCGCGCAGGCGCTCCACGCCCAGCGTCGGGTCGCCCGGGGGCGTTTCCGGCAACAGCAGCAGGAATTCCTCGCCGCCCCAGCGTCCGATCATGTCGGTGGTGCGCAGCACGACCTGGGCCTGGGTGGCGAAAGCGCGCAGGACGGCGTCGCCGGCGGCGTGGCCGTAGGTATCGTTGATGTTCTTGAAGTGGTCGAGATCGATGATGCAGACGAAAAAGCGCGGACCGCCGCGCGCGCGCCGCGTCGCATGTTCCTGCAGCAGCGTCATCATGCGGCGTCGGTTCGGCAAACCGGTCAGCTCGTCGCGTGCGGCCATTTCCTTGATGTGCGCCAGGGCCTGCTCGAGCGCGATCTTTTGCGTTTTGAGGCGGGTGCGCATGTCCGTCAGCTGGCCCGAGAGCTGGGAGATGGCAAGCATCACGATGGCCGTCAAGGCAAAATTGAAGATCTCCTGGCGCACCGGATAATGCAGCGGCGTGTATCGGGTGCACCAGAACATCACGATGCCCATCAGGGTCACCGTATAGACGCAGGCAAGGCGCACCGAGGCCGGGCGCAGGCTGAACATGCCGAACACCATCACCAGCGACAGCATGATCACGGTCGCCCCGTGCACCGGCCCCGTGACGGCGTACGAGGCCGCGATCAGGGACTGCGCCATGATGGTCTGCGGCATGGCCAGCGTCGGGTCGGCGAAGCGCCGGTTCATGCCGCTGCGAATGACGGCGTAGAAACCGAAGATGAAGAAAAAGTACAGGGCGGTCAGCACGCTGACTTCGCTGACGTCGGCCACGCCGATGCTGGCCGCGTAGACCAGCAGCACGACGACGGTGGCGGTGACGAGGGCGGCCAGGCCCAGCAGCGCCAGGGTCAGGCGTTGGCGGCTGTCGGAGCCGAGAAGGATGTTGGCCAGGCGAGTGGTCCACCCGGGCGAGCGAGGCGAGTCGAGCGCCGCCGAAGCGGCCTGTTGCGTGGGCATTGTCTCTTGGGATTCGTTGTTAGCTTACAAGCCGATCTGCGCCGGCAAGGGAATTATACAACCGACAATTCTTAAAAAAACAATGGTTCGCTTTGCTGATACAAAATAAAAGTGTTGACACGGCAACGTTTTAGGTTGCCGCGCTGTCTACGAAGCGGTGTGCCGGATCAGGCCTTGACGACGACGCCCGGCGTGCCCGCGGCCATGCGGCCGATCACCTTCGCATCGCCGAATCCCTCGCGCGCGAACAGGGCCAGCACGGCCTCGGCCGCCGCCGGGGCGCAGGACACGAGCAGGCCGCCGGAGGTCTGCGGGTCGGTCAGCAGGGACTGCTGCGCCGGCGTGACGTTCTCGGACAGGACCACGTCCTTGCCGTAGGCATCCCAGTTGCGGCCCGAGGCGCCGGTGAAACAGCCGTCCTGGGCCAGTTGCAGCACGCCGGGGAGGAGGGGGATGTCGGCCATGTCGAGCTCGGCAGAGAGTTTTGCGCCGCGCGCGAGTTCCAGCAGGTGGCCCAGCAGGCCGAAGCCGGTGACGTCGGTCAGCGCGTGCACGCCGTCCATCGCGGCCAGCGCCTGGCCGGGCTTGTTCAGTTTGGTCGTGTTGGCGATCATCGCGGCATAACCGTCCGCGCCCAGCACGTCCTTTTTCAGTGCGGCCGACAGCACGCCCACGCCCAGCGGTTTGCCGAGGATCAGCACGTCGCCGGCGCGGGCGTCGGCGTTACGCTTGACGCGGTCCGGGTGTACCAGGCCCAGCACCACCAGGCCATAGATCGGTTCGACGGAATCGATGGTGTGGCCGCCCGCGATCGGGATGCCGGCTTCGGCGCACATCGATTCGCCGCCGCGGATGATCTCGCCGATCGTTTCCAGTGGCAGCTTGTTGATCGGCATGCCGACCAGGGCCAGCGCCATGATCGGCGTGCCGCCCATCGCGTAGACGTCGGAGATGGCGTTGGTGGCGGCGATGCGGCCGAAGTCGAAGGGATCGTCGACGATCGGCATGAAGAAGTCGGTGGTGGCGATCAGCGCCTGCTCGTCGTTGAGCTTGTAGACGGCCGCGTCGTCGGCGGTCTCGATGCCGACCATCAGCTGGGGCGGCACGGGGAAGCCGCTCGACTTCTTCAGGATTTCGGCCAGCACGCCCGGTGCGATCTTGCAGCCGCAGCCGCCGCCGTGCGAGAAGGAAGTCAGTTTGATGGGCTGGTCAATCGCGTTCATGTTCGGTTCCAATGTGTGAGTGTTCGAGCTGCCCGGTTCTCGGGCGCAGCAGATTATCCACCAAGTCGGCCACGGCCGCTTGTTCGGCCTGCGGCGTGAACAGCGCGGCGCGCGCGGCGCACTGGCGGCGCAGCAGGGCGCCGAACACCGGGTCCTGCACGCAGCGCTCGACCAGGCGCGCCAGCGCGGCGGCGTCGCCCAGCGGGAAGTAGCCGGCGTAGTCCTGGCCGAGCATGCCGACGTTGCCGTCGATCCGAGAGGCCAGCACCGGCACGCCGGAAGTCACCGCCTCGATGATGACGTTGGCGCCGCCTTCCATCCGCGACGCGATCACCATTGCGCGGCAGCGTTTCAGGCGCTGGCGCGTCTGCGCGTGCGGCATCGGGCCCAGCCAGCGGTAGCGCGCCGTCGCCGCTTCCGTGGCGCGCGCGGCTTGTTCGAGTTCCGGGTCGAGCGCGCCGCCGATGTGCAGCAGGCGCACGCGCGGCGTCGTGACCAGAGTTGCTGCGCGCATGAAGGTCAGCGGATCTTTTTCAGGACGCAGGTGGCCGATCATGCAGATGTCGATGGTGCGGCGCTTGGGCGCGGCCGGGCGCAGCGCGGGCGAGGACTGGTAGATGACGCGCGCCCTGGCCCGCACCTGCGGCGCCAGGCGCGCCAGGCCGGCTTCCTGCAGCAGCACCACGGCGTCGGCCAGGTCGAGCGAGGCGCGCGCCTCGGGCGAAGTATCGATGTCGCGGTACAGGTCGGTGCCGGTGAGGACCAGCAGGGCGGGGCCTTGCGGGTGCGCCTGTTTGAAAGCAGCCAGCGCCTCGGCCGAGCGGCGCGCATGCAGGGCGATCAGGAGGTCGGGCACGGGGTCCGCCGGGCTCCAGCCCGCGGCCACCTCGACCGCATGGCGGCCGCGCAGGAAGCGTGCCCAGCGGCTGGCGGTTTGCCAGTTGCCGTTGTTGTCGCGGGCGGCGGCGGGGCTGACGATGAGGATGCGCTTGCGGACCATCGGGAGGGCGAAAGGGAGCTGGGCGGGAGGGCGATTATACGTCGCGCGGATGTTCACGTTGGTTCATAGGTACAGACGAAAAAAAACGGCTGCCGAAGCAGCCGTTCTTGTTCATCCAGCGACAGCGATATTAATTATCGCCGAAGCTGCGGCGTGCGCCGTCGGTCGAACGTGGGTTCGAACCGCGGTAGCCACCGCCGCTGCCTTCACGGCGCGGTGCGCCGCTGCTTGGGCCGCGTGGTGCTGCGTCACGGTTGTAACCGCCTTCGCGCGGTGCTGCCGACGGCTTGCTGAAGCTGCGCTGGCCTGGCTTGGCGGCGCTGCGGCCGTCGCCTGGTTTCCAGCCGCCTGGACGGGCGCCGGTACGGGCAGGTGGGGCCGAACGCTTCGGCTCGAAACCTTCCACCACGGTCGCCGGAATCAGCTGCTTGGTGAAACGCTCGATACGCTTGATGTTCATGCCTTCGGCGTGGTTCACCAGCGAGATCGCGAGGCCATTGCGGCCGGCACGGCCGGTACGGCCGATACGGTGCACGTAGTCTTCCGGGAACTTCGGCAGGTCGTAGTTCACCACGTGGGTGATGGTCGGCACGTCGATGCCGCGGGCGGCGACGTCGGTTGCCACCAGCACGCGCACCTGGCCGCGGCGCAGGCTGTCCAGGGTGCGGTTACGGGCGCCCTGGTGCATGTCGCCGTGCAGCGCGGCGGCTGCGAAGCCGGCGATGTTCAGGCGGTCGGCGATGGTGTCGGCGTCACGTTTGGTCGCGGTGAACACCACTGCCTGGTCCATCGACTCGTCGCGCAGCAGGTGGTCGAGCAGGCGGTTCTTGTGCGACAGGTCGTCGACGAAGTGCACGCGCTGCGAGATGTTCTCGTGACGGTTCGAGGCGCTGGCGATCTGGATCACCATCGGGTCCTTCGTGATGCGGCGCGCCATGTTGCCGACGACGCCGTCCAGCGTGGCCGAGAACAGCATGGTCTGGCGACCGGCAGGCGTGGCGGCGACGATCTTTTCGATGTCGTCGATGAAGCCCATGTCCAGCATGCGGTCGGCTTCGTCCAGCACCAGGATCTCGAGTTCCGAGAAGTCGATCTTGCCCGACTCCATGTGGTCGATCAGGCGGCCTGGGGTAGCGACCAGGATTTCAGGATTCTTCGACAGCAATTGCATCTGCTTCGGGTAAGGCATGCCGCCCAGGATCGACACGGCGCGGATGCGGCGCATGTAGCTGCCGTATTTTTCGGTGGCGGTCGTGACCTGCAGGGCCAGTTCGCGGGTCGGGGTCAGCACCAGCATTTTCGGCTTGGCTGCGGTGAAACGGACGCGCTCGCCGCGCGAACGGGCCGACTGCGCATCTTGCGCAGGGGTGCGCGCCGGGGCCGGCGCGACTTCGGCGCTGACCAGCTTGTGCAGGGCAGGCAGCATGAAGGCTGCGGTCTTGCCCGAACCGGTCTGCGACGAAACCAGCAGGTCGCGGCCTTCGATAGCGGCAGGAACGGCTTGCGCCTGGACCGGCGTAGGGACGGTGTAACCCGCTTCGGTGACTGCTTTGACGATCGTGGCGTGGAGGCCTAGTGCTTCAAAACTCATTGTTTTCTTACTTTCGGTAGTGATCAGCGCTCAATAGTTTTACGAGCGCGAAATAGCAACGCGAACCAACAGAACGAAATGACTCAGAAATGAAAGAAATTTCGGCACAAAAGCTTTGCGCCGGGATGGTGTCAAAGGGTCGACACACAGGGCGGGAGGGCTTTAGAAGGCTGCCTCGAACGGCGGGCCTGGCTGCGATGCTGCTTGTTGATGCTGTTTGTTATTACTTACTGCATGAGTGCGCTGTCGGGCGACAGGTAGTCGCTTTATTGCAGCGCACAAACGACACTATACAGTAGTTTGCGAATGCTTGCACAGGTCAGCCAATTTGATCTTGCGCAAAGCGTGAGGGAGTGTGGAGCGGGAGGGGCGCAGCGAAAAACACGCGGTCCCGGACGCGATGGCCCGGGACCGTCACCGGTCAACGGTGTTTACGACGGG
>Ga0308169_10004850_pt1 | contig 12403 bp, 12 predicted proteins | sample PhyBR1_2_FD_202139 | JGI IMG/M metagenome (GOLD analysis project Ga0308169, IMG submission 202139) | Phyllosphere microbial communities from UC Gill Tract Community Farm, Albany, California, United States - DLSLSB.R1 | ecosystem: Host-associated > Plants > Phyllosphere > Unclassified | place...
CAACGACCAGCTGCGAGTCATAGAGCACTCGGCAGCCATGCACAGCCACGCTTCACCACCCTCGCACTTGGCCGGCACGACCGTCTACTCGCTCGTCTCGACCCTCGCCCTCCTCATCGCCGCACTCGCCCTCGCCCGCCTCGCCCTCCCCACAGCCCGCTACCGCGACAGCGCACAGCGGTCAGTCACCCTATTCAACATCACACCGTCCTCTTTCGAGGGCGCGCAGCCAGGGTGGGCGAGGAGGTGCAGCGGGAGCAGCTCCCCCGGCTCGACCACAACAACGCGCTGCAGCTGCACCGCCGCCCGCCGCAGCTCGTTCAGGGCCCGACACGAGCAGCAGCATCATCCTCAAGTGCCCGCTCGCTCGCCGACCTAGCCTTTCGCAGCCTCGCAGACCCTCAACCCCACCTCGTCCTCGTTCCTCTCGCTGACCCCGCCTCGCCCCTCTCGCGCGCAGCCGCGCCTCTGTCTGGCTCGCGTTCGACACCCTCATCCACTTCATTCTCGAGGGCTTGTTCCTCCCGCAGTCGTCTCGCAACCGCGCAACGTCAACTCGAGCAAGGGTCCGTCCCCTTCCTCCCCCCCTCTCTCGCTCGTCCTCCCTCATGCACTGACGCTCCACCATGCTCCCTCTTCTCCTTCCTTCCCTCTCTTCCGCCGCTCCAACGTGGCCCGCAGGCCCGCTCGCCCTCCGGTAGCGAGAGTCCGCCCTCGCCGACACGCGCTGGGGCGCCTCGGACCGACCGTCGTCGCCACCGAGCTCATCGCGGTCCTCAGCGCCTCGCCCTCGCCGCTTACTGCGCTGCCACGATGTACGGCAAGGGCGAGGCGTAAAGGTCCTGGGTGTGAGTTGCTCGCCCTCGCTCCTCGCGCCGCGCACCGGCGTCAGCCTTGTTCCTCGAGCGCGCGCACTGACCCTCTCCTCCTCCCTCTGTGCGCAGTGTCATCCCTTCGTGCGTCTCTACTTCCCTCGCTCTCCTCCCCGTCCGTCGCCCGGTCGCACCGCCGCCGAGCTGCCCCTCAAGCCTCGCTGACGCACCCCTTCCTCTCCTTCCTCCCTCGAAACAGCGTCGCCGAGCTCTACGGCGGCTGGATGACATTCGCTCCCGGTGCGTTATCTCACATTCTTTCCTCGAGCCTCTGCACGAGCGCACGAACTCGAGCTGACCTCCCCTCTACCTCGTCGTCGTCGCCGCGCACACAGAGTGGGTCTCGGGCCCGCCCTTGCTCAAGACGTCGCACTGGCTCTACACCTACGTCTACCTCCTCTAGCTCGTCGCCGAGTTGTCCTGTGCACGGCGCGCACGCAAGAAGCTCGACGACTCGGCGGACGACGCGCTCCTCGGGGCCGACGCCGTTCGTCTCGAAGGTCTAGGGCGGCTCGTCGCCGCACCGAGCGTCGCCAACGCCGACGAGCAGCATCAGCTCGCCTGCGTCCTCTTGTACCCGGCGTGGATGCGCGTCGTGCGCGCGATGGCGCCGTGCAATGCGGCAGCCGTCGAGGGTCGGTCGACCGCCCCGCTCGCGCTCGAGCCCTTCTACCGCTCGCTCGAGGAGGCGGCGTCCTCCACCTCGCATCGGCGGCGTCGACTGCTCGACCGCTCGTCGTCGCAGTCGTCCTTCGACGCCGAGTGGCGCGAGCTCTTCCCCGTCCCCTCGAGCGAGGCCCCTTCGACCCCTCGCTCGACAACCGCCACGGGCGCCGCGCCTCCCCTTTCCCTCGGCGTCGCTCCTCCTCCTTCAACGCCGGCTCGGTCTGCACCATCGGCGGCCGCCGCGCCGCAGCCCAGGCCGACTCGCCGACCCGCCGGGCCGCTCCCGCCTCCCTCGGACTCGACACGGCGTACCAGCTCGAGCGCGTCCTCCCCCTCGTCGTCGGGCCTCGGCGTCGGGCTCGCCTCGTCGTCGCCTCCCTCCCCTGCGACCTCGCCCCGAGCGACCACCTCACCCTGCCCGACCGCCCGCTCGACCTCTTCCTCGTCCTCGTCGGCACCGTCGACTCGATCCAGCCCGGCCGCTCGCGGTCCGACAAACCGTCCCTCGCCTCGACAAGGCTGCGCATGCGCGGGCGGCTCCCTAGCCGAGCCGGTCGAGGCGCGAGTGGTGGACGAGGAAGCGGCGGCGGCGGCGGCGGCGGCGGTCGACCGGGTCGGTGCGAGCGCGAGTGGGGCGGGGCATGCCGCGCGAGGCGTCGAAGAGGACGGCGAGGTTGAGGGTCAAGACGCTCGACAGCTCGTCGGCCGGCACGGCGGGCCGCAGGAGGCAGTCGCTCGACTTGAGAAGGTGCGCTCGAGCTCTCTCGCCCCTCTCGAGCTGTTGCGCGTCTGACGCTCTGCCTTGCAGATCTGCACCCTTCCTCCCCCCCTCTTCCGCCTCTCTTCCCTGTCGGACGAGATCGCCCAGCGCCTCGACGCCCGCGCTCGTGCACGCCTACCCCTCCTCGTCCTCCTTCAGCGCCAGTTCCTCGCCTCGCTCCAACTCGACCCGAAGAGTATCCTCGACATGCCCATGGTCGCCCTCTGCGACCTGGTCGCCCACTTTTTCCTGGCGTGCGAGCCGCTCGTCCTGGCCGAGTACCTCGTCCTCGAGTCGTTCTCGACCTACGGCCTGCGGGTCGAGCACTCGGATCGGCTCCTCCTCTTCCTCGGCACGGCGCTCGACGACCTCTTCGCCAACCCGATCGACGCCGCGCAGCACCGCTGGCGCCTCGGGCTCGACGCCGTCCTCGGCGAGTGGCCGAGCCTCGTGGACGGCGAGGTCCCGCTCCCTCATGCGCAGTGGGTGCGTGCAGTGGAGCGAGTTCGGCGCAAGGGCGTCTGCCGAGGTCGACATCGGAGCAGCAGGCGCGACAGCGGGAGCGACAGCGAGGTGGACGAGGAGGACGACTTGACGCAGTCGAGCGACGAGGACGGCCGTTCGTCGTCGAGTTGGAGCGGCTCGAGCGTCGGATCAAATATCTTAGATATGTATACCAAGCGCAGGAGGCTGTAGTGTCGCTCCCTGTATTGTGCTCGCACGATGTCCCGCCTTTGCTCCTCGAATCTGTGGCACAAGTGCCGAGTGGTGCCGGCCTCTTCCGCCTCGTCGCCCAGGTTCTCGCTGGCTCTCGTACTCTCGCTGCATCTAATGGATCCCTGTGCCCATCATTAACCTTGCAGAACAGCTACACAGGGAACGAGGTGCGGTTGCTCAGCCTCCTGGAGGATCCGACGCCGAAGCTCGGCAACCTGGCGCGAGGGAACTTGTCCTTGAGGCGGCGGGCCCAACTGGGCGGCGGCGGGGCGACAGGCGGGACAGGGTCGGCGACGCCGGGAGGGACGATGGGCGGCGAGACGGGAGGGGCGTCGGCGGGCAGGCGAGGGAAGGAGAAGGCGGGGCGAAGGACCGGCTGCGGGGCCGAGGCGGAGGGAGGGGAGGGAAGGGCGGCGGCGGGACCGGTGGAGGGCGAGTCGACAGAGCCCTGCTCGTTGTCGGCGTCGTTGGCCTGGTCGTCGATGTCCATGGGCGGCTGCGAGTGCGTTTCTGCGGTCCAGAGTCAGCGAGAGCGCGAGGCGATGGTCGAAGCAGCAGAAACTCGACGCACGCTGCTGCTCGTCCCTGCGCGGCTTCTTCTTCTTGGCGTCGCTCGTCGTCTTCTTCTTCTTCGAGGCGGTGGACCCGGCGTTGGTGCTGCTGCGGCTCTTGATCGACGGCGGAGCGTGCGACGGCGCCGCAGGGGTGACCGAGCCAGACGAGGACGAGGGCGGGGCTGCACGGGACGTCGGGCGGGCGTCAGACGGCGCCGCGCGGCGTCGAGATGGGGCCGAGAGAGAGAAGGAGACGCACCGTCGCGCTTGCTGCCGGTTTTGGGCGTCGTGTCCTGCGGGGTCTGGTCCTGCGGGGTGGAGGACGGCGTCGGCGCGAACAGGGGGACCGAGAGCGGCTTGATGTCCATGAGCTCGTCGGCATCGCCGAAGACCCAGCCGTCGATGCTGAATGCGCTCGCCGGGATGTACCGGCCGTCGAGGGTGAGGTACGGGACGAAAGGGAGGTCGGGGGTAGTGAGGGCAAGTTCGCCTGCGAGAGGAAGGAGACGGCGTCAGCCAAGGGCTCGACGACGAGGAAGGAACGAAGAAGTGGAAGAGGAAGGAGGGGACGCACTTTGCCAGATCATGACGTTGCACCGGGAGAAGAGCTCGAACTCGTCCTTCGTCTTGAGGAGGGTGACCTTGCCCTTGTTGTCGATCTTGCAGAGCCCGGCCGACGACAGCTGCAGCTCGGGGCGCTTCTCGGCGAGGTGCAGGCAGAACGACTCGAGTGCGACGGGCGAGCTCGTGAGGCAGTACTCGGCGGCGCCGGCGGTGTCCTTCCACGAGTAGAAGACGTTGACGCGCACGTAGTGCTGGTTGACCGGCTCGGCCTGGTCCTCGTCGTCGTCGGGCAGAGCATACCAGCGGAAGGTGATGACCGAGTACCGGATGCCCTCGTCGGGCGCGATGAGCGTGTGGCGCGAGAGCTGAAGGTCGTTGCCGAGGTCGTCGAACTTGTACACGTACTCGAGGTGACGGGCGTGACCTGCAGGGCGTACGAGTCGGAGTGAGAGCCTGGACGAGAAGGGTGCGAGAGGGAGAGAGAGAGAGAGGGAGAGAGAGAGAGAGAGGAGAGACGCACGGTCCCGCGCGAGGGCGGCATGGCACTCGGTCACGTCGGGAGGCATCTCGTCGGCGAGAGCGGGCGACTCGCCATTGAAGACGACGAGGTAGTCGAGCGTGACGGTGGCGGCGGCGCCTCGCTGATGGCTGCGGGCGGCAGGGAGAGGAATCAGGGCGCGAAGGAGGGCAAGAGACAGGCCGAGCCGGACGCACCTGCCGAGCTCGCGAACGTCGACGTCGATGTCGACCTTGCGCTGTTTCGAGCTGCGCTTGAGCTTGTTGAGCGCCGGGCTGAACGTGTGCTCGAGACGTTTGCGGACGGCCGTGCTCGCGGCGCTGTCGTACCCGCTGCGGGCGCCGAGAGGGAGCGTGAGCGTCGGCCGTGGCGAGGGGGTGGACAAGGAGGAGCGACGCACGGCGCAGGAGCCCAGTCGGTGACGAGGACCGCATGGTCGACGTTGTTGGCGTCGGTGAGCGGAAGAGGACGAGGAAGGAGCGGCTGACAGCCCGGGTAGCGGCTCTCGCCAGTGGCGAACGAGTTGTGCAGCTGGTGAGGGCTGTCCGGGAGGACGTCGTTCAAGGCGTGAAGGAGCGATGGACCTGCGCGCACGGCAGGGCCGTCAGGAGAGCGTGCAAGGCGCGAGAGCAGGCAAAGGCGGGCGCACCTGCACCCTCGGAGACGGCGATCGAGCGGGTCCAAGCGGTGTTGTTCGGGACCATGGCAGCTGAAGGACGAGGAGTCAGGCATAGCTCTCGGGCTCGACTGCGCACTCGCAAAGCGAAGAGGGACGCACCGATGTCCTGGTCGGCTTTGGGGTCGCCGGTGAGGAAGCCCTTGACGGTGCCGAGGAGGCGCAGGTCGACCGAGTCGAACCCATGCGAGCGCGCGCCGGCGTGAACGTAGAGGCGAGCGACCGAATCTTGGGCCCAGTAGACGAGCGAGTCGGCGTCGGCGAGCGAGAGGCGATCGTCGGAGAGGTTGAGGCGGACGAGAGCGCTCGCGACGAACCGGAGGAGCCAAAGGGTGCAATCTGCGGGAGGGCGGGAACTGGATCAGGCTAGAGCTACAGCTAGGGGCAGAGTGGAGGGGAGGGACGCACGCTTGTCGTAGACCTGAGCTGCCGAGGCGAGTAGCGAGAGAGCGGCGAGGAGGCGGTGACAGCGAACCCGGTCGACGGGAAGGTGCTCGAAGCAGGCGGGGCGCGTGGTGAGCGACCCGAGGCGGTCGATAAAGTCGTCCATGCTGGTAGCTTGGCGAGCGTGCAGAGACGGAGGGCGAGGCGGCGAGGCAAGGAGGGAGGAGGAGGAGCGAGGCGGCGGCGGCGGTGCAAGAGCTGCTGCGGGCGCGTCAGAAGGCGGACGCCAAGCTCGATCTCGAGGAGAAGGGCGAGGCCCCGCTCGGGAGGAGGCACAGGAGACAAGGACGAACCGTGCGGGCGGGGAGCGAGACGACCGAGGAGGGTCGCGCGGCGTTCGCCTCGACGCTCTCTGCTCCTCGTCCCACCACATCCCCAGTGCGACAGCCTCGCACAGCAGCACCAGCACCACCAGTCGACTCGCGCCCTACCCACGCACCCGCACCCGCCCCGCTCGTCGCACCTCGACCCGCACCCACCCCGGCCAGCCTCGACGCGCCGCAGCAGGGCGAGGTTGGCCAGCTCGACTCGACCAGACCAAGGTGCGTCCAGCCCGAGACTGGGAGGTGCCACGAGCAGTCCACTGACCCTCGCCACCCCTGCAACAGCACGCTCGCCGCCGCCCTCGTCCACCTCGGCACCCGCCGACTCGTCCGCCGTGCGTCCGTCTCCCCTTCGAGCACCGAGCACCAAAGAGCGAGACGACGGCTGGAAGCTGACCCTCCACACGCTTGCGCCTGCAGCACGATGACGGCCGACGGGCTGTGGCACCGCACGCGCGGCGCCGCCGCCAAGCAGCAGCGGGCGCACAACTACAACACGGTGATGGGTGCGTTCAACGAGATGCGGCAAGCGCTGGCGCACATCGCAAGCAAGAGCGACCCAACCAAGCGTGAGTCCCATCTTTCGCCGCCCTGGACAGCGAGCGAGGAGCAGGCGTATGAGCAAGCTTGACGACGATGATGAAGGCTGACCCCGCTCCCCACCTCCCTCCTCCTCCTGCTCCTCCTCCTCCTGCTCGCTACAGCGCACGTCGTCATCCGCGACACGACCGGCGTGTTCTTCAAGTGGCACCACAAGCTCCTCGAGCGCGTCGGCCGGCATCCACAATGGCAGAAGCGCCTGCACGAAGCCGAGGCCGAGCTCCTCCAGCGCCAGGCGGTCCTCTTCTCGGCGGCGTTCCCGGCCGGCTACTTCGTGTTCGACGTTCCCGACGGCAAGTGGCGGCCCGACGCCAAGCTCGGCGAGTGCAGGAACCGCCGGGCTCGCAGACAGCGCGGTCGAGCGCGCAAGAAGCTGCAGCGGCCGCTCCCCGGCTCGACGACGAGACCCGCCCAGGTGCCGATCATGGACTCGATCAAGACCAAGCCCGTGCGTCCCCTTCCCTCCTTCTCGCCGCGCCCAGACCAAGAACGGCGAGCGCTGACGCCGTCACGGTTCCCCCTACAGCCTCTCGCGCACCACTGGGTCGTCGGCGGCGGCAACAACGACGGCGAGGCCGACTGCGAGATCGGCGCCGTCCTCGTCGAGGCGCGCAAGCGGCGACCGGCGCGGGACAAGAAGCAGCTCGACGTTCCAGCGCCGCACGCCGTCATGTCGACCCGCGAGCGGCTCATCCAGACGCTCGCCGCGGTGCAGCCCGAACAGGTCATCGTCATGACGCTCGACGGCGACGACGTGGCGCTCAACACGGCGCTCGAGCGCGGCTGGACGCTCGTGCCGTCGTGGACGGGCAAGGCCGACCTCTCGTTCGCCGCGCCCGCACCCGCGCCCGGCGGTCCCGTCGCTGCGGCCGCAGCCGGCCCCGCCGCCGCACTCGCCGCACCCGCCGCGCAGGCCGCTCCCCGGCCGCGCCGCCGCGTCGGGCCGCCTCGAGTGCTCGTCGTCGCCGCCGAGGGCATCGACGCCCTGCCCGGCTTCGGCTCGAACCGCGACGAGCGCGTCAAGCAGACGATGGCCGGCGGGTGCGACTACACCAAGGGCATCTTCGGCGTCGGCCAGGGCGCCGTGCGCGCCGGCATCCTGCGCGAGTCGCTCGGCGTCGAGTGGGCCGTCCCGAACGCGCTCGAGGTGCGCGAGGCGCTGCGCCGAGACGTCGGGCTGCTCAGCGGGCGCGACGCCGTCGCTGTCGCGTGGCGCAAGGAGCACCGCCTCAAGCCGTCGCGCTCGTCGGCCGCCGAGCTCGTGCCGAACGGCCTCGTGTTCGAGCTCATCCTCGGCTACGAGGCGGCGAGCGGGCGCACGGTGCCGCGCTTCGAGGTCGACAAGCTGCGGTACGACCTGTCCCAGCCGCTCCCCGAGGTCAGGGTCGTCGAGGCGAGCAGGCTCCCAGCTCGCCCTCCTCGCGCCGCGCGTCCCGAGGACAAGACGGTCTGGCACGGCCGCGTCCCGCCGCCGGTCCCGAGCACGCCCGCCGCCAAGGTGCTCGCCCACGTCGTCGGCGCCGCCAAGACCAACGCGCTCCCGTTCGACCCGCGCCGCAACAACCCACTCCGCATGGCCCGGGAGCGCATCTACGACGTCGACCACCATCGGCTCACGCCGGCGGCGCCGACTCGAGCGCTCGTCGTGCGGCACCACCCGACGAGCCACCGCACCAAGCCGCACGCGAGCGGGCCGTCGCAGGTCATGCAGATGCTCGAGCACGCGCCCGAGCCGCGTCCTCCTGCGCGACCGCCCAAGGCCGCCGCCGCCGCCGACGCCGCCGCGGCCGCCGACGACGACGACGACGAGAAGAACGAGGCCGACGAGCAAGAAGCCGTCGAGGTCGCCCAAGGCGCCGAGCAAGACGGCGACGACGATGACGACCCGGCCAACGTCGAGGGCGACAACACGTACCGCACGGCGGCCTCGAGCACGAGCAAGCGCCTCGACAGCTTCTACGAGGGCATCTCGTCCGAGCTCATCGAGACGCGCGCCATCGAGCGGTGCCTCGACGAGTCGGTCGTCCACCAGGTCGAGCGGCCCGCGCCGGGTCCGCCTCGGTCGAGCTCAACAAGGTCGACGACGTCGGGCGCGAGCAAGCGCACGGCGCGCAACGTCAAGACGTTCGGCTGGCGAGCCACCGCCGCCGCTCCTGCGGCCGCCGGCCCGCCCGTCGCTCCTCCTCATGCGGCCGCTCCTCTCGCCGGAGTTCCGCCAGGCGCCGCTCCTCCTCCGGGTCCCGCCGCCGGCGCTCCTCCTGCGCCACGAGCGACGGTGACCGTCAAGCAGCGCTCGTACCCGGTGTCGGACCTGCTCGCCGTCGTCTACTTCGTCGTCCAGGTCTCGCTCCCCGGCATCATGGCGGCGTGGGTCAAGCTCGTGCAGCAGCAGGTCGACCGAGGCGAGGTCGGCTACCGCGAGCTGGCGTCGACGATGACCAAGCGGAACGAGCTCGCGAGGATGCTGAGCCACGTCGCGTACGAGGCGCACGTCGGTCCCGTCCAAGCCGGCGCCACGACGCCCGACATCAAGCCCGAGATCCAGGTGCGCTTGCCTCTCCCTTCCTCCTCGTTGTTGCAGGGCGAGTGAGCGCGAGCATCGACTGACTCGAACCCTCTTCGTGCCCGCAGACGCTCGTCGCCGATGTGTACACCCGCACGCCGTACGACCGACCGCCGGCGATGTCGGTCTCGTTCTGGACCCCGATCTTCGTGCCGTACCAGACGTCGGTGCGCGAGGCGACGGCTCGGCGGCTTCCTGTCGAGTGGGCCAAGCTCGGCGCCTTCTTCGGCGAGGACGTCGTCGGTCGCGCTCAGGTGGTCGTCGGCCTCGGCTTCTGGACGTCGCCGGCGCCGCTCGTCGGCCTCGCCATCGTCAACGGCGCGCGCACAGCTCTCGGCACGCTCTCGCCCGACAAGCGCAGCAAGCTCGAGGCCGGCATGTCGTCGTGGTGCAGCGAGCTCCTGTCGGCGAGCCGGTTCCAGGCGGCGCGCGCGGCGCTCGGCTCCGCCGGCCCAGAGCAGACGCAGTCGGTCCCGACGCCGTGGCTCGACGCCGAGGTTGCCGAGCTCCGCAAGCTGTACGCTGCGGCCGGTCTCGGCGAGGACGACCGCCGAGCGATCAGCAGGCTCGTCCGCACGGTCCTCAAGGCCCTCCTCGCGTGGCGCGACCGGGCCGTCCAGATCGCGATCGAGGTGGCGTCCTCGGCCAAAAAGGCGTCGTCGTTCGAGGATCAGACGCTCGAGGAGATCGTCAAGGACAAGGCTGTCGCGTCGGCGCTCTTGCCGCTGTCGTTCGCTCTCCGGCGCGGCCTCAACATGGACGACCTCGTTCCGGTGCGTCCCCTCTCTCTTTCTGTACAGCTGCTGCGCGCAAACAACGGCAGCTGACGCAGGGCGCCCTCTTGCAGACCTTCCAGCCGACGTGCCTCGAGACGGACGCCATCGAGCTCGCGCGCCTCATGGCCCCGGCCGGCGCCAACCTCATGTTCGACGGCGCCGGGCGACTCGGTACCTCGATCCTGTCGGCCCTGCGGCCGTCGATCCGGTTCGACGGTCGGGCGCCGTGCAGGACGCCGGTGGAGCACGTCGAGCCGCTCCTCAAACTCTTTGACGCGCTCGACAACGCCGGCGAGCCGCTCGACTGGCCGGCAGACTCGCACACGCCGCCTGGTCGACCTCGCGCCGTCCTCGTCGACGAGAAGAACGCGATCGTGCGAGAGCACCTGCGCAAGGGCCTCATCGTCCACCTGTCGATCTCGAAGAGGCGGCGCGACGACCTCTCGGCGACCTACGTCGCGCTGCAGAACGTCTTCGGCATCAGCGGCAGCCTCTCGGACTTCATCATGAGAAACTCGTCGTCGTCCGACGTGCTCAACCTCATGTTCAGCCGGCACCGGTTCGACTCGGCGTTCGTGCCGACGGGCCACTTCCAGTTCTCCGCCTTCCAGGTCGGCTTCTACGGCGTCTCGATCGACCGTGTGCGCGCCAACGTCCTCAAGCAGGAACCCGGACTCGTCGGCACCTGTGCGTCCTCCTCGCTGTCTCCCAGTCGTCGGCGTCGTCGTCGTCGTCGAGCGAGTCGCTGACCCTGCGCCGCCTCCCTGCAACAGCCATCGGCATCCTGTGGTCGGCCGAGTCGCAGCGGCCCAACTGGACGTCGCTCAACACGACGCCGGCATGGCTCGCACGAGCGGCAGACGGCACCGTCGCCCGCGAGTTCGTCGTCGTCTCGGGCCAGGTCGTCGAGCGCCCGATCCTCCCTCTCGCCGAGCTCAACGCCGAGTTGAGAGGAGCCGGCGCCACCAGGTGCTCGGCCTCGGTGCTCCTCGGCCGCGCTCAGGCGGCAGCACGGCGCGCCGACGCCGGTCGCCGCCTCGCCGACGCTCGCCGCCGCCTCGCCAACGACGTCGAGCACGAGGCGCGCAGGACGGCGCGCATCGACAAGGCGGTCGCCCGGGCCGATCGACAAGGCGGCGCGCCGCAGTCGCTCGTCGACGACCTGACGGCGCAGCACGGGCGCGAGGAGGCGGCCCGAGCGGCTCTCGCCGCCGCCGCCACGCCGACGTGCCCGCTCGCCCTCCTCGCCGGCCATGTGCGCAAGGGTACGTGGCAGTCGCCGGGCTCGATGCGCGACGGCGTCCCCAAGCGGTGGCCCGACCTGCGCGGCGACAAGGGCATCCACGCGCTCCAGGACTGGCTCGATGGGACGCCGCTCGCCAAGCTCGACGTCGTCGGCATCGACCCGGGCGAGATCCTCGCGGTCGCCTACTACGTCTCGGTCGGCGACCCGGGGGCTCGGGCGCGGTGGGACGCCGACGTCGGCGCCGCGCAAGCCGCGTACGTCGAGGCCGCAAGGGCGGGCAGGCCGACGGGCGACGTCGCCGCCGACGTGCTCGCCATCATGGTCGAGCGCGGCTTCACGTCGTCGGCGGCCCTCGCAGCAGCATGGCGCGCGAGGGTGAGCGCCTGGGCCCGAGGCCTCGTCGAGGAGAACGCGCTGATCAAGACGGCGCGAGCTCAAGGCGACGCCGTCGACCTTCGCAGCGAGGCGAGCGGGTCGTACAGCCGCAACGCGCTGCTCGAGCTGCAGCGGCGGGCGTCGCAGGAGGCGGGCGCCTACGTGACCGAGTTCATGCGCGAGATCATCACCGACGACGACGACGCGGCTCGCCTCGGCCGCACCAAGTTCCCGGTCGACGACGTCGTCGCCGTCGAGCGCCTCGAGGTCCTGCGCCGGATCAGCACTCGGCGCCAACGGCTCGTCGCGACGGCCGAGCTGCGGCGCAAGAGCCACTACCGCCAGGCGGCGTCCGACCTGGCCGACAAGTTCCTCGGCGGCGAGCTGTACAAGGACAAGCCGTACCCGGCCGACAAGAAGGTCGCCATCTTCGTCGGCGCGGGCATCTACGCGCGCTCGGGCCAGCAGCAGGGCGCGCAGATCACGGCGCCGCTCCTGCGGGCGGTCGAGGCCGAGATCAAGTCGCGGCCGACGACGGTCCCGGGCCAGCAGATCGACTGCAGGTTCTTCATCACGCCCGAGGACTTCACGTCCCAGTGCTGCGCCAACCCGGACTGCGTCGACGGCGACGACGAACGCTCAAGGTGCGCTCGCCGTTTCTCTCCTCGCGCACGAACGTCGACAAGCGCGCGAGACTGACTCGTGCCCCTCTCCCTCTCCCTCTCCCTCTCCCTCTCCCTCTCCCTCTCC
>Ga0308169_10004851_pt1 | contig 12402 bp, 10 predicted proteins | sample PhyBR1_2_FD_202139 | JGI IMG/M metagenome (GOLD analysis project Ga0308169, IMG submission 202139) | Phyllosphere microbial communities from UC Gill Tract Community Farm, Albany, California, United States - DLSLSB.R1 | ecosystem: Host-associated > Plants > Phyllosphere > Unclassified | place...
ATCTGATTGGCGGCAATAACGACTATGCGGCCAAAGTTAACGGTCAGGAGATTAGCCGTGGACAGCTGGAGCAGGCGTTCAACAGCGAACGCAGTCGTCAGCAGCAGATGCTGGGCGACCAGTTCTCGCAGCTGGCCAGCAACGATGGCTATATGCAGCAGATCCGCCAGCAGGCGCTGTCTCAGTTAATCGATCAGGCGCTACTCGATAGCTACATCAAAGATCTCCACCTCAGCATCAGCGACGATCAGGTTAAGCAGGCTATCTTCAATCAGCAGGCTTTCCAGACCAACGGCAAGTTCGACAACGGTAAATATCTGGCTCTGATCGGCAATATGGGTTTTAGCGCCGACCAGTATGCTGAAGCGCTGCGTAAGCAACTCTCCAATCAGCAGTTGATCAATGCCGTGGCTAACACCGACTTTACGCTGAAAGGCGAAGCGAGCCGACTGGTGGACCTGGTTTCACAGCAGCGCGATATTCGTCAGGCGACACTGGACGTCAATGCACTGGCGGCGAAGCAAGCCGTCACCGATGACGAAATCAGTCAGTATTATCAGCAGCATAAGACCAGCTTTATGGCACCGGAACAATACCGTGTCAGCTACATCCTGATGGACGCCGCCAGCATGCAGCAGGATGCCAGCGAGGCCGATATCCAGGCATGGTACGACCAGCATAAAGCGGATTACTCGCAGCCACAGCGTACGCGCTACAGCGTGATTCAGACCAAAACTGAAGCCGATGCCAATGCGGTACTGGCTCAGCTAAAAGGTGGCGCTAACTTCGCGGATGTGGCGAAAGCCAAATCAATCGACCCAATTTCTGCGCGTAAGGGCGGTGATATGGGCTGGCTGGAACCGTCAACGACCCCTGATGAGCTGAAAAATGCCGGTCTGACTGAGAAAGGCCAGATGTCCGGCGTAATTAAATCGTCAGTGGGTTTCCTGGTCGTGCGTCTTGACGATATTCAGCCAGAGCAGGTTAAACCGCTGGATGATGTTCGCAGCGCCATTGCCGCGAAAGTGAAGCAGGAGAAGGGCGTTGATGCCTTCTACAAACTGCAGCAAAAAGTCAGCGAAGCAGCCAGCAATGACAATGAGTCACTGGCGGGTGCTGAGCAGGCTTCTGGTCTGAAAGCGAAAGAGACCGGCTGGTTCAGTCAGGATACGCTGCCAGATGCGCTTAATTTCGATGCGGTGAAGCAGGCGATCTTTAACGGGGGGCTGGTGGGGCAAAACGGCGCGCCGGGCAACAACTCCGATATCATCACTGTTGATGGCGATCGTGCCTTTGTGCTGCGTATAAGCGAGCACAAACCGGAAACGGTGAAACCGCTGGATCAGGTTAAGGCGCAGATCACCGACACGCTTAAGCATGACAAAGCAACGCAACAGGCGAAAGCCCAGGCTGATAAATTGCTGGCCGACCTCAAAGCCGGTAAGCAGGATGCACTGACCGCTGCGGGCCTGACCCTGAGCGCCAGCAAAACCGTTGATCGTAATGCGCAGGACCCGGTCTCACAGGCTGCCTTTAATCTGCCTCAGCCTGCGGAAAATAAACCTTCCTGGGGTGTGAGCGAAGATATGCAGGGCAATGTAGTCCTGGTGGCGATTGATAAGGTTAAAACCGGCAGCATGCCGCAGGCGCAGATTGACGAAATGGTCAAAGGCGTCACGCAGAACAATGCGCAACTGACGTTTGAAGCGTTACTGCAAAACCTGCGTAAAGAGGCCAAAATTAAGTACGGCGCTGCTGCGCAAATGCAGTAAGCTTCGCAGAAAATTCGCAACGACTGTAACAATCAAAGGCCGCATTCGCGGCCTTTTCCATTTCTGAAATCCCGCTTTTGAGCCTTGTGCGCAGTAATGCCACTCTGTCGCTGCTGTTTACACACAAGGAGAAACACAGCATGGCTAAACCTAAAATTATTGCCCTCTATCTTTCACTCGCGCTGGGTGGCGCACTCTGTCACAACAGCGTCTCTGCGGCACCTGAACCTTCCAGCACCGCTGTCACGCAGAACGCACACCCTGCGGCGAAGCCGGAGGCCGCAGCACAGCCACAGCAGGAGCAGGTCAGCATCAATGAAGCGACAGCCGAACAGCTGTCTGCCGTCATGAATGGGGTGGGACTTAAAAAAGCCCAGGCGATAGTGAGCTATCGCGAACAGTACGGCCCGTTTAGCGCGATTCAGCAACTCAGTGAAGTGCCGGGTATCGGCAATGCGCTGATAGAACGAAATGCTTCCCGGATGAAATTGTGAGGCACTACACATCTGTGATGCTTAACTCACGCTAACGAGGCGACTCTGCTAAAGTGAACAGGTCCAACCAGTTAACTCACAGCAGGAGAGCATGACCATGCAGACCACCATAAAAGTGCGCGGCTATCATCTGGATGTCTATCAGCACGTCAATAATGCGCGCTATCTTGAGTTTCTTGAGGAAGCGCGCTGGCAATGGCTCGAAGAGGTTGAAGCATTCCATTGGTTGCAGGAACAGAAACTGGCTTTTGTGGTGGTCAACATCAACATCAATTATCGTCGCCCGGCGGTGCTTGGCGACGTACTGACTATCGACAGTGAGATCACGCAGTTGAATGGCAAAAGTGGCATTATTGCGCAGCGCGTTTTGCTGGCTGGTCAGGATACCGTGGTGGCGGATGCCGCACTCACGTTTGTCTGTATTGATTTGCGGACCCAGAAGGCGGTTGTGCTGGAAGGTGAGTTACGCGAAAGATTGATGCGTTTGATGGCATGAGCTGATAACGAGGCGGCAAACCAGATTCTCTGCCGCCACGCCAGACAGCCTTAGCTAAGGCCGTTTTTTGCTTTCATAGCAGCCATTACGCCTGCACGATCGGTGAGATAACCCTGCAAGCCATTAGCGCGTAAATGACAGGCTGCACACTCACCACATCCGTCACCTTTCACGCCGTTATAGCAGGTCAGCGTCTGCTCGCGTATCAGCGTAAGCTGTTGCCAGTAATCCGCCAGCGCCCAGGTTTCCGCTTTGTTGAGCCACATCAGTGGCGTCTCAAAACGAACTTCGCGCGCCATACCAAGCGACACTGCATGGTTCAGCGCTCTGACAAACTCATCGCGGCAATCAGGATAGCCGGAGAAATCGGTCTCGCAGACACCGGTAATGACCGCTTCCGCTTCGACCTGATAAGCGTAAACCGAGGCCAGCGTCAGAAAGAGAATATTGCGTCCTGGTACGAACGTACTGGGTAATCCACTGGCCTCAGGATTGTAAGCCGGCACCGGAATGTTATCCCGCGTCAGGCTGCTGACGGCGAGTTCGTTCAGCATGGTGACATCCAGTACTTTATGCGCGACGGCACCCAGTTTACTCGCCAGATCACGGGCGACATCGATCTCTTCCCGATGGCGTTGTCCATAGTCGAAAGTGACGCAATGAACTTCATCATATTGCTGCAAAGCCTGAATCAGGCAGGTAGTGGAGTCTTGTCCACCGCTGAAAACTACAACAGCGCGTTTCATGGTGTTTTCCTGATCATTAATTTTGCGCTTATGGTAATGCCTCAGTCCTCTGCTGAACAGCTTCAGGGTGGATCAATGGGCGGCGGAATCCATGCCCGGTTGAAATCGAACCAGCCCAGCGTGTTCATTTCAATCCCCTCGACGCCAGACGGCGCGTAGATTTGGTAGCGATAATTAAACAGCGGCAGCAGGATGCCGCCCGTCATCAACTGATGATAAAGCTGATGCAGCGCGCGCGTTCGAATGTGGCTATCCGCTATCTGCTGGATCGCCAGCAGTTGCGCCTGTACTTCTTCGCCCTGCGATGTAGGCCACAATCGTCGCCATAGCGGGTCAATCTGCAACCAGTTGGCCAGCGTAAAGACCGGCGAATCGCCAATCAGTCGATCGCCCATCACGATATCCGCCTCATCAAGCTGATTGATGCAGTGCCAGCTTTTAACCGGATGAAAAACGACGTTCAGGGTGCAGCCGTGCTGTTTTAACAATGTGACCAGCGCCTGTGACATCTGATGCAGCTCAACAGGTAGCTGATAGTGCAGCGTCAGGGTCGCCGGCAGGGGGACCGGGACCGTTTCAATCAGCGGTACATCCCAGCCGGGTAACAGCTCGTTGCTGGGGGTAATCAAGCCCTCATCCAGTGGCAACCGGCTGACGATGCCACTTTGCTGGATCAGCTGGAAAAGCATGCGCGCCTGATCGGGTGTAAATCCGGCTCGCGGTCGGCAGACCAGGTAACAGAAGCCCAGACTGGTGCTGCTGCTGACCGGTTGCAACGTCCTGAGCTCTGAAGCATCGCCTATCGCAATCTGCACCGGATGACGACAGCTGCTGCCGAGAGTGGGATCAAACAGCTGAGGGGTAATCCAGTACTCCACCGCCTGCAACAGCGGGCGCTGCAGATGCCAGCGTGCATGACTTTCAATCCTGACCAGTTCGGCGCTGAAGTGCGCCCGTTTCCACGGCCCGCTACCCGTGGCGGGTTCATCAGGGTGGTGCAGCAGGCACAACACGTGTGCGAGGCGATGGGGCAGCCAGAAGTCCGGGCGCCGCAACACAAAACGCAGCGTAAGCGGATGGGGGGCATCCACGCTAATTACATCGGCCAGCAGCACACTGACGCGCGTATCTCGCAACAGCTGGCGGAACTGCGTCACCAGTTGCGCGGCCTGCATCGGCTCGTTGTTGTGCCACATCAACTGAGGCCGTAACCAGAATAACCAGCGACATGATTCTTCATCGTGCTGCCAGTGATGCGCCAGGTCGCCGACCGGCTCATCCTGCTCGAAACGGGTCAGACCGGAATAGATCTGGCGAACCAGATGCTGTTCAGCCCGCCCGGTAATCTGACGCGGCTCGGTGCTTTCCATTGGCCGATAGTAGGGGATGCGCATAACCGGTGTATCGTTCTGCCATTGTCCTCCCATCATAGGCCGCAACATGTTGATCAGCCTTTCCGGCGGCAGATCCAGCAGCTGTAAGGCATCCGCTGCCTCACCGGCATCGAGCTGCCGTTGCAGCAGCTGCTGTCTTAACTGTTCAGGCGTGCGCAGGAACTGTAATTGCCCCTGTTTTCCCCGGCCCGGCTCGCCGTGCCAGCTCAGCCAGCCCGCATGCTGCCACTGAGACAGCAACGTGCGCAGATGGCGTTCGCTGCAGATGCAGTGGCGTGCCATCTCTGCCACGCAGGTCTGCTGAGGAGCCCCCTGGCTCTGCTGCCAAAGACGCTGAAACTGATTAAGGCGGTTAAGCTGGCGCATAATAAAACCGGAACGGTTTTTTTAAAGTATTCACTATTAGTTCCGTAATTAACAGGCAATAGTGGCGTTCAACTTTCAGCAGGAGGTAAATCATGGTGCGTTTAGCCGCGTTCGATATGGATGGCACATTGTTGCTGCCGGATCATCAGGTGGGTCAGCAGACGCTGGATAGTCTGCAGGCGCTGCATCTGCGAGGCGTTAATCTGGCGCTGGCAACGGGCCGCCATCTGCTGGAAATGCAGATATTACGAAAAAAAATGACGCTGCCTGCCTGGCTGATTACCGGGAATGGCACACGCGTGCACGATCAGTCAGGCAATCTCATCTTTGCGCGGGATCTGCCTTCTGCCGTCGCTGAAGAGGTTATCCACCGCCACTGGAAGACGCCCGCCTCAATCCATATTTTCAACGATCAGGGATGGTTTACCGATCGACCCCAGCCTGAGCTGCTGGTGCCCCATCAGATGAGCGGATTTAGCTATCAGCTCTGCGATCTTAAAAAACTGCCTGCGCATCAGGTGACAAAAATCTGCTTCATCGATCAGCATCAGCGGCTGTGCCAGCTCAAAACAGAGCTGGATGCCGCACTGGGCGATGAGGCTAATGTCTGTTTCTCTGCCGTGGATTGTCTGGAGGTCTTGCCCGCCAGCTGTAACAAAGGCAGTGCGCTGGCACTCCTGTGTGATCATCTCTCACTGACAATGGCGGATTGTATGGCATTTGGTGATGCGATGAACGATCGCGAGATGCTGGCACAGGCCGGGAAGGGCTTCATTATGGGCAATGCGATGGCGCAGCTGAAAGCCGCGCTGCCGCATCTGCCGGTGTTAGGGCATTGCGAGACACAGGCGGTGTCTCATTATTTAAATCACTGGCTGGCGACACCCGACCTCGCGTATTCCCCCGAATGCTGAGGATTGCCGTGAACCGGACAGGATGTCCGGGTTTTTATTCCAGCTCGCGCTGCCACGGTGCGATATCGCCGATATGTTTTGCCACCCATTCAGGCTGATAATAGCTATCAGGATAGCGTTCGCCGCTATCGCACAACAGGGTCACCAGCGATCCCTGCTGATTCGCTGCCCGTAATCGTTTTGCCACCTGCAACATGCCCCAGAAATTGGTGCCGGTAGAGGCGCCAGGCTTACGTCCCAGAATTTTTTCCAGCTTCAGCATGGCGGCCAGCGTCGCACCATCCGGCACTTTGATCATTTCGTCGATCACGTCGGGCATAAAAGACGGTTCTACTCGTGGACGGCCAATCCCCTCGATCATGCTGCCGCGCGTGCTGGTCAGTGTGGCATCACGGTGTTGCCAGTAGTCGTAGAACACTGAATGCTGCGGATCGACTACCAGGAGTTTCGTTTCCAGTCCCTGATAACGGAGATAACGGCCCAGCGTGGCTGAGGTGCCGCCTGTGCCTGCACTCATGATGACCGTATGGGGAATCGGATAGGGTTCATGCTGCATCTGGCGGAAAATGCTCTCAGCGATATTGTTATTGCCGCGCCAGTCGGTAGCGCGTTCAGCGTAGGTGAACTGATCCATAAAATGGCCATTCAGCTCATGTGCCAGACGTTCAGATTCCGCGTAGAGCTGGCAGGGATCCTGGACAAAATGGCACTGTCCGCCATAAAACGTGATCTGCTCAATTTTACGCTTCGCCGTGCTGGCAGGCATCACGGCAATAAACGGCAGGCCCAGCAGTCTTGCGAAGTACGCCTCAGATACGGCAGTACTGCCTGACGACGCTTCGATAATCGGCGTATTCTCTTTAATCCAGCCGTTGGAGAGGCCATAGAGGAACAGCGATCGTGCCAGCCGATGTTTAAGACTGCCACTGGGATGGGTGCTCTCATCTTTCAGATAGAACCAGATGCCGGGAAAGTCCGCCAGATCGAAACGGATCAAATGAGTCTCAGCCGATCGTTGAAAATCAGCATTAATTTCGTTGATAGCGTGGCGAATCCAGCAGGTCTGCATCTCAGGCGTCCGGTAAGAGTGATGCGGCTATTTTATGGCACGTGCAGGAAAAAGAGATTGCAAAATTACCGCTAAAATCGCGCTAATGGAGAAAATGATTCTCTCGGAGCCCCGAATGTTAGATAAAACTGACCTTAAACTGCTCTCACTGTTGCAGCAGGACTGCACGCTGTCGCTGCAGGCGCTGGCGGATGCCGTTAACCTTACCACCACACCCTGCTGGAAGCGCCTGAAAAAGCTGGAAGATGATGGCATTATTCGCGCCCGGGTGGCGCTGCTGGATGGGGATAAAATCGGACTGTCACTGACGGCGTTTATGTTTGTGAAAACACAGCAGCACAGCCGCGACTGGTATCAGGCTTTTGTCTCGGTGGTGAGCAGCATGCCGGAGGTCATGGCCTTTTACCGAATGGCAGGCGAGTATGATTACCTGCTGCGCATTCAGGTGGCCGATATGAAAAGCTATGATGCGTTCTACAAGCGATTAGTGAATGGGATGCCCGGCCTTATTGATGTGACATCCAGCTTTGCCATGGAAGAGATTAAATACACCACGGCTTTACCTGTCGCCCCGTGAGGGCCTGAGATTGAGAACAGCGTTGTGAGATTATTCAGCCAGTTAAGTTGGTATTTTCTGCGGGAGTGGCGACGCTATCTGGGCGCAGTCATCCTGCTGATTGTGATTGCTATTCTGCAGTTGCTGCCGCCGCATGTGGTCGGGGTCATTGTTGATGGCGTGACGCGTGACAACATGAGTACCAGCCGCATTATGATGTGGATTGGGATCATGCTGGCCACCGCAGTCGTGGTCTATCTGCTGCGCTACGTCTGGCGCGTGCTGCTGTTTGGAGCCTCCTACCAACTGGCAGTTGAGCTGCGCGAGGATTTTTACCGCCAGCTGAGTCGTCAGCAACCGGCTTTTTATCTGCGTCATCGTACCGGCGACCTGATTGCGCGCGCCACTAACGACGTAGATCGGGTGGTGTTTGCCGCCGGGGAAGGGGTACTGACGCTGGTCGACTCGCTGGTCATGGGCTGTGTGGTGCTGCTGGTGATGAGTACGCAGATCAGCTGGCAGCTGACGTTGCTGGCCCTGGTACCAATGCCGATTATGGCCATCGTAATCCATCGTTATGGCAATCAGCTGCATCATCGTTTCAAGCTGGCACAGGCGGCCTTCTCCAGCCTCAACGATCAGACGCAGGAAAGCCTGACCAGTATCCGGATGATCAAATCCTTTGGCCTTGAACAGCATCAGTCGCAGCAGTTTTCCGACATCGCCCGCGATACTGGCGAGAAAAACCTGCGCGTGGCGCGGGTGGATGCCCGCTTCGATCCCACTATCTACATCGCTATCGGCTTCTCAAACCTGCTGGCGATTGGCGGCGGCAGCTGGCTGGTGTGGCATGACCAGATGACGCTGGGGCAGCTCACCAGCTTTGTGATGTATCTCGGCCTGATGATTTGGCCGATGCTGGCGCTGGCGTGGATGTTTAATATTGTCGAACGTGGCAGCGCCGCCTGGAGTCGTATCGGCGCACTGCTGGCGGAAGCACCCGCGGTGGAAGATGGTGAGAAGTCATTGCCACCGGATCCTGGCACGCTGCAGGTCGCGATACGCGCCTTTCACTATCCGGCCAGCGCGGCTCCGGTGTTAAGCGATGTCAGCTTCCAGCTCAAACCCGGCGAGATGCTGGGTCTGTGCGGGCCAACCGGCAGTGGTAAAAGCACACTGCTCAGCCTGATTCAGCGCCACTTCGATATTCAGCAGGGCGACATCCGCTATCATCAAATCCCGCTGCCGCAACTGCGGCTCGACAGCTGGCGCAGCCGTCTGGCCGTGGTCAGTCAGACGCCATTCCTGTTCTCCGACAGTGTGGCGAATAATATTGCGCTGGGGAAACCGGGTGCAACCCAGCAGGAGATTGAACATGCGGCCACGCTGGCCTGCGTTCATGAGGATATCCTGCGTCTGCCCCAGGGCTATGAAACGGAAGTCGGGGAGCGCGGTGTGATGCTGTCCGGTGGACAAAAGCAGCGTCTTTCAATTGCCCGGGCACTGCTGCTGAATGCTGAAATCCTGATTCTGGATGACGCGCTGTCTGCAGTGGATGGACGTACCGAACACGAGATCCTGCATAACCTGCGTATCTGGGGGCAGGGACGCACGCTGATTATCAGCGCACATCGCCTGTCGGCGCTGACAGAAGCCAGTGAAATTCTGGTGCTGCAGCAGGGCAGTGTGGCTCAGCGCGGAGACCATGACACGCTGGCCGACACGGCTGGCTGGTATCGTGACATGTACCGTTACCAGCAACTGGAAGCGGCGCTGGATGATGATGAAAATGAGAAAGGAGTGCCGCATGGCTAAGTCTGCACGCTTGTGGCCAACCCTGAAGCGCCTGCTGAGTTACGGCAAACCCTGGCGTAAATCCCTGTCACTGGCGGTAGGGATGCTGTGGATCGCTGCCGCAGCCGAAGTGACTGGCCCGGTGCTGGTCAGCTACTTTATTGATAACCTGGTGGCGAAACACCAAATGCCCTGGGGACTGGTCGCCGGACTGGTAGTGAGTTTTATCCTGCTTCAGTTACTGGCCGCCGGGCTGCACTACTGGCAGGCGCTGTTGTTTAACCGCGCTGCTATCGGTGTGGTCCAGCGGTTGCGCAGCGACGTGATGAATGCGGCACTCTGCCAGCCGCTGAGCGCTTTTGATACTCAGCCGGTCGGGCAGCTTATTTCGCGCGTCACGAACGACACCGAGGTGATCCGCGATCTTTATGTCACGGTGGTCTCTACCGTACTGCGCAGCGCCGCACTGGTCGGTGCCATGATGGTGGCGATGTTCAGCCTTGACTGGCGCATGGCGCTGGTGGCGATGATGATCTTCCCGCTGGTTCTGATTGTGATGTTCATCTATCAGCGCTTCAGCACGCCGATTGCCCGCCGGGTTCGCAGCTATCTGGCGGACATCAACAACGGTTTTAATGAAGTGATCAGCGGCATGAGCGTGATTCAGCAGTTTCGTCAGCAGGCGCGATTTGGTGAGCGGATGGGCGAAGCGAGCCGCTCTCACTATCTGGCGCGCATGGAAACGCTGCGTCTGGATGGCTTTTTATTACGTCCGCTGTTGAGTCTGTTTTCAGCGATGGTGCTGTGCGGACTGCTGATCCTGTTCAGTTTCTCGGTGCCGGGCGTGTTTGAGGTGGGGGTGCTGTATGCCTTTATTACTTATCTGGGACGCCTGAACGAGCCGCTGATTGAGCTGACCACGCAGCAATCAATGCTGCAGCAGGCGGTGGTATCCGGCGAGCGCATCTTCGAGCTGATGGATGCCGCGCAGCAGCAATATGGTACTGATCAGCAGCCATTGACGTCAGGTCGTATCGACCTGAACAACCTGAGTTTTGCCTATCGTGAAAATCGCGATGTACTGAGTGATATCAATCTTGAGGTCGCTCCGCGCGAGTTCGTGGCGCTGGTAGGTCATACCGGCAGCGGCAAAAGTACCCTGGCTAACCTGTTAATGGGCTATTACCCGGTGACGCGCGGTGAAATCCGTATTGATGACCGACCGATTAGCGAGCTCAGCCATGCCGTGCTGCGCCGCGGTATTGCGATGGTGCAGCAGGATCCTGTGGTGCTGGCCGATACGTTACTGGCGAATGTGCGGCTGGGCCGTGATATCAGCGAAGAGGCCGTCTGGACGGTGCTGGAGCAGGTGCAGCTGGCACCGCTGGCACATGCCTTGCCGGAGGGAATTCATACCCGGCTGGGCGAGCAGGGTAACAATCTGTCGGTCGGACAAAAGCAACTGCTGGCGCTGGCTCGCGTGCTGGTGGATTTGCCGCAGATACTGATCCTCGATGAGGCAACGGCCAATATCGACTCCGGCACCGAGCAGGCAATCCAGCAGACGCTTGAGAGGCTGCGCCAGCACAGCACGCTGGTGGTGATTGCTCACCGCCTTTCAACAATTATTGATGCGGACAAGATTCTGGTGCTGCATCGTGGCCGCGTTGTCGAGCAGGGTACCCATCAGCAATTGCTGGCGCTGCAGGGACGTTACTGGCAGATGTATCAGCTGCAGCAGGCAGGTGAAGATCTGGCATCGGGCGTACCGGTAACATCTGAAAGCTGAGTTGCACCTTTATTGCGCAGCTTTATCAGAATAATCTGTATAAATGCACTCCTTTGACGCCTGAAGCACCAAAGGAGTGCAGTGTTATGTTGTCATGCCCGCCATCAGGCCTCTCTCTTTCCCTTGCTCATCAAAACATCCCTTGCCCCGTCTCGCCTGAATAACTGATTTACGTCAGTTTTGCACTCTGGCACAGGCTTTGCTTATATCCCTGCGTGTCCGTAAACGTTACCTATTTACTCGCTGGAGGGGATTCAATGAAGCTGGTTACCGTCGTAATTAAGCCATTTAAGCTGGAGGATGTACGTGAAGCTTTATCCTCTATCGGCATTCAGGGACTGACCGTCTCCGAAGTGAAGGGTTTTGGCCGTCAAAAGGGCCATGCAGAGCTTTATCGTGGCGCAGAGTACAGCGTGAACTTCCTGCCGAAGGTCAAAATTGATATCGCGATTGCCGACGATCAGTTAGACGAAGTAGTCGATGTCATCAGTAAAGCGGCTTACACCGGCAAAATTGGCGACGGTAAAATTTTCGTGGCTGAACTGCAGCGCGTCATCCGCATTCGTACCGGCGAGACCGACGAAGCCGCTCTGTAATTAAGACTCAGTACTGTGATGGGATGGAATAAAAATGAATAAAATGTTAGCTAAGTTGGGCCTCACCAGCCTGGCACTGTTACCCTCACTCGCGATGGCTGCTGCGCCTGCCGTTGCGGACAAGGCTGATAACGCATTTATGATGATTTGCACCGCGCTGGTGCTGTTTATGTCAATTCCAGGTATTGCGCTGTTTTACGGCGGTCTGATTCGCGGCAAAAACGTTCTGTCGATGCTGACGCAGGTCGCTGTGACCTTCTCGCTGGTCTGCGTGCTGTGGGTGGTTTATGGCTACTCGCTGGCCTTCAGCGAAGGCAACGCCTTCTTTGGTGGCTTTGGCTGGGCCATGCTGAAAAACATTCAGCTGACCGCCGTTATGGGCAGCTTCTATCAGTATATCCATGTCGCGTTCCAGG
>Ga0308169_10004852_pt1 | contig 12402 bp, 16 predicted proteins | sample PhyBR1_2_FD_202139 | JGI IMG/M metagenome (GOLD analysis project Ga0308169, IMG submission 202139) | Phyllosphere microbial communities from UC Gill Tract Community Farm, Albany, California, United States - DLSLSB.R1 | ecosystem: Host-associated > Plants > Phyllosphere > Unclassified | place...
AGACTGTTGTTTCACGACATGCATCACGAATTACGTCGCCGCTGCATGGGGTGGCTCAGCATCGAGCAAGTAAGGGGCTGCTCCTTGACGATCAGACAGGACCTTTGCTTTGCGCGCCCCCCGGTGCAAAGCTCCTCCGCGCATCACGCCGCCGTCGTCATTCCCATCCGCCCTTCAGGATTCCCTTGCCCCACTTCTTGACGCCCCATCCAACACTCATCGGCCCTACGATCGTGCAAAGCACGATAGCCCAGACGACGATCAGAAACTCATCCTCGAGTAGCAAGGAGTCATCCGTGCCTCTCGCGACTTGACTGATACTGTCCGTGAGCGACCATCGCGTGCGTCAGGGAGGATATACTTACAGGAGGCCGATCTCTCCTCGACTGATCATTGCCAGTCCGAGCAAACCCGCCGCTCGCCATCCGGCCGTTCCCCTCAGAAGCATCCAGCCACCGCAGAACGCCTTGCCGAGCAGCATAAGGACAGCATAGACGATCCCGCGCCAGATGACGCGTCCTCTCCAGAGCGGGACGAACGGGATCGAGTAGCCTATCGAGCCGAAGAAGAGCGGGAGGAGGAGGTAAGTGAGCACGGGGCCGACGTAGTGCTCGAATGCGCCGGTGAGCGAGGGGCGTGGATGATCGTCCAACTTGGCAGATGGGTCCGATGTCGGTGAAGCAGTGGATCGAGCTCGCGGGAACGTGTTACATCGCCTCAGGCGGGGCGATCGTCCACCGAATCGTTCCTTTAGCGCAAGGGAGATCCGACCCCGCTCGTACTCCGCGTCAACCACGTCGGATAGGTATGCCGCGGCAAGTCCGGCAATGTATGCGCCGTATAGTGGAGATGTCCCGCCGTAGCCTGCCGCCGCAACCATCCCAATGAAGAGCAGCGCCATGAGCACCAGCAACAGGCGCTCGCCTCCCCAGGGCGATGAGAGGAACCGGCGAGAGCTGTACAGCTTGACTACCACCGGCTTGAGGATCCAACCAGAGGTCGCGAACACGCCCAGGCCAAGACCGATCGTAACGCCTATGGCTCGGCCTATCGATCCGCCGAGAGATCCCCCGCTGGCATCCTCCGCGGAGCCCAGAATCGACAGGACTTTGACGAGGATGAACGCTACAATGTCATCCATGACCGCCGCAGATAGCAGCGCCGTGCCGAAGCCCGTCTTGCGCAGGTCGAAGCCTATAGCCGACGGCTGAAGCACGGCGAGTACAGTGCCGAGCGAGGTGGACGACAGGGCCGATCCCGCTGCAAATGCATGGAGCGGCGGTGACGATGCGAGCGGGATGAGGACGAACGACAATGCGATGGGCGCGAGTAGGCCCGTCAGAGCGATGGCGGCCGAGTAAGGTAGCAGGGCCTTGAGGTTCGAGATCGACGAGCTCATCCCGCCTGAAATCAGCTACTGTATGGCCTTCCGGACGATACGCGGCGGCTCACCCTCGAATACGACCAGTAACAGCCCGACATAGCCGATGGCGACGATGGCCTCTTCCCAGCTGTCTTCCAGTATGCCGGCCAAGGGCGTCCCGTAGATGATGCCGACCAAAATCTGGCCGAGTAGCCCAGCGCTCACGAGCGCTTGCGCCAGCTTCCCCGCTAGGTTTAGGAGAAGGAGGAAGGAGAGGATAATGAGGATCTGTGTAGCGGATGGTTCATGGTAGGCGAAAGAAGACCACATGCAGACATCAGGCCGGGTCGAGCTGTATGCTTATAACGTGTGCTTGCGTTTAGGGGTACTGGAGTGCAAAATGCAGAACGATTGTTCACATATGTCGTTCCGTTGAAAAGGACAGGCTGGACGTGTTGATGTGGCGTCGTTGTACAGGCTTGGCGGTCGAGCCTGGCTGCTTGCCGCTTCAGGAAAGAAGCCGACTTCTGCAGGGGGAATCGCAGTTTGCCTCCTCGAGTGACCGCAGTGCTTCTGCAGGAGCTGGATACAGGCGGAACAGGTGGACAACTTCAACACTTGATGCATACATCGCGAAGCGGGGCTGGCAGGTTGCTCTCATTGAACAGCCCATCAAGGCCACCCAGGGTATCGGACACAGCCTGGTACGTCAGCCGACGGGTCCCCACGTGAATTGTTCGGCTCACAGTGTTGAGCATGTTCGTCTCCGGCTGCTGGCCGGGCAGGAGCCTTGGATCAAGTCCGAACTGACCCGTCGGATATCCATGATCGAACGGCGAGGCGTCGTTTAGCTTCTTCGTCTGTTGCTCAGTGAGCACGATCTTGAGTGCCTCGATGTTGGACTTGAGCTGGTCGATAGACGTTCCGCCGAGGATAGGGAAGCAGTCGGTCATCATCTGTCTCGCCCATGCGAGGCCGACTGCTGTGAGCATACGCCGAAGCAGTCGGTCACTCCACTCATCGTGAGCGAGATGGACCCCTCCGCCAATCTCACCGGCTACCTCCTGCAAGACCTTGCAAATCTGGAAATCCTTCTCGGTGGGCTGCTTTCCGGCTCTCAGGGAGGCTCTGGCTTTGAGCTCGTCGGGCGTCTTGAACTTGCCCTGACCGAGGACGGCGAATGGTGCTGGGCATCAGAAAGGGGTCGCGGAGATCACTGTTCACTTGCCAATCGCCATGCCGTTGTTCCTGCACATGGGCATGATGTCCCGCTCCAGGTCCCGCTGAGCAAGGTTCCACCTGCCTTGACTGAACATCAATACCGCTCCAGGTTGGAAACGCCAGGCTACCTACAAGACGACGAACTGCGCCAGGCAGTTCTGCCTCGCATACTCGTTCGCCTGCGAAACGACCCAGGCGGGCATGTCTGACGCGCCGAGGTACAGCACCTTACCGTTACGGACCATGTCATTGAGCGACTGCATCAACTCCGGGATGCTTGTCGAATGGTCCAACCTGTAGGTCAGCTACCTTCTCGCCAGGGAGATGACATCGCATTCGCTCACCAATGAACGTAAAGCACGTCAATGTATTCGGTGCGCAGACGCTTGAGTGTCTGATCCACCGAAACCCGAAGGATCTTCTTCGAGTTGCCGCAGTAGTTGACGCCGATACCGGGGTACGGTCCCTCCTGCCTGTTCTTGCCGTACGTCGTGTACTTACTGTCATAAGCGCATGCTCCCTATAGTCATCGCACCGCCCACGCACGTCGCGATGACCATGTCATGCCGATTGCCTCACTTCTCCATCCACTCGCCGATGATGTGCTCGAACTGTTCATCCTGGTACGCCCCAGCTGTACATCAGTCACTGTGTGGTCTGCATGTGACCTGGCTGTGATGTACCCGTATGAACAAAGTTACCGCCAGCCTCATAGAACTCATCAAGGTACGCCTCACTCTCCTTCTGGTCAAGCTTGCCAGCCATGAAGCCCGTCCACTGGTCGCCGAGGGACAACGCTCCCAGGCAAATCGGCGAGACTCGCACCGCAGCGGAGGGCGACAAGAGCTTATACCTCGCAAGCTCGGTCTTGGGCTGCGGCTGAGGCGGGAAGAGGTCTAGCATCCCGACTCGCGCGGACGGGTCGGACGGCTCGTAGTCGGATGCGGATTGTTCAAGCCAAGCTGACATCTTCTGTGTTGTTTTGGGTCCGTTGGTGTAAAGTGGGCTATGGCCTATATATCTGTGAAGGCTCGGTGTAGGGCCGAGTCGAAACGGCGGTGGAGGGAAGTTTCAGCCTCGACAGTCTCCACCTCGAGTCAGAAATTCGATCACCGACTCCACTTTCAGAGACCGAGGGGTGACCGAGCATGTATCTTGTGTTCGGCCAGGCATCGTGTTCCTACCTGTCTCTTCCATACCGTACACACGTACGCTGTTTGGTGGCCGACATGGTGGATGGTCTACGCGATCTCCACGCGCCGGCAATGCAGACAGACGACAGATGAACATCGTTCAAGCCGTCATAACCCCTTGCGACGGAGCTCGCCGCCTGAGTTTGTCAGATCGGGTAACTTGGGCCCGGATCCCATCTGAAACCTTCCAAATGCGGCAAGTGGGCGGTTTCAGCGGGCTAACCTCGTCGGGATGCACATGATCCCGTGACGCGACATGAAAATGCCGATCGACATTGACAAGCTGATGACGACATGTAAACAAATCCCACTTGCCCCCCGGCATTCAGCCATTCGCCCACAGGCATAAAAGGACGGAGGCAAGTCTCGTGATCTCCCCCCTCTACGCGCCCTTCACTACACATACCCCTCACTGTCGAGTCTGCCAGCGACACAACATGCCTTCGTCCAAGGGAAAGCCGACCGACCCAAAGCTGCGAGAAGAGGTCAAGGAGGGTGAGTCGGCGGCACCAGAGGCGGGACAAAGCTGACGCGCAGATGTAAAGGCGGAGACGAACAAGGATGGATCGGGCAAGGGACAATGGTCCGCTTGGAAGGTGCGGCACGCGCGGCCACCCTGGGTTCTGTGACTGACCGCAGGCCGCCAAGTTGAGCAAGGAGTACGAGGCCCAAGGCGGCGGGTACGAGAACGAGGCGGGATCGAAGAACGAGCCGAAGAAGGGTGCACCTGAACCCAAGTCCGAGTCGAAGAAGAAGGACGAGACGAAAGAGGATGGCGCCGAGGACGACGGCAAAGCCAAGAAGCCAGCGAGCAAGAAGGGCGCTGCCGCGAAGAAGGACGACGATAAACCCAAATCCTCCGGCAAGCCCGCGAGTAAGAAGGCCAATGCGGGGGAGAAGAAGGAAAGTGATAAGCCGGCTAGTAAGAAGGCTGAAAAGCCCGCTAGCAAGAAGGCGGAGAAGACGGAGAAGCCGGTGAGCAAGAAGGAGGAGACGAAGAAGCCGCCGAGCAAGAAGGCCGACAAGGCGGAGGAGAGCAAGAAGCCGGCAAGCAAGAAGGAGGAGACCAAGAAGCCCGACTCGAAGAAGGCGGCAGATAAGCCGGCGAGCAAGAAGGCTGCGGAGAAGCCGGCCAGTAAGAAGAAGGACGCGGAGGCAGACACGGGTGACAAGAGAACGGCCGGCGAGGCGGAGGCGGAGAATGGAAAGAAGACCAAGAAGGCCAAGGCGTAAGGGCTCTGAGTATGAGTGCTTGTTGTACGCTGTATGAATCGTATATTGCCAGTTTGCCGAAGAGGTTGAACGCAGACCAAGTGGACTGGACGACCGGTTAAACCTTCAAGAGGCATCAGGGCTGAACCCTTTCCTCGCTGTTCTAGCTCGCCCAGTTCTTCGGAAGGCTGAAGAAGGTACATGCGTGAAGTGGAGCAGGTCAGTACAACAACACATGTCAGCTACAGGATCGTCGGCAAGGCACGACGTGTGCACTCATGCATGGGTCAAACCGGCTTTCGCACCGAGAAGGCGTGATACCTTGAAATCAGCGAGTGAACACTCCAATCTGGTGATCAACGCACCTGGTGTACAAAGCGTGCTCTGACACGTCCTGCAGATATGCCGCCGCTGTTCTTAGAGAGCACCCCCACTGATTAACCCTAATAAACTCACTGAGGACGTCCACCTCCGAGTCTGTACAACCGCCGTGCTCCGTCATGACATACCGCCCGGCTTCGAGGTAAGCCTTTGTATTGACGACGTGAATGTCTCCCAGCTGGCCCATTCGTCCTGACGTAAGCAAGAGGGCCAGTCAAAGACGCAGTCTGCTGCACTCACCGGTGCCATGCCCGATCGGCACGCGCATTTCGCTTCCCACCAGATCCTCGTTCCTGAACGTCCTGACCACCTCGTCGACAGAGAACGGTTTCAGGCCGGCGGCGTGCAGAGCCCGGTGGAAAGCATCCGTCCATGCTTGCGTACCCGTAGGCGAACGCCCGTCGGAAAGGGTGGGCGGAGAGGCCGCATCGAAGATGAGCAGCACCCCTCCCGGTCGCACAAGGGAGTAAGCTTGGCGGAGCAATTGGCTATACGACCGGACCTGCCATCAGCAGGAGGGACCTTGTCCGCCGTTAAACGGCCCACTCTGAGCTTGGCGAAGCGAACATGTACGACATCGAACTCTTCTAGGTCATACGGCAGAGACTCGAGATCCGTCCTGACATGAGCGCTGATAGCCAGCAAGTCCGGTCAGGCATACAGGTCCCATTCCACATTCTGCCATGTTTCCCTGCAGTTAGCGAGCTCGAGGAGCGCTGTCCACGTACGTCTGCTGTATGGGTACATTGTCCACCCCAATAACGTCAGCCCAGGGGAACATATCCCCAACTTCTGTAGCCCAGACTCCTGTGCCCGTCGCGATGTCCAACACCTTCCCCCTTCGCCCTTCCTCCCCTGCGGCCTGGAGCACCTCCGCCATTGGACCGATGTATGGGTAGCCCAGGAGCAGGCGCAGCAGCCAGTGTTGCGCTTGCACCCTTTCCAGCTCGATCGAGTCGCACGGCCACGGAAGCGGTCCAGGCGTGCGCATCTTCCTCCCTCGCCAGCTGGCGAAGTAGTCGGTCTCCCCATAGGCGGACACGAGCTCGATGGGAGGCGCGAGCGTTGCGCTTGAAGAAACTTGCGATGAGGATGGCTGATACGACACCAGGAACGAAGAGGAGGGCGTGACGGGCGTGTTCGCATAAGGCTGATCAGGCGAGAGCGGGACGGTCGTCGTTGGGCCGATTGATAGGCGGATCCGTGAGTTGCTGATGGTATGGCGACGAGCCGGCGGCGGGGGCATGCTGACAGACGTCAACGGGACAGTCGATGATCGCTTCCGCTCGAACAAGTTCTCGTCGAGCGAGTGGAGCTTGTGCGGCATCTTCTGTCGACCCGTATTTGTTTTGTGACTTACGAGAACCACGAACATGGGGGATACCTTTCAACCCGGCAGCAGTGGGTGTGTCGAGCACAAGTATGTCAACTGGCCAAAGGGACGACAAAGCCTTGTCGGGAATCGACGTCAATCACGCCGATACACATGCATACTGTTTGTGAGTGTGTGACTCCCGGAACATCTGATCACCGCGTCGTCAATATCGCTAGGGCGGCCAACGGGCAAAACAGCCAGCGACCGTCGTTTGGGCGCCCGCCGCTGCAGTGCGATGATCCGGCCCGGTGTACTGCGCTTGAGAACGTCGCGAAAGGCATCTCGTGACCGTCGTCGATTTTCTCGACGCACACAAAGGGTCCCTCTCAGTGCTTGACACTCGGACGCGCGGGGAAGTCGCGTCTGTGCGCTTTGTATGGCGATCATGGTCACGGATGAACATAGACAGTCAGTAGTGGTGACCGTGCCTGACGTTGATTGATCATTGTATTCGACCTGACTTTGGTCGGACCTGCGATTCCACCTCCATCTACGTGTGCAACCGCAATTCCGGCGATACACCGTTTACAGCGAGACACACGCTTCCGCCATGGCAGACGTAACGATATCGCAGGAAGCGCTCAACACATTTCTGCCCCGCTTATCACGGCCATCAGCAAGCTCGTCTCGCTCCAATCTCCCTACCATCCTCCCCCTCGCCTTTCCCACCCCTCTGCATCTGCTCAACACCCTCACCGCCATCCACATAGCCTCTTCCGTCCTCTCGCAGCCCACTCATGCGCGCTACTTTGCCGAGACCGGCACATCGCCGAGCGACACGGCGATCATGGGCGTTCTCGGCTTATACCTGTCATCTGACGAATCGTGGACGTCGTCGAATATGCTTAGCACGGCGGCGTGGAAGGACGGCAAATCGGACGAAGCACTCCTATCAGAGGTTTTCCGCATAGAGACGACAAGGGAGAAGGAACACGAGACGATGAAGGGGATCAGGGTTGGGGGACGATGGGACCCGGGTGCAAGGGTTGTCGAGGATCTAGTTGCGTTCTTCAAGGGCTCGGTAGGGGTATTGGGCAAGACGGGATGTGTTGGCGAGTGGGTCAAGAAGGTCATCGATGATGCGTGGGTCGAAGGGGACGATGTCGAGGTGTTCGTCAGGAACTGCTGTGACTGGGTTGGTTGCGGTGCCCAGTTCTGGGACATGGCTGATGGCAGGCAACGTCAGTCTGCCCGCCATTACGGGATCCGTACGATTTACCAGAGTCCGGTAAGCTGCGCGTCCAAGACGCCTGGCCGGAGCTCACGCTGATACCCCAGTCCGAGCGTTACCGTCTGCTCCATTACGTTTGGTACACGCCCTGGCGGTCCGCCAGGAAGCGTCGCAGGACTTGGAATTACGACTGCCGAAGCCGGAACAACTGGACGACATCTCGCCACTGCCTCTATCAGTGCCGGTGCTGCTGACATCGGGTATCTTGACGGTCCCGCCAGGAAGCAATGTTCTGCAAGCCGCCATCGACAAGCTCAAAGCCTCCACCGAGCCGCAGAATGAGCATGTTGAAGTCGACGTGAGTATGTACGAGGCGTTGCTTGCACGATCGGTTGAGGTGTGCGGGCTGCTACGCGAGGCGGGAGGAAAGGAAGGGTTGAGCTACTTGGACATCCACCTGGCCATCCAGTCGCTCGAAGAGGCTCAAGCCAAGTCGCAAGGCTCGCTACTGCTCATTCCGGCCGATGCATAGCACGTTCGGACCCATCCACTCCCAACCCATACATATCCCATATCCCATGCATCGTCTGGTCTGAGGCCTTTCCACCGCCTCGATCATTTATTGGCTCGTTTACGTAACTGGGGGAACCCTGATTCTTTGGCGTATCCACGTGCTTTCAGGTGAGCACGAAATTCGCCACTGACCCTGTGCACGGGCAAAGGAGACCCCTCGAAATTTGGTTCCGCGCACCGGCTCGTTCGCACAGACTGAACGGGCAATTTGACCACATTACATCTACCTCACCCTCGTCTATCCCCACCCCATGCATCCGCATCATCACACCCACCACTGGATGGCTTAGCATCACCGAGGGCAGACGACAACGCGAGGGCCTACGGGCGATATAAATTGGATGATGGACGTCGAAGAGGAGTCATCGATATAGAAAGCCATCCGGTTCACATCCCGCATCTGGGCAACAACAGGACGAGTTTTACCCGTCCAGGCCGGGTCCTGGCTGTATCTTTCCCGTACGACACACATACACACACACACACACACACACACCTTCGGATCACCCTTGCTCACCGACCTCCGCGCAATCACCCACCGCTCGCTTCTACACGGCCCAACACTCCTTGACCACATCTTGCATCTGACAAATCGACCCCGCCGCCGGCGCCCCCGCCGCAATGGTGCTCATCAACGACAAGAAGTACGCTTGCGCGACATGCATCAAAGGCCACCGGGTGTCCGGATGCACGCACACCGATCGATCACTCTTCGAAGTCAAGAAGAAAGGACGACCGGCGACGCAGTGCCCGCACTGTCGTGACAAGCGGAAGAATGGCCGGAACGACGGAAGCAAGGTGCATACAAAGGTGAGTCGCGGCTGTTACCTAGATGATAGGTCGTAGACGTGTTGACTGACCCCAGTGCGCCTGCGGCGACACCCCAGCACCGAACGTGATCACGCCCAGCAACTCTACCCCTGGCTCAACTAGTGTCTCCGGTTCCGCTCAGGGTGAAACATTGATCGTTCCCGCACCACCCTCATCCGCCGGTCCCGCTCTTACCCCGCCCATTTCATCCGACGCCGAGACGCAGACTAGGAAAGGTCAGCCCGGATCCAAGGCGACATTCCCGAACGGACTCAAGGATGTACATGAGATGGCGGCGGCGGCAGAGGTGTTGTCGGAATTCAACACGGAAGAAGCCATGCGTGGGGCCGAACTCAAAGGTGTGCCTGGGCGTTGGTTCGATGACGCGCCGAACTCACTCCAGTTGCCGCTTTGCTCAACCCGTGCAAGTGCATGTCGGGCGGGCCGTGCAAATGCTGCCAGCCGAAACGGGAACGCGCCGACTCGCTCCGAGCGCCTTCACCGTCGTCGAGCGGGACTCGTACACCCACTGGCGGTATCACCGACGGCCTGGTCGAGATGTTCAAGTCGAAGGCGACAACCTCGTCAACGCCTCCGGATGGATCATGCTGCAGCTCGTCTTCGAAAGCTTCGTCGAAACGTCCGAGCATCTCTACGACCCCCGGCGCGACTTGGGCTCAGCTCATGGTCCCTCGTGAACCGTATCTCTCTCCGGACAACATGCACCATCCGGCACACACCTCACCGCACGTCCACAAGACCAAGCTGTACTCGCCGTACTCGACGTCGGGCCACAACACGCCTAAACATGGCCATCGCCGCGAGACGATCTCCGCGGGGCGAGGTGGCTGGGCCAGCTCAAGCTCGGCGAATCGACCTCCTCCGCCGAAATTGCGGCCCATCTCCGATATGAATACCTTTCTCGGAGCGGTATTCAAGGAAGATGGTACGCTGGCATCGGAGATTCCTCGTTCCGCGCTCGGTCTGCCTGGCATCCAGACCTTTGACGATATGGCCGAGAATGGCGGAGTCAAAATCGAGGCGATGGAGGTGGACCAGGACGCGCCGATCTCTTTCCCAACGCACGAGGACGTGGTCATCGGCGCGTGCACATGTGGAGACGACTGCGAGTGCTCCGGTTGCGCCACGCACGGCATCCCACCCAGGACCGGATCGAGCGATGGACATCACCACGATCACGGCTGCGGCGAGAATTGCAAGTCGTCTTTCGACTGCGCCGACCATCTCTCCTTGCCCAGCGGTATCACGTCCATCGGTCACCTGCTCTCGCTTGCGGCTGCCAATGTCCCGCCGCCGGTACAACGGCGTCCCGCCGACCTCTTCGCGCACGCTCACGACACTCGTATCTTGCCTCCCGCGGCGAACGTGAGCGAAGAGGCCGCGCGAAGCCTCGGTCTGGTCATGCTCAAACCGCTCGAATGCTGCAATGGCCGCTGCCAATGTGCACCTGGTCAGTGCGTGTGTCAGAAGGAGTGCTGTGGATGCTGCATCCGTTGTGCTTGCGATGAGGACGGCGATGTACGCATGGACCGCGAGACGACAGCTCGACCGACGGCTGCTGCGTCTTCGAGCTGCTGTTCGACGGATCCACCGCCGATACAAATCCCTGAGCCCAAGTCGTGCTGCTCAACGGAAGCCAGCACCGCTCGCGATCCTTCACCTTCTACTTCACGCACTGCCACCCCGCCGGTCGGGTCTGCTGCACCCAGTGTCGCAAGCTCGACGCCGCCCGGTGGGCTTGTGTCACCAGATGCTGCGCAGCCGACCTCTCGCCAGCCATCTCCGTTACCGCCGGCCGCTCCGTCCCAGCCAGCTCAAGTGCGCCGAGCTTCGTCAACATCGCAGAAAACTCATCAAGCTACTGTGGCTCGTCGCGCGACGGTTGCGCATGGTACTGCGGGCGGTGTACATCGGTCCGCCTCGACCGGCAAGCACGCGAACAAAGCGTTGGCGCTGCACACAGCTCCGAACCACCCTCACACCGCGCCGAACGGTCATCCCCGACCGATCTTGCCAAAACCTCACAGCACGAATAATCTGGGCGTACCGAAATCCGTGAATGGTAGCAGAGTTCCTTCGCCCGGCGGGCTGCGGGAGTCCGGTTCGTCGAGCGCACACCCTTCGCGCGACGTCAGTCCAGCGATGCTGCCACAGCAAATGCAATTGCCGCTTCATCAACAGTCGCTCCAGCTCCCCGATTCGGCCTCGTTGGGCAATGCGACCCCCGGAATGGCCTTCTTCCACCCTGGCGTGTCCGATTTCCAGAGCGGCGGCAGTGAAAGCAGTAGCACCGCAAACGCAAATCTGGATCCAAATTTGGAGTCGGGGTTACCCGAGATGACGGAAGAGGCCTTCATGGCACTCATCAACCAGTTCACGTCGGAGGGAACTGCGTACAGCGACCAAGCGCCTTCGTCCGAGAGCAGCTTGGATCCGGCGCTGACCACGCCTGAGCTGACCTTCGACCAGGGCAGGCCGTTCGAGAACCTTTCGTTGAGCAATGCGGGAGGCATAGGCTCGGCGGGCGTCGCAGGCGATGATGGTGGGATGGACTCGGAGTTCTTGGCGTTGTTGACGAGTGCGATCAGTTCTGCGGGGCAGCAACCATCCCAGTCGCAACAGTCGCAACAAGGTCGGCAGCAGCAGCCACAGCAGCCACAACAGCAACCGCAACAATCGCAGCAGTCCCAGCATGCCCCACCTCACCAGCCGCAGCTCGCCATGGCGACGCCATCCCACTTTCCTCAGCCGTACTCCCTGTCATCGTCGTTCGCATTCTCGCCCGCCCCTCCGTCGAGTAACCCCGAGCCCGGATCGACCGCGACGTCCCAGCTCGGTCTACGCTCGACTCTCGACGTTTCGATCCCGCCTGCCCAGTCCAACGCCGATACAGGCCTGTCCATCAGCCTAGCCGAATACCTCACGGCCCAGCAATTCCAAGCGAACCAACGTCAATCGGATCCAGAGCCGATATACCGCCAATTACCGCCACAGTCGACCGCTTTCCTGCAGCAGGTGCTTGGACAGAACCCATCGTTTACCGCTGGACATAACGGAAATGACTCGGGAGCAGGGTCGGGCG
>Ga0308169_10004853_pt1 | contig 12400 bp, 12 predicted proteins | sample PhyBR1_2_FD_202139 | JGI IMG/M metagenome (GOLD analysis project Ga0308169, IMG submission 202139) | Phyllosphere microbial communities from UC Gill Tract Community Farm, Albany, California, United States - DLSLSB.R1 | ecosystem: Host-associated > Plants > Phyllosphere > Unclassified | place...
ATCGTGAAAATCCGCCTGCCGGCGCCTGCCGGGCGTCGCCGCATTGACGGCCCCAGTGCGCCGGCAATGCCGATTCCAGCGGGCCACCAGCGCCAAGGCCAAGCTGCATGGGTTGGCGTTTTTGTTTGACACAAGAGTTTTTGAGACGAGTGTTGAACTTGGTAGCTCCTTTATGTGTCTCATCATTGATCCGCCTCATGGCAGAGGTCATGGGCAGGTCAAGTGGCAGCTCACTTTATTCGGTTGAAAACACGTTTCATCCTCACTAGGGACAAAAAATGCGATTCATGAATAGAACAGACGCAACAGCAATACGCTCGACCTTGTTACTGCCGTGCTTGCTTGCCAACCTGGTGTCGGCGAATGCTGCCGGTCCCGGGCAGCCCGGAACGCAGGCCGCCGCCGAGGCCGGCATGCGCGCCGCCGCACCGACGACCTATCGGGTCATTAACCTGGGCGCCGGGGACCTCTCCGAATTGCCTGCAATTAATGACGGCGGCCAGGTATCGTTCTCGCTGCAAACGGCGCTTGGCTCGCGCGGATTCTTTTATGACGGCAAAGCCACTGTCGATATCGGCACGCTGGGCGGTTCGAGCACCAATGCGGTCGGCTTGAATAACGCGGGGCAATTGACCGGTCACTCCACGATGCCGTCCGGCCTCGAGCATGCGTTTGTGTGGCGCGCCGGCAGCGGCTTTGTCGACCTTGGCAGCCTCCCGGGCGCGCCGAATTCCTTTGCGACGGCGATCAATAACCGGGGCGTCGTGGTGGGCAGTTCCGATGGAGCGCCGTTTATTCCTGCGCGCGCGTTTCGCTGGAGCGCCGCCGACGGCCTCGAGGACCTGGGCGCGTTCACGTCCGGCATCGACAGCTATTCCCGGGCGGCGGCGCTCAACGATGCAGGCCTCATTACCGGCAATTCGAACACGCCCGCCCTTGACCAGGAGGCATTTGCGTGGACGCGGGCGGGCTGGCTGGTCGATATTTCCGCTCCCGGCAGCGGCAGCGCCTTCCCTGTTGCAGTCTCATCCAGCGGGCAGGTCGCCGGCGCATCCGTGGGTCCCGCCAACGGCTTTCTCTACCACGCGTTCGTGTGGACCCACGCCGGCGGCATGGTCGATCTCGGGACGGCGGGGGGTACGGAATCGTTTGTGCTTGCGATGAGCCCGAACGGGCACGTGGCCGGCGCCATCGATTACGGCACCAGCAAACAGCACGCCATGTCGTGGACGCGTGCGGGCGGCATGCGCGATCTCGGCACGCTCGGCGGGTCGTACTCGCGCGCCCTCGGCGTCAACGGCAAGGGGCAGGTCGTCGGCCTGGCGAACGACAAGGGCGGTGATAGCCGCGCCTTCCTCTGGAGCGCGCAGCAGGGCATGGTCGACCTGAACAAGCGCCTGCGCCACGCTCCCGCGGGACTCAGGCTGGATGGGGCACTGGCGATATCCGACAACGGTGCGATCGTGGCGAGCTCGAACGCCGGATTGGTGCTGTTGAAGCCGGTCCAGGGCCGCGAGGGGACCCACTCCGTCGGTCCGGTTGCCGCGGCCGACCTGGTCAAGGTGGGCGCGCCCCTGGACGCATCGGTCAGCTTTGCCGATGAGGACCAGGTCGGGACGCGCGGCGTCACCTGGTCATGGGGTGACGGCAGCGGTGACCAGGCAGCGAAGGTGCGCGAAAGCGCGGGCGTCGGCACTGCCAGTGCCAGCCACAACTATGCTGCGCCGGGCATCTATTCGGTGAGGGCCACCGTTGTCGACGCTGCCGGAAAAAGCGCGGCAGTCAGCCGCAAGATCGTCGTCTATGAACCGTCCGGCGGTGTTGCCGGCGGCAGCGGCGTGTTCATTTCGCCGCAGGGCGCGCTCAGGAAGGCGCCGATCCGATCCGGCAAGGCGAGCTTCAGTTTCATCGCGCCATTGAACATGCAGGCACAGGCGCCCGGCACCCGGGCCCAGCTGCAGTTCGACGTCGCCGGGCTGAGTTTCCGCAGCAAGCAGTTGCGGCCGATGGCGGTAAAGGGAGCGGTTGGCCAGTTCGAGGGCAGCGGCGCGATCAATGGCGCGGGCGACTACAAATTTACCTTGAACACGACGGCCGGCGCGACCACGGGCTCGGGTGGACGGGGGCGCTTCAGCCTGAAGATCTGGCATACCGATCCCGCGACCAAAAGGGAGGTGGTGGATTACGACAACCTGGTCGCTCGTACGGCTGTTGCCGGCGGTCCGCTCGTGGAAGGGCGGATTCTGCAGGAGTAGCCAGGACCGGACCCGAGGAATACGGACTCCAGAAACAACAACGCCCACTTGCATGAGTGGGCGTTGCGTGAACGGTGTTCTTGGTGGCCCGGGGCGGAATCGAACCACCGACACAAGGATTTTCAATCCTCTGCTCTACCAACTGAGCTACCAGGCCAAGGCGGCGAATTTTAGCATGAAGTGCCGGCTCGTCCATAATTTTTGCGCGCTGAACCGGCATGCAAGCGGCTCAACCCGCCGCCTGCATGCGCCGCCAGCGCGCCGGCGAGGTCCCCGTTTCGCGTTTGAACGCCCGCGCAAACGCCGCCTCCGATTCGTAGCCTACTTCCAGCGCCACCGAAGCCACCGGGGCGCGCCCGCCGCGCAGCAAACCGGCGGCCGCTTCCATGCGCCGGCGCGCCAGGTATTGCATCGGCGGCTGGCCCAGCAGGCGCAGGAAGCGCGCGCAGAAGACCGAGCGCGACAGGCCGGCGGCGCGCGCCAGGTCGTCGATCGTCCAGGGCCGGGCCGGGGCGCGGTGGATCAGCGCCAGCGCGCGCCCGATCTGGCGGTCGCGCAGGCCAGCCAGCCAGCCGGTGCTGCCGGCCGGGAGGCACGCCAGGTAGCGCCGCAGGGCGTCGATGAACATGGTTTCGCTGGCGCGCTCGAGCAGGGCGGCGGCGCCCGGCTGGCCGCGGTCGGCGCGCAGGGCCAGCTGGCCCAGTTCGGCGTGCGCCGCGGGGTTGCTGGAAGCGGGCAGGTGCAGCAGGCGCGGCAGGGCGTCGAGCAGGGGATTGAAGGGGTGGCGGTCGCAGGAAAGAAAACCGCAGACCAGTTCGGTGTCGCCCGGCACCGCGTGCTCGCCCCAGGAAAACTCATATTGCGAGTGGAACACGATCGGGATCGGCTTCGGCGCGTCGCGCGTGGCGGCGACCCAGTCGGGGTCCATGCGGGTCGGCTGCAGCGCCGGGTCGTTCGAGAGCACGTGGGCATCGCCGTGCGGCAGGATGATGAGGTCGCCCTGGCGCAGGCGCACCGGGGGCAGGCCGGCGACGCAGGCCCAGCCGGCACCCCTGGTCAGCACGTGGTATTCCATGACGTGCTCGGCGTCGGGGAACAGCAGCCGGCCGAGCTCGCGCATCGGCGGCGCCTCGACGGCCCAGACGGCCGGAAAGCTGATCTGGTAAAAGACGGCGCTGCGCAGGCGGACCGAGCGCAGTACGTCGGACAGGGTGTCGGTTTCCATGGCGTTCAAGACGGCCGTTTGGCACGGCCAGTCAGGATGCGCGGGCAAACCAGGCCGACGCCCGGTCAAGCGGCCCCCGGCTGCGCGCACCATACTGAAAATTCTTCAACTCTCGATCCCTCGAACTCGTAATGGGAGGATGACACCATGGACAAAACAACGCAATCGGCCCCGGGCGCAGCGAGCGCGCGACCCTCGGCGCAACCGGACTACGCCGCCATCAAGTCGCGCCAGCAGGCGGCCTGGGCGAGCGGCGACTTCGCCATCATCGGCGTGACCTTGCAGATCGTCGGCGAGACGCTGGCCGAGATGGCCGATATCCGTGCCGGCGAGACCGTCATCGACGTGGCGGCCGGCAACGGCAACGCGACGCTGGCGGCGGCGCACCGCTTCGCGCGCGTCACCTCGACCGATTACGTGCCGGCCCTGCTCGAGAAGGGGCGCGCGCGCGCGGCCGCCGAGGGACTCGACATCGAATTCCGGGTGGCCGACGCCGAGAACCTGCCTTATCAGGACGGCGGCTTCGACGTGGCGATGTCGACCTTCGGCGTGATGTTCGCGCCCGACCATGTCCGCAGCGCCGGCGAGCTGGTGCGCGTGGTGCGGGCCGGCGGGCGCATCGCGCTGTCGAGCTGGACGCCCGACAGTTTCGTCGGCCAGCTGTTCAAGGTGATCGGCAAGGCGGTGCCGCCGCCGGCAGGCGTGATGTCGCCGCTGCTGTGGGGCACGGAGGCGTATGTGGGTGAGTTGTTCGGGGACGCCGCGGGCGACATCCGCACGGCGCGCCGCATCTATTCCTTCCGCTATACCTCGGCCGCGCACTGGCTGCAGGTGTTCCGCGACTTTTATGGTCCCGTGAACAAGGCTTTCGGCGCGCTCGACGGCCATGGCCAGGCCTTGCTGGAACACGACATCCTCGAACTGCTGGCGCGTTTCAATACGGCCGATGGGGCCTCGCTGGTGGTACCGTCCGAGTACCTGGACGCGGTGATCGTCAAGCGCAGCGCCTGACCGGGAGGGCAAAGAAAAACCGGGCGGTGACTTGCGTCATCCGCCCGGTTCGATTGACTGCTCAGCCTTGGGAGCCGATTACCAGCCGATGTCTTTCAGCAGCGGCAGCGTCAGGTCTTTCGGCGGCACCACGGACAGGGTCAGGTCGTCGTTGATGTTTGGTTCCATCAGCAGGTTCGGGAATGCCGAGACATCCCAGTGCGACACCGACGAACCGCCGATCAGCGGGTTAGGCGTGTACAGCAGCGGACGGCCTGCCAGGTCGGCGCCGGCCTTGCGGGTCGGATCGACGCCCAGCGAGGCGGTCACGGCGCCGGCGGCGGTACGCGAACCGTAGGGCTTGGCGGCGTCGACGGCGGCGCGCAGCATGGCGCCATCGGCTTGCTGGATGCCGACCGATGGAATCCGGACCGCTGGATCCGCGCCACCCGGGGTGAAGGTGCCGGCAACGTTGTTCACCAGGATGGCCGCCACTGCGCCGGCGTTCTGCGCGTTGATGACCTTGAGGGTGAAGTTACAGCCACCGCGGTTGATGATCGCCACCTTGCCTTTGACGGCAGCCGCGTTGGCGGCGTTGAATGGCGAGCATCCATTGCCCAGTTCACCAGCCTGGGTGGAGACCGTCGCCAGTACGCCCAGGGTGCCGGTGCTCGGTACGGCCGGGCCGAACGGCGAGGCGCTGTACGGTGCGGTCGGCACCGCGCCGGCCGGGCTGGTCGCTTTCACGACCGGCAGCGGCGCCAGCATGGCGGCGCCGGCGACGGCGTTCGGGCCGATCCAGGCCAGTTGCAGCGGGTTGATCGCCGACTTGGCGCGTTCAGGCGAGGTCATGTTCAGCCAGGTCTTCCCGGCCGTGTTGTCGTACATGAAGCCTTCCCAGATGCTTGGCAGGCCGCCGCTGCTGACATACTGCGTGCCTGCGGCATTGATGCGGTAGCCCAGTGGTGTGTACACGCTCACCACCGAGAAGCCCAGGCCGTGGCCGAGTTCGTGCAGCAGGGTCGCAGCGAAGTTGACTTCGTTGCCGGCGTTGCCGTCCAGGCCCAGGTAGAACGGGGTATTGGCCAGGCAATCGGATGCGCCGAGGCGCGCATTGAACTGGGTCTTGATGTCGACGCCAGCGTAGCCCGTGCCGTCGTCCGGCATGCCTTCGCTCAGGTTGACGCCGGCCAGCTTGTTGGCCAGGGCTTGCGGATACCAGGTGCCTGGTTTGCCGCCCGGGAAATCGTGCCAGATGTTCCAGGCCGATGCGCTGCCCAGGGTAGCCGAGGTCGCGTCGCAGCTCAGGTTCTCCCAACCGGCCGAGACGGTGATCTCGACATCGCTCTGCAGGTTCTTTTCCCAGATGTCGGCGACGTAACGATAGACGTTCATGCGCTGCTGGCCGACGGTCGTGCCCATGTTGCCGCCGACCGGGGCGGCCGGCGTCGGATCGTTGAAGCCGTAGCCGGCCGGGTCACGGCTCTGGATCGTGATGGTGGCGGCTTCGGCAGCCAGGCAGGTCAGGGCGCAGGCGGCAGCGATCAGCGTGCGCGCTGCGGTACGCGAAAATTGAGGGGTACGCATGTTTACTCCGTTTCAACCTTGTTGGTGTGGACGTGACCGGTAGCAGCCGCGGACTGGTCTGCATCGTGCGACTCGAAGGTCGTGATGCTGCCGTCCGGCTGGCGTACTGCGCGTACCGAGCTGACGAACTCGTCGGTCAGGCGCACACCGCGGGCGCCGTTCGGGTGGAATTTCTGCAGGGTTGGCTTTGGTGCCGCGCGCATCAGGCTCATCCGCTTTGCTGCTTTCGCCTGCAGCGTTGCCTGTTCTTCGGCGGTGGCGGCGCGCACTTTGCCGGTTTCAGGATCGCGCACGACGGTCATCGATTCGACCGATTGCAGCGGGATGCTGATGACTTCCTGCTCTTGCGCTGCCTGGGCGAACGCGGACTGGCTGGCGAGGCCCAGCAGGGCCAGGGTGATGCCGGCGGCGCACAGCAGGCGCTGGCCGGACTGGTGTTTCTGGGACATGACAATCTCCTGGTATTGAGGTATGCGGAGCGGATCGCGCTCCAGCTTGCTAAAACCGTGTGGCGATCAGCCGCGCTTGCGGCGGCGCGACATCGTCAGGCCCATCACGCCCGCGAACAGGATCATCATGGTCGACGGTTCAGGCACTGCGCTCACCATCAGGCTGTCGACGCCGACATAGTTGGCGAAGTCGGCGGCGCCGGTGTATTGCAGCGCGAAGCGGGCGGTGCCGCTTGCGGTGTCGCCGACGCGCACGGAATAACGCAGCCAGCCGTCGGTGCCGACGGTGATTGGCGACGCCAGGGCGAAGTCGGTCAGGGCGCTGCCGCCGTTGCTGAAGCCGAAGGCGATCTGGTCGCTGAAGCCGTCAGCCGCGCCTGCGCGCAGGGCGAACGAGACGATGGCGCCGTTGACGCCGGTCGAAAACTCGGGAGTGATCAGCCAGTTGGCGAGGTTGCCGCCCACAGCTGCATTGTTGTAGTTGGCGGCAGCGTAGCTCTCTGCCGCGCCGGAGAGCGCAGGGAACTGCGATTGGTCGCCCTGGTACCAGCCAGTGCTGCCCGCCGGGGTGCTCGCGTTGTTCAGGACCCAGCCCTTGGCGCCGAGACCGCCGACGTCCTCGAAACCTTCCGCCAACAATGCACCGGCCTGAGCCGATAACGCCATACCCGAAAATGCCAATGCAACAAGTGCTTTCTTCATCATCTGATGCGCCTCCAAAGTTTTAGACATTGGTGCCGTGTCGGAATTTTATGAACCCCGCGCAGCGCCGATAGTTCGCGGCAATGTACCTCACCGACATTTGCACTAATGCATTTAACGTGCCAGCAAACTATGTCTTTGATTACTTGGAAGAAAATTTATTTGTAGGAAAATTCTGAAAGAAAATGTAAGAATTTTCGACAAAAAGCGGACATGCGGTTACAAGTTGCACCATCTTGGTGCAATTTTTGCAACTATTCGTCAATACACGCTGTTTTTCAGAGTGAAGCCAGCCAGGGCCGCAGCCCGCCGATTGCCTCTTCCTTGAGTTTTGCTTCGATCTCGATCCAGGGCGCCTGGGCATAACAGGCTGGCATGGTCTCGATCAGGTCGGCGTGCTGGCGGTCGTTGAAACCGCTGCGCCCGTTCGATATGTGCACCAGTTGTTGGGCTGGCTCGGTCCAGGTTTCGCGCGCCTTATAGAACATTTCCTGCACGCTCGGGTGATCGTAGCTGGGCAGGTCTTCGTGGACGATGTGGTGGTGGGCGTCGAACACCATCGGCACGCTGCTGCGCATGCAGATGGCGTGGATTTCTTCGGCGCTGTACGAGTATTCGTCGTTCTCCAGGCCGAGCCTGCAACGGATCGCGTCGGGCAGGGTGGCGATGCACCTGACCAGTGCATCGGCGCGGTTCGCCTTGCCGCCATGGATTTCGAGCAGGGCCCACGGGGAGCGCGGCTGTTCGAGCAAATCCATGATGTCGGCGTGCATCTGCAGGATTTTGATGCTGTTGGCGACGACGTCGGGAGAGTCGGAGCTGAGCACAACGAACTGGTCCGGATGCATCACCAGCCGGATGCCGGCCTCGAGGGCGCGTTTGCCCGAGCGCGCCAGGCTCGGGGCCAGGGTGCGCAGAAGCGCCAGGCCTTCCGGCGTGTCGGCGAAGGGAAAGATCGAGGAGGGTATGCGGTACAGCGAGATGCCCTCGCGCTGGCAGTAGCGCAGGGCGGCGTCGAAGGTCTGCAGATTGTCCCGGTAGATGTCGTCCAGAATCTTGTCCTGGGCATCGGGCGATTGCGCATGCAGGCGCGTGCGCGTCACCGTGCGGTAGCGGACTTCTTTTGAATTGGTGATGCAGACCAGGCCCAGGTTCGGCATGTAAACCTCGCAAAAACAGGTGAGGAAAAAGTATAGGCCGAAGTGTTTCGTGCCCGGATTCAGTTGGCGCCCGGCACAGAAGCCCGTACGCCAGTTCCCGGCAATGTAGGGCGTATCGTCGTGCTTGTCCAAGGGCGAGCGCGCTATACTGGGCCCTCAACGGGACAACATCGGGACAAACTCCATGACCACAGCACTCAAAACCGAACGCGACCGCATCATGTACCGCAGCGGGGCCGCCGCCCGGCTGGCGGGCCTGCCGGTCGAAACCCTGCGCATCTGGGAGCGCCGCTACAGCCTGTCGGAGGCCGAGCGCTCCGAGCACGGGCAGCGCCTGTATTCGGCCGAGCAGGTGGCGCGCCTGAGCCTGCTGAAACAGCTGGTCGACCAGGGCCACGCGATCGGCGTATTGGCGGGCCTCGCGCGCGAACAGCTGCAGGCAATGCTGGCCGTCAACGCCGCCGATGCGCGCGTGGCCTCGGGCCCGGTGCCGGTGGTGCTGGTCGGGCCGAGCCTGGCGCGGCGGGTCGCGGCCGAGCGCCAGGCCCTCGGGCTCGAGGTGCGCGCCAGCTGCGCCCGGCTCGATCAGGTCGCCGGGCTGGGCGCCGTCAGCGGTGCCCGGGTACTGGTGGCCGAGATGTCCGAACTCGACGACAGCGCCATGCCGCTGCTGGCCGCGGCGAGCGAAGCCACCGGCGCCGCGGCCACCGTCGTGCTCTACCGCTTCTGCCCCAGCGCCACGATCCGCGCGCTGCGGGCGCAGGGCTACCTGGTGGCGCGGGTACCGGCCGACCTCGGCGAGCTGGCGCTGCTGTGCCGCTCGGCGCTGGCCGGGCAGCGCCTGCCGGCCCAGGAAGCGGCGCCCGCCGCCGTCGCGCCGCCCCGTTTCGACGAGGAGGCGCTCGCCGCCATCTCGGCCGCTGGCAACCGCCTTACCTGCGAATGCCCGCGCCACCTGACCGATTTGCTGCTGATGGTCGGCAGCTTCGAGCGCTACAGCGCCGGCTGCGCGAACCGCAATCCGGAGGATGCGCAACTGCATGCGCAGCTCGAGCTGGCGGCGGGCCAGGCGCGGGTGGTGCTGGAAAGCGCATTGATGGCGCTGGCGCTGGCCGACGGCCTGCCGCTGCCGCAAGGACGCAACTGAAGTCGAACCGGATGCGCCTGATGCTGGTGGCCGGCCGCGCTCCTTGCTATGCTAGCGGGTGACCAGCGCCGGCCCGTTCCGGCGCACTTAATTAATGGAGCGCCGACAATGGCATCGTTGCAGGATCAATTCTTGAAGGCCGGCCTGGTCAACAAGAACAAGGCAAAACAAGTTCAGCAGGACAAGAGCAAGCAAAAGAAGATCGAGCGCCGCACCGGCACGGAGACCGTCGACGAGGCCAAGCTCGCCGCCGCCGAGCTGCAGCGCAAGAACGCCGAGCGTGCGCGCGAGCTGAACGCCCAGCGCGACGCCGCCGCCCAGCAAAAGGCGATCATGGCGCAGATCGTCCAGCTGGTGCAGAAGAACCGCCAGAGCAAGGGCAATGGCGACGTCGCCTACAACTTCACCCACGGCACCAAAATCGAGCGCATCCACGTCTCGAATGCGGTGCAGCAGCACCTGATGGCCGGACGCCTCGTCATCGTGCGCCTGGGCGATCACACCGAGCTGGTGCCGCGCGTCATCGCCGACAAGATTGCCGAGCGCGATGCCTCGCTGGTGGTGCGGGTCAAGAAAAACGAGACCGCGGTGGAGGAGGACGATCCGTACGCGGAATTCAAGATTCCGGACGACCTGATGTGGTAACACGCGCGCTTGCGCTCGTCCTGACAAAAAAACGCCACCGCAAAGGTGGCGTTTTTTTTGCTGCACCTTCCTGCAGCGTATTCAATGGTGCATCGGCATTCCCGCCGCTGCCTGTCCCGGTTGGTCCGGCCGGAATGCGCGCTCGCCCGCGGCCGTGTCCTGGTAGTTCACGAAGCGGCTGATCTTACCGTCGCGCAGCGTGAACACATGGACCCAGGGACTGTCGTAGCTGCGCCCCGTGGCCTTGACGAGCCAGCTTGCATCGCCGCTGACGACGACCTTGTCGCCTTCCGCGATGAATTCCTTCGGTTCGAAACGCAGCGCCTGCATGGCCTCGTCCAGGCTCTTGAAGAACTGGGCAATCTCGGCCTTGCCGGTGTACGGGCCGGAGAAGGGCACGTGCTCTACCTCCGGTTGGATCCAGAGCGCATCGTCGTGATAGCGCTCGAGCAGCTGTTGGATATCGCCGCGCTGGAACATCTGGTAGCCTTCCATCACCAGCCGCTTGTTTTCTTGTGCGTCCATGACAGCCTCCTATGAAGAGTCGGCCGTCCACTGACAATCGCCCCACGCTCATGCCGCGGATAGTCGGTACTTTGAGCCTAGTGCGCGGCGCGCGGAAGTCAAGGCCGGCGGCATCCAACCGCAAGGAGGCAGCATGACGGACACATTCAAGGCCGGCGACAAGGTGCAATGGCATTCTTCCCAGGGAACGGTCACCGGCACGGTCAGGAAGAAACTGACGGCGCCGACCGAGATCAAGGGCCACCACGTTGCCGCCTCAAAAGACAATCCCGAGTACCTGGTCGTCAGCGACAAGACCGGGGCCGAGGCCGCGCACAAGCCCGATGCCTTGAGCAAGGCATGATCGGTGGGCAATGCTGCGGGTAGGTGGCGTTTTTGTTACTGCTGAATTCCTGGTAGCCCGGATGGAATCGAACCACCGGCACAAGGAGTTTCAATCCTGCGCGCGACCGCCCGCGCGACCCGGCCCCGCCGGGCTCAGCTTGACTCCGGCCGGATGGGAAGTTTCCAACCGGGCCGAATGAAATGGCAGGTGTAGCCGCCTGGATTGCGTTCCAGATAGTCCTGGTGTTCCGGCTCGGCCTCCCAGAACGGCCCGGCCGGGACGATCTCGGTGACGGCCTTGCCGGGCCATAGCCCGGAAGCGTCGACATCGGCAACGGTCTGTTCGGCGACGCGCTTCTGCTCGTCGCCGAGGTAGTAGATGCCCGAGCGATAGCTCGTTCCGCGATCATTGCCCTGGCGGTTAGCCGTGGTCGGATCATGGATCTGGAAGAAGAATTCGAGTATCTGGCGATAGCTGAGCCGGCTCGGGTCGAACACCACCTCGAGTGCTTCAGCGTGGGTGCCATGGTTGCGGTAGGTGGCATTCGGTACGTCACCGCCGGTGTAGCCGACGCGCGTCGACAGCACGCCGGGCATGCGCCGCAGCAGTTCCTCCATGCCCCAGAAGCAGCCGCCTGCCAGGATGGCGGTTTCACTTTGCTGTGTCATTGTTTTCCTTTTCCAGAATGGGTGCTGCGCCCAGGGAGCGCGGCAATGATAATGTCACATCCCACTATAATCGACTCGCATTAATCGACTCGCATGACAGGCACCGCGCAGCACGCCGATCCAGCAGGCGGCGGGCAGGGACGAGCGGCGCCAGGAATAAAAACGCCAGGCTGCTGTTAAAATTTGCGCTGGCCTTACGCCGTCCATTTTTGGGAGTACACGACATCCTGGGTTTTTTAGTCAGAGCGGCGATACGCGCGCCGAAGCTAGCGGCCGCTGTCGCGTTAGCAGTGCTGGCAGCCTTGGCCAGCACCTTGACCTACACCGGTTTCCTTGTGGTCGGGGTGTTGGCCGATTATCTCGGCACGGGCCGGTTCATGGCAGGACTGCTCCTTGGCATTCTTTTTGCAAGATTTCCCAAGATTAGCAAAGGCAAGCTGCGCCTTGTCGGCCTGTTACCCAAGCCTGCCCGTCGGCCCCTCATCGTGAGCATACTCGCACTGTGTCTGGCGACCTTTCTGGCGCGTGGGGACTACGTGCCCGCGGCATTTACAGGATTCGCCGCGGCGTTTCTTCTCGCCTACCCGTGGTTGAGGCGCGCCCTATTCGATCGAATTTTATCGTCTGTCTTCAAATTCACCGGCAAAAACCCTCGCAGAAGTGCTGACGACATGGTGATTGATGGTGAATTCACGGAAAAAAAGAATGATGGGTTGATCGAC
>Ga0308169_10004854_pt1 | contig 12400 bp, 23 predicted proteins | sample PhyBR1_2_FD_202139 | JGI IMG/M metagenome (GOLD analysis project Ga0308169, IMG submission 202139) | Phyllosphere microbial communities from UC Gill Tract Community Farm, Albany, California, United States - DLSLSB.R1 | ecosystem: Host-associated > Plants > Phyllosphere > Unclassified | place...
CTATCTCGTCGAAGCTGCTACTCCATCTTTTCTCCTGAAACGATCAAGATTGCTTCGAATGGCCTGCCGGCGATATGAGCGTGAAGGGTCAGACGCTAGCGCAAAGCCTTGGTTTATGTCGAATTGGAGGCCGGTCGCCCGGCAACGTCGATGCTGCTAACGATGTTGCTCATTCCATCATTATAAGTCTTCCCGGAATCGCTCTCGTCGAGCCGGTACTCTACGTACTGTACTGTTGCTGCACTTGTACCTTGCTGTACTGTTTGGGCACGCTACTCGAGTGCGGACCGTCCGGTCCCGCTTTTATCCAAGTCTTGTTCAAAGTCCGTCTCCCGCCTATTCAATCCTCCCTTCCCTTTCTCTTGGCCCCTCGTGCCCGCCTCACTTCTGGTACGGCGCAGTGACGTTGGACGTCTTGCCCAGGTCCAAGGCTCGCGCGAGGTTGAAAGCGATATCAACATTGCCCATCACGCCGCGGAAGAGCTCGTGGCCCGGACCCCACGCGTAGATCGGCACGTCGACCTGGCGTCAGCGCGCGCCCTCGTCATCTCGTCATCGTCATCCCTCGCACGACTCACGAGCGAGTGCACGCCCTGTCCCTCGCCCGTCCCGATGTTGCCCGTCATGGCGAATCCAGTCGGGTTGTCATTCGGGTTGAAGAAGTAGCCCGTCGAGTTCCTCGTCGCGGGGATGCGCTCGTGGTGGTCGTTGACGCGGAAGTCCTCGCGCTTGTCCGGAAACGCCGACCACCCGTGCGCGATCGTGTACCGCGGCTGCCAGGTGACTGGGAATCCGGGGCCTTGGGGCGAGTCGAAGATCGTGTGGTTTGTGGGCAGCACGTCCTCGGGCACGACGTATGCAGACAGGCCCGAGTTCTGGTACGTCCCCACTGCGTTCCGCTTCGCCCGGTCGGCGTTCTGCGCGTCGAGGAACTTGGTGTCGGCGGAGCCGTACACGTCGCTGGGGTCAGTGGCGCGAACATAACGGGGTGAGGGGAGACTGAAGGTCCATGAATAGGGTATGAACATGATTGTCCAGAACAAGGAGCACGGAGCCGAGAGCAGCATAGGCCGGGGGCAGCAGCCACAGATCGGGATGACAGACACGGGACGGGGCAGTTGTTGGAGCCGACGTCCCAGGGACGCCATGAATGGGAAAGACAGTCGCGACCACTCACAAGCCGTGTCCGTGGTCGGCAGTAACGACAATCAGCGTCTCATCGAGCTCGCCAATCTCCTCGAGGTGCGCGAGGGTGGCGCGGAGCGTATCGTCCAGCTCGAGCAAATCTCCCAGGGCTCGGTCCACGTCCTGGACGTGCATCTCCTTGTCGATAAGCGCCGCCTCGGACATGAGCATGAAGCCCGTTCCCCGCTCCTTGGCGCGGGTGTGGAGGATATCGATGGCCTTGAGCGTCATGTCCTTGAGGCCCGGCTGGTCGTACCTGCCGTCAGCCACGGCCCATCTCACGCCCAGGCGTTGCACAATTGGGATGGAGGATCGTCGCTGCCACTCACGCGCCCTGCTGGCCCAGCGGCTGCACCGCAAAGTCCAGCGTGTCCGTGAAGACATGCTGGTCCAGCCACGTCGAGATGTTGCCCTGGGTGAAGATGCCCAGCGCGCGTTGGGCATTGTCAAACGCCTCGAGCTCGGTGTTGGTGTACCCCACCTGGTAGTCGTGCTCGGCCCATCGGTCAAACTGCGAGACGTTGCCGTTGCTCGCGCTCGGCAGGAAGTTCTCGGCTCCTCCGCCGAAGAGGAGGTCGACCCCCTGCCACGGGTACCACGAGTAGTTGCCGGTCACGCCGTTGAGGTACTGCTCGATGATAGCCGAGTACTGCGAGCGCTGGGAGGTGTGCGTGCAGACGGCCGCGGGGGAGGCGTCGGCGATGTATGCCTTGGAGACTGGGGTGAGCGCTGCTTTACGGGGCAAAGGGGTATGAGCCGTAACGAGCAGCAGCCACGGGCGGGGGAGGGTGAGGTCAACGGCCAGGGTCAATGGCCAAGGGAACACTCTGACACCGAGCGAAGGACCAAGTAGGGACGGCCCGCCCTCGCGGACTTGTCCATCCGCATCGTCCTCGGTCTATGAGATCGCCTGGGCAGACACGCGGGGTGATGATTGCAGGAATGAGTACTGAACCCGACGTACCAATTCCGACCTGCCCGCCGGTGACCCGTCGGAACATCTCAAACACAGTCTCGACCTTCGGGTCGCCGAACGGCTTGCCGGTCGAGTCGGTGTAAGCGTTCAAGCCGTTGACAGTCATCTTCTTGCCGGTGAAGAGGGCAGAGGCGCTGTTGGCCGAGTCGGTGATGAACGAGTCGAGCCTGGTGTCAGGGCTTGACCCGTGCAGCCGTCGACTTCTGCCCGTCTTGCTGGGCTCGGAGGAGACTTCGGAGCCGTGTGTGACACTATGAGAACATGAGCCACTCACGAGTGGGTCATCTGCGCGCCGTACGCCGGGGCCTCGTCCATCTTCAGCTTGGTCTGGTACTTTCCGTTGATCGTCTTGTGCGCAAGCAGCCGGGCCGCGGAGACCATCGACGTGGCCATCTGCGGTCAGCGCAGTGCGGACTTGGGAAAGACGCGCAAGGAAGAGACGGCACCCACCCCGTCGCCCAGGAAGAAGATGACGTTCTTGGCCTTTTTGCAGTCCGCAAGGGGCAGGACCTCCCACTGCGCCCGGGTCTCCCAGCCATCGTTGTACGTCAACACGACGTCGTACTTGCCGGGGTTGTGCAGCTGGATGTTGCGGTACGACTTGGCGAGCACGTTGACGGGCGTCTTGGCGCCCGTCTCCTCCGCGAAGAGGTCCTCGTAGTATGTGAAGTTGTAGCTCTCGACTGCGGTGAGCCACAAGACAGCCTTGGTCGGACGACGAGCGCTCACCCTCGGGGTCGGCGATGCCGAAGAACTGCGCAACGTCGATCAGCTCGGCGCCCTCGCCGCCGATCTTGAGGCTGAAGTTGGGGTTGGGGACACCGCCGTTGTATGCCTCGGTGCCGTTCACGGGCGCTTGCACCTCGACTCGGATGTCAAACGTCTCTGCATGTCAGTCCAGCGCGGGCTAACACTGTCAACTGCTGCCGAGCGCGGTCAGGCTGAAGCACGCGGGGTCGCCTGACTAGGGAGGCAGGTGACAGACGATGGGGATCGTGTACGCAAAGTGTGGGACCTTGACTCACGTCCCGCGATAAAGTCCACTTGGTCCTGGTATGAGCTGAGCACGGATGCACCTCATGCGCCCGAGGCCACTGCCACTTACAGGGGGATAAAGGCATCCCAGAGAGGGGCAGGCAGCGGTACGCCTGAACGTCTGGGCCGAGACACCCGAGACGAGCGCCGAAGCAGCAATCACCGCCGGAACGAACAACATTTGAGCCGTTTTCCTAGGTCGCCGAGTTTGGTGGATCCGCCGTGATCTATCGAGGCTGTCGCAACAGCCGAGTCTGTCAGATCCGTCGAGACTGTCGAGGGGTGTCGGTGAGCTGGGGACTGAGCAGACCCCGGGTTCAATCAGCGCAATATATACCTTCGCCCAGCCGTCGACTTTGTCGGCAAACAAGCAAACATGCATGCCGTCAGCGCGTCATGCCCTGTACAACCCCTCCGCACCCCGTTGTTTGGCCCAGAGACGCATGAACGTGAACATCGAGAGCCAAGGACAAAGAAGAACCGGGCAATCGATCGCACGTTCGTGCGTGCCTAGGTCATCGTGATTACCCGGTGGAGTGCCAAGACAATTCGACCTCGCGCTAAGATACCGTATGCTGGTTATTTTCGGCGGGGTGGGGCGTGCGATCGTACAAGGAAGCATGATGGCATGGGTTAGTGCGTATTGTGCATGTTGGACATGGGATGAACGTGTTTCCATGCTAGCCAGTTACAACGCTGTGTACATGTGTCGGACGTATGAACAGCGGAAAGACCGGGGGCATCGCCGGCGTCACGCCCGGACCTTCGCCAGCCTCGTCGCAGACCTCGTAGACTACCGGCGCCCATGAGCTAGGGGACGCTGCGAGCCCCGGGATCGCGAGGAGTCTTTAAGGTCGGCAACCGCCTATCGCCTCTCGGCGGGCGGGCCCATGATATTCGCTACCATGTCCCTGTTCCACCTGCCAGGCTCATTCGTGACCGATTTTCTCGCCTTGCCCTCTTTCTCTTTCTCCTTGTCCTCTTTCGGCTTTGACAAGGTCAGATTTCGGCCAAACAGCCTCGTGCGCGCGGTCGGTGAGGTTTCCGCCGGGACCGGCACAGGGGGAGGGAGATTATGTTGTCGATTCGGGGGTGACGTATAACTTCTCTTTGGGACAGACGTGTTTGAGGGTGGCGATGTTGGCGCTGGTCCATATCCCGCACTGCGGGGCGCAAGGCGCTCATCCCGTGCCGGCGAACGCCGAGGGCTGTGATCCGCCTGGACGACTCGAGGGGGAGGCGGCGGTGAGTCGAGATCGAGTCGTGCCAGGTCGATTTGTCCGGCCGCCTGTGCCGGCTCCGCCCCGGGTGGGAGGGGCAGATCCGTTATCGAGTTGCCCGACGCCGTGCGGTCGTGCCACGGTGCCGACCCGTGATGCTGTACCGCCGAGACAACATCCCACCAGCCGGAAGACGCCGGTCCGCTCGATGACGGCGTCATCTGCGTCGGACTCTGCAGCTGCAGCGGAGGAAGTGCTTTGTGCGTGTTGACTACGTAGCCATTGGATTGGGTGTCCGTATTGATCTGGGGCTGGACTCGAGCCGTCAGAACCTGGGCAGGCGAGTCCGGTTCCGAATCCGAATCCGAATCGTCCAGACCATCGTGCAGCGGCACGCTGAGAGAACGAGCGTGGACAGGCGATGGGCGCACCGGGGTGGTGTTGTTGGACTGGGCGCGACGATGAGTGGGTTTGACGGGAGCCAAGAGCGGGGCAAGGATGTTCTGCTTGCTTGTCGCGAAGACCTCGGCGTAGGACCCGTCCGGGAACTACTGCTCAGCTCGGCTTTTTTCGCATGCTGCGCCTCGACGACGTACCCTCTTCGCTACAGCGTCGATCTGCTCCCCGATCCACCGTTCCTTCTCCTCGTCCGTAGCACCCTCGAGCTTTTCCTTCTCACTCTCCACCAGCTCGCTGACCACCACCACCGCAGCCTCATCACTCATACGCGGGTTCACATACAGCGTAGCCGTCGTGGATTGCACCGACGGCTCGCGGAACGGTACATCGTCCGGATCCGGCGGCGCAGGCAGGATGTCGAGGTACTGGTCGATGTAGTCGGCTGGCAACGGCGATGGGGGTAGTACGAACGTCCGCCGTAAGACCAGGAAGATGGGAATGAGGATCTGCGACGTCTTGAATGCGGATTCGATGTCGCCCAAGTCTTTGCCCAGCTGCTCGCGCCCTGATTTGGCCCACTTGGCCTTGAGCATGTGTTCACGTTTCTCCCTGCTGAGATACTCTGAGACCAGCTCAAGGGCGTAGTTGGCGATTGGGTTGGGGTCATTTGCGACTGATAAAGGTAGCGGCGACATTGGCGTCTTGGGACTGCCGCTTGTCGGTGTCGTCGGGCCACGGTGAAAGTACCGCGCAGAAGGAGAGGAAGGTGTAGCAGGAGCTGGTGGTCGGCCCTCCTCGACGTCACGGGCGAAGCTGCTGAGGAGCTTGATCACGGTGGACTTTGTAGGTGCCGGCAAGGTGATCGGGTAGTTTGCTTGTTGTGCGAGACCCGTACGTGTCTTTGCGGACCTGAAAGCCGGTCGCAGAGCCGGGCGCGCAGCGACCTGATATCAGCTCGTTTCCCATGCTCAAGGTCCTGGGAACTTACCAGGCTCTCCACGTACTCCAGCTCCTTGCCTACGCCCCATCTGCCCTCGCCCGCGACCCTCCGACGAATGTGCTGCAAGAGCGCCCTCTCTGCATCTGGCACCGACAGGACGAGCAGCTGCTCAGCCAGCTCTCGGGGAGTGAAGTACGACAACGTCAACCGTATCGAGAGCAACAGCGCCAGATCCCGTTGCCGCGCTGCATCCAGCTGGCGAGGTGGTGAGCCCATCGGCGAGGTCGTTGCGCCTCTGAGACCGTCTTCGACCTCTCCCAATCTTGCACTGATCTCCTCGAACGTCTCCTTGCCAATGGTGCCCTTGCCTCCGCGGCCGGGTTTCTTCTCGCGCGCCTTCTGTTCCCGAGCGAGTACGTATTCGAGTATGACTTCCCGCGAGTGCTCCAGCGATGGCGGCGGCTGTGACAAGAGGTGGTGGAGGATTGAAGCGGGAGATTGAGATCGCGAGAGGGGGAAGGGCCCGGTGGGAGGGGTCAGGTCGTGTGGTTCGGGTACATTTGTGACATAGCGAGCCCTGTTGAAGACGGGGCCGGTGTGAGGGGGTGTCTGGCATTGGCCTCACATTCACCTCGAGTGTTCGGCCATGGCGGTCTCACCTTGGATTCGATCTCGGCCAGACCGACCGAGACCTCGAAGAGCGTATCTCCCTTTGCTCGTCTATACAAGATCCACTCTTCCAGGGCGTCCACGGCCGCATCGCGCTGCGTCGCCGGGGAAGAGAGGTATGCTGGGAGGTGGGAGGGAATATTGCTGGGCGACATGGCTGTGCTGCGCGCAGTCGGTGATGAAGCCGAGAGGGTCCTAGGTGCTGGTCGAGACGATCATCACGGTGATGGGAGCGGGATCATGTGGGGGGAAGGTCAGCAGGCGGGGTTGAGGCGGGGACGGGTGTGAGAAGCACGAGGGGAACCAGTGAGGATGGGACGGGGCGGTGGACTGGCAGATCGCAGAGCTTGTCTCTGGGTTGAGCGTACGAGTGTTTCAGGCACGGGAACCCGGGCGAAGCGAGGGAAAACGCGTCGCAGCCATTATTCGCATCCCGCCCCCCGCCAAAGTCTCACGGCGGCCATCTCCGCTCCCGTTGGTCCAGGCCTAATCTGGGCTACACTTGCCCTCGTGGGTCGCTTGGCATCGTGTCGTGGGATATCGGTCTGTGCGCTCGACGTGGGGTTGAACACGCAACGCGCTGCTGCCCGCCGGGTGTCAATGACAACAGCTGCTGCTGTTCGCGCCGCGAGTCGAGCTGCGCCGAGGCACATGAACACTGCTTATGCATAGCTCGAACGGCGGCTGTTCGCGTAGTAAGCGATGGCCGAGGCGTCTGCGCTTCAATCGTTCAAGTTTCAGCAGTTCCTTGTGAGCGTTGGCACATATGCGCGCGCCATTGTGCCCGTCGTTCATCTGCATAAGCCAAGTCTTCCACATCAGTCTCCTCCGGTCGCATGAGCAGCTCAGCTCCCTCGACCACTGAAACCGTCAAGAACATCCCTCGCCTCGGTCTTCAGTTCGCACGGATTGCGCCAACCGGCAACATGGCATCGCATCGGACATGTCCGTCGTCGGGCAAACCGCTCGCACGCCATCAGTCCTCGACAATCATGCCATCGTTCTATTCTGACCCACCACCGCGGACCAAAAGCTGGTACCAGCTGACCAGCGTACGACGGCCCATGTTCAACATCATAGCACGCAATGCGTGCGCCAGGCCGTCGGCGCTGACTCATGCATAATGCAGTCCGCCGGCATATAAAGCCCGAGCCATGTCAGTCCCGCCTGCACCCCACCGACACACCTCATCATGGCACCCATCGCAATTGGCACTGAGACTCAAGACATCCAGTCACGCAATGACGATATTGCCGCGCTGAAGGAACGTCTCCAGTCCCTCAAGGTCGAAAAGGACATCACCCTCCCGCCGGACAACACACTGAGGCGATACCAGAAGGCGGGGATCGATCTGTCCAACGGATACCCTTACTTCCCGCCGAAGCCCGACTTCGTGCAGGATGTGCACAAGATCCGGACGGACTTGAGAGAGTACGTCGACCCCGGAACCAGGGCCGACCCGGAGAAGAAGGCCCTGTTTGGCGCGGCCAAGGAGGTCAAGAACCTTACGACGCACATCGGCGTGAGCCCGTCCGAGTCGTATGGGGAGTCGGTGTTGATTACAGACCGAGATTATCGGCTTGCAGCTCAAGGACCTCACGGACCAACAGAAAGACGAGCTCGCGCTGCTCGTGGCTGAGCGATCCGTCGTGTGTGGGTCGATGATCACCGCACGCGGTACGACATCGCTAACGCGCAGTCTTCCGCGACCAGGACCTGTCCCCGCAGCAACAGCAAGAGCTGGGGCTCTACCTCGGCCATGGGGAAATCGAACGTCACCCGCAAGCGCCCCAAGTGCCCGGTCTGGGCGGAGGCGTCTCCCTCATCTGGGAACAAGGCCGCCGAGACCGCTTTTTCAACGGCAGGAGCTTCCGTGTTCCGTATGGCGGTGGGCAATTCGGATGGCATACCGACCTCGTGCACGAGGGTACGTCGCAGACTCGCACCCCACGTCTCGACCGCAATATGACCAATAGCGTACCCGCCTGGCTACACCCACCTGCACCAGGACACTGTGCCCGAAGTCGGAGGAGACACCCTCTGGGCGAGCGGCTACGCGGCGTACGACAAGCTCTCTCCCGCTTTCAAAAAGCTCCTGGACGGGCTCAAGTGAGTCCAAGGCTCGACATAGGTCACCGAGGCTCGATTCTGACCGTTCAGCGGGATCTACCGCTCAGCGCACAAGTACAAGAACGCGGATGACCCGGACGCGGACAAGACGTTCGTCACGCGCGTGCACCCGCTTGTGCGCACGCACCCCGTCACGGGCTGGAAGGCGCTCTGGGGTGAGTGATCGCCCAGACTAGAACACAACCGTCCGCGTCAAACGTCAAAGCGACCATGCTGCCTTTCCCCCCTCTCCGCGCGCCCGCCCCCTGCTGGCGCTGACCGCAGTCAACCAAGCCATGACGGTCGGCATCGAGGGATTCGACCAGCCCGAGGCGGACCTGCTCCTCAAATACCTGTACGACATCTACGAGCGCTCGACCGACATCCAGCTGCGCTGGCACTGGACGCCCGGGACCTCGGCGATCTGGGATAACCGCTCGACGATCCACACCGTCTCGTACGACTACGACGGCGAGCGACACGGTACGCGGGTGTCCTCCCTTGCCGAGAAGCCATTCTTCGATCCCGCCTCCAAGTCGCGAGCCGAGGCGCTGAACATCGAGGGGTTCCTGGGCAAGAAGGATTACGCGAGGTACTAGAGTGCACGACCAGCCCCGCATGTGACTGGGCGAATCGAAAGGGATAAGCAGTCAGTTGTGAAGTATGCATCGATGTTGCGCGTGGCGGACCGCCTTCGTGCTCACTCCTGTTCTCGTGACGCCATCTTCCGCGTCGGACAGTCGTGACCGCCGCAACCAGCATGCAGCAAACCCCGCTCCTAACCCAGGCCATTCATCTCCCCTGCCCCCGAGACCGACATCCCCGATGCACCCGACCCATCCCCTTCGAGCAGATCCCCAAAGTTGCCCATCCACGATTGATCATTACCCATCCACCCGAGCGGGTCAAAATCGGTGATACCAAGCGAAGCAAGAAAGTCCTGCGCCGAGCTCGTTTCGCCTGCGCATGAGTACCCCTCACGGGGTGGGCAACCACACGCGACTCACCAGCTATGGGCATGCCCAGCGCAGTAGCCACCTCCTTGTACACATCCCGTACCTCCGGCAACTCGTCCTCGGCCATCAAGAGCAGACTGACTATCTTGCGGAGCGCCGAGCCCGCCACGTCCCACTCGGTGAGCTTGTGCGTCGCTATCAGGCATCGGAGGTACCCGTTAGCCGCCTCTAGAGCACTGCGGTCGAGCGGGCTACCGATCTTGCGCGCGCGCATGGCGAGGCGGAGCAGAAGACTCGCGGTGTTGGACATATGATGCGTCGAGACTGGCGTGAGCTGGGCGCGGGGAAATTGGGATGCTGGCTTACAGGCAGACCAATAGAGCTCTTGGTCGGGCACCGTGATCCCGCCGATGAAGGAGATCACCTCTTGGCAGGATTCGAGGATGGTAGGTAGAACTGCGGTAGCTTGGTACGTCGCATCGGGCGGGATGGAGTCGAGGAGGAGACGGCGGATGATGATGCCTAGACCGAGATATGAGAGCTGGTACGAGCCTGCGTTGCGCTTAGCACGGTCACCGAACAGACATAGCTGCACTCACGGACGCCGGTAGGCAGAGTAGCCAGGACTCGCTGGGAATTGCCTGATATGCGAAGCGGCGGCGAGAGGTTGGCTTCGATGTTCCGCAGGTCCTGTAGGAAGCCCTCCAATGTAGCTATGCGAGTGATGGGCGGTAAGGGCTCGTATGTCGCGTCGACGGTGTACAGCTTCTCCAGCAAGTCACTGCGCGCGTCAGCTTGCGTTCCATGATAGTCAGTTCCCAGCTCACTCTATCAGCTTGGTGAGCTTGCACGTCGCGATGAACGTCTCGAACGATAGGCGATCCGACGGCGAAGCGTACTTTCCCCAGTCCCCGTCGTCTATGGTCGGCAGGGATACACGATGATTGCTGCGCTGTAGACTGTCCTTCAGCATTTTGCGGCGTGAGAGGTGTAGGCTCCTCACTTGCTAGGCCGGCCGTACAATAGCGCACGCCACTTGTCCTGGATCACAAGCGACCACCACAACCTCTTGCGCAGACTGATCTCCCAGCGCGGTAACATCCAATTCGTCGGGTCAAGGTGTAGGCCAAGCAGATGCGCCGCTCCCGTCGCCTGCACATGAGCTCTTTCCACCCTCATCTCCGTTCAAATCTCGACTGACTCTCGCCAGCGCGATTGTGATTTGTCCGGCGTTCTCGCCCTTGAGCATCGGCCTCGAAAAGAAGACCAGAAGAGCAAGCTGCAGCGTCCCTAGTCGTGGCAGCCTGTACTCGTCATCCAGCGCCAGGAGAGCTTTCGCCCAGAGTTCGGTGTGCAGATGCCGGATCTCCGACACGTAGTGCGTCGCATGCGCCATCACGCCCGTGAGGAGCGCATAGGGCACTGGCCCGCTTCCCGCCAATCCGAGACAGGACGTTTCCAATCGCTTGCCATTGATGAGCGGCGCGGCCGGCAGAGTTATGCGCTGCAGCCTGATCGTCAGCGTGCCCGCGTTCTGGACAGTGTCCCAGCTTGATGCTCACCTAGCGATTGACGTCGAAGGGATATCTTTGCCTAGAGATTCGGTGAGCTGACATGCAGCCTCAAATACCGCTTTGCCGGTGTTTGGCGTGCGGCCATACAACAACGATGGGTTCTTGACGAAGAAGACGGGATAACGCGGGTCCGACGAGACTTGGCGAAAGGAAAGGGAGCCGGTAGCGCCAGAGGTGGGAGGTGGGAAGGTCGCGCCGAGGCCGATGGATGAGAACGCCCCTGCACCGAGAAAATGGCTCTCTTGTTCGAGGTCGCCGTTCTCTTCCAAGTCGAGCGACGGCGGGTGCATGATCTGCCAATCAGTCGCGGTCACTCGCTCACACAACCAGACCAGGGCGTACCGGCTCATCCGCGCCTGCATCGCTCCACGCCGTCACGTCCTCAGGCGACAACGTCGGGTCAATGTTGAACGTAAGAGGTGGAGGGGCATACTGCGGCTCGTCCCTCACTCCCGATTGATTGACCTGTAATGATCGAGGCGGGATGGCTGAGCTCGAAGAGCTTGCGAAGTTGAGGCTGTTGAAGCTGAAGTCGGGCTGTTGGGACGAGAAGATGGAGCTCAAGTCGGTGGGGAAGGAAGTGTGTAGCGCATGGGGTGATATCTGCCCATCAACGCCGCCCTACCTCTCATTCCTTGATAAGCGGTTTCCGGTGTACAGACCGTTGAGTTCCTCGCGTCGACGCCCCGAGTCAGGCTTGATCCCTCCTCCGATTCCTGCGGCTCCTTGCGTTTCCTCTTTCGCGTAGTCGGGGCGGTCTCGAACGTACAAGGCTTGCTCCGGGTCTTGCAGCTCATACATGGCTCTCCCCGGACGGGCAGAACACACAGATGCTTGTGCCGGCGACCTGGCATCAGCACGCGGCTCACAGGCTATAGAGTCGGGCATACACAGGTCGCAAGGTCGGTCAAGTCGCGATCGAGGCGGTCGAGCATTCTCAGCCGACGCATCCCCCGCATTCAAGCTCTTCCTTTTGGGCGGCATCTGCTGAACCGAGTCGGGATTCACTGCTGCTTAAGGCCTGCGGAGCGTGTGATCCGGTCTTTCCGGCGGATATAAGGTCAGACGGCGGCCCGGGAATAGGCGAGCGAGAGGGCAGATCAGCGATCAAGTGGATGAGGCACCAGAGGGACAAGGGAATGGGAAGGACGACAACAGAGCCGTATCGTATCGCCCACCGGCTAAGTCGACGGTTCGCCGCGGCCCGGCCGACGCTGGGCTCACGTGACTCAGTCAGAGGACGAGAGGATGCCCAGTCCTCTGGCCACGCATAGGCAGGCAGGCGTTTTGTGGCTCTCCTACCCACGAGCACATGAGCCGTCAAAGTGCTTAGCGCC
>Ga0308169_10004855_pt1 | contig 12399 bp, 10 predicted proteins | sample PhyBR1_2_FD_202139 | JGI IMG/M metagenome (GOLD analysis project Ga0308169, IMG submission 202139) | Phyllosphere microbial communities from UC Gill Tract Community Farm, Albany, California, United States - DLSLSB.R1 | ecosystem: Host-associated > Plants > Phyllosphere > Unclassified | place...
CGTTCGACGTGACCACCGGCCCTAAGGGCAAGCAAGCCTCGAACATCCAGCCTCTGTAATCGCCTAACAGGCGTTGCGAGACCAAAATCCCCGGAACTGCCGGGGATTTTTTTCGTCTGCCGCTTCCAGATTCTGGTCTGGTCTGGCCCGTTAGCGTTGCCGCCAGTAGTCGGGCGCCGCGTAGCTACGGCGCAAGAAGTCGACAAAGGCGCGGATGCGCAGCGGCAGATGGCGGCGCTGCGCGAACACGGCGTGGATGTCGTTGCCGGGCGCGGCGAAGTCGTCCAGCACCGTGCACAGTTCGCCACTGGCGATCTGCTCACCCACTTCCCACATCGAGCGCCATGCCAGGCCCTTGCCGGCCAGCGCCCAGGCATGCAGCACGGCACCGTCGTTGCACACCATATTGCCGCTGACCTTCAGCGTGACCGGCTTGCCGTTCTCGAGAAAGGTCCAGCCACGCTGGCTGCCTTCGCTGCTCATCGCCAGACAGTTGTGGCGCGCCAGGTCGCCAGGTACACGGGGCGTGCCATGGCGCTTCAAATAAGCGGGCGCGGCAACCAGCACACGGCCGTTGTCGGCCAGCTTGACGCCCACCAGGTTCGAGTCCCCGAGGCGGGCGATCCGGATCGCCACGTCGACGCCATCGCCGACCAGGTCGATGACGCGGTCGTTCAGGTTCAGGTTGGCCGTCACGTCGCGGTGCTCGGCCAGGAACGACGGCAGCAGCGGCGCCACGTGCTGGCGGCCGAAGCCGGCCGGCGCCGAGATCGTCAAGTGGCCCGATGCATGGCCGCTGCGTTCCGAGATCGCCGCTTCGGCTTCGCCCAGGTCACCCAGAATGCGCTGGCAATCCTCGAGAAACGCCATGCCTTCGTCAGTCAGCACGAGCTTGCGCGTCGTCCGGCGCAGCAGCTTGACGCCCAGGCGCGCTTCCAGCGCATCGAGCCGGCGCCCGATCATGGCTGGTGCGATGCCCTCGGCGCGCGCCGCGCCCGACAGGCTGCCGCGCGCGACGACCTCGACAAAGGTGGTCATCTGGGTGAACTTGCTCATGCAAACGGTCCTGTAGCTGGCGTTGATTTAATACAAAAACACACAGATGAAGTGCGTAATTGTCTCGTTTAGCGTTACGGAGGTGAATATACTGGAAGCCAACTTGAACGCCAAGCAGGGCAAGCCCGGTCCGGCGCCGCACGCGATTTTCATTCATCTTCAGGAGTCGATATGTCCCTCAGCATCCCCCAAGGCATGGAAATTACCGGCACCATCCCGCCGGCCTACGAACAGATCCTGACCCCGGAGGCGCTGGCGCTGGTCGCCACGCTCACGCGTGCCTTCGAGCCGCGTCGCCAGAGCTTGCTGGCTGCGCGGGCCGAGCGGGCAGGGCGCCTGGACGCCGGCGAGCGCCCGGACTTCCTGCCCGAGACTGCCGCGATCCGCGACGGCGACTGGCGCATCGCGCCGATTCCCGCCGCGCTGCACTGCCGCCGCGTCGAGATCACGGGGCCGGTCGAGCGCAAGATGATCATCAATGCGTTGAACTCGGGCGCCGACAGCTACATGACCGACTTCGAGGATTCGAACACGCCCAACTGGGACAACCAGATCAGCGGCCAGATCAATCTGTTCGATGCGATTCGCAAAACCATTTCGCTCGAGCAGAATGGCAAGTCGTACCGCCTGAACGACAAGGTGGCCACGCTGCTGGTACGCCCGCGTGGCTGGCATCTCGATGAAAAACACGTGCTGGTCGACGGCAAGCGCGTCTCCGGCGGCATCTTCGACTTCGCACTGTTCATGTTCCATAACGCGAAAGAACTGCTGGCACGGGGCGCCGGCCCGTATTTCTACCTGCCGAAACTCGAGTCGCATCTGGAAGCGCGCCTGTGGAACGACATCTTCGTGATGACGCAGGACCTGCTCGGCATCCCGCAGGGCACGATCAAGGCGACCGTGCTCATCGAAACCATCCTGGCCGCGTTCGAGATGGATGAAATTCTGTACGAGCTGCGCGAACACAGCGCTGGCCTGAATGCAGGCCGTTGGGATTACATTTTCTCGTGCATCAAGAAGTTCAAGCGCGACAGCGATTTCTGCCTGGCCGACCGCGCCAAAGTGACGATGACGGCGCCATTCATGCGCGCCTATGCGCTGCTGCTGCTCAAGACCTGTCACGCACGCGGCGCGCCGGCCATCGGCGGCATGGCTGCGCTGATTCCGATCAAGAACGATCCGGAGAAAAACGAGGTCGCGATGGGTGGCGTGCGCAACGACAAGGCGCGCGATGCGACCGATGGCTATGACGGCGGCTGGGTTGCGCATCCGGGGCTGGTGGGCCTGGCGATGGAAGAATTCACGAAAGTGCTGGGTGAGCGCCCGAACCAGTTCGACAAGGGGCGGCCCGATGTCGTCGTGACAGCTGCGCAATTGCTCGACTTTAAGCCGGAAGCGCCGATCACCGAAGCCGGCCTGCGCTACAACATTAATGTCGGCATCCACTACCTGGGCGCCTGGCTGGCTGGCAACGGCTGCGTGCCGATCCACAACCTGATGGAGGATGCTGCGACGGCCGAAATCAGCCGCTCGCAGGTGTGGCAGTGGATCCGGTCCGCCAAGGGCGTGCTGGAAGACGGCCGCAAGGTGACAGCCGACATGGTGCGCGCGATGATTCCGGAAGAGCTGGACAAGGTCAAACTGGTGGCGGCCGATGGCACGCACGCCAGCTACGAGCGCGCCGCCGTCATCTTCGAGCAGATGTCGACGGCGGAAGAGTTTGCTGAATTCTTGACCTTGCCGCTGTACGAGGAAATCTGACCCCGCGTCAGAACGTATTCTTCCACGCCCGCAGCGCCGTGAACACCTCGAGCGGCGTTGCGCCTTCCGCAACACGGCCGGCAGCGACGAGGCTGTGCACGATTGGTGCTGTCGTCGTCCGCAGGAACGGGTTGGTGGCTTTTTCCAGCGCGATCGTCGACGGAATGGTCGGCTGACCAGCAGCGCGGCTGGCCCCATCGACTTCCACGCGCGCGGCCAGCGCCGCATTGGCCCCGTCGACTGCCTGCGCGAATGCAAGGTTGGACATCGTGTATTCGTGCGCGCAGTACACCAGGGTCTCGTCGGGCAGCGCGGCCAGTTGTGCCAGCGACGCGTGCATCTGCGCCGGCGTACCTTCGAACAGGCGTCCGCAGCCGGCGCCAAACAGCGTGTCACCGCAGAACAGCCAGGGCGCGTGACCGTCGGGCCGCACATCGTCGCGCCGCACATAGGCAATATGCCCCAGCGTATGGCCCGGCACGTCCAGCACGTCGAGCGTCCTATCGATGCCCGGCACGGTGATGCGGTCGCCCTGCACCAATGGGTCGGTGACAAGATCAATGCCGTCGTGCTTCGGGCCGAACACCGGCACATTCCATTCGGTGAGCAGGGCCGGCACGCCACCGATATGGTCAGCGTGGTGATGGGTGAGTAGAATGGCGGTCAGGCGCAGGTCGTGCGCGGCCAGCGCCGCGCGCACCGGTGCTGCGTCGCCCGGATCGACGACGGCCGCATGCGTGCCGTCGTGAACCAGCCAGAGGTAATTGTCTTTGAAGGCCGGCACTGTCAGTACCGACAGGGCCGGCTTCCGTGGAGGTGTCATGGTCATGTGTATGGTCAAGAGGTGGCATGGATAGCGCTGCCGAGAAATCCATTATAGCGCTCGACAACTGGCTCCAATCGCCAGCCGGCGCGTACGTGCGCGCGTTCGAGCAAGCCTGTCTGGAAGAGCTGACCGCGGATATTTTCGGCTACAACGCGCTGCAGATCGGCGTGCCGCAGCTCGATGCGCTGGCCGCCAGCCGCATGCCCAACCGCTGGCAGGTGGCCACGCGCACGTCGAATGCCGATGAACTCGCGTTTGCGTCAAGCGGCCGTCAGATCGCGGCCGCAGCCGACTTTACCGAGCTGCCGTTTGCGTCGAGCAGCGTCGACCTCGTGGTGCTGCCGCACGTGCTCGAGTTCACGGCAGAACCGCACCAGGTCCTGCGCGAAGTCGAGCGCATCCTGATTCCGGAAGGGCAGGTCATCATCTGCGGCTTCAATCCAGCCAGTCTGTGGGGCATGCGCCAAGGGCTCGGACGGGTCACGCGCAATGGCTACCTGCCGGACACGGGCGAATTCATTTCTATGCCGCGCCTGAAAGACTGGCTAAAATTGCTCAATCTGAGCGCCACGCGCAGCCACTTCGGCTGTTACGCCCCCCCATGCCGCACCGCCCATTGGCTCAGCCGTTTTGCGATGATGGAATCGGCCGGCGGGCGCTGGTGGCCCTACCTCGGGGCGGTCTACGTGGTGCATGCGATCAAGCGCGTCAAGGGCATGCATCTGATCGGCCCCGCATGGAACAAGAAAACGAGCAAGCGACCGGCAGCAGTGCCGGCGGCGAACCGCATTGAACGAATAGAAAGTGATTAGCAGGGCATGAGCGACTTAACGAGTACAGCAACGAGTGAAGTAACGAGCGACGCTAACCCGACCCGGGTCGAGATTTTCAGCGACGGCGCCTGCAAGGGCAATCCGGGTACCGGCGGCTGGGGCGCGCTGCTGGTGTCGAACGGGCATGAAAAGGAAATCTTCGGCGGCGAGCCGAATACCACCAACAACCGCATGGAATTGCGCGCCGTGATCGAGGCGCTGGGCGTGCTGAACCGGCCATGCGAAGTCGTGCTGCACACCGATAGCCAGTATGTCCAGAAAGGGATCTCCGAATGGATTCATGGCTGGAAAGCGCGCGGCTGGAAAACGGCGGCGAAAGAGCCCGTCAAGAACGAAGACCTGTGGAAGGCGCTCGACCTGGCCCAGCAGCAGCACGCCGTCGAATGGCGCTGGGTGCGCGGGCACAATGGCCACCCGGGCAACGAGCGGGCCGACGTGCTGGCCAACAAGGGCGCCGCATCGGTACGGCGGTGATCAGTTTCCAGTCCCGCGCTGCACACCGCGTCATCGCAGTTGTTATACTGCGCCCGCACCCACTTTGAAGAATTGCACCATGCGTCAGATCGTTCTCGATACCGAAACCACAGGCCTGAACCCCCGCACCGGCGACCGCGTCATCGAAGTCGGCTGCGTTGAAATCTTCAATCGCAAGCTGACTGGCAACAACTACCACTGCTACATCAATCCCGAACGCGAATCGGACGAGGGCGCGCTGGCCGTGCACGGCCTGACCACCGAGTTCCTCAGCGACAAACCGAAATTTCACGAGATCGCGCACGAATTGCGCGACTTTATCCAGGGCGCGCAAGTCATCATCCATAACGCGCCGTTCGATCTGGGTTTTTTGAACGCTGAATTTACGCGCATGGGCCTGCCGCCATTTGTCCAGTATTGCGATGGCGTCATCGATACGCTGGTGCAGGCGAAAGAGCTGCACCCTGGCAAGCGCAACTCGCTGGACGCACTGTGCGACCGCTACGATATCTCGAATGCGCACCGCAAACTGCACGGCGCGCTGCTCGACTCGGAGCTGCTGGCCGATGTGTATCTGGCGATGACGCGTGGCCAGAATTCGTTGACGATGGACGTGGAAGAAGAAACTTCGCACGACGGCGAGGCGCTCGAGATCGTGCCGCTGGGCGACGTCATCGTCGTGGCCGCTGCCAGCGATGAACTGGCCGAGCACGATGCGGTGCTGGCCGGCCTGGACAAAAGCGTCAAGGGCAGCTGTGTCTGGCGGACGTATGCTGCTTAATTGCCGGGTACAGGGGTGACGCCGGAATAATTCTGTGCCATAATATGCCTCGCTTCGGGAGGTTAGCTCAGGGGTAGAGCACTGCATTCACACTGCAGGGGTCGCAAGTTCGAAACTTGCACTTCCCACCAAGAATTTTCAAGGCCAGCAGACATGCTGGCCTTGTTCGTTTACGCGCGCGGCATCGAGCACATGCACGCAACGCAGTACGGGTTTCATCCGCCGATTGCCATTTGGCATAATTTATCGACTGTGGCATAATACGGCCTCGCTGGGAGGTTAGCTCAGGGGTAGAGCACTGCATTCACACTGCAGGGGTCGCAAGTTCGAAACTTGCACTTCCCACCAACGAATATGGTTGTCCGATCAAGGCCTGCACGTCACCGTGCAGGCCTTTTTTGCGTCCTGGGCCTCAGGATGTGAACCAGATTGACCTTCGGTCGAGCATCTGGCATGACTAATTGTCATAAAAAACAATAGTTTAAAGGGTGACACGCGCCCGGAATTCAACCGCGCCCCGCGCCAGGCCCTGTACACTTGGCGGACAACCACACGGGCATGGGCGCGATCACAGCGCGCGTGCCGGCATTCGATACTCACAGCCAGCGAACTTTTTATGGTGAATGGCCATTACCACCCTTTGCTGGTCATCGTCTCGATCCTGGTCGGCGTGCTGGCGTCGTATACCGCCCTGAGCCTGGTCACGCGCGTCAAGCAGACCAACGGGCGCGCACGTTATGCCTGGGTTGCCGGCGGGGCCCTGGCCATGGGCAGCGGCATCTGGGCGATGCACTTCATCGGGATGCAGGCATTCCGTCTGCCGCTGCCGATCGGCTACGACGCCCTGAGCACCTTCGTCTCGTGGCTGTTGCCCGTGGTGTCGTCCGGTCTGGCGCTCTGGCAAGTACGGCACCGCACGGTCAAGCCGCGGCATCTTGCCGCCAGTGCACTGCTGATGGGGCTGGCGATCAACGCCATGCACTATACCGGCATGGCCAGCATGCAGATGCATCCGGCGATCACGTATATTCCGTGGCTGTTCGCGCTGTCGGTGCTCATCGCGATCAGCGTGTCGGCGCTGGCCCTGCAGATCGGCATGCGCATGCACGAAGCAGGGCGCTCGCGCTCCGGACTGCAGCTGGCGGCCAGCGTCGTCATGGGCAGCGCCATCGCCGGCATGCATTACACCGGCATGGCCGCCGCGCATTTCGCGCCGGGCAGCATCTGCCGCGCTGCGCTGGTGGGCGTCGATCAGGATTATCTGGCGGCGCTTGTCACGCTCGCCACCGTGTCGCTGCTGGGCATCACGCTGCTGGCCACGATTTTCGATGCGCGGCTTGCGGCGCGCAACGAGACCATCGCTGCCTCGCTCGTGGCCGCGGCCGAGCGTCAGAAGCTGTTCCTGATCGAGCAGCAGGCGCGGCTCGACGCCGAAAACGTCAGCCAGATGAAGGATGACTTCCTGGCCACGCTGTCGCATGAACTGCGCACGCCGCTCAACGCGATGCTTGGCTGGTCGCAATTGCTGCTGCAGGGCGGGCGCGACGAAGCCGCGCTCAGGCGCGGCCTGGGCACGATCGAACGCAATGCGCGCGCGCAGTCGGAGCTGATTGAAGACATGCTCGACATGAGCCGCTTATTGGCCGGCAAGGTGCGGATCGACAGTGCACCGCTGCAGCCGCACGAGTTCATCGACGCGGCGCTCGACACGACGCGGCCGGCCGCCCTGGCACGCCAGGTGACACTGGTCAGCAAGCTCGACCCCGGCGCCGGGCGCATCCTCGGCGACAGTGGCCGCATGCAGCAAGTGCTGGTGAACCTGCTGTCCAATGCCATCAAGTTCAGCGAGCCGGGCGGCGTAGTGACCGTGACGCTGCGCGCCGTCGCGGGCGCCAGCGAAATCACCGTGCAGGATGCCGGCGCGGGCATTCCGGCCGCGTTCCTGCCGTTCGTGTTCGACCGTTTTCGTCAGGCCGATGCGTCGTCGACGCGGCGCCATGGGGGCCTTGGTCTGGGGCTGGCGATCGCGCGCCAGCTGATCGAGTTGCAGGGTGGCACACTGAGCGTGGCCAGCGAAGGCGAAGGCAAGGGCGCCGCGTTCACGCTGCGCATGCCGCTGGCGAGCAGCAGCGTTGCCGCGTCCCCCGACGCCCCCGCCGTCGCGGCGCCGGCGCAGGGATTGCCACTGACAGCGCTCGCGCTGCAAGGCCTGACCGTGCTGGTGATCGACGACGCGCTCGATTCGCTCGAGCTGGTGCAGGCCGTGCTGGCACCCAGCCAGGCCACGATCCTGACTGCCACCGGCGCGCAGGAAGCATTGCGCCTGATCGGGCTGCACCGACCCGACCTGATTATCAGCGATATCGGCATGCCGGTCGTCGATGGCTTCGAGTTCATCCGCAAGGTGCGCGCCTTGCCCGACCGCCTGATTGCCAGCGTGCCCGTGATCGCGCTGACGGCGTTTTCGCGCAGGGAAGACGAGCAGAAGGTGCTGGCAGCGGGGTTCGACGAGTTCCTGGCCAAGCCGCTGGTGCCGGCGGCGCTGCTGCAGACGGTGGCGGCAGTCAATGCGCGCCGCACACCGGCGCGGGCCGTCTAGCTTCCCCAGGCTTCAGGCCGCCACACCCGGCAGCACCAGGTCGAGCTGCAGCGCCCCTTCCGGGCGCCGCAGGCCGGCCACGATGTACGCACGATTGCGACCCGCTTCCTTGCCCTTGTACATGGCGCGATCGGCCAGGGCGATGGCTTGTTGCCAGTCCATCGCCGGTGCGGGCGACTCGTCCTCGCCCGGCGCGAACGGTAGCGCAACGGCGCCGGCCGTCGCGCTGATCGCCAACCGGGTGCCGTCGGCCAGCACAACAGGCGAACTGGCCAGCGCATCGAGGATGCGGCGCACCAGCAGTGGCCGCTGCGCATGCGTGACGCCCTGCGAATACACGAGGAATTCTTCACCACCCCAGCGCAGCACCATGTCCGACTCGCGCAGCGTCGCGCGCAGGCGCTTGCCCACTTCGACCAGCACGGCGTCACCGGCCGCGTGGCCGTAGTCATCGTTGATGCGCTTGAAGTGGTCGATGTCGAGCAGCGTGAAGCAGTCGGCAGCGTCCGGTTGCGGCGCCGCCTCGCCGGTGCGGCTACGCATGCGGTCCTGGAACGAGCGCCGGTTGTGCAATCCCGTAAGCGGGTCGTGCGCCGAATGGTGGGCCAGTTCGGCGTTCAATTCCGACAGACGCTGGCCGGTGCGCTCCGACTTGCGGTACAGCCAGAGCACGCCCGCGCACAGCAGCAGGGCCAGTGCGGCGCCCAGCGAGGCCACCGTCTGGATCAGCGTGCGGTGCCGCAGTTCGGCATCCTTGGCCGTATTTTCCAGACGGAGGCTGTCGATCTGGGCGGCGCGCTCGCGCGACTTGAACTGTTCTTGCAGCGCCGAGACCGCCTTGTTGCGGTCATCCAGCGACAGTTGCTGCAGCACGGTTTCGCGTTCGCGCAGTGTGGCGAGCGCTTCCTTGAACCGCCCGGCGCGCTCCAGTGCAAGACTTTTCTCGGCCAGGATCCGCACGAGCGTGGACAGCGCGCCGGCGCGGCGCATGGCCACGCTGACCTCGTCGACCAGGCGCATGCCTTCCTGATAGCGGCGCTGGCCGAACAGCGCAAAGCCCAGGTTCGCGGTGGCCATGTGCAGGCTGATTTTGTCCTCGCTGCGCTGCGCTGGTATCAAGGCGGCGCGCGCGGCCCTTTCGGCGTCCGTGTAACGGCCCAGCTTGAGGTAGGCGTTGGCGATATTGCCCAGCGCATTGGCCTGGACCGATAGCAGTTGATGGGTTTGCGCCAGCGCCAGCGCCCGCTCGAATGCCACCAGCGCCGCTTCCGGCCGATCCTGCGCGACGAGCGCGCGGCCTTCGAAGAACGACGCCGCGGCGTCCAGCCGCGGTGGCAGGCGTGTCGTGCCGGCCCGGACCTCGCGCAGCGTCTCGAGCGCACGCGCGGGGTCGCGCGCATTGACGTACATGCGCGCCATCGCCAGCAGGATATCGGCCTTGCGCGGACTCCACAGGTCAGGATGGTTCTGCACCAGATCGAGCGCGCGCAGGAAGTACTGCAGGGCGCGGTCGTACTGGCCCACGGCGCTGAATGCGGCGCCCTGGAGCGCATCGAAGCCGCCCTTGAATTCGAGGCTGTCGAGATCGCGGTAGCGGCTGCCGAGCGTTTCCAGCAAGCCCAGCGCTGCGGCAGGATCGTTGTTTTCGATCAGGCGGTACACGCGGCCCAGGCTGGCGACGGCCAGATTGCGCGGATCGTGCGCAGCCGTGGCCAGTTTGATGATCTGTTCATTGGTGTCATAGGCTGCGCGGAAATTGCCGCCATCGACATGCACCCGGCGCAGCAGGAACAGATAGCGAATCCGCACCGCGTAGGGCGCGCCGGCGATCAGCGTCGGGCCCTCTTGCACCAGGGTAGTGCGCCCCAGTGCATGATCCTGTTCGGCAATTGCGGCGATCTCGTCGAGGCGCGCTGCGGCGTGCGGCGCGGCTGCTGCGTCTGGCATGACGCAGCCAAGCGCCAGCGTCAATGCCAGCGTACTGGCCACAGCCACGCGCCGCAAGCCATCGCTGCGTGAGGCAGGCGCGGCAAGCAGGGCGGTCAGGTGGCCTGGAGTGACAATCATGGCGGGGAACGGCGGTGTGCGAACGGCGGGAGGCGGCCCATGCGAGATGGGATGGAATCTGCCACCCATTATCGAATGTTGTATTTGGGAAATCAAGAAAGGCCGGGCCGGGCGCGCTGTTTACGCAACGCTTGCCGAATTTGCCAGTGGGCACGTAAATTGCAGGAGTTTCGCCAGATTGCTTTGATTCGAGACAACATTCTGGTTATATTGGCACACCTGTAAAAAAGCCGAGAGGCTGCAGGTACAGCAGCGGCGGTTTCAAGGTCAGGCAAGCCGGCCCACCAGGCAGGATCTCGGGAGTGCGCCCGCCCACCAGGCGAGCGCAGTAATGACAAGACGCGGGACTACACCATTATTTGATTGGAGAACACGTAGTGAGTATTTTTAGAACCAAGAATCTGGACGCGATGATCGCCGCGAGCGCCAAGCCCGGCGGCCTCAAAAAAGTGCTCGGCCCGACCGACCTGATCCTGCTCGGTATCGGCGCCATCGTCGGCACCGGTATTTTCGTGCTGACCGGCACCGGCGCCGTCACGGCCGGCCCCGGCCTGTCGCTGTCGTTCGTCATCGCGGCGATGGCGTGCTGCTTTGCCGCGCTGTGCTACGCCGAATTCGCCTCGACCGTCCCGGTCGCCGGTTCCATCTATACCTACAGCTACGCCACTCTCGGCGAATTCGTCGCCTGGATGATCGGCTGGGATTTGCTGCTCGAATACGGCCTGGCCACCTCGACCGTTGCGGTCGGCTGGTCGGGGTATTTCCAGTCGCTGCTGTCGGGCTTTGGCCTCGTGCTGCCGGACGCGCTGACCGCCGCCCCGGGCGCGCGTCCTGGTGTCGAAACCCTGTTCAACCTGCCGGCCTTCCTGATCATGATGGCCATCACGTTCCTGCTGTCGCTCGGCATGCGCGAGTCGGCTCGTTTGAACAACGTCATGGTGATCATCAAGATTAGTGTCGTGCTGCTGTTCATCGCCGTCGGCGTGGGCCACGTCAAGCCGGAAAACTGGCAGCCGTACATGCCTTACGGCATGACGGGCGTGATGAGCGCCGCCGCCCTGGTGTTCTTCGCCTTCATCGGCTTTGACGCCGTCACGTCGGCCGCCGAGGAAGTCAAGAACCCGGCGCGTGACCTGCCAATCGGCATCATCGGTTCGCTGATCATCTGCACGATCCTGTACGTCGTGGTCGCTGCGATCATGACCGGCATCGTGCCGCACATGGACTTCAAGGGTGTCGACCATCCGGTGTCGCTGGCGCTGCAGGTGGCCGGTGAAGACTGGGTCGCCGGTTTCGTCGATCTGGCCGCGATCCTGGGCATGAGCACCGTGATGCTGGTGATGGCGTATGGCCAGACCCGCATCCTGTTTGCGATGTCGCGTGACGGCCTGATGCCGGCGCGCCTGTCGAAGGTGCACCCGAAGTACGGCACGCCATTCTTTGCGACCTGGCTGGTGGGCATCATCTTCGGCCTGATCGCTGCCGTGGTACCGCTGACCGTACTGGCCGAGCTGGTCAATATCGGCACGCTGGCCGCCTTCACGCTGGTCTCGATCGCCGTGATCGTGCTGCGCAAGAAGCGTCCTGACCTGCCACGCGCGTTCCGCTGCCCGGCCGTGCCTTTGATCCCGATCCTGGCGATCATCTTCTGCCTGGTGCTGATGTCGTTCCTGAGCTGGCATACCTGGGTCGCGTTCGCGATCTGGCTGAGCATTGGCGCGATCGTGTACTTCGGCTATGCACGCAAGCACTCGCTGCTGAACAACACGCCACAGTAAAACGCCACAACTAGCTGCGTGTTTTGCGCCCCTGCCGGCACGGGGGCTTCATGGTAGGCTCTCGTTGGCGACGCTGTCATGGCGTTATGTGAACGAATAGCAAAGGAAACAACCATGAGTGCCATCGTGCTGGGTGGGGGCGACGCCCTCCTGATCGTCGACCCGCAGGTCGACTTCCTCCCCGGCGGCAGCCTGGGCGTCCCGCAAGGTGACGCCGTGCTGGC
>Ga0308169_10004857_pt1 | contig 12397 bp, 20 predicted proteins | sample PhyBR1_2_FD_202139 | JGI IMG/M metagenome (GOLD analysis project Ga0308169, IMG submission 202139) | Phyllosphere microbial communities from UC Gill Tract Community Farm, Albany, California, United States - DLSLSB.R1 | ecosystem: Host-associated > Plants > Phyllosphere > Unclassified | place...
CGTACAAGCCGACCATACCGCTGGTATCGCGATACAAGCGCTGCCAGCTGCGACGCAGCGTGCTGGGCAGCCGCTTCTCATCGTAGACATTATCTAAGGGCATATGCAGTCGCTTTATGCTTGTTGATTGTGATTGATAACTCTTTAATTATTTCATTCATATCAATGTGTTGCCTTGCTTGTCTGCATTACCATGTTTTACTTCTGTTTAGTTTGAATAGCTTCAATTTATAGATTTTGTGTACACTCCTGCGTATACGGAAAGGGAGTGTACACATTGCTAACAGACACCAAACTAAGAAAGGCGCTCGGAAAGCGTCGAGATAAAGTCGAGATCATTTCTGATTCACACGGGCTCAATGTCAGATTGACCCTGTCGGGTGGCGTGACATTCTTCTATCGATACCGTTGGGAAGATAAACCCGTACAACTCACCATTGGTGATTATCCGTCGATAAGCCTCTTACAGGCAAGGGAACGTCGGCAGCAATTTCGTTTATGGATTACAGAAGGTTACGATCCGCGCCGTCAGGTTGTTCTTGAGAGAACAAAAAAGGTAGATGCTCTCACCGTTGATGAAGCTTACGGCTATTGGGAAGAGCACTATGCCAAGCCAGAAGGGCTAATAAAAATCACGAAGAACCGTCAAAACTTTCAGAACCATATTAAGCCGGTGCTTGGGGGCATGATCGTTAATCAAACTACAAAAACGCACTGGCTACATTTATTTGATGGTATGGGTAGGCGCGTGGTTACCGGGCAAATGTTAAGCCTTATGAAGCGTGCATTCAGGTTTTGTCACAACAGGGGGGTTATTGATATTAATCCCCTATCTGAGTTACGAACCTCTGATGTAGCAATCTCTGCTGCAATGAAGGATAGAGTCCTGACAGATGATGAGATCAGAATTATTTGGCAGGCTTTGGATGGACTCCCTTCACGCCAGCAAATCGTCATGAAATTTCTGTTAATGACAGGATGCAGGAGCACAGAAATTCGCACTGCTAAATGGGAATGGTTCAACTATAAAGGAAAAACATGGACGGTGCCTGGCAGTGAATATAAAACCGGTAAAACGGTGAGAAGGGCACTTCCCGATTGCGCCATTTCAATGCTTAAGAAACACCAGGAAACCTCAATCACTAAACATGTTTTGACACGATCACGATATAAGGGTCCCGAAGACGACAAACCACCTGCTCAGCCAAATATTGCATTTTTTTCTGCACAGATAATTATGAAGACGGGCATGAAAGAATGGTCACTGCATGATTTGAGGAGAACTGTGGCGACTCGTCTTTCAGAATTGGGCGCGCCGCCACATGTTATTGAGAAGCTGCTCGGTCATCAGATGTCTGGAGTCATGGCTCGATACAACCTACATGACTACATCAACGATCAACATCAGTGGCTTAGGGTGTGGACTGATCACCTTGAGAGTGTTCTTGGCTTAAATCTGGCAGAGCATTGACCTCTTTTTCCCACTTGAGCACATCATCTGTACGCCAGCGCTTAGGGCTTCCGCCAATAGTAGCCTTCGGGAAGGGGCGGCTGAAACATGCTGGCATACGCGATGGTGTGCTCCAGAAATAAAGGGTGCTGCGTGATATCTTGTAGCGAGCCAGAACATCGCCGGTCAGCATTATTTCTTCTCTTTTAATTTGTTCGTTCATATACACTCCACGCTTTTCCCGCTGCAACGGGTTAATTTAACCGTGACATGTCACGGAGTTAATTTGGTTTCATGCCAGCCGCGATTTGCCCAGCAAGCCGCCTCGCCTTTGCATGGGCAATCCTGCACAGGCAGTTGATCGCCACACTTACCGCACTGCCGCTTACTGATTACCCGAATACGACCACGCACACGCGCGTCATCCTGGCGAATCAGCAGCGCGATGTACTCAGCTGCATCATAGGGTTCGCGACCGGGGCGACGAGCGGCGCAGTTGTGCGCCAGCATCGCTAATTCCTGACTATCCAGAACAAGCTCCAGTTTCTGCACACCTGCAGCGGCCTGACGTTCGCGCTGGTCCTTTTTGCGTTCTGCGGGAGACTTAGGCATTTTTACCCCTAACAATTACTGCTCGAGAATCACGCCATGCTGAGTAAGAACGGCCAGCAATGTTTATGCGCTGCAGCTTTAGCTGTTGGCGCGGCGACTTCATATTGAGATAATCAAAGCCGGTGCGGCTCAGCTTATGAAGTTTGAACATGGACACCCTCCACGCGCTTAAACTCTATTACCCATACCCACGGGTTAGCCTGCCAGCTTTCCTCTCCGTATATGGACTGCCACAACGCGGCGAACTTGGGTTTTTTGTAATCGCGTAGAAATGGGCTGCCTAAACCTTCCGCTGCACAATCAGCCTCACTGATATCCTGCAACCGCTCCACACGAACGCCGGTAATCTCCAGCGTTATGCGGGAAGCCCAGCGCGGCATGTGGATGGATGGAGTCCATCTGCCTTCTGTGCCGCTAATCAGGTCTGGGTACCAGTTTGCAAACAAGTACTTTTCAAGATTGTGGTCATTCTCTTCTCCATCATCTTCATTGAGGTCTCGGACTTCACCATCAGCGCGGTATGCCACAGCTGGACAGCCTTCATGATTCACATCGGCCCACGTCTCACGCACCCACAGGCGATCACCTACTGCACCGAACGGGCAAGAGAACAATGCAGAGCGGCGAGGGTTAACGAAAACGCCTGGCTCAGCCCAGCACCACTTACCGATTTCGCTAGGCTTCGTGGAATAGATAATAAAGCGCGATTCAAACTCAGCTGACTCTGGCTGCACCTTCATGATCCGGCGCGTCTGCGTTTTTCTGCCTTCCAGAACTGCACGAACCATTTCGGCGTTAAAGATGATTGCACGCTCTTTCATGAAACCACCTTCAGTGTTACCGGACGTAAGCGAAGCAAATCCATCTCCAGTTGCGAAATGATGTTCACTGCATGAGATATACCAGGCTGGTGGTTATTCCCAAGAGTCGACACAGCCCGGCGTGCTTCACCAAAAGCTTCACCGCGCAAAGTACGAATCCACTGATCGGACGCTGGTGTTGCGAGCGCAACATTCATGTCATCAATAAGATTCAGGTGTTCACCAGTGCTCTGAAGCGCTCTGATTGCATCCGGCAGCACGCTGTTCATTCTCAGCACTTCAGCAGCCATCAGGTTACACCGGACGTTAGCAACGTCTAGGCGTGAAGCAAGGTCACTTACCAGCTTTGCAATATCCAGCAGCGGCGTGTCGGCCCCGATGGATTTAGCAAACAGATGGGAGGCAGCAACCACTTCTTTGTTTGATTTTTGGTTAGTCATGCTGGTGGCCCTCAGTGAACGGTACGGCTTGCGCTGTAAAGGCGCTCTGCAGCTGCCTGCGCTGCGATTGGGTTACTGATCACTGAGCCGTCAGGCATAATCCAGCCGGCTAAAATTATGCTGTAGGGCAGGGTGACAATGCCCACGGTGATATGGTCCTTCGAATGCTGCATACATCCCCCACGCTTTTTTGGTTGCGGGAATCCCTTGCCATTGCTGGCAATAAATCAATGAGGGATTCATTTAATTGGCTGACAGGTTCTGCAAAACCTGTAGCCTTGTTACTCCACGTTGAAAGGTATTACGGTGCCGGGTGCCTCCGGGTACTTCTGGCAAACTGGCAAGAGGCCGAACGATGTTAGACTTTGCGCACCTGCTGAACATTAAATTGTTGTTGTGAGTTCAATGCTAACGCATTTGGCTCAATCCCCAATATGCTGAGGTCCCGTCACTACGAATGGTACCTAACTTTTACTTGAGCTGTAGCTCTGCCATTAATAAGTCCAATTGCTCAGTTTCGGCTGGATAAGAGCTAGATAGCTGCTCTGGTTTAAGGTACGGCTTGGTAACTTTTAAAATTTAAATACCCAACGTGTTTAGGGCGTTCATACATACATTAGCGCCTTCGTTACAATTTCAGCATAGAATACTCTCAGGTATTCGAGTTGTGAATACCTGAGAGTATATTTTTTCGTTTTTTTATATAAGTTTCTGATTTTATTATTATTTAATTATTAGAGTGTCACCTGTCACTCGAACTAACACTTTGTGCACAACAGGGAGAGTACCCCTTTAGAATTGTGCCATTTTTTTTATGATTAAGATGTTTGTTTTTTTTAAAATGATGAACCTATCATTCGTTAGAAAATTCAAAGTCATAAATTCATCAATAAACATTAGGGTAAATATAGATGGGGTTTAGATATGCTGAGACTGCTTCAAAAATAACCTTAATTTACTTCGAATTTTATAGAGGTTGCTGTAGTTAGTGTCGTTATTAATATCTTAATTGAATCAAAATCTACCTCAGTTATTCTCTTTGGATCCCAATATCTTCCGTGAGCTAGCCAATGCCTATACTTAAAACATTTTTTCAAATCATTGTATATTCTACGAAGACTTGAGTCGTCTTCTTGCATTCGAATATTAATTAAATCTTCTTCTAATTTAATCCTTTCACCTTTAGTTTTATCATAAATGTCCTTAATTTTTCTAGAGTAAGCATTTTTCTTTTTTTCACAGTATTTTTTGTCAGCATCTAATCTAATAAGCGCTTCAATTGTAGTGAGAATTATTAAGCAATGAGTAATGTCATTCTCTTTGAGCATGTCCTCCTTGGTTAATTCAATTTCATTTTTGCTCATACCAATAAAATCCGCGGAGTAATTTGGATTGTTAGTTGAATAAAATAAATTTATCGAGTTATCAATGCTTTCCTTTTTGAGGTAAACATAACTGACATCTAGTTGCTTACCAGATTTTTTAATTGAGTAGACCCTAGCCATTTATCATTCTCATAACAAGATCGGTAATTGTTTCTGAAGTTACGTCATCAAATTTCATCCATTTACTTTCGCTGGGTAGCGTTTTCCACTCCCAATCGTCGATAGTCAGCTTTTTAGGAGTTGAGGTTTGGATTTTACCACTCTGACCGCTAATTGAGACTTTTATTAAATCTCCCGGTTTAGAAATTCCTTTTCTTATTAACATGAATTTTTCTGATCCGAATGGACCATAAACATCTACTCGGCCTTTGGACCCTATTAACATAGTGCCCGCAGGAACAAATTTTATTTTGTTGGAATTAATAGTCAGCAGCAACATATCAACGTCGTAGTTACCTAAGGACTCTTCATAAATGTTGATTTTTTCTTTTTTTACTTGAATTAAATTCTCGTTAATTAATTCAGAGAGAGCATCAGTTGTAAGTTTATAAAGTTGTTCTAATAGACTTTTGTATTCTTCAATTTGTTCTTCAGGAATGAAACTGTCCTCACTTGAGTCTTCCTCTTCCCTTTTTTGCTGATTGATTATATCTTTAAGGCTTTTGATGCTCATGATTTAACCCTCTGTAATACGTATTAAAATTTATAACAATAGTTAAAAAAACTTGAATGCTCAGTATGAATGTTTTAAATGAAAGCGTCTTTTGAGTGTACTAAAAGCAAAATCATTAAAAAAATTTAAGGCAAATTAGTAATTTTTGCATCAACTACAACTCCTACAATTCGACAATTACCATTAATTTCAGTCATAGGATAATGAGGATTGAGTGGTTTTAAAAATTTACGGCCTGCATCTATTACTAATTTTTTGAATGTTGCTTCATTCTCACTATCAAGCTTAGCAACTACAAGCTTGCCATTTCTTGGCTCCACTTCAGGATCAATAAGTATAGCCATTCCCTCAGGTATGCTTAGACCTACCGGTGCTGTCATAGAGTCCCCTTTAACATCTAGCCAAAATGAACTTTCAGAACAATCGACTGTTGTTTCATACCAACGATCAACACTTTTACGATGATAGGGTTCTACAGCTTCCATCCATTGCCCTGCACTTACCCAGCTAATTACAGGGAAAGTTCCCTTTGGTTCGTTCAGACCTGCAAATGTGACATTTGATTCTGGTGCTTTAGCCAAGCCGTCCATCCAGCCCCTACTGAGCTTTAACGCATCTTCAATCTGCCGTGCAGACTGCTCACCAATATTCCGTTTGTTGGCCTTGCCAGAAGGGTAAAGCATGCGAGAAACGACAGTCGCGTCGAGTCCTGCCGCCTCAGCAAATTTTCTTTGTGTCTCAAATCCATCAACCAACTCCTGCAGCTTTTGTCTGCGGATTTCGAAGATGTCGTTATTGGCTTCGATTTTCATTCCCGAATCATACGAAAATTTACTCACAGGTAAATGACTCTCGGGTATTGAGTTAAGTATACTTACAGGTATACTTTATTTCACCACCCACAGGAGGCTTAATGGAAAAGTTAAGAGCGTATCTCAATGACCTTACGTTGGGTAAACAACGAGACTTCGCTGCCAGTTGCGAAACCTCTCTTGAGTACCTTCGCAAAGCTATAAGTAAAGGGCAAAAGCTGGGCCCGGCATTATCAGTTCTTATCGAAATTAATTCAGCAGGAGCTGTTAGCAGGAAGAATCTTCATCCGGAAGACTGGATGAAAATCTGGCCTGAACTGAATTCTAAAGCCACCGCGGTGTAGCGGTAACTACAACAGGGAATTAGAAATGGTAGACACCATCAACATAGCAATCCGCCTGATGTGTAAGGCACACCCACATGGTCGTTTGGGTATGGCTGCAGACATGGGCATGACAATCGATCAGTTCCACAACCATCTTTACCGCAAGTGCGGAAGTCGATTTTTCTCATTGGATGAGCTGGAGCATATGGAAGACCTGACAGGAACCACACACTTGGCTGAGTACTTCGCTAACCGTAAACGAATGACGCTGGTAGACGTTTCGACCGTTGAGAAGGTGGACAAGGTTGATTTATATGACATCGAGCTGAGCAACATAGCCACCGCCGGAAAGCGGTAGCAGACGGTGTGATTGACCAGAAAGAGCTTAAAACGCTGTCTGGATTGTTCCAGCAAAAGATGCGCGGCCAGATTCACGGCTTCCTTGGCTTCCTTGCATTGTATGGCGTAGGCGTGACGGAGCATTCGGTAGACATGTTTATGACTAATCGCAAAGCGGAAGTGGGCATGCAGATTCAGGCACAGGATTTATGAGATGGGTAGAGCAGAAAGGTTGAGCGCCCCAGTTTGCAGACCGGAGCGCTCGGCATCGTCAAATCAACTTGCGTGGAGAAGTAACGACATGAACAGCATAAATCAAATAAGACCTTCAGTGCAATTTCGCTGCCGCGTGGAGGCTGGTCAGTTGCGGTATGAGCAAATATTACGCGTCGCTGGTGGGTCAAACAACTACCAGTCAGCGGAGCCGGTGGTAGTGCAAAACGCATGGAATGATTTCTATCGTAAACCGGAGGCTACCCAGTGCGAGAACTTGACCGATGGTTCAGAGATCGTCGCGGTATACCCGTTCGGGTTATCCGCTGGGAGCCAGAATCAGGCCGGGTCATCTACCTCAGAGACAATTACGAACATGGTGAGTGCTTCTGTCCTCTACACCAGTTCCAGCGCGATTTTCGGGAAATAGAGGCACCACATGAGCGTTAAATTATCTGCATACGTCTGGGACGGTTGCGCCGCAGCGGGAATGAAGATCACCAGCGTAGCCATCATGGCGCGTCTTGCTGACTTTTCCAGCGACGAGGGCGTTTGCTGGCCTTCAATTGCCACCATTGCCCGCCAGATCGGCGCAGGTGCCAGCACGGTACGCACGGCTATTGCAGCTCTTGAGCTAGAGGGCTGGCTGACCCGAACCGAACGCCGAAACGGCAATCGCAATGCCTCGAACCTGTATCAACTCAATGTCAAAAAGATGCGCGAAGCTGCCATGTTTCACCTGACAGAATCTGATGCATCAAAATCTGACTCGTCAAATTCTGACACATCAAAATCTGGTGCATCAGTTTCTGACGCATCGAAATCTGGTGCACCAGAATCCAGCAAGAAATGCGGTTTTCACCCTCCAGAATCTGGCGACGATCCGTCATTAAATTCAAAACATGATCCATCAGTAAAAACACTTAGTCAGGTTTCTGCGAAACCCGACAGCAGGATTGATTCAAATCAGCTGGCGATTAAAGTTCTCGAACACCTGAATCGTGCAGCTGGTACTCGCTACCAGAAAGCCAGTTCATCGCTTGGCCCCATTCGTGGACGACTCGCGGAAGATTTTACTGCCGATGATTTGATCCTGACCGTTGATTACATGGTCGCGAAGTGGGGTAGCGACGCTCAGATGAGTGATTACCTTCGACCATCAACGCTGTTTCGCCAGAGTAAGTTCCCTGGCTACCTGAAATCGGCTGGCAACTGGGAGAAGGCTGGCCGGCCTCCGTGTGTCGGTGGTCAGTGGAAGCGCGATGTGATGCACGTTCCAAGCGCTGATTATCCAATTCCTGATGGCTTCCGGGGGTAACGATGAACACTGAAACGCTGATTCTTACGCACCTGATGGCATTCCACGGGCAGACCCCGGCGCAGATCGCCAGAGCGATAGGGCGCACCCGCAGCACCGTAGTTTCTGCACTGCCAGTGATGAGCGCTGTTGGTGACGTCTGGAGCGACGCTGAAGCGCGTTACTTCACAGCAGAACCGGCTGGCGAAGGTGACGAAAAATACATTGCCCTCTGCGATAAGGCTTACAGCCTGCAGGAACGCAACTGGTGGAACCGCGCCGCAAATGTCTGGCAGCTGGCGCAGCAGTCAACACGCAAAGTTGGCCTCCGCGATAAAGCGAGAATTCGCGCAAACATGTGCGTGGCGAAGGCAAAAGAGCGCGACCCGAAGCCAGCGTCCGATCCGTTTGGTAACAGTGGGAGCTTCCGCCGATGAAAGCAGCCATCAAAGCGCACTACTGGCGCAACGAAGATTACTACCGTGGAATTCGCTTCGCGGTCCTGATGATTACCGTTTTAGTTATTGCCCTCGTATGGGAGTTGAAAACAGCATGAGCACACTCGAAAGACTTTACAAAAACAAAGCTGAAAGCGGCAAAAACATCACCACCCGTAAAACGTTTTTGGTGGGCGTTGACGAGCTGTACATCGAACCCGGCTACAACGTCCGCGATATCGATCCGACGCACGTAGAAGAATTCCGCGACGCGTTCATTGCAGGTGAGCACGTCCCGCCACTTACCGTTCAGGTGACAGATCAGGGCGTAAAGGTTATCGATGGCCATCACCGCTGGCATGGTGCAAAGCTTGCGCAGGAAGCAGGCCATGAAATCCGCCTGGAGTGCAAAGACTTCGTAGGCAACGAGGCAGAGCGCATCGCCTTCATGGTGACGAGCAGTCAGGGTCGCCCACTTGAGCCGCTTGAGCGCGCTGCAGCATACCAGAGGCTGAAAAATCAGGGCTGGGAACCGGCAGAAATCGCGAAGAAAGTTAAACGCTCTCCGTCAGACATCGATCAACATTTAGCGCTGTTGACCGTGGGTGATGACTTAATCGAAATGGTGAAGGCCGGTGAAGTTGCGGCGACAACGGCAGTAGCTATGGTTCGCGAGCATGGCGCTAAGGCTGAAACCGTTGCCAAAACGCAGCTGGCAAAAGCGAAGGCAGACGGCAAGAAGAAACTGACCCGCGCCGCCGCAATGCCGCAGTTCAGTGCGACTCGCGCGCGGCGTCTGGTTGAGCTGCTGAAGGATGCCGTCCTACTTCAGGACAGCCCTGATTTAGAATATTTTAAACTGCCACCCGGAGTAGCAGTTGAGATCACCAGCATCCTCCAGGAATACGAGCAGCATTCTGCACCAACCCGGGAGGATGAATGAAATTAACCCTGCCATTTCCTCCGACAGTAAACACCTACTGGCGTCACACGCCAAATGGAGTATTAATCAGCGCCTCCGGGCGCTCTTTCCGTTCCAATGCAATAGCAGCGGTATACATGCAATTAGGCCGCAAGCCAAAGCCTTTGGATTGTGCCTTAGAAGTCACGGTGGTTATTGCTCCACCTGATCACCGATCTCGCGACCTTGATAATTACCTGAAAGCTCTATTCGACAGCCTGACACATGCCGGTATCTGGAAAGACGACAGCCAGATTAAGCGAATGGCGGTGGAGTGGGCGCCAGTGACAAAGAGCGGCTACGTTGAGATTACCATTGATGCTTATCAGGTGGTGGTGGCATGAGGGCGATACTGACACCTGAAATCGCGCATCAAACCGGCATTGTGCTGCTGAAGCCAGGCCGCGAGCTGTTACCGATGTTTCGTGGCCGCGTTCTGGTGTGCACGCCATCGGGCGATGTATCGAACCTGCCTTCAGGTTTAATCAACGAAAGCGCGCAACCCTTGCTTGATGAACCCCTGCTGAAAAGCTTCCTTGCTGATGAACGTGTGATCGATGCTGCTGGTGGATGGGAGGCACACGTCACATGGGTGCAAAAAATTCGCTCTTGTCAGCAACACGAAAAAGATTCTTATCACCACCACGATTACACTACGTTGCGGACCGAACGCGGAGCGGTTTGCCTGTGCTACACCCATGATAATTTTTGCCGCGCGAATGGCGCACCGGCACAGCTGGAAGAAGTTGCAGCAGACAATCTTTCCCGGTGGATTATCGAATCAGCATGCATCCAGATGGGATTAGGCGCAGATCACCTGATGACGTTGCCAGAGCTGTGCTGGTGGGCATGCATAAGGGAAGTTATCGACCTGATACCGGAAGCACCGGCGCGGCGTGTTCTACGTATGCCGGTGGAGAAGCCAGCAACTGGGCCAATGCTGGAGGCAGATATCAACCCGGCGCGCGCTGCGCGGGAAGTGATTCAGGAAGCGGTAGAGTCGGTTAAGCAGGTGATGACCATCAAAGCCGACCCGGATTCGCCGCAGTCGTTTATGGCGAGACCAAAACGGCTGCGCTGGAACAATGAGAAGTACACGCGTTGGGTCAAGGTGCAGCCATGCGCCTGCTGCAATAAACCAGCAGACGACCCACACCACATAATCGGACACGGACAGGGAGGTATGGGAACGAAGGCGCATGATTTGTTTGTGATACCGCTTTGCAGGGCGCATCACGATGAACTGCACCGGGACATGAGGGCATTCGAAGAAAAAAACGGCAGTCAGTTAGAGCTGCTGTTCAGGTTCCTTGATCACTCGATTGCAGTCGGCGTGATCGGTTAAATCAAAAAGCGTGGAGGATGTTTGATGCGTGACATGTCACAAGCACTAGAGATGTGGGGGGCTTGGGCCGCGTGCGATAGTAATGGTGTTGATTGGCAGCCAATCGCAGCAGGCTTCAAAGGATTGCTTCCTAATGAAAAAAGATCTCGTGTTCAATGCAACGATGACGATGGAATGTTCATTGATGCATGTATTGCTAAACTTAAAAAATACAGAATTGAAGAGTATGAACTGGTCATAGCTCATTATGTACTGAATATTTCATTAAGGTCGATAGCTAGAAAAAGAAAGTGCTGTGATGGCACTGTAAGAAAAGACCTACAAACAGCCATAGGTTTTATAGAAGGCTGCATGTGCATGATGAAATAATTTAACCGCACCCGTTTAGGCGGGTGCATAATATTATATGGTTTGAGAAGGGAAGTTCTTAATATTCAATGATTGAGCTGCTTTAAGTGCCAGATCATCATTGCTTAGGGCAGGTCTGATAAAGTTATCTCCTGAGTTGGTTAAGTTAGTTAGGAGGAAATACAATGACAGCTTTGAGTAAAGCATTGATTTTTCAGCGCTTTTTGCGGAGTGGTTACTTGTTTTATAGCAAGATAGTACATTGTCGTAATTTTCATTGATTGAGTTTTTCAAATTCAATACATTCTTTATAGTTAACCTTTGTTCATTTGTTAGGGCGGCGTAAACTGTTTTTAAATTTTCCTCTAAAAGGATGAACTCAATTTTTGCTGGTAGCGATAAGTATACAGCACCATCTGAGAGTCTATTTCTTTTAGTAATGCTAGAGTCGGTTGTTTTTTTCGATTTTTCTAAGTTAAGAAGTTCGTCGCTAAGTTCAATCCAAATATTCTTCTTGTGAAGATTAGTTGTCCTTCGATCCTTCAAGCTTTCGATAAATGGTGTGCAAAGCATGCCAACGATGAAGGTGATTAGAGGTATAAAATATTTTATGTTTTCCATTATGTATCCTTAAAAAAATTTACAAAACTATAAATCAAAAGCTAACGCGTACGCAATAAAGCGTGTAATGTGATAAGAGTCGTTACTACGCAGTACTGCTTATCATCAAGAATCAGTTGCAAATAACGTGAGTGATTTAAAGCGTCCGAAGCCTCACCAGCTCTCGGGCGTTTTTATTCTTGACAGAAAAAATCAGATTTTGTAAATAGTAAATAGCCTGATGTGTATCGTTCTTTAGTCCAATCATTCATCTCGCATATCAGGCCGAAAGCCCCGTCTTAACCGATGGGGCTTTTTGTTTTTAATAATTAACCCTG
>Ga0308169_10004859_pt1 | contig 12391 bp, 9 predicted proteins | sample PhyBR1_2_FD_202139 | JGI IMG/M metagenome (GOLD analysis project Ga0308169, IMG submission 202139) | Phyllosphere microbial communities from UC Gill Tract Community Farm, Albany, California, United States - DLSLSB.R1 | ecosystem: Host-associated > Plants > Phyllosphere > Unclassified | place...
TCGATCCATAGCCCGGACATGCCGAGGGCAGCCGGCCCTCGTGCCCCTGACGGGTGCGGCCGTGAAGAGGTAAGTGCATGCGCACTCTCGTTCTGAATGCTGGATATGAACCGCTGGCGGTTATTACGTTCCGCCGGGCGCTGGTGCTTGTGCTCACGGGCAAGGCGAGCGTGGTGGCCGAAGGGGACGACCCCGTCGTGGGCCCAACCGACGTTCTGGGGCGCCCGTCCGTGATCCTCCTCAACAGATACATCCGGCCGCGCTACAACCACTCCACCGCCGTCAGCCGCCGGGGCGTACTCCGCCGCGACGGACACAAATGCGCCTACTGCGGCAAAGCGGCGCACACCATCGACCACGTCCACCCCAAGTCAAGGGGCGGCGCCGATTCGTGGGAGAACCTGGTGGCGGCCTGCCTGCGCTGCAACAACGTCAAGGGCGACCACACGCCAGCTGAAATGGGCTGGACCCTGCGGTTCGTGCCCGAACCGCCGCGCGGAACCATCTGGCAGATCAAGGAACTGGAGAAGCCCACCCCTGCTTGGGATCCGTTCCTGCTTCCGGAGCGCGCAGCCTGACCGGTCCTTGTCTCGTGGGATCAGCTGATGGCCGGCCTTGCTGATGGCTAGGCTGGGGGAGTGCATGAGAACACCCTGGTCTTTGATGCCCTGATCCTGGCCGGCGGCCGGTCATCCCGGCTCGGCGGCGTACCCAAACAGTCGTTGGTCTTCCACGGCCAAACGCTGCTGGAACGTTCGGTCACTGCGGCGGCCGGTGCCCGCCAATGCGTCGTCGTCGGCGATGCGGGTTCTCTGGCATTCCCGTCGGGAACACCGCGCCGGCCGTCCGGGGAATCCTTGCTGCCCGGCCTCCTGACGTGCCGGGAGGATCCACCATTCGCAGGACCCGCAGCTGCCATTGCCGCAGGCCTGGACACCCTGGCGGGAGCCGGCGGAGGCGCTCCGTATACTCTTGTGCTGGCCTGCGATATGCCGCTGGCGTCCCAAGCGGTCAACGTGCTGACCAACGCACTTGCCGGGAGTGCGGCCGGGGCTGGACGGTCCGTCGGAGGCGCTATGGCGGTCTCCGAGGACGGGAGGGCCCAACCGCTGGTTGGGCTATATAGCACAGGTGAGTTAACGAGGGCGTGCCGGGAGCTGGCCGGCCGCAATGCGCTCGTCAACGGCTCCGTCTGTGCGCTCCTTGCTAATCTGGACGTGCAGCTTGTCACAGTCCCCGCCGGGTCCACCTCTGACGTGGATACCTGGGATGACGCTGCCGCGCTGGGGATTGCCGCCGGGACCCAGTACGAGAGCCAGGACCGGCGCACAGGCGGAGCTAATGTGGGAGGCAATTCGTGAAAAGCCAGGATGAAACGCTGGAAGACTGGTGCAGGGCCCTTCTCCAGGCATACAAGCTTGAGGACGTCCAGGTCGACGTCAATGCAGTGCTGGCCCTTGCAGGCGTTGCCGCCCATGCCATCGTCCGGCCCGCTGCTCCACTCACCACCTTCATCGCCGGCTACGCCGCAGGCCTGGCAGCCAGTCCCGGGCGGGAATCGGACACAGACTCGACGGGGGCCGCCTCCATGGACGCGGTGCTGGCGGTTGCCCGCTCGCTGGCAGCGGACTATGACGCCGAAGCCGGCGCCGGGACTCCCGGCGAATGACGGCAGATCCCCTAAGCGATCCGGAGGCGCCGCCGGGCAGGGAAGCAGATACGCCAGCCAGCCAGGCTGAGCAGGATGCACCATCCCTGGGCGGAACCGAAACACCGGATGCAGGGCCAGGCGAAGCTGCGCCGGGCGATGTTGCCCATAACCACGGAGCCCACAACCACGCTGCCCACACCTGGGAAGAGGCCAGGCAGGCGGCCTACGATGCAGCAACGCCGATTCCACCGGGACCGGTGGCACTCCGCTTGGCCTTGGGCCGCACACTGGACCAGGACATTGTGGCCCTCCAGGACATGCCCCACTATGCGTCCTCCGCCATGGACGGCTGGGCAGTCAACGGAAGCGGCCCGTGGATCCCCGTGGAGCCAGGTAACCGGTTGGCGCCGCACCAGGCCAGCCCCATTGCCACGGGCGGCCTGATTCCTGCCGGGGGCAAGGCAGTCCTGCGGACGGAGAGTGCTGTCCTTGGCCAGGACGACGAAGGCCTCCCCGTGCTGATGACAGGCGGCAAGGCCCGCCCGGGGGAACCGCGTGCGGGCGAACACATCAGGAAAGCCGGCGAAGAAGCCCTGGAAGGCGATGTCCTGGTCAAGGCAGGGGTGGCACTCAACCCGGCACACCTGGCACTTGCGGCTCTGGCCGGCTACGACGAAGTACAGGTCCAGGGCAAGCCCGTGGTGCGCTTGGTGCTGACGGGATCGGAGGTGGTGGAACAGGGGACTCCAGCCCCAGGGCAGGTGCGCGACACCTTCGGGCCGCAGCTGCCGGACGTCGTCGGCATGCTGGGCGGCATCTCGGCCGGTACCCAGCGGATCGGCGACTCCTACGCCGAATGGCTCGCGGCGCTCGAAGACGTGCTGCCCGAGGCGCCGGACGCGCCCGACCTGCCCGCCGACGTCGTCATTACCACCGGGGGCACCGGACGCTCGGGAACGGACCATCTCCGCCGGGCCGTCGCCGAACTTGGCGGCCGGCTCATCATTGATGGCGTGGCCATGCGGCCGGGCCATCCGGCGGTGCTCGCCGAACTGCCGGACGGCCGGTTCGTCCTGGGACTTCCCGGCAACCCGCTCGCAGCCATGATGGCCCTCTCAACTGTGGGCGCTCCTCTGCTGGCCGCCCTCGGGCATCAGGACATGCCGACGGTGCAGGAAGTGCCATGCGGGACCATGATCGAACCCGACCCCGGCCGTACCCGGCTGATGCCGTTCCGGCTGCTGTTTGGAATGGCGTCCCCCGCACAGCACACCGGCCCCGGAATGATGCGCGGCCTGGCCGCTGCCGACGGCGTCCTCGTGGTGCCCCCGCACGGGGTGCAGCTTGGGGAGCCGGTGCGCGCCTTCGCCCTGCCATGGGGGCCGCCGATAGCCCAGGCCCCGGAAGGCACAGCCAAAGCCAAGCCGCGAAGCAACGCACGGAGCAGCCAGGCCAAGGGCAAACAGGCATCCAGCGGGCCCGTGGACTGGAGTGCGCTTTTAGGCTGAGGCAGGCCCTGGTGGTGCCATGATGGAGTAATGAACAGGCAGGGTGAAACATGGGACGGGTAATCCAGCGCCGCAAGGTGCACAAGTATGTCCTGGACGGATCCCCGGGCGCCCTGGAGTATCCCGTCCGCCACCGCGAAGACGTCCTCGCCGTAGAGGAACCGCTCGAAATCCGCTTGGGCAGGCTTTCCTACTCGGTCACCATGCGGACCCCCGGCGACGACTTTGACCTGGTGGCCGGATTCCTGGTGTCCGAGGGCGTCATCTGGGCGCCCGAACAGCTGGTGTCGCTACGTTTCTGCGCGGGCGAGGACGAGAACGGCGTCCAGACGTTCAACGTGGTGGAGGCCCAGCTGCGGCCGGACGTCCCGCTGCCCGACACCGGCCGCAAGGTCTACACGTCCAGCTCCTGCGGCATTTGCGGCACGGACTCCATCGAAGCTGTCCGCAAGTCTTCCCACTTCAGTCCGCAGGCCGATCAGCTGACCGTGGATGCGAAAGTCCTGGCCTCGCTGCCGGGCCTGCTGCGGAAGTCGCAGCGGGTCTTCGACGACACCGGGGGCGTGCATGCTGCCGGACTGTTCAAGATAGAGGACGACGGCGAGCCGCGGCTCCTGTGCCTGCGCGAAGACGTGGGCCGGCACAACGCCGTGGACAAAGTGGTGGGCTGGGCACTGCGTGAAGGCCTCCTGCCGCTGGGCGGGACGGTCCTCCAGGTGTCCGGAAGGGCGTCCTTCGAACTCGTGCAGAAAGCCGCCCTTGCAGGAATTCCCGTACTGTCCGCCGTCAGTGCCCCTTCGAGCCTCGCCGTGGAACTGGCCGAGGCGAACGGGTTGACCGTGGCGGGTTTCAGCCGCGGTACCAGTTTCAATGTCTATTCCGGAGATTCCCGGATCCGCCGGCCCGAACCGGCCTTGCCACATGCCTAGGGCTGCCGCCGCCAGGCAAATCCGGCGCGGGTCCGCGAAGGGGTTGGATGCGGTGCCGGCTCCGGGTAGATTTGTCCATCGAATGGACTCGCTGATGCAGTCTCAAGCCTAAAGAGGAACCATATTGCATGACGACCGCACGATCACCGAAGTCCGCCTGGCGAGGTTTGTGCGCGAGCGCATCGCCCCTGCCGTCTACAGCCGGTCGGTCCCGCTTACCCTGAGCAGCTGGGATGTCCCGGACGAACCCGTCCCCGCGCTGGAGGCGATGCGGCAGGAATTCCGGCCGCAGGAGCATGGGGCCGAATGGGGACGGCCGTGGGGCACCACCTGGCTGCGGCTGCAGGGGGAGGTACCCGATTCCTGGGGCGGCAGCCCGGACACCACCGTGGAGGTGGTGGTGGACCTGGGGTTCACCAACGAGGCGCCCGGATTCCAGTGCGAGGGCATCGCATGGCGGCCGGACGGCAGTATCATCAAGGCAATCTCGCCCCGCAACCAGTACATCCCGCTGAAGCTGCTCGGCAGCGGCATGGCCATTGACTTCTATGTGGAAGCGGCCGCGAATCCGGACATGGCGCAGGGCTGGACCTTCGCCGCCACCCCGCTGGGCGACAAGGCAACCGCCGGGGGAGCGCCCCAGTACCGGCTGGGAACCATCGCCATCGCCGAACTGCACCAGTGCGTTTGGGAACTCCAGCAGGACATCTGGACCCTGGCCGGCCTCATGGAACAACTCCCTCTGGAGCTCCCTCGCCGCCATGAGATCCTCCGGGCCCTGGAACGGATGATGGATGTGATGGATCCCGACGACGTCGCCGGGACTGCTGCGGCAGGACGCGAAGCACTCGCGGAAGTCCTCGCCAGGCCTGCCTACGCGTCCGCGCACCAGTTGGTTGCCACCGGGCATGCGCACATCGATTCCGCCTGGCTTTGGCCGGTGCGGGAAACTGTCCGCAAGTGTGCCAGGACGTTCTCCAACGTGGTGGCCCTGATGGATGAGAATCCGGACTTCGTTTTCTCCTGTTCATCGGCGCAGCAGCTGGCCTGGATCAAGGAACTGTACCCGGAGCTGTTCAGCAGGATCCGGGAAAAGGTACGGGCCGGCCAATTCGTTCCGGTCGGCGGCATGTGGGTGGAATCTGACACCAACATGCCCGGTGGGGAAGCCATGGCCCGGCAGTTCGTGGAGGGCAAGGGCTTCTTCCTGTCAGAGTTCGGCACCGAGTGCCAAGAGGCGTGGCTGCCGGACTCGTTCGGCTACAGCGCGGCCCTGCCCCAGATCGTCAAGGCCGCGGGCAGCCGCTGGTTCCTCACGCAGAAGATCTCCTGGAACCAGACCAACAGGATGCCGCACCACACCTTCAACTGGGAGGGGATTGACGGCACGCGGTTGTTCACCCATTTCCCCCCGGTTGACACGTATAACTCGGACCTGAGTGGCAGGGACCTGGCCCATGCCGAACGCAACTACCGGGACCACGGCCGCGGCACCGTGTCATTGGTACCGTTTGGTTTTGGCGACGGCGGCGGCGGACCAACGCGCGAAATGCTGGCAGCTGCCGCGCGCACAGCCGATTTGGAAGGATCCCCGAAGGTAAGGATCGGCTCTGCGGAGAGTTTCTTCCGCCAGGCCGAGGAAGACTACCAGGCCCTGCCCGTCTGGGTGGGCGAGATGTACCTGGAGCTGCACCGGGGGACCTATACGAGCCAGGCGCGCACTAAAAAGGGCAACCGGCGCAGTGAGCACCTGCTGCGCGAAGCGGAACTGTGGTGCGCCACGGCTGCGGTCCGCACCAATGCTTTCGAGTACCCGGCGGCCGAGCTCAAACGCCTCTGGCAGCTGGTGCTGCTGCAGCAGTTCCATGACATCCTTCCCGGCAGCTCAATCGCCTGGGTCCACCAGGACGCAGAGCGGAACTACCAGGCCCTCGAAACCGCCCTTGAAGCGCTGATCAGCCAGGCCGCGGCCGCCATGCTGGGTTCCGGTGACCGGGAGTTCCTGCTCAACGCCGCACCGCACGACAGGGACGGCGTCCCCGCGCTGGCGGCAGGTGAACCGCAACCCTGCCCGCAACCCACCAAGGCCACTCCGCAGGACGAAGGCTTCATCCTGGACAACGGCATTATCCGGGCGGTGGTGGACGCTGACGGACTTCTCGCCTCACTGCGCGACCATGCCAGCGGCCGCGAAGCAATCGCCCCGGGCCAGCGGGGCAACCTGCTGGAGCTGCACCGGGACACCCCCAACGAGTGGGATGCCTGGGACATCGACGAGTTCTACCGGCGCAACGTCACGCCGCTGGTCCGCGCAGAGTCTGTCCGGCTGGCCAGCGAAGGGGGCGGCAGCGCCGTCGTCGTGGTCGAGCGGCTGGCCGGCACCTCCAGGCTGACCCAGCGCATCACACTGGCCCCCGGCAGTCCGTCCCTTGAAATCACCACATCCGTGGACTGGCAGGAGCGCGAAAAGCTGCTGAAGCTCGGCTTCGCCCTTGACGTCCGCGCGGACCGGTCAGCTGCAGAAACGCAGTTCGGCCATGTCTTCCGGCCCACCCACACCAACACTTCCTGGGAAGCTGCAAAATTCGAAATTTGTGCCCACCGCTGGATCCACGTGGGGGAACCCGGTTATGGGGTGGCCGTGTCCAACGCATCAACCTACGGCCATGACGTGGGCAGGAGTGTCAGGGAATCCGACGGCGGCACCACCACTACCGTGCGCCTGTCCCTGCTGCGGGCGCCGAAGTTCCCCGACCCCGATGCCGACCGGGGCGCCCATGAGCTGACGGTAAGCATCCGGCCCGGTGCCGACATCGCGGACGCGGTCCAGGAAGGCTACCGGACCAACCTGGCACCCCGGCTGGTCAAGGGCGCCGCTGCCGTGGAGCCGCTCTTCTCCGTCAGCAATCCCGCCCTGGTGATTGAAGCAGTGAAGCTGGCCCAGGACGGTTCGGGCGACGTGGTGGTCCGCCTCTATGAGTCACTGGGACAGCGCTCAGCCGGAACCATCACGGCGAACTTCCCGGTCCGGGATGTTGTGGTTACGGACCTGTTGGAACGCCCGCTGGATGGCGCCGCCGCGGCTCCCGGAGTTGTTCCCGGCGGCAGCGGGGCGCAACTTACGCTGCGGCCGTTCCAGCTGGTAACACTCCGGTTCGTCCGGAAGTAGAGTCATGCTCGGCCGGGGCCAAGCCCCGGCCCTGCCAGCTGAAAGGGCCCTTAAACAGGCTGAGTGGGGGCGGTCCCCAACGATCCGCCACCACTCATCCCCCCAATGTGTGCAAAGGCCCCGGGGCGGCCGGCGTTCCAGAATTTATCCCCGTTCGAAAACGCTTGGCGGCCCCGCCTTCACACATTCATGATTGTTTCACATTCTAATGATTTTGTGAAAGCTGGCGAAGGTTTACATTTCGGTAGATGTCTTCCGCCTGGCCGCAGCGCGCCCGCTGACAACCCGGGCGACCCAGATCAGGGCCAACCCAAGGACGAAGCAAAGGATCGCCGTGTAGTTGATCATGAACTCGATCTGGCCGAGCGTCGGCGGGATCAGGGGGAAGGACAACGACAGGCCGGTGGCCACGGCGCCAAGGCCCAAGAGGGCGGCCGCCGCCCGGATCAGGCCCGGCAGGCGGCTGGTCACGGCGCGGGCCATGGCGGGGAGCAGGGCCAGCGCAACATAGGCAGGATAGGCCCGGCCAGCGGCCCCGTAGTATTCGAGCAGAGCGGAGTTCCAGGGGTCGGTGCCCACCACGCCTGTCAATCCGGCGGAGGAGCCGCTGGTGTCCATCATGAAGAACAGCGTCACCATGACGGCGGAAATAACGGCCAGGACTGTGAGGCCGGCCCGGCCGGTGATGAACCGGTAGGCGTCCTTGGCGTCGAAGCCCTTGGAAATTCGGATGCCCATGAAGAAGATGGCACCGAAGATCACGAACCGCAGCAACAGGTTGGCCAGGTTGATTCCGCCCAATGCCCGGTCGATCACGAGGTACGGGCCTTGGATACTTAGCAGGATTGCCACGGTTATCGAGGCGAAAATGCCGAACAGGGATCGGTTCTCCCCGCGCAGGGTGCTGGGTACGCGGGCCAGCGCAATAGCGGCGCAAATCGCCAGCGTGGTCCACTGAAGCGTCGCGATCATCCCAGGTTCTCCCAAATCTTTTCTGTCTGCGCTTGGTCCTGCTCCTGGCGGCGCAGCACTTTCCCCAATGCCTGAAGCCTCTCCCCGGCAAGCGCGGTGAGCTCTCCGTCGGAGAGGCTGTCGAGCGCTGCCTGCCGGGCACCCGGAGGCCAGCCGGCCTCCTCCTCGGTGATGATTCCGGTGGCCACCAGTCCGCCGGCCGGTCCCACCCCTGCCGCTATGGCTGTAGCCACGGCAAGTTCGGCGGACAAACGGTTGGCGGTCAACTGGGCAGAGTAGTTTTGCGGAGCCACGCCGGTGGAGGCTGAAACGCGGTGCCGGAGCTCGCCGTCGTCTATTGCATCCACCCAGTTCTTCACCGAGGTGGCGTGCGGGGCTGGTCCCAGTGCGGGGGCAGCCGCTCCGCGTGCCGGTTCCATGGCCGTCCTGGCCAGGAGGGCCCGGAGGAGGTCTGCAGTGGAGATCTGGCTCACCAGTTCGCCGCAGGTCGGCGGAAGGGCCGGGCCGGAAAGGACGCTGTAGGCGTCGAAGCCGGCCAGGGCGGTGACGGGGTTGATCTTATAGGCGCGGCTGATGCTGACCACGGTGCTGACGGAAACCTTGCCCCGGACCAGTTGCTGCGCCAGCGTGGTGCGCTTGATCCCTGAGACCCGGCAGACATCGGCAGTGCTGGCATCGGGGGCGATGCTTTGCAGCCAGCGCTGGAACGCCTTGGCGGAAAGGGTCATGGAGGACTCTCTGCGGGACGGGAGGGGTGTGACTGATTTTACCGTGGCCAAAGCCATGCGCCGTGCCACGGATTTTGCCGATGGTTTAGCTTCGTCTATAGTTGATGGTCGAGCCCGCTGGTCCGTACACCCCCCAAGTCCGGACCAGCGGGTTCTTCTATGTCGTGCAGCCCCAGCGGCGCCGCGGCCCTGTTTTGGCCGCCTCTGCCGGCCGTTAGCGGCTGTGCGGGCAGCGGCGAAAGGACGAATCGATGACTGCAACCCTCGTTGCCAAGGACGTCTCCGGTGGCCACGGGCACCGCGTGCTGTTTTCCGGGCTCTCGCTGACGGTTGCCCCCGGCGACGTGGTAGGCGTTGTCGGCGCGAACGGCGCCGGAAAATCCACGCTGCTGCGCCTCCTCGCCGGTGTGGACCAGCCCCAGGGAGGCACGGTCAGCCTTGCCCCGGCAGACGCTTTTGTTGGCTGGCTGCCGCAGGAACATGAGCGCCTCCAAGGCGAAACGATAGCCGCCTACATTGCCCGCCGCACCGGCTGCGCGGAAGCGACCCTCGAGATGGAATCGACGGCGGAGGCCCTGGGGTCCGGCGCTCCCGGGGCTGATGACGCCTACGCCCGCGCCTTTGACCGCTGGATGGCCTCCGGCGCCGCGGATTTGGACGACCGCATCCCGGCGGTGCTCGCGGACCTGGGCCTGGACGCGGGTGCCGAGGCCCTGATGACAGGGCTTTCCGGCGGCCAGGCGGCCCGCGTGGCCCTGGCCGCCCTCCTGCTGAGCCGCTTCGACGTAGTGCTGCTGGACGAGCCCACCAATGACCTGGACCTCGCCGGCCTCGCCACCCTCGAGAAATTCGTGACGGGCCTGCGCGGCGGCGTGGTGCTGGTCAGCCATGACCGCGAGTTCCTGGCCCGCTGCGTGACCCGGGTGGTGGAACTGGACCTGGCCCAGAACAACGTGGCTGTTTACGACGGCGGCTACGACGCCTTCCTCGCAGAACGCGCCGTGGCGAGGCGCCACGCCCGCGAAAAGTACGAGGAGTTTGCCACCACCAAGGCGGACCTGGTGTCCCGGGCCCGGACCCAGCGCGAGTGGAGCTCGCAGGGCGTCCGGAACGCGATGAAGAAGAACCCTGACAATGACAAGATCCGGCGCGCCGCCAGCACCGAGTCCTCGGAGAAACAGGCGCAGAAGGTCCGGCAGATGGAATCCCGCATTGCCCGGCTGGACGTGGTGGAGGAGCCGCGGAAGGAATGGCAGCTGCAGTTCAGCATCGGGCAGGCGCCGCGCTCCAGCGCGGTCGTCGCCACCCTCCGCAACGCAGTGGCACGGCAGGGCGCCTTCACCCTGGGACCGGTCAGCCTCCAGCTCAACGGCGGCGAACGGGTTGGCATCACCGGCCCCAACGGGGCCGGCAAGTCCACCCTCCTGCGCCTGCTGCTGGGAACCCAGGAACCGGACGACGGCGACGCCTCCATGGGTGCCTCCGTCGCCGTCGGCGAAATTGACCAGGCCCGCGGGCTGCTGGACGGCCGGCTGCCGCTGGGGGACGCCGTCGAAGCGGTGCTGGACGACTGGACGGGGGCGGACGTCCGCACCCTTCTGGCCAAGTTCGGCCTCAAAGCGGACCACACCGCACGGACCGTGGATTCCCTGTCGCCGGGGGAGCGGACGCGGGCAGCGCTGGCACTGCTGCAGGCGCGCGGCGTGAACCTGCTTGTGCTGGATGAACCCACCAACCACCTCGACCTGCCGGCCATCGAGCAGCTGGAAGAGGCCCTTGAAAGCTATGACGGCGCCCTGCTGCTGGTCACCCACGACCGCCGGCTGCTGGAAAACGTCCGACTCGACTACCGGTGGCACCTGGACGACGGAAAAGTCCAGGAACTCCACCACACTGCAAGCCAGGAGAAGTAACCATGAGCATGGACCGCGTGGCCTGGAGCTCGCTCTACAACATCAGCACCGCAAAGAGCGCTTCCAAGCCGTTCTCGAAGGAAACCCTAAAGCGGGTGCTGGGCTTCGCTGCCCCGCACAAGGGCAAGCTCATTGCTTTCGTGCTCTCCTCCATCGCAGCGGCCGTTTTGGCCGTCGCCACCCCGGTGCTCGCCGGCCAGGTGGTTGACGCCATCATCGCCAAGACCGATGCCGGTACGGTGATCTGGCTGGCCGTGCTGATCGCCATCGTGGCCGTGGGCGAAGCGGGAGTGGGACTGCTGACCCGCTGGCTGTCCTCGACCATCGGCGAAGGCGTCATCGTGGACCTGCGCACCCGGGTGTTCGACCACGTGCAGCGCATGCCCATCGCCTTCTTCACCCGCACCCGGACAGGAGCACTGGTCAGCCGCCTCAACAACGACGTCATCGGGGCACAGTCCGCGTTCGCCGGAACCCTCTCCGGCGTCGTGAGCAATTCCGTGGCGTTGATCCTGACCCTGGCCGTGATGCTCAACAAGTCATGGCTCGTGACCGTCCTCGCCATGGTGCTGCTGCCGATCTTCCTGATCCCGGCCCGACGCATGGGGTCCAAGCTGGCGGACCTGCGGCGCGAAGCTGCAGCCCACAACGCCGCCATGGGCACCCAGATGACGGAACGGTTCTCCGCGCCGGGCGCCACCCTGGTGAAGCTGTTCGGCCGCCCGGACGAGGAATCCCGTGAATTTGCGGCCCGTGCCGGCCGCGTCCGCGACATCGGTGTCCGCATGGCAATGCTGCAGTTCACGTTCGTTACCGCCCTGACCCTGGTGTCCGCGCTCGCACTGGCCCTGGTGTACGGCCTGGGCGGTTGGCTCGCCCTGGGCGGCCAGTTGGCGCCCGGCGACGTGGTGGTCCTGGCGCTCCTCCTGACCCGCCTTTATGCCCCGCTCACGGCGCTGTCCAACGCCCGCGTGGAAGTCATGAGCGCACTGGTCAGCTTTGAACGGGTCTTTGAGATCCTGGACCTGAAGCCGCTCATCCAGCAAAAGCCCGATGCTGTTCCGGTTCCGGCCGGACCCGTGTCCGTGGAGTTCGACAACGTCCGGTTCGCCTATCCCTCGGCGGACAAGGTCTCGCTGGCTTCCCTGGAGGAAGTCTCCACCCTGGACACCCGGGGCGGCGAGGAAGTGCTGCACGGCGTCAGCTTCCGGGTGGAACCCGGGCAGACGGTGGCCCTTGTGGGCTCCTCGGGTGCCGGCAAGTCCACCATCGCCCAGCTGCTGTCGCGGCTGTACGACGTCGACTCCGGCGCCGTGCGTCTTGGCGGCACCACGCCGGGGACCGGACTGGACGTCCGGGACGCCACCTTCGATTCGCTTCGGGACACCCTGGGTATGGTCACCCAGGACGGCCACCTGTTCCATGAGACCATCGCTTCCAACCTCCGGCTGGCCCGTCCCGACGCCACCGATGAGGACATGTGGGACGTCCTGCGGCAGGCCCGGCTGGAGGCCATGATCA
>Ga0308169_10004862_pt1 | contig 12382 bp, 11 predicted proteins | sample PhyBR1_2_FD_202139 | JGI IMG/M metagenome (GOLD analysis project Ga0308169, IMG submission 202139) | Phyllosphere microbial communities from UC Gill Tract Community Farm, Albany, California, United States - DLSLSB.R1 | ecosystem: Host-associated > Plants > Phyllosphere > Unclassified | place...
AGGCGGCTTCGCAGCCATGCGAAAACCCATCAGGAGAGATGGATGAGTGGTTTAAGTCGCACGCCTGGAAAGCGTGTATAGGTTCATAGCCTATCCGGGGTTCGAATCCCCGTCTCTCCGCCAAGAATTTGCACTGTACCTAAGTACCTGATTCTAAAGCGTTTTCCGGCCAATCCTGTTCCCTTGTTGGAGTAGCGATTTGGAGTAGCGGAAAACGCTTTTTTTCATTGCGTGACGCCTTCGATAGCTGGCTCATCCGGCATGTCCTGAACCCGGTTGCCTTTCTTCAGGTTCTCCAAAGGCGTAAGCAAGCGCAGGTTGTTCGCCACGTGCAAGCCGCATACGGTTTCGCCCTGCAAAGGGTAAATGTGATCAACGTGCATGCCTGAGGCCGCCGCCTCGGTGTATAGTCGTTCGACCGCCGCCAAGTCAGCCCAGCTCGGGATGGCGCTCAGAAGCTTCGCCCGGTGTTTCGCTGCATAGGCCGCGTTCTTGCCTTGGTTGGCGCGTTCCAACTCGCTATTGCGATCGGCTAGTTCGTCTTCGTGATCCGCCAGCCATTCCGCGTAAAGCTTCGCCTGCTGCGCCTGTTTTAATGGGTCAGGTCGATACTCTTGGTTCTTTATTTTCACTGTCATGTCATGCAGCCGCTTCTACGACCCTTTACGCCGTGCGTCCAGAAAAGTAGGGCGGCCCCCTCATAAGATCAATTTGCACGTTCCTGAATGCCCTTGGGACGCTCCACAGAACCCCTTGAATCAGAAGTCCACGGTGACTTCAACAGGCGCGTAGGGCTTGGTTTCAAGGTCACTAAGGATTTCCCGCAGGGCATGGATGAGCTTCCCAAGATTTTCAGGGTCCAGCGTACGCCCCGCGTTACGCACGTTGCGAATATCCGCCTCGGCTTGTGTGAGACGCCGTTCCATGGCTTTCGCTTCCCGATCAAAGTCTGTCGTATCGGGTGCGCCGTTCGCCATTTGTTGATAATTTTCAAACAGGCGGGGATAGTCCGCTTTCATCCAGTTGCGGATCGTGCTGAACCCCTTACCGATGCGCTTAGCAATTTCGCGGTAAGGCATCAGCTTCTGGCCCTGCATGTGCCGGTTTGTTTCGATGAATGCCCTGAAGACTTCGCGTAATTCCTTGGCCTTCAGCGGCAAGCCATGTTCGGTATTCGCCTTTGCCGCGTACCAACGCGCCTCGTCAAACGTCATTTCCGAAACGTCCGCCAAGATCAGGTATTGATTGTTTGCAAGCGCAGCGGCGACGCGATGCCAGCCGTCTACGAGATACAGGGAACCGCCAATATGCGCCAGCGTAACCGGGGGGAACTCTGCCCCCGCTTGCATTGCTTCGGAATACTGGCGAACAACCCGAGGCTCGACACGCGCCCTAACTTGCAGGGAATCGTCCCTGAGTATGTCGTGAATCGGAACCCGTTGGGGGCATCGGGAATGGGAATGGTTGGCCTTGGATGACCCAAGGGCCGTTACTGCGGAATTATGGTTGTCGAACCGTACAGGCGTGACAGGCTTCGTCATAGTTGACTCTATGTCTATGAACGAAGGCCATTTCGGTTCCAGCGGTAGGGGTTGAACATCCCATGGGCACTTCAAGCGCATCGTATCTGCCGGTACGACACATCATCGGTAAGGGGCTAACCTACCGGCACAAACACCGTCAAAGCGATTAAAGCAGATGCTCAAGTGAGGCGATGGCATTATTGCGCAACGCCAAAATATACGCAACTTAATCCGGGTTATCTAAACTTGCTCTATTTTTAACTAAACCCTAAGTCATTGTTTTTCAAGGATTTTTCAAAGTGTTGGTGACTTACGTTGTAGCGGTATCGACACATTGTTCGTTTCATATTGAAAAAGTACTTACCTTGTATAACCAATAAAAATTTTTGAATAGCCGCGGTACAGGATAGTTCAGGGGAATAACTTGACGGCATGCCAAAAGAAATAGGGTAGACTCGCACAACGCGCAGCAAACTTACTAATATTGCGGACTTACCTATCTTAATCGTCACGGAAATCTGGATCATCCAAGGCTTCCCTTGCCTCTGCCTGAACAAGTAATTCAAATTTTCCATTGATGACGGCTCCCATCAATATCGAATGCACCATATATTTTTTCAAATAACCTAGGCAGCGCATTTCTAATTCGCTAATTCTTTCAGGCTCGAAATTTTCAATAAAATCTTCCGGCGGAACGAGGATAACTAAGGACAAAGTATTGAAGCGTCTTTCCCTCGCCCTTACAACGCCTTCAAATAGGGCGCGTACCGCAGACGGCGACTCGAGGAATCTATGAATAGCACTAATGTGCTTTACTTCGTAGCCGTGAACGTAATCCCCCTTGTGAACTAAAAAATCTGGAAAATCGGAAGGCTGTACTCTATAGCCTAACTGCGACAGCCATTCCCCAACCGCAAATTCATCTGCACGGTGTTTTGCTCTCGTTTCATAATATTCGCCACCTCCACTAAGTTCACGTAAACGGCGCATCTTCTCGAGTCGGGGTGCTTCATCAAAAGCAAGCGACGCCAATCGCCTGGAAGACATAACATTCTGGATTTCCGCAACGGATTCTGTTGAAACCTTAGCTGATGAATATGTGTTCGCGTGTTCTACAAATTGGACTGATGAGTACATCCAAAAAAGTTCTACGCCCCCTTCTCGTCGAATTTCGCGTACCAATTCTGGATGCGGACCAATTGTTTTTCCTTGTTCACGCCACCACCAGTCTTCCTTTCTGTCAGCCGTAATGAGTAAAACTGTTTTAATTCCAGCATCGCGTCCATGTCGTATCAATTGGCGCCACAATATTAGGTCGCCATATTTTCTTTGATACTTTATGTGATCAAAGATAAAGGCCGCTTCTTTGGGATTCTTATCCTTATCAGCATCCATAAATCCCGGCGGTATGTTTTCCTGATAACGATCTTCGCCATCCTTGCACAGTTCGTCAAGTTCGGCTTGATTATTAGGCCCAGTTCCCACGCGCTTATCCAGAAGAGCATCAAGTCTTTCTCGTACTGGATCAGATGCCGAAATATCAAGCTGTGAACTGTGTGCTTTCTGTATTGCTTCTACAAGCTGACCGTTTGCTTTGTCTAGTTCAGAGATCAAGTTGTCTGGCTGAATCCCTAAGCCACGCTTTTCAATCTGAAGGCCATCGACTTTCTTTTTGATATCGGTGACTAAGGCACTTGCAGCACTAAGCGCATCTTCCATCGACTTACGTTCGCCAGCAATCACTGTCAAACGCTTCCTATGGAACTCGAGCGCAACTTGATGGGGAATCCATAACCTATCCTTCAACGATTCGAGAACCGATATCAGTTCATCTCGCGCTACCGTCGGAAGGCGATACAAGTTTAAAAGAACGTTAGTGTCTAAAACAATAAGACCTTCGTTCCACAGACGTTTGTACTCATCATTTGTTGGTGGGTAGAAGCCAAAGAAAGCAGTTTTCATGTCAGGTCATCTTCTTGTGTTAAATTAATTATAACGTTGTATTATGGCAATAACAAGGATAGATTTTTAGTTCGTCTGAGCGATATCAGCAGGCGGGTGCAATCAGAGATTGCTCTGCAGCTTTTTGGGTATACCCCAAGCGAACCCATGAAGACTGGTTCGGTACTGGTTCGATAATTCATCTTTTCAAACCCAAAACGAACTGGCATAATGCGAACCATCCAAATCGAACTAAAGGGTTCCAACAATGTTTGTCCGTGCCTACCTGCGCGCATCAACAGCAGAACAAGACGCCAGCCGCGCCAAAGCCGATCTTGATGCCTTCGCATCCGAACGCGGCCTACGTATCGCAGCGTATTACGTCGAGAACGAATCAGGGGCTAACCTGCGCCGTCCTGAACTGTTCCGCTTGCTGTCGGACTGCCATCCAGGTGATGTGCTGTTGATTGAACAGGTAGACCGCTTGTCGCGTTTGGATGCCGAGGATTGGGAAAACCTGAAACGGGAACTTCAGGCACGCAAGGTTCGTGTCGTCGCACTTGACTTGCCTACATCTTGGATGATGACCAGCGCAACGGATGAAATGACCGCACGCATGATGGATGCGTTGAACGGGATGATGCTGGATATGTTGGCCGCTATCGCCCGCAAAGACTATACCGACCGTCGTAGGCGTCAACAGCAGGGTATTGAAAAGCTCAAGGCCGAGGGCGGCTACAGGGGCCGTAAAGAAGACGTGGAACGCAACGAAGCGATCATGACGATGCTGCGTAGGGGCGATAGCTGGAACCACGTAATCGCCGCTACGGGCTGTTCACGGTCCACTCTTTCCCGCCTAGCTCAGCGCGTTCGTAAGGCGACGGTCGCTACCTAAGGGGACCCAGGGAAGCCGCCTAATGTCGAATGACCTCAAGGCCGGATTCCGGCAAGGGTCTAGCTTGACGCACCATTAGCTTTCCCGTTGATCGACAACCCGACAGGCCGACGAGGAATGACCAAGGTAAGCCAGTCTACTTTTTCCTATCCCTGCCCGAAGGTACCCCCGGGGTTCGCCCAGCAAGCGGCTTCAAAAAAGGGGCTAAAGGGCGATTCTGAGTTGTTGTTGTTGGACTTTCATCGAATGCGTGCTTTTTCTGCGGATATGCAGCGGTAAGCCAGGATTCGGCATGAAGCATGGGTACGACACTGATGTACGAATCGCAATCCGTGTACAAAACTACCAGTCTTACTTTCCTATACCCATGCCTAGCAAGTACGAAACCGGACGATTTCGTCCACCATGACCATCTTGCATTTTTCACAAGAAACCTTACAATTATGACGCTTGAGGGTATCGTAAGTCGCTACCAATCAAGTGCGCTCTGTAAGTTAAACATTGATGACTAAGTCGACAGGCGGATTCATGCGCATAAAAACTACTGCAGATTTTCAAACAATGCTGGCCCAGTGTGGCGACTTCTTATCCTTAGTCATTAAGTCTCACCATTCTATTGACCAGCTTTTAAATATTACGCTTGAGGAGTCCTTGCCAAATGCAACTCATGTCGAGCTAAAGCGCGTCTCTTTTTTACTTAAAGTAGACTTCACGATAGGGTTGGGCATTCTGCGTCCTGAATTTCGACCTATCTACAACTCAATTAACTCGGTAAGGAATACTTTTGCACACGATCCATATGCAGAGGTTTCGCAAGAAAACGCACGGAAGATTATTTCGACGCTCAAAAGCATAAGGCCCAAGATACTGCCCGATGAATCTTGTGAACCGTTTGAAATTCGGAATGTGGTAGAAACTATTTTTGCAATTGGCTTTATTAACTTGCAAGTTGCCTATGAGGCGCTATGCGTTCGAAAAGCAGAATCATTAATCGCTGGCCAAATGGCATCTGAAACCTTAAGCAAAAATGGACGACTTAATCCCAAAAACCTTCCTGTTAAGGAAGATTTTCAAACTCGCTTAGAATTGTATTTGTCAGAAAAATATCCTACGATTAAACTTGACTAGAAATATCGGGATTTTTTCGTTATCTCGCCAAAGTACCCCCCCGGGGGTTCACCTATTGGACGAATTCAAAAAAGGGGTTAAAGGTCGATTTCTCTCATTGTTGTTGGACTTTCAATGAGTGCGTGCGTTTTCTGTACATATCCTCGTAGAGTCAAACGGTAGGGTAGGCGATCTTATGCACCGCGTCCCGTTTCTGCTGCATGCTGGACCCGCCTGAATACAGCCCGTAAGTGATTGTCTTCTTTTCATGGCCAAGGATGTCCGATGCCACCCCCTCAACGACCCCCGCCTGTTCAAGCAAAGTGCCCACGGTCTTGCGGATGCTATGGAACACCTTGTCCCGGCCCTTGAAGCCCATATCAGTCTTAAGCCTACCGAAACGCTTGCCTAGGGCTTTCCCCCGTTCGCCACGTGCATCGATGTTAAGACCGTGGATCACGTGGTCGTCACTATGGTCAGATACTAAAGCGGAAAGAATCGGAACCAATACAGGGTGCATTGGAACTTCACGGACAGCGGCCTTGGTCTTCGTGCCTTTGAAGTAAATAACTTCTTCCTTTAGGTCGAGAGCGACCTTTTTCAGCATTGCCAATTCCTCAATCCGTGCGCCCGTGTACATTCCCAACGTGATTAACAATGAAAGTTGCGGATCGCCTTGTGTCACAGGGGAACCAAGGAATGCTATAACTTCGGCGGGGGTAAAGGGCTTTACTTCGATCTTTTTGGTAGCGGACTTCGGTACTGCTAGTTTTGCATGGGTAAAGGGGTTCGGATCACGGGGCACGATTTCATATTCGATCAAGTAATTCCAGAAGGCTTCAGCTTGACCGATCATCCGCGTAATGGTCTTAGCAGCAAGGTTTTCGTCGTTCGCCATACCATCAACCCAAAGCTTCAGATTCTTCGATGTGACTTCCTGATCATTGCCAAAACGCTTCAAAAAACGTTCGACCGCAGCCTTGTAAGCGGCTTGTGTCTTGATGTTATGGTTGCGATACTGTTTTAGATAATCATCTTTGTGATCGGCAAGAACGACCCGCCGACCGATAGCGACTTCAAAAGCTGCCTTGGCTTCAAGAATAGTGATTTCACGATCCTGCACCATGCCTTCCAACTGGTCAATCATGATGTCTTCGGCCACTTGCCTATCGCTTGGAAGATCATCGTCAACAGGCATTGTGCAGGCTTGACGAAGTTCTTGGGCCCATTCCTTTGTCCATTCCCGGACGTTCAGGCCAGTACGGGCGGTATAGACTTCGCGCTTCCAAGCAGCGACCATTTCCGCACCGAGGATTGCTGCCTTCCTTTTATCCCCCGTACCCGTGGTACGCCAGAGTTCCGACTTGTTGCCGAACTTGCTACGCACGTCCTTGGGGATGGTGAGACGGGCGTGATAGGTCGAGCCTTGCAGCTTCAAATTTGCCATGCAGAAGGGGTAGTTGGAGTAGAAAGTTGGAGTAGTCTAACCGGCTGAAACCCAGCAGCCAAGCGGCTCATAGGGGATCGTTGTTTCCGTCCGACAATCCCCGTCTCTCCGCCAGAATTCGAAAGCCCTTGATTTCCAAGGGCTTTTTTCTTTTGTGCTGCTGCGACGCGCCTTGTCGCACCCCTGGCGCAAGATATCGGTCTCGCCAATTCGAAACGGAGTGCCGATGAATGTTGTCTGCTGCCTGGGCCATGGTTTGCCGGGGAAGACCCATGACGTTTGACAAGCACGTGCGGCTTGTCGTCGGAGCCGAACTGGGCGCGGTACTGCAGCGCGGATTCACGGAGGCGATCGACGCGGCCGCAGTCCCGCCGCGACTGCTGTACGTCCTCGCAAACGGCCAGGAAGTGCGCGACGCGGTCGAGGATGGTAGCTGGCCGGCACCCGACAGCCGGTTTGCCGGCGAGGCAGCGCTGGACGCCTATGCCTTGCCCTTGCTGCGCTGCTTCATCGACGAACGGCGCAGCCGTGTAGCGGATACGGCGGAATACGGTTTCGGGAATGCGCTCGCGCGCGACTTGCATCCTGTCGGCCAGTACTTCGACCGCTATATCGTGCGTTTGTTCGATGGCGCGGATGCGGCACTGGGCCGAAGCGGGGCGTGTCGGCCATATGCGCTCGGCTTGCGCACCGCCGAGCTTGACGTCGCTCCGGCGACCGAGACGAAGAAGCGGAGGTTCGAAATCGGCCGTGTCATTTACGACCTCGACACCCAGCGTGCCATCATGGACGCGATTTTTACCGCGTTCGAAACCTGCTACGTGCAGGCGACCAGGCGCTTCGGGCAAGGGAACGCCGAACAGGTGCTGGACTCATGCTGGGACGCATTTCGCCAGGCCGTCGGCGCCGTGCTGCCGCGTTTCCGTTCGCCGCGCCTGGATGCCGAGCGGGAATGGATCGCCACTGCGCGATGGCAGAGCCCGGCCCGATTCCAGCTTGCCGGCGACCTGCTGGTGCCGGCGCTGTCATTGCAAGGCCAGTCTTCTCGCGCGCGCCGGTTGCCGGTCGAGCGCACGGTCGTACACGATGCCTTGCCCCATCCGCTTGCCGCTGACAGCCTGCGCCGGTTCTACCGTTTTCACACGCTTCCGAGCCTGGTCGTGCGCCGTGCGGCCGAAGTGGAAGCCGCATGCGTTTCAGGGCGCGGCAGATGAGCATGGACTCCGGTGCATCGAGAGCGTTCTGGAAGGGATTGGCGTGGTCCAGTGAATAAAGGCAGGGACCGGTAATTGCATTGATATTGCCGAAATGGACTTCGGTCGGCAGTGCCGCGCCGGATTGACGCTACGAGATTCGCCGCCGCCCTGTCCTGAACAGGGTTCGGCTGTTACTTAGGCACTCTGAAGATTATCAGATGCCGAGAGAAGATTGGCCGCAATAATTATTGCGCACGCTTTTTCTCTTCCTTCTTTACCTTCTTGTCCGCCTTCTTTTCCTTGGCTGTCTTTGCGGGCTCTTTTTTTGTGGATTTTTTTGCGTCCTGGCTTTTACTCATTTATATTCTCCAATTGATATTTCTTGCTAGCCGCCGATTTTCGTTCGACGTCAATGAACCGAGTATCCGCGTAATGTCGGCAGCGGCTGTATGGCCACGGCGACATCGCCCTCCGGATCTTCCTCGGTTTTCCACCGAATCCAGCCGAGCACTTCTTCGATACTGGCGAGACCGCTATACAAGGCAGTACGGGCCTCGACAAAATTAGCCATTTGATGCGTCTCCTGAACTGCCACGGCGGCAAGGGAAGGGTCCAAAGCGCTGATACGCGCTTCCAGTTCTTCGAGATCGTCGGACAGTGCCGAGTGCAGGGCATGCAAAGCCGCTACCGCATCATCTGTATCGTAGGGCTCTCTATCATTCATAGCAATTCTGTTTCCAGCCTCATGTTGTCGTGTCACGCGTCCACAAGATACAGCAATTGTGAAAATGCTGCCCGCCGATTCCAAAATTGCACTCGGGATACCGGGTTGGATGGCGGATCGATAACAATTCGCGTTTTTCCTGCAAGGCCGATTTATGTGAGAAAAACCTTTTTTGCACAATGACGCGAAATGATTAGGTGAAACGCCGAAGCTCCTGTATATTGGATCTCGCACTACATCAAGTCGTCGTTATTGTTGGTCTTTCTCTCCCGTCTCGCCTTTTGGCGGTCCTGTTTGATTTCCTCCGCTATACCCTCTTGGTCGAATGTGCGTTTCGGGCGTTTTGCCCATGCATCTTTAAAGGACTAAAAATGACTACTCAAACCGGCACCGTAAAATGGTTCAACGACTCCAAAGGCTTCGGCTTCATCACGCCTGATGCAGGCGGCGGCGATCTGTTTGCGCATTTCCAGGATATCCAGTCGGAAGGTTTCAAAAGCCTGTCCGAAAACCAGCGCGTCTCGTTCGTGCGTTCGACCGGCCCGAAGGGCGAAAAAGCCGGTAGTATCCGCGCCATCTAAGAGGCCAGTCCTGACGGTGCGTGCCACGCGGATAGCGTTGCCGTGCCCGGCGGGCCCGCGGTTCAGCTGACTCCAGCCACCCAGCGACTGGGTCTGGATCGGCAAGAAAAAACGGATTTGCGTTCATCGTGAATCCGTTTTTTTTATGGGCGCGCCTCGAGCGGTTCGCATCCCAGTTTGGTAGCGGCGACTAAACAAGTCCGCTAAACAAGTCCATCGATAGACTTGATCCAAAGCCACTGCTAGCATGCCACATCGACAACCCTCGAGGTGCCGCAGCATGGAATTGAGCGCAAGTCCCCAGGAACAGCCCACCAGCAACGCGACCCGCGAGGTGGTCGTCGGCATGCTCTTCGTCGGCCTCCTGTTCTTCATCCTCGGCTTCGTCACCTGGCTGAACGGCTCGCTGATTCCCTTCCTGAAGGTGGTCTGCAAACTGACCAACTTCCAGGCGCTGCTGGTCACCTTCGCCTTCTACATCGCCTACACCGTGATGGCGCTGCCGTCCGCCGCGGTACTCAAGCGCACCGGCTACAAGAAGGGGATGACCCTGGGCCTGGGCATCATGGGCATCGGCGCCTTGCTCTTCATTCCCGCCGCGCAGAGCCGGCACTACGAGCTGTTCCTGGCCGGGCTGTTCACGCTGGCCACCGGCATGACCCTGATGCAGACCGCCATCAATCCCTACATCGTCTGTCTCGGTCCGCGCGAGAGCGCCGCCATGCGCATCAGCATCATGGGCCTCTTCAATAAAGGCGCCGGCATCGTGGTGCCGCTCATCTTCACCAGCCTGATGCTGAAGAATATCGATACCGCGTCCGAGGCCGTGCTGGCGCAGCGGCTGGTCTTCCCCTATGCCTGCATGGCGGCGGCGCTGTTCGTGATCATGGCCTTCATCCATTTTTCGAAGCTGCGCGAGATTCCGCCGGAGCTTGATGGCGCCGATGCCCGTGTCGACGCCACTTCGGTCCTGCAGTTCCCGCAACTGGTGCTGGGTGCGCTGGCGCTGTTCGGATATGTCGGCGTGGAGGTGATCGCCGGCGACACCATCGGCCTCTACGGCCACGAGCTGAAGGTCGCCAATTTCGGGGTGCTGACCTCCTACACCATGGTGTGCATGGTGATCGGTTACCTGATCGGCGTGGCGGCGATCCCGCGCTTCATGTCGCAGCAGCGGGCGCTGGTGCTGTCGGGCCTCGTCGGCGTCCTGCTGACGATCGGCGTGACCACCGGTTCGACCACGGACACCGCGCTGTCGCAGGCGCTGCTCGGCTGGAGCGGCGCGCCGCTGGTGCCGGACAGCGTGATGTTCCTGGCGCTGCTCGGCCTGGCCAATGCCATGGTGTGGCCTGCGATCTGGCCGCTGGCCCTGCAGGGACTCGGGCGGCATACCGCCAGCGGCTCGGCGGTGCTGGTGATGGCGATCGCCGGCGGGGCGCTGCTGCCGCTGCTCTACGGCCATCTGGCGGACATCGTCACCCCGCGCAGCGCCTACTGGCTGCTGCTGCCCTGCTATGCGCTGATCCTCTGGTATGCCGCCAGCGGCCACAAGATCCGCCGCTGGCGCTGAACTGGAGAGAGGTTCGATGATTCGAGGAGCGGCCGGCGCGACGCTGGCATTGATGACGGTGCTGCTCGCGCCGATGACGCCCGCCACCGCGCAGGCGCCGGCCAGGCAGGAAGCGCCGGCCGCCCTGGGCGGCGCCGCCAGCGCCACGAAGCTGCAGCTGCGCTGGGAACTGCAGCGCAACCTGTTCAGTCCAGAAGCTCCGCACGGACGCACGCAGGCGCGCCTGATCCTCACCAACCACGACAATCGCCCCTTGCCGCCGCAGGGCTGGTCGCTGTACTTCAACTGCCTGGACCGCATGATGCCCGGGCCCTTGCCCGGCAATCTGGTGCTCGAACAGGTCGCGGGCAGCCTGTTCCGCATCCTGCCGGGGCCGGGCTTCCAGGGCGTGGCGCCCGGCCAGACCCTCGACATCGCCTATACCTACCCGGGCCTGGTGATCAAGCTGGCCAAGGCGCCGACCGGTCCCTACCTGGTGTACGACGCCGCTCCCGAGCTGGGCGTGGCCATCGCCGACTACGCGCTGCTGCCGGTGACGCGGCCGGAACAGCTGGACCGCGGCGGCAGCGGCGCCAAGCCGGTGGTGACGCCCGCGGACACCTATCGCCGCAACGCCCGCGCCGACCTGCTGCCGCCCGCCGAGGTGCCGCCGGTGCTGCCGACGCCCCTGCAGATGCAGGCGGGAGAGGGCAGGCTGCCGTTGAACGCGCAGCCGACAGTGGAAGCGCCGGCCGCATTGAAGAACGAAGCGGCGCTGGCACGCTCGCTGTTCCCGCAGGCCCTGCCCGCAGGCGGCCCGAAGCTTCAGCTCCGCATCGGCAAGGTGGAGGGCCAGGATTCGCCCGAAGCCTATCGCCTGACGATCGACGCCAGGAGTGGCATCGACATTGTCGGCAACAGCGCCGCCGGCGTCGCCCATGGCCTGCAGACCTTGCGCGACCTGCTGCCGCTGCCCGGTGCCCGGGAACCGGTGCTGAACGAAGTGAGCATCGTCGACGCCCCGCGCTTCGGCTATCGCGGCTTCCAGCTGGACGTCGCCCGCAACTTCCACGGCAAGCGGACGGTGTTCAAGTGGCTCGACCTGATGGCGCGCTACAAGCTGAACAAGTTCCACTTCCACCTGACCGACGACGAGGGTTGGCGCATCGAGATCGCCGGCCTGCCGGAACTGACCTCGATCGGCGCGGTGCGCGGCCACAGCGCGAAGCCCGGCGTGCGCCTGCAGCCGGCCTATGGTTCCGGCCCCGACCCCAGGGACCCGAGCGGCAGCGGTTACTTCAGCCGCGCCGACTACATCGAGATCCTGCGCCATGCGAAGGCCCGCCACATCGAGGTGATCCCGGAAATCGAAATGCCCGGCCATGCCCGCGCCGCCGTGCAGGCGATGGAGGCGCGCTA
>Ga0308169_10004863_pt1 | contig 12380 bp, 10 predicted proteins | sample PhyBR1_2_FD_202139 | JGI IMG/M metagenome (GOLD analysis project Ga0308169, IMG submission 202139) | Phyllosphere microbial communities from UC Gill Tract Community Farm, Albany, California, United States - DLSLSB.R1 | ecosystem: Host-associated > Plants > Phyllosphere > Unclassified | place...
TCGAACCCTCGACCTTCTCATTACAAGTGAGCTGCTCTACCAACTGAGCTACACCGGCACGGCGTGCCGGGGCACGCGCAGGGACTGCATTGTAATGAATATTGCCGCGTTTGTAAGGTCAGCGGCCGGCGTAGGGAAACTGGGCCGCCGACCGCCTTTATCGCTCGATATCCTGCGGCTGGCCGTGATGCAGCGATGCCGTGATGGCGCGGGCAATACGGGTCGCTTCGGTGGCGTCCTGTAGCGAAAGCGGCGAGATGGCGCCCGTGCGGCACGCATCCACGAACGCCGCGAGTTCGTGCCGGAAGGCGTCCGAAAAGCGTTCGAAGAAATCGGCCGTGGCCTGATGGCGCACGCCCTGCACATCGCTGCGCACGATGTGGTCGCGCGGCGCGCCTTGTCCAATGAGCAGGTTGCCCTGCGTGCCGATGATTTCGGTGTGTTGTTCGTGTCCATGCAGGAACGTGCGCGAGGCATAGAACACCGCGCGGGCGCCACCCTCGAACTCGACAATGGCCATACCGTTGTCCACATCGCCCATGGCGGCCAGGTCCTGGTGAACCGCGATGGTGCCGCTGGCGAATGCGCGCTTGGCCTTGGGGTTGCCCAGCATCCAGCGCGCCAGATCGATGTCATGCACACTGCAATCCATGAAAATCCCGCCCGACGTGGGCGCAAAGGCAAGAAAGGCGCCGTCCGGGTCAAGGCGGTCGCAGGTTTGAGAGCGCACGAGAAAAGGCCTGCCGATATCGCCCTGCTGAACGCTGTCGAAGGCACGCGCATGGCTGGGGTCGAAGCGTCTGACGAAGCCCACCATGGCGATCAGGTCGGGTCGGGCCGATGCGGCCGCCTCGACCCGCAGGCAATCCGCCACATCAAGCGCCAGCGGCTTTTCGATGAAGACGTGTTTGCCGGCCTGGAGCGCGGCGATGGCTTGGTCCGCATGCATCGAGGTGGGCGTGACCAAAACGATGGCGTCCACGTCCGGATCGCGCAAAAAGGCGTTGAACTCGCTGTAGGTATTTCGTACGCCCAGCTTTGTGCCGGCAAACGCGCGTTCGGCTTCGACGGGGCTGCACGCGGCCGTCAAGACGCAGTCAGGCGTATGAAGCGCCAAGTTTTCGCCGTGCCGTCGGCCAAGCCGGCCCAGGCCGGCGATACCGACACGCAAAGGTGCTGTTGCGGTGCTCATGGTGGGATCTCTTAAAGTGCGACCGGCTGGCCGGTGGACAGGGACTGCGCGGCAGCATCCGCGAGTCGTTGCGCGGCGATGCCATCGGCGATCGTGGTGCTGAGGGGACCGCCCGTGCGCAGCTGCGTGAAGAAATGGTCCAACTCCAGGCGATAGGCTTCGCGATAGCGTTGCAGGAAAAAGGGTTCGGGCAAGTCATGGTTAAGCCCCGCTGCCGTCCAATGCGCGACCTCGGAGGGGCGATGGTTGCCGCAGGCCAGCAAGCCGTCGGACCCCAATATTTCGAAGCGTTGGTCGTAGCCATAGGCAGCCCGGCGCGACGCGTTGATCTGGCACAGCTTGCCACTTGCCGTGCGCAACGTCACCGCGGCGGAATCGATATCGCCGGCTTCGGCAATGCGCGGGTCCGTCAGGCACGAGCCGGCTGCGTGAACCATCGTGGCCTCCTCGCCTAACAACCAGCGAAAGACGTCAAAGTCGTGGATCAGCATGTCGCGGAATATTCCGCCGGATTGCCTCACATAGGATTGGCTGGGTGCGCTGGGATCGCGACTAGTGATGACCAGCATTTCCGGTGCCCCGATCGCGCCGCGCGCCAGGCGATTGCGGGCGGAGGAAAAAGTGGGGTCGAAGCGGCGTTGGAAGCCGATCATGCAACGAACATTTGCCGCTGCCACGGCAGCCTGGCAGAGAACCGCGCGTTCGGTGGACAAGTCCACCGGCTTCTCGCAAAAGATATGTTTACCGGCCTGCGCGGCACGCATGATCAGGTCGCTGTGCGTGTCGGTGGATGAGCAGATCAGGACGGCTTGGATGTCGGGGTCGCTCAAGGCGTCTTGTTCGCTTGCTCGGCGCGCACCATGCCTGTCGGCCAGCGCATCCGCCAGGTCCGTGGCGGGATCGCACACCGTCGCCAATGTCAGGCCTGGCATTGCGGCCAGGTTGGCGGCGTGGATGGCGCCGATACGTCCAGCGCCAAAAAGTGCGACTTTCATTGTGCAACCTCCGCGAAAAGGGTCAGGGGCTGGCACGCGCTTGCGCGGCGCCGGTTTCGCTGGCGTCAAACCTCAATTCCAGCTTGTAGGCCAGCGCGATAAACAGGGATTGCACCAGGCTCATGGTGCTGGTCAGGGACCGAAATCCGAACGTGGAACTTTCCTGCACGACCAGGGTGGCGGCGGCGGCCTGCGCGATCGGGCTCATTTGACTGTCGGAAATGGCGATGACGCGTGCCCCGCGGGCTGCTGCGTCCGTCACGGAGGCAACCGTTTCATCGGCATAGGGGAGGAACGAGATGGCAATCATCACATCGCGCGCGCCCAGGCCGCGTAGCTGGCCTTCCTGCATGTGGCCCACTCCGCTCATCCAATGCACCGCCTTGCTAGTGTGTTGCAGCGCATAAGCCAGATACGCGCCCACCGGAAATGAGCGCCGCGATGCCACGATCCACACGGCGGGCGCCTCTTCCAGCAGGCTCACCGCCGCGTCGAAGGCGCGCGGGTCCAGGTCGCGAGACAGGGCTTCCAGGCTGGCGATGCCCCCGCCGATGACCTCGTGCGACAAGGTCGACAACGAGAGTTTTTCCGGCGTGGATTCAATCAAGTCGCGGATTCGGTCCTGGTAGCTGCGGCCCGGCGCGATCTGCTGCGCCATGCCATCGCGAAACAGTTGTTGCATGTCCGAGAACCCGGAGAACCCGAAATGCTTGGCGAACCTGACGATCGCCGACGGTTGCGCCGAGCATCGCTCTGCCATGTCCTGGATGCGGTCCAGGGCGACATGGTCGCGATTTTGCTCGATGTACCGACCCACCACCTTGAGCTGTCGACTGAGGCTTGGATATTGAGACGAGATATCGCTAAGGAATTGCGCAACGGTGGTGTACGGGCAGGTCTTGGGCACGGATTTCGGCATGGCGGCTCGGGCGGGTCTTCAAGGCGAAGCGATAGAACGAATTATAGAAAGCTCTAGGATTATTTAGAAAATTATTTCCATAGGGTTTTCGATGACAAATTAAATTCTATTCTGACCTATCATGGCTCGCACATTGATCGGCCAGACGCTGGACGGCACGGGTTTGACGACACAAGCCCGCCTCCCGCCGCAACGCCGCACGGAGAAGACAGATGACGTACCCGCGACCGACGCTGCACCCGCGATTCAAACTCACACTGCGCGCCTTCATGTTCAGCGCACTGCTGCTGGGCGCCACGCCCGCCGTGGCCGACAAATACGTCCTGATCAGCCACGCGCCTGACTCCGATTCCTGGTGGAACGTCATCAAGAACTCGCTGAAGCAGGCGGGTGACGATTACGGGGTTCAGGTCGATTACCGCAACCCCGCCACTGGGGATATCGCCGAAATGGCGCGGTTGATCGAACAGGCGGCCGCCGCCAACTATGACGGCGTGATGGTGACCATCGCCGACTTCAACGTGCTGCAGCGCGCGTTGGAAAAAGTTCGAGCCAAACGCATTCCGCTCATCACCATCAATTCCGGGTCGGCCGAGCAGTCCGAGCAGCTGGGGGCCATCATGCATGTAGGCCAACCCGAGTACGACGCCGGTCACGCTGCGGGCCTGCGTGCCAAAGCCGCCGGTGTAAAGCGTTTCCTTTGTGTCAATCACTACGCCACCAACCCGGTGTCCTTTGAGCGTTGCAAAGGCTTTGCCGACGCAATCGGGGCTGATTTCCGCGCCAGCACGCTCGATACGGGCGGTGTCGATCCCAGCGCGGTGGAATCCAAGGTGTCCGCGTATCTGCGTCAACACCCCGACACCCAAGGCATTCTGGCGTTGGGCCCCGACGCCGCAAGCCCCACCCTGCGCCTGCTGGACAAGGCCGGTCTAACGAACAAGATCTGGTTCGCCACGTTCGATTTGTCCGACGATATTTCTCGCGCCATCAAGGACGGCACGGTGCAGTTCGCGATCGATCAGCAGCCCTTCCTGCAGGGCTACATCCCCGTGGCAGTCATGGTGGGGATGAAGGCGGATCGCGTGCGAGGCGCCGCTACGGCGGATTCGGTTCAAGCGGCGCTGAAGGCCGATCCGAAGGCCGCCGCGCGCTTTGAGGAATACGGCGTGACGCCCGTGTACGGGCCGCGCCACATCAGCTCTGGCCCCGGCTTCATCACGGCAGAGAATCTCTCCAAGGTGGAGAAGTACGCCGGCCAGTATCGCTAAGCGCAAAGGAGCGAGACATGACAAATAGCTCGGCAGCGATGCCGTCGCCGCCCGACGAACGCGTGCAATCGCTGGCCTGGCCTCAGCGGCTGCTGGGCCGGCCCGAAGCGGCGTCGGTGTCCGGGACCTTGGCGGTCTTTCTCATCTTCGGTCTGGTGGCCGGCGGCTCAGGCATGTTCAGCGCCGAAGGCATCGTCAACTGGGCGACGGTGGCGGCCTTTATCGGCATCCTGGCCACGGGCGCTGCCTTGCTGATGATCGGTGGCGAATTCGATTTGTCCATCGGATCGATGATCGGCTTCGCGGGCATGGGGCTGGCCATCCCGGTGCTGTACTGGGGTTGGCCTCCTTGGCTGGCGTGCCTGTTCCTGTTCGGCCTCTGCATGGCCATTGGTGCGCTCAACGGCTTTCTTGTCATCCGAACGGGCCTGCCGTCTTTCATCGTCACGTTGGCGTTCTATTACATCCTGCGCGGGTTGACGCTGGCGCTGTCCACCCTGTTTACCGGCAAGACCATCATCAGCGCCAACGGGCCCTTGATTCTGCGTGACCTGCTGGAAGCGGACTGGCTCATGCAGACGCTGTTCCAAGGCTATTTGCTGACAGGCCTGTTCGATAGGCTGGCGGCAGTGGGATGGATAGCTGCGCGCGAAGGAGGCGGTGCGCTGGCCATCGGTCTGCCCAAGGTTGTTGCATGGTGGCTTGGCGTGGCGGCAGTCGGTGCGTTTGTGCTGGCTCGCACGCGTTTTGGCAATGCGGTGCTGGCCGCTGGCGGGCACGCCACGGCGGCCAAGAACATGGGCATCCCCGTTGCGCGGGTCAAGCTCATCCTGTTCATGATCATGGCGTTCTGTTCGGCCTTGTTCGCTGTCCTGCAAGTCATGGACGCCGGCTCGGCGGCAGCCGACCGCGGCCTGCAAAAAGAGTTTGAAGCCATTATTGCGGCCGTCATCGGCGGCTGCCTGTTGACGGGGGGGTTTGGCTCGGTCATCGGGGCGGCGTTTGGCGCGGTGATATTCGGCGTCGTACAGATCGGCATTGGCTACACCAGCATCGACAACAACTGGTATCGCGTCTTCCTGGGCATCATGCTGCTGCTGGCCGTGGTCTTCAACAGCCTTGTGCGCCGCCGCGTCGCCGTGGCCGCGCGTTAAAGGACCGGCCATGAGCGAATACATCATTGAACTGGAAAGCATACGCAAAACGTTCGGCTCAGTGATTGCACTGAACGGCGTGACTTTTCAATTGCGTGCCGGTGAAGTGCATTGCCTGCTGGGCGACAACGGCGCCGGCAAGTCGACGCTGATCAAGACGCTGGCGGGAGTACACCCGCCGGATGAAGGGCGCTATCTGCTGGATGGCAAACCCGCCGGCTTTACCTCGCCGCGCGATGCACTGAACGCCGGTATCGCGACGGTCTATCAAGACTTGGCGTTGGTACCCTTGATGAGCATCGCCCGGAATTTCTTCATGGGCCGCGAGCCCACGCGCCGTTGGTTGGGCCTGCTGCCAGTAATGGACCATCGCCAGGCAGCCAGCACGGCGCGAGAAAAGCTGGGTGAAATGGGGATACGAGTGCGCGATCCGCAGCAGGCCGTGGGCACGCTGTCGGGCGGTGAAAAGCAATGCCTGGCGATTGCGCGCGCCATGCACTTTGGCGCCCGGGTTCTGATTCTGGATGAGCCCACCGCGGCGCTCGGCGTCAAGCAATCAGCCAATGTGCTCAAGCTGATAGCCACTGCGCGTGAACGCGGCATCGCGGTCATTTTCATCACGCACAACGTTAACCATGCCTACCCCGTCGCCGACCGCTTCACGCTGTTGAATCGCGGCCGTTCGTTGGGTTCATACCGAAAAGACGCCATCTCCAAGGAAGAGGTTCTGGACATGATGGCGGGTGGGGCCGAGATGAAGGCCCTGATGCGTGATCTTGAAGGCGTGATCGTCTGAGGGTGCCATGAACCAACTTTTCTTTCCCGAGGGACGCCGCTTTGACCTGGCTTGCCTGGGCCGCCTTGCGGTGGATTTATATGCGCAACAGGTCGGATGCGCGTTGGAAGAGGTCTCAAGCTTTGCGAAATACCTGGGTGGCTCGTCCGCCAACATCGCCTCGGGCGCGGCACGCCTCGGGCTGAAGTCCGCCATGATTTCCCGCGTGGGCGACGAGCAGATGGGTCGCTTCCTGCTTACGCAATTGCGGGGCGAAGGATGTGACGTCAGCCAGGTGCGGAAGGATCCGCAACGGTTGACCGGACTGGTAATGCTCGGGATCAAGGATCGCGATACGTTTCCGCTGTTGTTCTATCGCGAAAACTGCGCGGACATGGCGCTTGACGCGGACGACATCGACGCAGGATTTATTGCGCAATGCCGCGCGTTGCTGATCACAGGCACACACCTGAGCACATCAGGGGTGCGCCAGGCGTCCGAGCGCGCGTTGCAACTGGCGGCTAGGCATCACGTGACGCGGGTTCTGGATATCGACTTTCGCCCGGTGCTGTGGGGCTTGGCCGCCCAGGGCGACGGAGAACGCCGCTACGTACCCGACGCTGACGTCACCGCCCAGTTGCAGGCAATGCTGCCCCATTTCGATTTGATCATTGGTACCGAAGAGGAATTCCTGATCGCCGGCGGTGCGCCTGGCGACCTGATGGCCTCGTTGCGGGCGGTGCGCGCACATTCGGCGGCCGTGCTCGTGGTCAAGCGTGGGCCTTATGGCTGCGCCATTGTGGTGGGCGACGTACCCGAGCAACTCGACGCCGCGCTTGTGGCCGTGGGTGAAGACGTGCAGGTTTTGAATGTGCTGGGGGCAGGCGACGCCTTCGCCGCTGGCCTGATGGCGGGCCTGCTGCAAGGACTGGGCTGGCAGGAGTCGGCGCGCATGGCGAACGCTTGCGGGGCCATCGTGGTGTCGCGGCACGGCTGCGCGCCAGCGATGCCGACGCAGGCAGAACTGCGCTACTGGCTGTCGGGCAATAAGTCTCGACGCCCGGACACAGACGCCGCGCTGTCGTATCTGCATCGCGTGACCACGCCGCGTCCGGATTGGCACGAACTCTACGTGCTGGCGTTTGATCATCGATCGCAATTCTATGAGCTGGCCGCCCAACACGGCCGCGCCTATGAAGACGTTGCAGCGCTTAAGCGTTTGATCGTACGCGCGGTCGATGAGGTGGCCGAGGCACCTGCGGTGCAAGGCCGCATTGGCGTACTGATCGACGATGTCTACGGTGAGCAAAGCTTGCAGGAATCAACTGGCCGGGGTTGGTGGGTCGGCCGGCCCGTCGAACTGCCGGGCTCGCGCCCACTGCGCTTCGATGCCGGCCGATCGCTGGCATCGCACCTGCAGCAATGGCCGCGCGAACAGGTGGTGAAGTGTCTGGTTCATTACCACCCAGATGACGACGCGCTGTTGCGCATCGAGCAGGAAAGCCAATTGCGGCACGTGTGGGAAGCCACACGCCATAGCGGCCACGAACTACTGCTGGAGGTCATTCCGCCCGACGACATGCTCCTGGGTGAACCGGCGGACGACGCCGTGCTGCGCGCAGTGCGACGCTTGTACAACTTGGATATCCGCCCGGAATGGTGGAAGCTCGGCGTGATGGAGCCCGAGTCCTGGGAGGCGCTAGACCAGTTGGTGATGCAACGTGATCCGCATTGTCGGGGCGCTGTCATCCTGGGCTTGAATCTGCCGGTGCCGGCGTTGCTGCAAGGCTTCTCAAAGGCACGGGCGCAAGTGGTAAAGGGCTTCATGATTGGCCGCAGCGTCTGGCACGAGCCTGCCGCAGCGTGGCTGCGCGACGAGATTGACGACACTGAATTGGTCGGGCGCGTGGCCGAAGGCTTTCGCGCGTTGATCGTCGGGTGGCAACAAAGCCGTGCCGCCAGCGGTAAGGCAAAGGACGTGGGCGACGATCCGGCATTGACGCCAGCCAAGAGGGTGGCGCCATGAGCGCCCGGCAAACCGTGCGCCTGACGATGGCGCAAGCACTCACGCGCTATCTGGCCGCGTTGCGCGTTCAAGAGTCGGATGGCTCGTTGACCCCGTATGTGGGGGGAGTATGGGCTATCTTCGGTCATGGCAATGTGGCGGGCATGGGCCAGGCATTGGCGGATACGCGCGATGCGTTGCCTGTGATGCGGGCTCACAACGAGCAAGCGATGGCGCATGCGGCCATCGCCTATGCCAAGGCGCATATGCGCCGACGCATCATGGTCGCCACCACGTCTATCGGCCCAGGCGCCACCAACATGGTGACTGCCGCGGCGCTTGCGCATGTCAATCGTCTACCGGTTTTGTTGCTGCCGGGCGATACCTTTGCCTCACGCGCGCCCGACCCCGTTCTTCAGCAGGTCGAGTCGTTTGGTAACGGCGATACGACGGCCAATGACGTGTTCCGTCCCGTGTCGCGATATTTCGATCGGCTGGTCCGGCCCGAGCAGATCCTGACCGCTTTACCGCGCGCCATTCAAGTGCTGACAGATGCCGCCTGTTGTGGGCCCGTCACGCTGTCTCTGCCGCAGGATGTGCAGACGCAGGCGTTCGATTGTCCGGCTTCGTTTCTGCTGCCCGCGCCCCTGCACTTCCTGCGTCCTCCCCCCGATGCGGGCGCGCTTGGGCGTGCGGCGCAGGCCGTTCGGGGCGCCCGCCGTCCGCTGTTGGTGGTGGGGGGCGGTGCGCTCTATGCGCGGGCATCGCAGGCGCTGGCCGCGTTTGCCACGACCTATGGCGTACCCGTGGCAGAGACGCAAGCCGGCAAGGGCACGCTTGCATGGGACCATTCCTTGAACCTGGGCGCCATCGGCGTTACCGGGTCCCCCGCGTCGAACGCCATTGCCGGGCGCGCGGACCTGATCATCGCGGTGGGCACGCGCTTGCAGGACTTCACAACCGGCTCGAACGCACTTTTCGGTGATACCCCATTGCTGTCCATCAACGTGCAGGCGCTGGATGCCGGCAAACAGCGTGGCCAGGCTCTGGTGGCGGACGCTGCGCTGGCGTTGGCGCAGCTGGGCGAGGCGTTGGCGGGCTGGCGTGCCGACACCGACTGGACTGCTGATGCCCGGCGGCTTGCTGCGCAATGGCGTGACCGGGTCTTGGCATTGACGGCGGCGGCGCCCGATGGCTTGCCCTACGAGGCCGACGTGATCGGCGCGGTGCAGTCCTCAGATGTGGCATCGGCAAGCAATGACATCGTCGTGAGCGCCGCCGGGACGCTTCCGGCTGAACTGCACAAGCTGTGGCGCAGCGGCCAACCCGGCGGCTATCACGTGGAATACGGCTACTCCTGCATGGGCTACGAAATTGCCGGAGGCCTCGGCGTAAAGCTGGCCCGGCCCGGCAAGGAAGTCATCGTGCTGGTGGGCGACGGTTCCTATTTGATGATGAATTCCGAGATCGCCACAGCCGCCATGTTGGGCATCAAGCTGATCGTCGTAGTACTGGATAACCGGGGTTTTGGATGCATCAACCGCCTGCAGCGCGCCTGCGGCGGCGAAAGCTACAACAACTTGTTGGATGACTGCGTCTCGCCCGCGGGCGTCGCGCCACGCATCGACTTCGCGGCGCACGCCCGCAGCCTGGGCGTACATGCCATGCACGTGGGCGATGTGGCCGAACTAACGCTGTGCTTGCGCGAGGCGCGCGCCAGTCCGCAGAGCACGGTATTGGTCATTGACACGTCGGCTTCGCGCACCACATCGGACGGCGGCTGCTGGTGGGAGGTGACAGTGCCTGAAGTCTCCGACCGTGTTCAAGCAGTGGCGGCCCACGCGGCTTACCTGGCCGATAAACGCCAACAGAAAATTTGAAGGAGCTGGCAACGTGAACGCAAAGACCACCTGGAACGTGCGCGTCGGCGTCAACCCCATATCGTGGAGCAATGACGACCTGCCATCCTTGGGCGGCGACACGCCGCTTTCCACCGCGTTATCTGAAGGCGCGAGAATCGGCTACGCGGGCTTCGAGCTGGGCAATAAATTTCCGCAGTCGCCACAGCACCTGAAAGCCGTGTTGGCGCAGCATGGCGTGGCGTGTGTGTCCGGCTGGCATTCCGGCAAGCTGGCGCATCAGGGGCTGGACGCCGAGATTCGCGCCGGCGCGGCGCATATGGAAAAGCTGCGGGCGCAGGGTTGCAACGTGGTGGTATATGGCGAGGTCGCCGATTCGATCCAGGCAAGCCGCGGCACGCCGTTGGCCCAGCGGCCACGCTGGCTTAGCGATGCCTCATGGAACGATTATGGCAAGCGCTTGAATGCTTATGGCGCGCACTTGAAAGCGAACTACGGCCTGACCCTGGCGTATCACCACCACATGGGCGCCTATGTCGAAACAGCCGAAGACGTCGATCGATTGATGGCGGTCACGGACGACAACGTCGGCCTGTTGTTCGACACGGGGCATTGCTATCTAGCGGGTGTCATCGCCGGCGAGGACACCGATGTTGTGGCACGGTTGGCGCGCCATGCGGACCGAGTCGTGCATGTGCATTGCAAGGACGTGCGGCCCGGTATCGCAAGAGTGGCGCGCAACGAGGGCTGGTCCTTCCTGGACGCGGTGATGAACGGCGTTTTCACGGTGCCCGGAGACGGCTGCATCGACTTTCGGGCGGTATTGGCAACGTTGCGCAACGGGGGGTACGAAGGCTGGCTTGTGGTTGAGGCCGAGCAGGATCCCGCCGTTGCGCCGCCCTACCAATATGCAAAGCTGGGCTATCAAACCTTGTCCGCCATTGTGCGTGACCTTCAAGGAAATCAAGGATGAGCTTGTTGATCAAGGCTAGCGCAGAGGGCCGGCAGATCGTGGAAGTCACGCCCGCCAGCGCGGGGTGGAAGCATGTGGGGTTTCGCGCCTTGCGCATGCGGCCGGACGAGGAAGAGCTGTTCAGTACGGACGCGCGTGAATGCTGCATCGTGGTGTTGGCGGGCGAAGTGGACGTGAGCGTTGGCGCGCATTGTTATCGCGCCCTGGGCAGCCGCGCATCCGTGTTCGAGCCCGTGTCGCCTTATGCCGTCTACGTGCCGCCTGGCAGGGGGGTGTCGATACGCGCTGTCGCCAATGCTGAACTGGGAATATGCTTTGCACCGGCAATCGGGCGTTACGCACCGCGCGTCATCGAGCCGATGGCGATGCAACGCAGTGTTCGCGGGCAAGGCAGCAATGCGCGGCACGTGTGCGACATCCTGCCTGAAGCCGATGTGGCCGAACGCCTGCTGGTGGTTGAAGTGGTCACGCCGGCGGGGCACGCCTCCAGCTATCCGCCGCACAAGCACGACACGGCAGGCGTGGGCGAAACGCAATTGGAAGAGACGTACTACCATCGTCTGAATCCGCCGCAAGGGTTCGCGTTCCAACGCGTGTACACAGATGATCGCAGTCTGGACGAGGCGATGGCGGTCGAAGACCATGATGTCGTGCAGGTGCCGCGCGGCTACCATCCTTGCGTCGCGCCCCATGGCTACGATCTTTACTACCTGAACACGATGGCGGGCCCGCGTCGGGAATGGGCGTTTCGCAACGATCCAGCGCACGAGTGGATGCTTCAGGCTTGAGGCTGATCCCGGTGCAATGACGGGCATTGATATGGCCTGGGCGCAAGAGGACGCGCCCTATGGTCGCGTGGGGCGTCGGATAGCGCGGGAGAGTCGAAAGAAAGACGGCGTGCCAGGCACGCCGTCTTTGTGTAGCGGATGCTATTTGACGATGGTCAGGCGCGGACGCTTGGGTTCGTCGTCGTTGCCGCCGTCGTCGCCGGTCGGGGCGTCGGATTGGGCATCGGAGCCTTCGGGGGCGGCGGGTTCCACCGCGCCCTGGGCGCCGGCTTCCGGCGGTTCATAGGGCTGCACTTCAAAGCCCATGCCCGCGCCGGTTTCGCGTGCGTAGATGGCGCTGACGGCGCCAACGGGAACGTAGACGTTCTCGGTCACGCCGCTGAAGCGGGCTTGGAATTCGATGAATTCGTTGCCCAGCACCAAGCGGTTGGTGGCCAGTGTGCCGACAT
>Ga0308169_10004865_pt1 | contig 12379 bp, 24 predicted proteins | sample PhyBR1_2_FD_202139 | JGI IMG/M metagenome (GOLD analysis project Ga0308169, IMG submission 202139) | Phyllosphere microbial communities from UC Gill Tract Community Farm, Albany, California, United States - DLSLSB.R1 | ecosystem: Host-associated > Plants > Phyllosphere > Unclassified | place...
CTGTTGGCGGTGTTTGGCAACGGCTCGATGTTCCACAGCATCATTGGAGAGCCTTGCTATGTGTCGCCTCCAAGCGAGCCGCAGCAGATCCTTTGCACCTTCGACGCACAGGGGTTGGGCCTAACTAACCAGCCGCTAGGCGGTCGTCGTATTCACGGCAGCGTCAGTTTCGACGGTGGTAAGACGTGGCGCTATCGACTGCAGGTGCGAAGCATTCAGGCGAGTTCGTGGCTCTCTGGCATGACGATCGACAGCCACGTCTACAATCGCCCCGATGGCCTTCTTGGGATGTATATGGGCGCGACGACCGTTGCTACGACATCGCCGCTGGGCGGCGGGATCCACATCGGCGGGTCCAAGACCTCAACGCCGTTCACCTCGGTAGGAGCGGCCTCATGATCCCTTTTCTGATCGCCAGCATAACGCTACTTGCCACCTCGGCAGCAGCGCAGACCGTCCACACGGTCACCGGTGCCAACCCACCCGCGCAGTACAGGGTCTGTGCGGGGGACACCCTCGTTCTAAAGAAGCAAATGGGCCGCGAGTTGCTCGCCGACGGTACGCGCGCCGCTGGGTGGCCGGCCTGGAACGATCGCAGCCGGTCGAAGACGGCCGGCAACGGCTTCGAGATGATCGGCGCTACCAAGCTTCGCTTTGTAGGGAACGTTCAGGGCAAGGGTTGGGTCTATGCCCCGGTCGACGCGCGACCTTGCGCCGCACCGGCGGGGGCTGCGGCGGTTGAGACCCCCGCAGCCCCCACAGCCCCCGCAGCACCGCCTGCACCGGCGAGACCCGCAAACCATACCGCGCGCGTCGGGCCGCTGTTCGGCGCGAACCTGTCGGGTGCAGAGGCCAGCGGCGGCGATGCGATCCGGCCATCGCTCGAAGATTGGAAGGGGTATATCGAGCGGCACGGCTTCAAGCTGATCCGCTACCCGTTCAAGGATGACCGGATGACGCCGGCGCGCATCGCCGAGCTCAAGGTCAGCGTCGCCTATGCGCGCAGCAAGGGCGTGCCGGTGATTCTCGACAACCACACCTATCGATGGGATGCGCCAGCCAAGGCGATCGCATTCTGGACCGGCTTCGCTCGCAATTTCCCCGACGACGGATCGGTGATCCTCGACCTGGTCAACGAGCCCCGTGGCTTTGACGACCCGGTGCTGACGAACGACTGGATGCAGTGGGCACGAGATTCCAAGATCATCATCGCCGGCCTTCGTGCCAACGGGATCAAGCATCCGATCGCTCTGGAATGGCCGCAGTGGTCGGCGACCTTCCGCTTCGACAAGAAGGAAGGGACGTGGAAGGCTTGCGAGAGCGCCGGCTGCGCGCTCGATCGTGATACCAGCGGCCCGCTCGATCCGCTCAACCGCACGTATCTCAACGGCCACCGCTATTTCGACAAGGGATCGAGCGGCACCAGCAAGGATTGCGACGTCAAGACCAGCGGGTTCGTCGAGTTCGCCGAGCAGCTGCGCCAGCGCGGCCTGAAAGCCTACATCACCGAAAGCGCCTTCGCCTCGCACTACGGCATGAAGGCCTCGTGCGCGGCCGTTGGCGTCGAGGCGATCGCGGCCTTGCGCGCTAAAAGCGACGTCCTGCTCGGCATCACCTGGTGGGGCGGCGGCCGCATCTGGCCCGAGAGTTATCTTTTTAAGATCGACCCGCCCAAGGCCACGCGGTTCACTGCGCCGACCTCCAGCTATGTTGAGCGGCTCACGGGGCGTTAAGCGCCCAACTTGAAAGGAGGTGACGCCCATGACCGGGTGCACCGAGTTTCGCCAGTCCGGCCCCTGCCTGATAGCATGGCAGGGGCCGACACCCGTCGCGCAGATCGCGTGGGATGCCGCTGAGAGCGGCTGGTACATCAACTTCTTATCTGTCGAGCAACCCCAGCTGCTCGCGCCGCTTCTGTCGAAATTCCGGAAGCTATGGCGCCGCAGCGGCAAGCCGACCCTCTCGTTTCACGCATCCCCCGATAACCAGGTCATCGGGAGGCTTATAGGGATCCTCGGAGCTGAGTGCTCCGCAGGCCTCTATACCATTGTCGACCTGGATCACTCTACCGAAGGAAATCACCATGGGTGACAAGGAAAACCGCGCATACAAGAAGCTCTCGGCCAAGGGTAAGACCGCTTACGGCCGCGATCGGGCGAAGGACGCTGATGCCAATGGCGGCACGTTCAACGCCACTCTCGAGAAGCTGTTCGCCGGCCATTACGACAAGATGTGACTAATGCGCCCGGTTCGAAAGAGCCGGGCGTTTCACCGGAGCAGCAGCGCCTCGTCCCCGGGCAGGTAGCGCTCTTCGGTTAGGTTCATTGATCGGATCGTCGTCGTCGAGCCTACCGGGCCCCGATGCAGCCGCCCAGGCCGGGCGGTCTTCGGGCGCTTGCCGCACTCCCCGCACCGGAAGAACCGGGTCATCGACGGCACAGCCTCTGATCCCGAAAACTGGTCGACGTTGACCTCCTTATGCCGTCCACAGCCACAGATCAGATCTATGGTCCGGATACCGAGGGACCGCATGTTTTCGAGGTCCATGGGGGCGGGGTTGGTCATTGCGGCTGGCCTTCGTTGATCGCATCCACTGCCGCAGCAACGCGCGCCCAATCGGAGTGGTGGGGATCATCGCCCATTATGTCGAGCAGCGTGGCGACGACGGGTACCGACTCCATCGCGCCATGCGTCCGGACGACGTCCCACGCCTTCAGCCATACTTCCCGGTCGCTCATCATTGGCCGATGCTATGCGCGGCCGAGTGATTCGGGCAACCTATCTCCGTGAGCGGATCACCTTGCTCAGCGCGCTCCAGTCAATCGGATACAAAAACGTGTGAGCCGGTACGATCGGGGCATCTGAAGGGTCGCTGACACGATCGAGATCATCAATGTGACGATCAATCTCTGCCATCGTTTCTTCGTCGCCCTCACGTTCTGCCCAGCGGCGCAGTATTCGCAGTCGTCGCACTCGAAGGTCGGCGACGCGGTCCTCATAGACGCCCTCCTCCTCCAGCAGCCGCATCATCTCCTGTTGAGACGCTTCGCGCCAATGCTGCTCGGTCGCGTCGAGCGCTTGGGTGAGCGTATCGACGATGAAGGCGTTGGTGGATTTGTTCTCAATGTCCGCGCGCGCGTGCAGCCTGTCACGCATCCCCTCGGGAAGGCGGATCATAATCCGGTCAAGGGACCTGCTGGGCGAATCATCTGCCATCGGGCTCGCATATCCCAGCCACGCCATTGTCGCAAAGTGTCCATGCGATCGGGTGGACAAATACTAGGGTTGACGGTCAAATGATAGCGCCGCAATGTGTCCATCCTATTAGATGGACAATAAGGACTGCTGATGAATATCGAAACTCAAGCCGCAGGGAAGGTCTTGGTCCGCATGCCACCGGCTCGCCATGACGAACTGAAAGCGCGTGCAAGCGCCAGCTATCGGTCGCTGAACGGAGAGATCCTGATGCTGATCGACAAGGGCATCGCAGCCGAGAAATCGGCGTCGGGGCAACAGGCCTGAGAACCTGCCCCGACGCCTTCCATCCTGGAGAAACAGAATGAATACCGCAGAATTTAACGCACCGTCGCGCAATCTTCCACCGGTAATTATTAACGACGTGACGCTGACCCCGGTAGAGGTCGATGGAATCCGCCTTATTACGCTCGCGATGGTTGATCGTGTCCACGGCCGACCTGAGGGCACGGCGCGGAAGCGGTTCAATGACAACCGTGGCCGACTGGCTGAGGGTAAGCACTTTCTCAAAATGAGGGCGTCCGTTTTTCGGACGCGCTTCCCAGGCCAATTGGCGGCACGAGCCACGGAAGATGTGACGCTTGTCACGGAACGTGGCTACCTGATGCTGGTAAAGTCCCTGACTGATGACGTGGCCTGGGACGTTCAGGAAACGCTGGTCGAAAGCTATTTTTCAAAGCCCAAGCCACTCGCGCTTCCAACCCGTGGTCCGCGCATGGACGTCAGCCGGGAGCATCGCCTGATGTTTAAGGACCAGGTGGCCTATGCCAAGATGGCGGGGCTTAAGGGCAACCAAGCGCTGCTCGCCGCCAACCGAGCAACAAAGGCACTGACAGGCATCGACAACATCGGCCTCCTCGGTGTCGAGTCGCTTCCGGCACCACGGAACGAGGCACTACTTTCGCCGTCTGATGTAGCCCAGCGCCTGGGCATGAAGTCCAGCCAAGCGGTGAACAAGCGATTGTGCGAGCTATGGCTTCAATCGCAGCACCGCGATCATAAGGGCCGGGTGTACTACGAACCAACCGAGGCAGGTACGGCGGGCGGCGCTGTCATGGTTGATACGGGCAAGAAGCACGGAGACGGGGCGCCGGTACGGCAGCTTCGGTGGTCGTCATCGATCCTTCGGTACTTGGAGGAGTCCAATGGGCAGCGTCATTGAGTTTCACCCACCCCTCGGCCAAGCGGCGGCAATCAAAGATCCAGAGGTTGATGGTGAGTACCTCGTAAACATACCTGGGGTCATTCGGATACTGAAGGAAGGCGATACAGAAAAGTCGCGCGCGGTCTACGCCACCTATGTCGCTGAGTGGCACGCTCTCGCAGGCCAGCCGCTATCGGCTGAGGGCCGCGAAGAGCAGGCATTCCGTACGGCTATTGCTCGCTACGGGCATACCATCACGCCCCGATAAATCGTCACACGGAGCAGCGTGCGGGCATCGTCGCGCGCTGCTCCTAGCGTTTTTGAAACAGAATTTGGTATTAAGCCGCATGGACGAACTGACCACCTCCATTGTCGGCATCGATTTCCCGAACGAGGACAAGAGCAAGAGCAACCGGCGTATGGAGTGCATGCTCTGCGCGCCTGGCGACGCGGTCGAGCTACGCCTCGAGCCGACCAACCCATACGACGAGAACGCCGTTGCCATCTTCAGCGAGCGAGGCACCCAGTTGGGCTATGTCAGCGCCGAGCGCGCGCCGCTGATCGGCAAGCGGATGAAGGAAGGCGAGACGATCGCCGTTTTCCAAGCGATGCACGGAAGCGGCGCTTACATCCGAATCCGGTTCGGAGGTGGAGCGCCTACCCTGCCCGACCCGGTCCCCGATGTGCCAAAACGCCCGCCTCCTCGTCGGGCGCGGCCGGCGCAGCGACCGGTGTACGATCCCCACGCCTTTTACCCCGACGATGAAGGGCCCGAGTGGGGCGCTTAATGACTAGGTCGGAACAGCTGTTCAGATCGGCGGGTTTGCCATCAACCAGTCGTTTGTTCCGGTATAATTCATGAAACGAGCATACTCTCGTGGATGAAGCGTCGTTACGAAAAGGCGGTCGTCGCTATCAACGAACCCTTCAAAATGGTCTCGCAGATCGACTGCAGTATTGTTTGCATTAATGAGCCACGTGGAAAGCATGCAGCGATGCGCGCCTAGCCGGCTCAATTCCGCGTAGAGAGGCTTGTAATCTCGCCCGTTTTTTTCGTTGACGAGATCGTATGCGAACAGAAAAATAGACATTCAGAAGGTCCTTGCGTTTATCGCAATCGCCTTGACCCACCACATTTATGAGAACAGGATGCTCTCGCAAGGAAATGCACTGTCCGCGAGCGATTGCCTCGTTTTGCGGATAACCGGGACCGGCTTTGGGGGCCGGTTCCGGTCACTATCCTGAAGCGGTATCAGGTCATTAGTAAAACGAGTCTAGTCTCGTTGACCCCAGCCCTAACGTTTTCGCCGGAGTGTTACTTGAAAGCGACGTCCGGATATTATCAACGTCTACCTCGCTTTTGGGTTTTCGCCTGATACTGCCCAACGATTGTCTGATCGTCGAGCGCATCCGGCGGTTTAATGATATCAATACCGACCATCTAGCCGAGGTGGATCCAGAGCTTATGCGGCATCGATTAAACAAAATTGGTTTGCCAAATTAGGTCAGTTGCCCTACCGCATTCCTTGCCTGCTGACGGAATTCTGTCGGCATCGGCATCACCCCTTACCTTGGGCGGCTTAGGCTGCCCTTTTTTTATGCGTTAGCTATGTGCGCGCGTTCTAGCCCAGCGAGGATGGCCCCGAGGGGGGTGCCTGACCGATCGCTGCCCGCTTTTGCTGACGGGCCAAGGTGCATCCGGCGAGCAGCTAATCGGACAGCGCTGACGCCGCTTCGATGTCGAGCGTGACAGCAACGCCCGGTTCATCGATCAGCACCCTCCCCTCGTTTGCCGAGACGTTCAAAATTTCAGGACACAAGGTACGCAGCATGCCGATTCTCCCGTAGGGCGGTCAGCGACCAGTGGCTGCACATCGTTCCGGCTATTGATCCACGGCAGGACGATACATGGTACCTCTGAGTCGTCCTATCCTGATGAGGAAGGGCCGGAGTTCGGGGCTTAGCTGATCGCGCGCTGTAGCTTCGCGATCAGATCCCTGATCTGGGCCGGGTTTTGATAGAGGCTGTCTAGCCGCGGATCGTTGAACTCGAACAGCACGCCGCTTTCATCGAAGCTCAATACGAACCCGGTTTCCGTGTCGGCGCCGGCGTCTGGAGTGGCTGGGTTCGTGTCGTGCATTTGCGTTCCCTGGAAAGGCATGAAGTCTCCAAAAGCTGGTAACTGGCCCCGTCTATACCACCCGGCTCGACCTGTTGCGAATCGGCTCCGACTGCCCCCTCCCCGACCATCTGGTCGAGGTGGGTCCAGCGCTTCCGGCCGCTCATCGGGGCTTCAATCGGATTGTGCCAGGCACGGGCTTGCCGAGGCGGCGCAGCAGCCAGTCCGGCAGGAGCGAGGCTCCACTGCAGATGATCCGCATCTGCGGAGGCAGCGGGCGCTCCGGGGCACTGGCGGGCACGTCCTGCCGGAAGATCTCAGGATGAAGGCGCTGCGCCGTCCGCGCCATGACGGCGTGCTGTAGCGCATGAATATGAGCGCACGGCTCCGGGCCCGTGACGCCGCATTCCAGCAGTGCGTTCCATGCATCGCCGAGCAGCAAGACCGCCTTCTTCTCCGCTTCGTTCATCGGCTGGGCCTCGCAGGCTTGCTGACACATGATCCCTCTGTAGGCGGCGTCGGCGCGATCCACGGCGTCCAGTAGCGGCCCTCTCGCCCACAGGTATCAGCGCCCAGCCAGCGCCAGAACCGAGAACGTTCATAGTCGCAGGTATTGGAAACCGACCGCTCCCCGCTGATCACGTTGAAGCTCGTCAGGCCGCGCTGGCACATCCACCCTCCCCCGCTATGCTGCTTCCACGAATGGTTGCAGGCCGAGCAGGCTGGCGGTTCGTTCAGAAGGGCGCTCATCGCTTTACTGCCCAAGCGGTGCCTTGGTCGATGATCTCCTTGAGGTGCGCGCCCTCCTGCTCCGTCCAGCGCTTGCCCATCAGGTGCGCGCGAGCATGGTCGAACGGCGTCGCGCGCTTGGCACGCTGAGCCTCGGCGATCCTGCCCGCGTTCTCTACCATCTCTACCCCGGCCTTCTCGAAAGCGGCCGCCACGGCCCGGCAACCGGCAGCCAGCGCGGCGAACGCCTCCTTCGTCTGCGGGGACAGATCCTTCTCAGCCACGGGCGTTCTCCATATTGAGGGTGTCGGTCATCGCGGTGCCGGAGACTGTGCTCGAGCAAGCGCGGCGATCAATGATCCGGAGTCGAAATCAGCGCTGACCTGCCACAGCCCTGATTGAGCGAAGCCATCGTCGATCGTGAAGGTGCCCGCACCGAGCGCGCACTGCCGCTCTAGCTCGATCCGTAAAACCTCTCGCAGCTTATGAATGATAGGGTCCGCTGCATCGAGGCGTTGAGCACCAGCGACAGCGTTAGCGCGAGCCTGAGCGTTCGCCTTTTTGGCTTGCCCGGCCGCGGTCGCACTTTGATCTGTAATGCGGCGGATTTCGCTGGCGGTGTCGCGCAGGATGTCAATGATCCCCTGCGTTACCTGATCAAGCATCTTGCCACGTCCTAGCTTGGTCGTGAGGGCGTGAGCGCGCAGATCACACAAGCACGCCGCGTGGTCTATTCCGCGAGTGAAGTTGCTCACGATATGTACCCCTGTGTGTTGGCAAGAGGGGCAATGGCCTCGTCATGCGCTGCGCGTGAATGCTTTGCGGCAGAGGCGAGCGCCATAATTGCCTTGGCGGACTGAGCGGCCATCAACTGATAGCGTCGATCTAGTTCGCCAAACCGTTCTGACCATGATTGATCATCGTATCCTGGCCAGCGCTCGATCGACTCAACAATCGCACTTCCAACATCGATCGCGCCTGCGACAGGCCGGCCGGCTGAAAAGTCCGAAAGCATCTGCGCACTGATGGGTGTTCTCTCCTTAAAGACGACACGGCGATGGTCGTTCGCGATAGAATCGACGCCATATTTAGCCATTACTGGTCTCCGGATTGGGGGCGTTGGTGCGCAGATTGAAAGCCGCGTCAGCAAGCGCTCTGACGTCGCAAGCGAAGAGGCCAACATTGCCCAGGTGCAGCGGGTTAAGTTCGACGCACCCCGCATTGCCGTTGATGTAAGCGCAGTCGATCACGGCTGTCGGGGTCGCCATCGACGCGGCGATCCGTTGAGCGACGTCAAAAAGGGGTTGGCGCATGAAGCCGCCTACTCCGCAGCTTTCATGCCCTTCCGTGGTCCGGTAGGCGACCCGGCAAGGGAAGTTTAAAGGCGTCAGATCGGGATGATTGGTGCTGTCCGTGACGATCCGACGATCCATGACGAAGAACCGCCATTCGTAAGTCATCTCGACCATTTCCTGCACCATCAGCGCCGGGCCGCCATCGATGAACGAATAAACGAAATCGCCCATGGCTTCGCTGAGTGAAGTCCCGACCGGGCACCGGAAAATTGCGTGCTTGTCACGCGTGGACTTCACGAAGGCGCTTTGCCCTAGATTGTGCAGTCGGGCGACCTCGCTCTTCGCATCGTCATACGGCATCGTGACAAAGCTTCTGCGAGCTTCCCGCAAGAACGCCGGATCATTCCAATAAGGCATGCCCGGCTTCGTATCTTGGCGTCGCAACCTTCCATAGTCGGCATGGACGTCACCCGTGACCGGCACGATCGCATCACCGAACCGATCATGCATTGCCTTCCACAACGCGGCCTCTTCAAGCCGCTCTTCGGGGTCTAGGTTGTCAGTCAATCTATAGGTGTAGCGCGTCATTCAGCGCTCCTGTATCGGGGATAGAGGGTGTCGATGATCATGCGGCGATGGCCTTGACGGTGCCGGCGAGGACGTGCTGCGCGAGCCGCTTGATCCGGCTGTCGTCGGACACCTTCGCAGGCTGGGCGATGCCGGGGTCGCTAATTCCACGCGACTGATCGGACTTGATACCGAGGGTCTCGAGCAGGACCGGGTCGCTACCCTCGTTCGTATGCAGGTAATGGGCGGTAACCTGATCGGGCTGCCCGGGGCGGCGCAGGCGGCCGATCACCTGGTAGTGGACCTGCGGCGACCAATCGAGTTCCCCGAAGACGACGTCGCGACAGTGCTGCTGGAGACCGTCGAGACCCGCACCGGATCGTAGCGAGATCATCATGACGCGGCTGTCGCCGGTGGTGAACGCCTCCTTGCTGCGCTCCTTCCCGGCCCCGCTCTCCGATCCGGTGTAGAGGACCGGGTTGAACTCGGCGAGCTCGCCCTTCCAGACATCGTAGACGTCGCGGTGCCAGCCCGCGAGCAACACGCGCGGCGTGTCGCGCAGCAGCAGCTTCACATACGCCGCCACCGATCGCGCCTTGGCGATGCCGGTCATGTGCCGCATCTTCAGATCGAGCTCGCGCGCCGCGGCGCCCGCCTCGACGAAGCTTCCGCGCAGCACTGTCATCGCCAAGGTCCGTGTGATCGCCTCGTCGTCCGCGACCGCGCCGCTGTCCCATTCGACCTGCCAATCGATTATGTTCGGCCGTGGCATCGACGCGTCGACTGTCGGATCGTCTTCAGTGCGCCGCAGGAAGTAGCCGGTCTCGCGAAGATATGAGCCGAGCGCATCCGGATTCTTGACGATCCGCCCGCTGCACCACTCGCGCGCGAACTCGTTGGCATTGCCGAGCAGCGCGGGGCGGACGTATTCCATGACCTGATGGATTTCGTCGCCATAGTTGTAGATCGGCGTGGCAGTCAGGCCCTGGCGCAGCTCGGCGCGACCGGACAGGATCGCCGCTGCCCTGCCCTTGTCGGTCGACGGTCCGTGGCGAAGCTCCTGCACTTCGTCGTAGACGACCGTCTTGAACAGGCCAGTCTTGATCACGTCGATCCATCCCGCGATGTTCGAATAGCGAAACACATAGACGTCGGCCGCCGGCAGGTCGTACGGCTTGGTGCCGCCGATGACGTGGACCCGCAGCGTCGTGAACTTCTCCAGCTGCTTCTTCCATTGCGGCGCGAGGTGGGCCTGCACGACGATCGCGGCCGGCAGCGGTGCGCCCATCGTCAACGTCGCCGCGGCCGATATCGTCTTGCCGAGCCCGACGTCGTCGCCGATCAGCAGCCCGCCATTGTTGATCGCGATGCGCGCCGCCTGGCTCTGATACAGATAGGGCTGCATTCCCGGGCGGAACCCCGGCACCTCGCCGGCGGACCATGTCGGTAGCAGGATGGCATCGCGCTCCGCGATCTTGTCGACGACCCGCTGCGCGCCATCCTCGATCGCCTGCTGCTCGCAGTGGGCCAGAGGATAGCGGAGCATGAACCATCGCAGGTCCGAGCGGATCTCGTCGGTGTCGCTGATGTGAAGCGTGGTCGATGTCGCCGGCACGCGCGGGAAGAGGCGCTTGAACGCTATCGCGACGTGCGGCGCCAGATCGTCAATCACCCACTCTGGCCGTCCGCGGTGATCGGTGGCGAGCGTCAGCGTTCCGTAGGTCTTCACAGCGCGGCCCTCCCCGTGGCGACGAGATAGATCGGTTTCCCATTGATGGCGGCGGGCAGACCGATGGCGGTGCCCGTGACGAGGATCAGCGCCTCGATCGCGTCGTGCTCGGCGTACCGCTGCAACTGGCGGAAGATCGCCCGCTTGTTGCACCGGGTCTTAGCCTCGAGGCCGACCGCGCCGATCATGAAGTCGATGCGGTCGGCGGCGCTTAGCCGGTGCTCGCGTTCGTGGTCGAAGCCGGCGCCGGTCAGCGCCTCCCCGATCGATATCTGCATGTCAGCCTCGTTGCCGACCCGGAAGCGGGAGCGGCGCAGGGCAGCGACGATGGCCTGAGCGGTCGCGGTCATGCGGCGGTATCGCAGGCGCGGCGCGCGTTGGTGCCGGCCAGGTCGCAGGCGCTGCCAAGCTCGGCATAGGCCTTGGCCTTCCGCAGCTTCCAGAACGGACCATGCGGCCGCTCCTCCTCGATCAGGTCGCAAGCCTGAGCCAGCTTGGTGATCCGGCGCTCGTCAATTGGCAGCGGCGTCATGCGGATGCCCTCCCCGCGTCGCGTGCAGCTGCATCGTGACGGGCGTCGACACGCTCGCACAGGTTGGCAAACCAAAGGGCCCCTGCGCTCTCCGCCCAGAATGACGGGCGGCCACCGAACTGCCCGATCCAGCGCCACCGCCAGCGGGTACGCTCCTGGACGCCCCATAGCTTGCCCCGCCGGCGGACTCTGAACTCGCTCATGCCGCTGTGCTCCCACGCTTTCGATATTTGCGGGCTGGAGCCGTTGGGCCACCTACGGTCGAGCGCCTAGTCCCAGTGATGATTGCATGCACAGCCGTCTTACTCAGGCCGTATTTCGCAGCGAGATCGATCACGCTTGCGCCGCCTGCCCGGTCGTTCCTGAGCGCCACGACCTGCTCGTCAGATATCTTCGGTGGGTGATGCTCAAGAATATGGGCCGCGCGCGTGATCACCGTAAGGTTCTCAACCCGGTTGTCGGACTTCACCTCGTTGCGATGGTGAAGGATCTCGGAACGGCTTGGCGGCGGCAACCCCGCCGACACCCATACGATAAGGTGCTCGTAAGCGTAGCCGTTGGGATCGGCCAAGGGGTGCCCCTTGCCGACCTGGATCTTCGTATATCCATGCTCCGTGGCGATGCGCCCGCCACGCCAGTTGGCGTTCCCCGCGCCCGCCGAATCGCCTGCCTTCACGAAGAGATTTCCCGAGTCGCTTTATTATGACAATCTTCAAGCCACGAGGCGGGAGCTACGCGGAACAGAAGCAGGAAATGTGATAACAGCCGTTGAAAACAAACAATAACAGTTCGACTGTTAATCGAGTGGCCGTAGGTTCGAATCCTACTCAGGGAGCCATTTTCAAGCCGCGAGATCTCGCTTCCGGCGAGACGCCCCGCGCCAGACCGCGGCAAGATCCCCCGATACACTATTTGCAATACAACCCTCGCGGCACGCATCCCGCGCGTCCGACCGGCGTTGACCCCTGACGACCAGAGTGATTGGGGCAGATGATGAAATCGGTGATTC
>Ga0308169_10004866_pt1 | contig 12379 bp, 17 predicted proteins | sample PhyBR1_2_FD_202139 | JGI IMG/M metagenome (GOLD analysis project Ga0308169, IMG submission 202139) | Phyllosphere microbial communities from UC Gill Tract Community Farm, Albany, California, United States - DLSLSB.R1 | ecosystem: Host-associated > Plants > Phyllosphere > Unclassified | place...
AGGGGGGAGTTCAGGAGAGGAATCAAGTGACGCCAGCGGCACTGAGCGGGGACCAGAGGAACAAGAGGCGCGAGGTGTAAAAGCGAGGGACGGGAGGGAGGATGGGGCTAGAATCCCGGTCGAGGGCTTTGCTTTTGACGCGTTTCGTCGGCGAACGAAAGAATCATGCTTAGACGCGGGCCCAAGAGCTCCAGGGCCGCCATGTGAGCGTGACGTCTTGACGCGCACTGAAACGTCCCAAGCCGCATCGTTTCGTGCATGCAGTGGTACAGTGATGGGTCCAGCCGGACCCAGACTCTGAGGGACGAAATCAGGTGAACGGCATGCTGGAATGAAACTAGCACAAGGGTGGCTGCTAGCGACTCAGATTAAAAACCGTAAAGCCTCGCCAGTGCATTGCAGCTCGTCGTTCACACAGGACATGCATAGATGAACGATGTGGGCCCCAGGCATGCTGTAATGCTATCTGTGAACGACGCGTCGCGTCGCTGGTTGTTGGCTGCCCCGACGGAACTCGCTTGAAGTTGGTATTCCCCGAGGGCGCGGCGTGCAGCCACAGCCACAGCCACAGCCACCACCGCTTCCCGTATCGATCGCTACACCTGCTGCGCCGCCCGTAATGACCGAGCAGCGCCGCCGACCGAATGGGCGGTATTCTATGCAGCTCTGCCCAACATCTCTGCACGTCCGTCAACGCCGGAAGCTGGATCATGTCCCGGAGGGATCACCTTGCCGACGGAAGCAACCTGTGTTACGAAGACCTCCGACGCTTTTGTGGACCGAACTCATCGTAGCGCAGCACGTCGATCGCGCCTCCCGGATCTCCCGGACGTCGCAATCAGGCGATCGAAGGTATGATGCAGCACGCTGCCCATCTGCCCGACACGCAGCGTTACACATGATCACAATGCCCGCCCGGTGTGACGTACTCGCGACTTGTCCCGTCTTCTCGGCGACCTGAAGGAGTGCATGGCCCGACTGTGTCCTGATCGACATGCACCGGATCGCGTCGCACGACAGTCTCGACATCACTTTGAAGGCAATCAGTACCTCCGCCGGACATTGATGATGCGGCCGCCGAGTACTATATGCCGTTGACGTCTACGGCTCACTTCCCGGACATTCCAGTCGACGCCAAAACGTGCCCTGGAACGACGGCTTACCGCGTTTCCGGGGTACAATTCTCTTCCGACCTGAAGTGACTTGTCCCAACCAGCGGGCCTCCGTCCAGAAACCGGGGTCCGAACGATCGGGGACCTGACAACGTGACTGCCGGCGGGGGATCGAGCCCATGCTGCGCGGCGGGACGCGTTAATATCGCTGGGCTCGGATCAGGAACGCTGCGGCGGCGTCGACGCGTAGCAAGATTATGCATTGTTGCGTTGGTGGCGTGTGGCAATCGTTCCCCGATGCAGGGTAGGCATGGATCAGGGGCTGAATGGGATCAATTAAGCATCTCCCCCTTCTCGTGAATGCACACTGTGGTCGTTTACTCCATGCCCCCTGGCAGGCAAGTTGAGCCAGAAGCGAAACCTTTGGGCGTGAGAAGCCAGAATCTAGATCGTCCCGCACACTCGGTGAAGCGAGAGCCACGATATCGTGTGCTCGATGGAGCGAGTTTGAGGGGAGTGATTGACGTCTCGCTCCTCTTCGGCCGAATGGGATGATGATCTCGATGACGGAGCAGGAGATGGGCTCGTGCCAAGCGCGGTTGTCCCTGTTCGGCGCCTGGACAATATGCTCGTTGCAGATTGGGAGCTCGGGTCCAGCCGAAGGCGGCCAGGCTCGCCTGTGCAGCAAGCAGATACGCGATTGACCGACATAGTTCAAGGGTCTCGATTGCCGCTCACAGATGAGTGAAGATCGTTTAGCCTCTATGCCTGGTGAGACATCCCCTCAGCCCAAGTGCGTGACAGCAATGAAAGTGCTGCCGGAATAGTTTGTCGGTCAATGCACTGATTCTGCCAGGAGCCAATGGTGCCGCTGGTGTCGTCAGAACATTCGCACTAGCACTTTCGCACCTGCTCGAATGCGGGACGAGACCGTCGCAATCACAAAGAGACTTGGGCACGCATGCCGCGATCCGGCCGCAAGCATGAAGATCAAGATCTGCCGGGCGGTCCCGTCTTTTGTCCTCGGTCGTGATCCGTGTGCGTGCGAGCGGTACAGATGCAGATCCAACCAGGTCCTCCCACTTCGGCTCGCGGTGTTGACGCAAGGCCAGAATTGCGTTACGGACATGCGTCAATGCAGCGATAGCGGAGGGAAGCATACTGCGAGATCGATCAAGAGCGCGTGAGTATGGATCGGCCTCTGTAGGTGGCGGGGACTTGGGGAGCCGAGAACGAACCGGCCCCTCCGCACCTGACGGCTGATGGGCATGGCCGCTCTCTCAATCGGCATGGCAGATACTTGGTGTGGCCGCGCGCCGAGCGCTGCAGCTGCACATCAGATGGACGTCTATATCGATGAATGCTCTGTTACCAAGAGGAGAAGGGCGCAGATGAACTGCAGTGATAACCGAACACCGCATGATGTGCTTGCTACTCGATGGTGCCCGTACCAGGAATCCTCTGAGACTCGCGCTGCGGGATTGCATGCACAGGCAGGCAGTGAACAGCTCCTGCAGAGCGCTTCTACATCGCGTAATATAGCAGGAGCGCATGCATATGCAGTATGGTAAGGCAAAGACCTCGCAACCCCATTAACGCTTGACCCAAGCTCGCTGGGATCAGTATTCGGTCGGATTTCGCCATGTTGCAGACTTACCGCCTTGGTGGCCTTGAGCAAGTTTGTCTTCTTCCTCTCCACCATCTTCGGGTTTCGCAGCAGTGCACCATCTACGATCAGCAACCATGCGTATGACATGCTCGCTCCGGCGCAGCTCACCCGCATACAGCACCGCTTTTGTCTCGGGCCTCATGACCACCAACGCCCTAGCGAGACCAAGCGCCACGGCCTCAGCCTGTCCCGTGTTTCCACCGCCCGTGGCGAGCGCATGGACGTTGAACGCCCCCAGCAGCCCCGTCAACTTGAGCGGCCTGATCGCCGCCGTCCTATCCTTCACTTTGGAGAAGTACTGGCTGAGCGGCAGGTGGTTCACTAGGATCTCCGCAGTGGGCAACGGTCCCGTCGGCTGGCTCTGCGCCTGTTGCTGCAGCGTCAAGCCGGCCTGCTTGGCCGGCGCATCCAGGTACTCGAGTGCCGATTTGGACGGGACGATCCACACCCTCGCCGACGCCGTCTTTCGCTTTCCGTTCCCGTTCGCCCGGCCCGCAGCGTCCAGTTCCTCCACCTTCTTCACCTCCCGCCCGGACCGGACCTCGCGGTTCGAGAACCTCTGGATGGCAGCCGTAATCTTTGAGGCAAGGTCGGGCTTCCCGCCCAGCTCGGCGAGGTACGATGTCCGGTGCAGCTCGTTGAGCATGCTGAGGAGCCGACGTTGTTCGGTGGACCGGATGATCTCGCCAAAGAGGTCTTTGAGCTCTTCACGGGTGGACCATTTCGTCGTGGCTGGCGAGGGGAGCGTCAATGCGGGCGGGAGGGGGTAGAGATGTGATTGGCGGAGCTCGGCCTGGGCGGACCGAAGGAGGGCGGTGAGCGAGTCCATCTCGGTCGTGAGCGTTATTCGACCCGTGAAGAACACAGGCGAGGCGGGCCGCGGTGGACGTTGAGAGGAGGAGTACGAATCATTTGAGCGGGAGAAGGGACGGGGTTGGTAGGGTGTCGGCGCGGACGATGAAGAGTCGGTCGATGCCGAGCGGGTTGAGGCGGTGAGGGCAGAGGATAGCGGTCTGCGGAGAGACCGCAGAGACGAGGTCGATGCTATTGACATGATGTGGGCTACGGATGTAGGATGATCGGCGAAAGATGTCAATCGTCGCCCGAGTGCGTCCGACGATTGAAATATCGACCCAAGATGAAAGAAAGCGGAGGTGTCGGGCCTGGAAATGCCACGTCACGGTCAGATCCCGGCCCAGTCTCACCCGGCGCACAGGCAAATCGCTTATCAGATATTTCGACAACCTCGGACTGATTAAGCCGTCATCCCCCCTGCATCCATTCTGCTCAGTCCCACGATATAGCAAAGCCAGCACACAGTCACCCCAAGATGGACGCAGAGCCAGCCCATTCCATATCCATGCAGCAGCGCCTCGAGGACAAGTTGCGCGCAAACCTCAAGATCGAGCACCTTGTAAGCTGAGCCCCCCGGCGGGAGAGAGAGGCTGACGCAACAGGATATAGTAGACACGTCGGGCAACTGCGGCTCCTCCTTTGCCCTCACGATTGTCTCGCCCGACTTTGCAAAGAAGATGACGCTCGCACGGCATAAGATGAGTGAGTGTTGTGTGACGAGCTTGTTATGCCTTGCCGAGACCTTCAGCTCACCTCCAGTCAACCAGTTACTGGCTGAGGAGATTGCTGCCCTGCACGCTTTCTCGCAGGTGATTAAATGCGTCGACCCTCCGGTGTGTGCTAACGGATAGAAAACGCTCACGCCGGAGCAATGGGCGAAGGAGAAGGCTTAAGATCGTTCGGGACACTGGCACGGAAGACCAGACCGCGGAGCTGAGCGGTGTGAGGGAGGGTCCAAACCGCTCCTCATACGAGCCCGCGCCTCAAGGCTGCCCGGAACTGCAAACTCTTGAAGATGTCTGCTGCTCCCGCAGCAAGGGCGACGCAAAGGAGCAAGCGGCCGATGACGACATCACGACATGTAATATTGAGTATAATGCAACCATGTATCGCGCTACAACGCAGCCTACCACTGTCGGGTCGAGGCCGGTGTCCCCTATCTGCACAGACATGCAGCTAGGGTCCAGCCAGGCTCTTTGAACGGTCTTCTAGCTCGCATATGGTGCGAGGATGTCAAGTGCTGACTGACTGAGAGTGTTTCGGCTGCGTGTGTCGGAGAATGCCGATTAGATGGTGTAAGCAATCGCCACCGTTTCAGCTCCGGATGAATCATACCAGTACTCGAGTGTAGTGGCCCCAATCCTACCTATACCATCACGCCTATCGGTGACTTTGTAGACATTGACTGCACAAAGTCAGCGTATCCAGTGCCCCAGACACCATTTCCAGCGAAACCTTGGATGGGCCTTGGCAATCCCACCAAGAAGCACACAGCATTATCGCGCCGCCGCCGCTCGGTTGTGTCCACGGAGCCCATTCGGCATCGACCATCCAAACACACCAGCTTCTTTCGACATACATCCACACCACCATCCGAGCCGCGCTCGCAGATCTTATATCAGAACGAACGATCTAGAGTTGCCCCGTGGTTAGTGGTCGTCACACAATCTCGTCCCGCGATCAGCTCAGCTCACCGCAGATGGGCTCATCGCAATCGCAGCCCGGGCACCCATCAAGGCGACGGCAACAAATCGGTCGAACACGACCACACGACCTTGCCCCTCCTTTCACTCCGTCATCTCAATCCACTCCAGCTTCTTCCCAGCGATCACCATCCGAGTCCCGCTTCGCCTCACTCCGCCGCCTGTCCGGTCTCGGACGGCGAGACTCGCAGAAACGGGATCGGGCGACCAGCCCCAACGCGGACGGCGAGCCCCATGGCGCCAAGCAGAAAAAGCGGCGGGTTGGGAGCCCGGGTTCGCCTCCCTCGACAGTGGCCCTCTTGCCCTCGCAGATCCCCGTCCATTCGAGTCCCGCACCGATAACAGTGCCGGACGATATCACCCGCACTCCGCGAACGGGACTATCAGCGCCGCTTCAACATGGCTCATTGCCCACTTCGCCCGGCCCGCCGGTCTTGCCTACTCTTCCCGTGCCGATATGTGCGCCCCAGTCAGGCTCGATATCTCCTCCTCTCCTGTCGCCGCCGATCGATCCACTGCTGCCTGACCGCTTGGAGACGCTCGACACTATCCGGAACACCCTCGGCCCCGATTGGTCGACTAATACGCATGATCCCGTCACCACAGAGGAACGTCTGCAGCGTATCACGACCACTCTAGATCGTATCGAGCGTATTCGGTCGGGCCATCGAGACTCGCTACCGGTCTCCGAGTCTCCAAACACCCCATATCACCCCGATACCTCATCTGCATCTTCAGGCCCCACTGCCGCCACCGAAACGTCCTCCACACGTATCACCGACCGGGTCTGCTCTCTCCTGGGCATTTCCAACTCGGGCTCGTCTCAAGCGAATCACCAAGCCAGGTCTGAGGATATTGAGACGGACTCGCTGGCAGACGCCAGTGTGGATGACCTTCAAGAGCGGATCGAGCGGGCGCGGGCGGATCTGGCCGACGTACAGAGGCAGTTGGAAACTGCGCGAGCGGTGAACGAGGGTCTGGCCGACCTCTCACGAACCCAAACTCGCGGTTCCGAGGCGGTTCCGGGAGAGGAAAGTGCAGACAACGAGGTGGACAATGGAGCGGGACAGGCAGGGCCGCAGAGGAGGATACCGGCCGGAGCAGTTCTGGTCATCCAGGGCTTGGCGCAGACTCATGCGCTGGACCGAAGCGCCACGCAGAGGGAGAACAGGCGGACGAGGTCTTGGATACGCAATGAGCCATCATCGGAACGGCCCGGGCACGGAAGGGCCAGAAGCTCGTCGGACAGTCACGTTTCTAGCGCATCTGCGGGAGCAGGGGAGCAGAGCGATACGGAAGGCGTGAATGAGTTGCTGGAAGCGCAGGCAAGGATGATCAGTAATCTGTTAACGTGAGTAGCGCATAAGCTTTGAGGATTCGTCGTACGGTATTGATTTTGCAGCGTCGCCGCGGAAGCAACGGCGCAGACCGTCTTGGTGCCTCCTACTCCTCCACCGGAACCACGCTCGCCCTCTAATGCCCTCAGTAACGTGATCGACCGTCTCAGGCCACAACGGAGGCGGCAGTCCCCAGTCGAGACTGCGCTGGGGGATCATCTGCGCAATGCCTTACGGGCCAGGAATCGTGTGGACGATACACCCGCTCTCACAGGAGAGACGTCGCCCGACGCGGCTGCTGCTGGAGACTCGGGCAACGGGAATGGTGCATCGCCAGAATTTCAGCAGTTCCTGGAGGGACTGCAGGTGGATCTCGTCGGCGCCGTCAGGCAATTTGCGACTCCGCCCAACGAGCCCGATGAGGCTGCAGGTAGCGGCTCGTCGTCGTCATCGGCTGCGGCTGCGGATGAGGGGGCGCATGCTGCTAATCCGGCTCGGTCTGCAGATACTATCCGCTCCGAGGCGGCTGACGACGTCGCAATCACCGAGAACCCCCGTTTGGGTGCTCAAACCGCAAGCGAGACGAAGAGCAACAATGGATCTGGACCCGACGCCACGCCCATCCCCGCCTTCCATTACCAGCTCGGCCAGAACCGCCCCGACGACGCATCGAGGCGATATGGCGTCTCGGGCGGAACGGACGGCCAGCCGCGCCGATTGAACTTCTTCCGAGCGCACCTCTTCCCGCCTGTCCAAGCGGACGAGCCCGGATTAGCGACCGGGACAGACGATCCAAACGGGATGGTCCCTTGTATATTCATCGGCGTGCGGTCGCTGAACCACGACCCAAGCTTGACGACGGACGAGCTGGTCCAGCACCCCAACTTTCCCTTTTTGGATGGGCAGGCACCCTCGGGAGCGACCGCCGGTGGCAATGCCGAAGAAAGCACTGTTCCAGCGACGCCGCCAACGTCCGACCTGTCCTCGTCGTCTTTGCCCGCTCGTGCCGCGAGCGATGACCGATCTGCAGCTGCGGTGCCCCCGCACCTTGCCACGACGTCAACCAGCACGACCAATGCGCCTGAGCGCCGATCGCTGCGCGAACGCGCCCTGAGCCTGTTCGCCCCAAGCAGGCAGGCACCACCCCCGCCCCCCAGGCCATTGCACACATACCTCGTCTTCGTCATTGGCGGGCACTACCCCCGCAGCCACCCCATCTTGTCTATCCCCAGTCTGCTCACTGGCGATCCGCTCACCGATGAAGAGATGGTGCTCATTGGCGAGTTGATGGGGCCCGGCAAGCCCCCGACGGCGAGCAAGGAGGATATCGAGAGTGCGGGGTTGCAGCTCGTGGATGCGAGTGAGATTGCGCGGTTGGGCGAGGAGGGCGTGGTGCTGTCGATTTGCGTTGATCGGTGCTTGGTGAGTGCAGTGCTGTGCAGACTTGCGGTCTCCGTTAGGGTGGGCAATGGCTGATGTGCAGGTCTGCTTGGGAGATTATGAGCCCGGAGAGGAGTGCCGTGTGCTCAAGTGCCGGCATGCGTATCATCGAGAATGCGTGGATGAGTGGTTGAGCAAAGGCCGCAACTCTTGTCCCGCTTGTCGAAGTGAAGGTGAGTGGGGACGCGTCATACGCCTCAGCCTGAAGGTGTTCAGATGCTGATACGCAGCGGTGGAGACGAAACAGAGCGGCGCGGCTGCGAGTGAGACGACGAGCAATCCGACGACGTCTCCGGGCGTGAACGGTAGCAACGCATAGATCCCGATGGCTGCGCCGTCACATGAGCTGATTGTATTGTACGTGTCTGTAGCATAGACGCCAGGCCCATCTGCCACGGCTGACGAGGGAAGACTAGACCAAGCAAGGTATGGCCTCTGTAGATTGGATGTGTTCTTTCTTATTACCATGCATATGAGAAAGATACATTACGGACAAGGTCCCTTTTCTGTCGACGGGAGAGGGAGGCAGTCCGGATGGAGGTGATCGGCGAGGCGGTGTTGGGGAGTGTACCCGCCCATTATTGGTCGACGGGGCGCTTCTCGCCGTAAGCCGCAGCGGTGTCGACGCCGTGGTGCGTGTGGTTGACAACGTTGAACCTGGGGTCAGAGAACGAACCGGCGAGTGAGCAGGAGTCGGATCAGGGTCGTGCCCAGAAATATACGGATACAACCACTCACCAAGGCAAGACGGCAAAGTTGAGTGCCGCCCAGGTCGAGTTGCGCGCAGCGACGCCCTGCATGTAAGGCGTCAACTGGCTCTCGCCGTACACGGGCAGGCCCTTGGCGACGCGGGCCGTCATCTCCTCCTTGTCCTTGGCCGCTTCTCGCGCGTTCTCCTTCCATCCCCAGAATCGCACTGTCGTCAGCGCAGCGTCGGGGGACGGGACGAGCACGGTGGGACCTACGGGACGAGTTCTGGTATGCGAAGAGGAATCCGCCGCAGAATCCAATGGCACCGGCGACTCGTACGCCCGACTTCAGTTGGCGGGCCGTCGCGCCCGTGATGTCGACTCGTTCTGCGGTTAGCGATGCTCCTGGAACGCCTTTCAGTCTGTGACATCACTCGGATCCGGCCGTGCCAGACATTGTTGAGACTTTGGGCACCTTGCTTCTCTGCGCACAATCATGGAACTGCTTGTTTGAATGCCCCCATGAATCCCTCTGTTCAAGGTCCTCCGTCACCTCCCATGGCTGCCAGCCCGTACGCGGGGACCGGCGCCCGCGAGATCCTTGTCCGCAAGGCTCCCAGCTCCTCACAGACACGATTCCTTGACTCCCTAGCCGCATCTCCCATACGCTGCGCCACGCTCCGATCATCCCGGGACCTCGCAGTAATCCCCAGCCTCCGTGATCAGGAATAATGCGCAACGAGGTCGTGCGCGGGAGGGACAGAAACGACCGTACTCACCCCACGCTCGCAACAACGACGGAATTCCGACCGAAAATCCGGCCCAGATGGCATAATCCGTCGGGCGCATATAACGCACGACCCGGGTGAAGGTCGGGTCGGTATCGATGACCTGGTATTGCGGGCCGGTGACAGACATGGTGGATGAAGACGGAGGGTATGGATGATGTGGATCGGAGCAATAGGAGCGAGATCAGTGGTCAGCTCGAAAGGGCGAAGGCGACGGCGGCTTTAACGGGCGGCGAGCGCCGCGAGGACGGGGTGGTGGTTTTGGTTCCGCTCAGGTTGGCTGTACGCTGAACAGCCCGAGCCCAGTTAAGCTGCGATCCTGTGCTGCTCATGCATGCGCGGCCTGACATGCGTCAAGTGTTTGTGATTGCCCCGATGAGTCATAAGTGCGGACGGAGAGCGGGGCAAGCATTGGGTACGCGATGAAGGACTCGGCCGTGAACAGCCAGCCAGGCGCAACGGTCAGCTCCGAGTCGGCTACGATATTTTGCCCACTGGGCTGCTCCCCCTTATCTACGGTCATCCGGCCTCGACTCGTGAACACAGTCTACAGATGCATCCCATTCCTCAGCTCCAACCATGTCCACTCACCCGCCCGCTCCGCCCATCCACGTCCGCCCAGCATGCAAAGCCGACATCGAAGCCACCACGGCCATCATAAACCACTACATCCAGCACACCACCGCCAACTTTGCCGAGCATCCCGTCACGCTTGCTCAGAACATCGCTGCATGGGAAACCAACACCCTCGGCCTGGGCTTCCCGTACCTCGTCGCGGAGCGGGAGGGGGAGGTGCTGGGCTACGCCAAGCTCTCGCCGTTCCGGTCCGGGACGGGCGGCGGGTATAAGATCACGGCCGAGTTGTCGCTGTTCGTTCACCCGGAAAGGCATGGCGAGAAGATCGGCACGATCCTGCTGACAGAGCTGCTGCGTGTGGTAGCCAGCCCAGGGGATTACGCTACGACGTTCATCGGCGAAGCACGGCGCGGGGAGGGGAGGATCAGGAATGTCATCTCGTGTATGGGCGTTGATCCGAGTGCGGAGGGCGGAGGGGAGGCGCTGGCGGGGTACTATGAGAGGTTCGGATTTGAGCGGGTCGGGAGGTTGAGGGGCATCGCCTGCAAGTTTGGCAAGACGTGCGTTCATCAGGGCCGCCCCGGCGTCGTCGCGTCTTGAGAGCAAAGGGCAGCGCTGACAGAGCAGACTGGACACGATATACTTGCAAAAGCGGTTTTCATAGCGCCCACGGAAGGGCCCGGACTTGCAAGCTGTTCTGGCCGACACGACGCGCTTCAGTCCGGATGTCGCTCTGTAGATGTACGAACGTGATGAGATGATGAATTCGGCGTCCCGCCTCTCTATGTCATGCATGCGTGAAATCATGAAAGTCATCATGGCCATGGTATACGCTGGATACCCCGATTCCCATCTCCCCTGAGCTCGCAAACTACATGGCGACGAACTGGTCCTCGCACCCGTACAGCTGTTTCGCTCGGCTACTCTGCCTCCGCATCGTCGAGCCCAGGCTGACCGACAAAGCTTGATGGCGTGGATGCACGGTGAAGTCCGAGCGCGAAAGCTTGCGTCGTTCACAGCGCTCGGTCGTGCATGCTTAAGCCGTCAATGCTGTCGTAGTCGTGGTGCCCTCCTGTATATCACGTATGGCACCCTGGAACTGTCCATGAGCCACACCTTCCTTGCGATTTGCGGCCATTCAACCATCTTCCCGCTCACCTGCTTGACCTGCCAAAGCAGGCCCTCTTCATTCTTCTCAAACGCCCTTTTCTTCCTGTCCGTCAGCCCCTCCGCAACCTGTTATACCCCACGGGCACGCGCACTTCCGCAGCACCTCTGCCCTCTTTGCAGACAGCTCGATCCCCTCTGCGAGCGGTACATCGACATGCACGTCCAGTCCTATATCCACTGTGACGTGCGAGGTGTCGTACCTGTCGTCAGCTCTCATATCACACTCGGCGACCTAGACAAACACGTGGGCATCCGCATACACGCCCGCCCCGAGTTCAATCATCGTCTCCTGCTTTCCCTGCGTAGCGTGCAGCGCCTTGAGCTTGTGTGAGAGGTCCTCGCTGTACGTCAGTGGGATCATGGACTGTTTTCGGGAGACGGTGACGGACTATTCGTCAATGTCATGCTGGATCTTGGCCATCGCTTTCCGCGTCGCCTGAAGAGCGGGCAAGAGCGAGGTTGTGATGTGGTTGTTGTATGCCTGTATCTTGGCGTCCATGTCGTTGCGGGTTACGGTGTGTACTTAGGAATCATGCAGCGACCAAAAGAGACGAGGCTGCGGTTGCGGCGGATGGGTTCCAAGCGCGCTAGCCGAAACAGCTGAGTGGCGGAGTGGCAAATCCCCGAGATAGAATAGCGGTCAAGCTCAATCGCTTTACGGGTCCGATCGTCAGGCCGCCTCGGGGAAGCGAGGTGGTATGCTGTGCGTGCAGAGATCAGCTCGCTGGGAGCTACTTGTCGGAAGTTCGCCGGCTCTGATGGGCACTGCTAAGCTCGGCTCGATGATCAAGGCTGCCGACAGCTCCTTGTTGATAAACAATCGTACATGTGCTGCGGCAGGACTGTTATTTCTTCCCCAACTCCCTACAATTCCGACCTCGACCGCGACTCATTCTGCAGGGCGAAGGACCTCCATAATTGTGGGCACAAGCACGAGACCTGGTGTCACGAAATTCCGTGGACCACGAGCAGGGTAGGTACGCCAAACTCAACTACCAGCCGACTGCAATGAACCGCAAACCGATCCTTCCGGTGGATCC